>LNFM01001534.1_pt1 | contig 79809 bp, 46 predicted proteins | sample 596031 | NCBI WGS metagenome assembly LNFM01 (sample SAMN04254537, study PRJNA301005) | activated carbon metagenome | isolation source: dual media filters at the Ann Arbor, Michigan drinking water treatment plant | place: USA: Ann Arbor | reverse complement strand
TGGAAACCAGGCGCAACGACACGGTCAGCCCTTCGAGCTGGTAGTGCGGGCGCAGGAAGAACTTCGAACTGTAGTAACCGGGGTTGGCCGGATCGTCCTCGACGATCACCTCGGCCGCAGCCAGGGGCCGGCTGGCCTTGGTCGCTTCCGACGAGGTCGACGGGTTGCCGTCGACGTACTGCATGATCCAGTCCTGCAGCCAGCGCTGCACCTCGTCGCGTTCCTTGAACGAGCCGATCTTGTCGCGCACGATGCACTTCAGGTAGTGCGCGAAGCGGCAGGTGGCGAAGAGGTAGGGCAGCCGCGCGGCCAGGTTGGCGTTGGCAGTGGCGTCGGGGTCATCGTATTCCTGCGGCTTGTGCAAACTCTGCGCGCCAATGAAGGCCGCGAAGTCGCTGTTCTTGCGGTGCACCAGCGGCATGAAGCCGTTTTTCGCCAGTTCGGCCTCGCGACGGTCTTCGATGGCGATCTCTGTCGGGCACTTCATGTCCACGCCACCGTCGTCGGTGGGGAAACTGTGCGTGGGCAGGTTCTGCACCGCGCCGCCGCTTTCGATGCCGCGGATGCGTGTGCACCAGCCGTATTCCTTGAACGAACGGTTGATGTTCGTGGCCATCGCATAAGCGGCGTTGGCCCAGGTGTACTTGCCGTGGTCGGCCGAGCCGGTGTCTTCCTCGAAGTTGAAGGCTTCCACCGGGTTGGTCTTGGCGCCGTAAGGCATGCGCGACAGGAAGCGCGGCATCGCCAGGCCGATGTACTTGCTGTCTTCCGATTCGCGCAGCGAACGCCAGGCGGCGTACTCGGGTGTGGTGAAGATCTTGGTCAGGTCGCGCGGGTTGGCCAGTTCCTGCCAGCTGTCCATCTGCATCAGCGTCGGTGCCGCGCCGGTAATGAAGGGGGCGTGAGAAGCCGCGGCGATCTTGGCCATCTCCGCCAGCAGTTCCACGTCGGGCGCGCTCTGGTCGAAGTGGTAGTCGCCCACCAGGCAACCGAAAGGCTCGCCGCCGAACTGGCTGAACTCTTCGGCGTAGATCTTCTTGAAGATCGGGCTCTGGTCCCAGCTGGTGCCCTTGTAGCGCTTGAGCGTCTTGCCCAGCTCCAGCTTGGACACGTTCATCACGCGGATCTTCAGTGACTCGTCGGTCTCGGTGTTGTTCACCATGTAGTGCAGGCCACGCCACGCACCTTCCAGCTTCTGGAAGTCTTCATGGTGCAGGATGAGGTTGACCTGATCCGAGAGCTTCTTGTCGATGGCGGCAATCATGGCCTCGATGGAGGCCACCACGTCACTGCCGATCAGCTGGGTCTGCGCCAGCGCCTGCTGGGCCAGCGTCTGCACCGCCTGCTCGACGGCACTCTTCGCGTCGTCGGACTTGGGCTTGAATTCCTGTTGCAGCAGCGACGCGAGGTCGCTGCCTTCCATGGTGACGCCTGCCAGGGAAGCAGAGGCTTGTGTGTCGGCCATTCGAGGCTCCTGTATTCGAAGATGTGGATGCGGGGGGCTGGGCTGGGGGCGAAGATCAGGCCTCAGGCGGCTTGGCCGACGATGCCAGCGCGCCAAGCAGTGCCGGATCGGCCATCAGCTTGCCTATCAGTTCTTCAGCGCCACCCTTGCCGTCCATGTAGGTGACCAGGTTCTGCAGTTGCTGGCGTGCCTCGAGCAGCTTGTTCAGCGAGTCGACCTTGCGCGCCACGGCTTCTGGGGAGAAGTCGTCCATGCTCTCGAAGGTGATGTCCACGCTGAGGTTGCCTTCACCCGTCAGGGCGTTCGGCACGGGGAAGGCCACACGCGGCTTCATGGCCTTCATGCGGGCGTCGAAGTTGTCGACGTCGACTTCGAGGAACTTGCGGTCGGCCACTGGCGCCAGCGGGTCGGCGGGCTTGCCGGACAGGTCGGCCAGCACACCCATCACGAAGGGCAGCTGCACCTTCTTCTCGGCGCCGTAGACCTCCACGTCGTATTCGATCTGGACCCGCGGTGCGCGGTTGCGGGCGATGAATTTCTGGCTGCTGCTCATCAAGTGGCTCCTGTGCGGCGGGGATGAAACGAAAGAGTCGAAGGTTGTCTTCTAACTGCGCGTGTTCGTCAAGAGGTTGCGTCGGGGTCTTCCACGGTGTCAGGGTCGACGCCGACAACTCGCGCCACCTCTGCCAAGGCGTCCGGGGCCAGGACCTTCATCAACTGCAGGAAATTGTGGCCAACCAGTTGGCGCGCGCGGCGCAGAAACAGCGGCGCCGGGTTGGTGGGCTCGGCACGCTCGAGATATTCGATGACCAGGTCGATGGCACGCAAGGCTTCCTCGCGCGAGCTCACCGCGCCCGACAGACCGCGGGCACGGCCGCCGCCGCCAGCGCTGCCGGCACTGCCTTCGCCCTCTTCGTCCTCGCCGCCATCGTCCATGGCCTCGGGCGGCAGCAGCCCCAGCGCGCCGCTCACCAGCGCGTGCAGCGGCCGAAGGTCGGGCGCCTCGTTGCCCAGCCGGTCGTTGATCAGCGCCATCGCCTGCTTGACCAAGGCCACGCTGTTCTTCAGGTTTTCACGCAGTTCAGGCGCCTTGTCCAGCGCGGCCGACAGCATCTTGCTGGCCTGGTCTTTGCTGACCTCGCCTCGCCCGGGTGCCACCGGCGCCAGGCCCAGCGCCGATTCGATGTCGCGCATCAAGAGCAGGCCGATGGCGCGGTCTTCCACCACACGGGCATCACGCAGCGCACCCAGCAGACCGGCCGGCTCGCGCAGCAGGGTGAGGGCGTTGACACGGCCGTAGGAGTCGCCGTCGTCAGGCATGGGGTGCACGTGGTCCCAGTGCGATTCCACCAAGCCGTTGACGAGTGTGAGCGCAGGCAGCAACGCGGCGTAGCCATTCAGCTGCAGCACGCTGCGGCCCCACTCCACTGCCACGCGCAGGTCGCGGCTGCGCTCCAGCAGGGCCGCGGCGATGTCGACGGCCTTGCGCCATTCCGGCGGCTCTGCCGGGCCGAACTGCGATTCGGGCTTGCCGGCCACCGCCTGCGTCAGCGCCAGGAAGTCGTTGTCGTATTCCAGGTCGGGCCCGCACGGGGCGTCTGCGTCGCCCAAGGGCTCAAGCCATGCGGCAACGCTGGCCTGGAGGTCGTCGATATCGCTCATCGGGTGGGGGCGCGTTGTGCGCGCGCCGCGTGCTCACCCGCACCCAGCGCCCGCAGGCCAAAGAACCGGGGTGAGGCAGTGTCGCAACAACCAACGCCCCTGAAAACCCCTAGCAAGCCCTTAGCTCCGTGCCTGGCGATGTAGCCCTGCCGCCATGCGTCGGCGCTGCGCGAACAAGCGGCGGGCTCGGGTGCGAAAGCCATGGCGCTATGTTGAGGCCAATCCGGGCGAGCGACGTCCCCCAGCCGGGGGACTGTTCATGATGGCGCGGGCCCAGAGCGCGCGTTAGCATCCGCCGCCACCGACTGAGCAAGAGCGAGGCCCAGATGAGGATGCAAAGGCACGCAGTGGTCGTCGCCCTCTGTGTGGTGAGTACGGCTCACGCGCAGCCGGTGCCGCCGGCACCGGCACCTGCGCCCACGACAGCCCCGGTCCGCACCCCCCTGGTGGTACCGCCGCCATCCGAACTGGCACCCCCGGCCCGGCCCGCCGACAGCAGCGCCACCGTGCCTTCGCGTGCGGCGCCACCACGCGAACTGGGCAAGCCCGAGGACGACCTTCGCCTGGACGTGGCACGTTATGCGGTCGACGACGACGCCCCGGCGGCGCTGCGGGCGGCGCTGGCACGCATCACCGCAGCCTACGTCGGCAAGGACCGCAGCTTCGAAGACATGGTCAATGCAGCGGCGGAAGTCACGCGCTTCCTGCAGCGCGACCTGGGCTACTACCTGGCATATGCCTACATCCCCGAGCAGTCGCCGCAGATCGTGCCGGGCGGCAGCACCATCCGCATTGCGGTGATGGAAGGCCGGCTGGACCGCGTGGTGCTGAACTGGCGCAGCGGCATCCCGGTGGACCGCGAAGTGGTCGAGGCCTACCTCGCCCGCCTGGTGCCGGGCAGCGTGCTCAAGGTGCGCGACGTCGAGCGCGTGGTCTTCCTCGTCAATGACCTGCGCGGCATGACGGCGCGCTTTGAAGTCAAGGCCGGTTCGCTGCCGGGCACTGCCACGCTGGTGGTCACGCCCAGCCCCGAGCGCCGTTACGCCGGCAAGATCGATGTCGATGCCAATGGCACCAAGGCGCTGGGCGAGTTCCGCGTCGGCGGCCTGATGCAGATGAACAGCCCGCTGGGCCGCGGCGACGGCATCACCGCCAACGTGCTGACCAGCACCACGGGCGGCCTGGGCTTTGCGCTGGTGGGCTACAACACGCCGATCGGCAGCAATGGCTTCAAGGTCGGCGCGTCCTTGTCGGCGGTGACCTACCAACTCGACAAGGAGCAGTTCCCGCTCGACCTCAACGGCAGCGCCGCCACCGTCAACGCCTTTGCCTTGTACCCGCTGGTGCGTTCGCGCAACCTGAACCTCTTCACGCTCGCCTCGCTGGAACACAAGGCCTACACCGACCGCCAGGGCCTCGTGGATGGCCGCGCGCGCAAGAGCGTGGACGCCATCGCGCTGGGCATGACGGGCGACTTCCGCGACAGCCTGCTCGGCGGCGCCGTCAACACCTTCGACCTGAACATCAGCAGCGGCCAGCTGAAGTACCCCGAAGGACGCAACCCGTCGCTGGACGACGACGAGAGCTACACCAAGCTGGTCTACAGCGCCACGCGGCTGCAGGACTGGATCACCGGCCGCGCGCTCGTCTACTTCAACCTGCGTGGGCAGTACGCGGCCAACAACCTCGACACCACCGAGCAGTTCCGCCTCGGTGGCCCCGACGGCGTGCGAGCGTTCGCCACGGGCGAAGGCACGGGCGACCTGGGTGTGATGGCGAGCCTGGAACTGCGCCTGCTGCCGCCCGAGAGTTGGTTCGGCCGCGTGGCGCGTGAAATGGTGTTCAGCCTGTTTGCCGACGGTGGCTATGTGCAGTACCGCTACCGCCAGCGCATCCTCACGGGCACGAACACGACGAAGAACAGCGGCGTCTTCAGTGGCGTCGGCTTCGGCCTGAGCTGGGTGCAGCCGGGCGGCTACGCGGTGCGCTTCTCGGTGGCTCAACCCACGGGTGGCGAGACCCGCGGCGGCGAAAAGATCGACAAGACGCGGGCCTACCTGCAGGCCACCATGCTCTTCAACTGACGGTCGCACCGGCGCACAGCAACGAGGCCCAACCGATGAGCACAGCCCGCAACTCCTCGCTCGCCGCGGCCCGGCGCCAACCGTCGGCCGCCTTCACGCCCGCGCTCACGCCGGTCAGCATCGCGATGTGCCTGCTGGTGGCGGCGCCAGCTGGTTTTGCGCTGCCCACGGGGCCGGTCAACACCAGCGGCCAGGCCACGGTGCAGACCACCGCGCCGGGGCAGATGCTGATCCAGCAGTCCACCGCCAAGGCGGGCCTGGACTGGACCAGCTTTTCCATCGCCGCCGGGGAAAAGGTGCAGGTGGTGCAACCCGACCGCAGTTCGGTGCTGCTGAACCGCGTGCTGGGCGAAAACCCGTCGCTGATCTACGGCTCGCTGCAGAGCAACGGCAGCGTCTGGCTCATCAACCCGCGCGGCATCGTCTTCGGTGCAGGTTCGCGGGTGGACGTGGGCAGCCTGGTGGCCAGCACGCTGGGCCTCGGCGATGACGCGCTGCAGTCGGGGCGCCTGCAGCTGGCCGCAGGCGCCGGCGGCGCCGGCGAGTTGCGCAGCGAAGGCAGCATCACCGCCACCGACGGCAGCGTGGTGCTGGTGGCGCCACACCTCGTGCACGGCGGTGAAATCAACGCGCGCCGTGTCGGCCTGGCCGCCGCCAGCGAAGTGCTGGTGGACGTGGAAGGCGACGGCCTGATCTTCTTCAACGTGAAGAACGAGGCGCTGGACACGCGCCTGCAAGTGCTGGGCGGCGTGCGCGCCGACGGCGGCTCGGCCGAATTCCGTGCTGCCGCGCGCGCCGGTTTTGCCGACACCGTGCTGAACCTGGACGGCGTGGTGCAGGCCCGTTCGCTGGGCCAGCGCGCCGGGCGCATCGTCGTGGACGGCGGTACCAGTGGCATCACCCGCGTGGCAGGCACGCTGGACGCCACGGCGACAGCGGGCGTGGGGGGCGACGTGCTGGTGCAGGGCGAGAGGATCCTGCTGGCCAACACGGCACTGATCGACACCTCGGGCGCCGCCGGTGGCGGCCGCTTGCGGGTGGGCGGCGGCTTCCAGGGCAAGGACGACGCCGTGCGCAACGCCAGCATGGTGAGCGTGGGCCCGCAGGCCCGCCTGTCTGCCAACGCCACGGCGCACGGGCACGGCGGCGAGCTGATCGTGTGGTCTGACGACGCCACGCGCTTTCACGGCAGCGCAGACTCGCGCGGTGGTGCCGCTGGCGGCAACGGCGGCTTGGTCGAGGTCTCCGGCAAGGCCTACCTCGATTACCGCGGCCGCTCGGACCGCAGCGCGCCCCGTGGCCGCGCCGGTGTGCTGCTGCTGGACCCGGGTGAACTCGTCATCCGCGCCGCCAACCCTGACGTCGACGGCGATGGCAGCAACCTCGATCTCGACGCCTACGGTGCCGGCCTGGGCGCGACCCTGAGCTTTGCCAACGGCGCCCAAGGCGCCCTCACCAGCTTCATCACCGCCGGCGAGGTGGCCACGCAGATGCTCGACGGCGACGTGGTGCTGCAGGCCCTGGACAACATCACGGTCAACGCCGGCATCACTTCGGCCAGCGGCTTCAGCCTGAGTCTCTTCGCAGGCAAGTCCATCAACATCACGCAGCCCGTCTCGGTGACAGGCGGCCTCACGCTGTCGGTGAATGACCCCGGTGCCGGGGGTTCACGGCTGGCGACGGCCAGTGCCAACATCTCGGGCCTCGGCAGTCTCAGCGCCGGCGGCGTGCTCAGCATCATCAACAACGGCGGCACAGGCGTGCACAGCGTGGCCGCCAACCTGACCGCCGCCAGCCTGAGCGTGACCGGCGGCATCGACATCGCGGGCAATTCGGTCTGGACGCTCAGCCTCGACCAAGCGCTGGGCAATGCCATCACCGGCGCAGCTGCGCTGAGCAAGGCCGGCGCTGGCATCTTGACCCTCAGCGGCGCCAGCGCCTACACCGGCGCACTCAGCGTGACCCAGGGAGGATTGGCCTTGGCCGGCGCGCTGGGATCCACCAGCGTCAGCCTTGGCGGCGGCAACCTGAGCACCAGCGCCGTCGACCAACTGGCCAGCACGGCAGCGGTCGCGGTCAACACCGGCAGCACGCTCACACTGGGCGGCACCAACACCATCGGCGCCTTGACGCTGGGCGGCGGCGCCCTGGCGGGCAGCCTGCTGTCCGTGACTGGCGCTGTCACCTCCACCGCCACCGGCACCCTGCCGGCGAGCCTGGCGTCGGCCGGCAGCCTGGTCGTCAGCGGCGGCACGCTGACCGCCGCGACGGTGGTGCCCACCGACACCATCAGCCTCAGCGGCGGCAGCCTCAGCACCAGCGCCACCAACCTGCTGCCCGACACCGCCAACCTCACCGTCACCAGCGGCACGCTGACGCTGGGCGGTGCCGACGCCGTGGCCACGCTGTCGCTGGGCGGCACACTGGCCGCCGGCGGCACACTCACCACGACCGGCGCCACGACCCTGACCACCGGCGCCACGGTCACCGGCAGCCTCAACGCGGCCTCGCTGACCTCCAGCGGCAACGCGACCGTCAACGGAGCCACCACCGTCACCGGCACCACCAGCATCACCGGCGGCACGCTCGCGCTGGGCGGCGTGCTGACGTCCAACACCGTCGCCCTGAACGGCGGCAATCTCACCACCGGCGCCACCAACCTGCTGGACGACAGCACCAACCTCGGCATCACCAGCGGCACGCTCACGCTGGGTGGCACCGAGTCGGTCGCGACGCTGTCCTTGGGCACCACGCTGGCGGCCGGCAACACGCTCACCACCACCGGCGCCACCACGCTGACCGACGGCGCCATCGTCAACAGCGGCCTCAGCGCGGCCTCGCTCAGCGCCAGCGGCACCACGGCCATCAACAACGCCACCACCGTCACGGGCACCACGGCCGTCACGGGCGGCACGCTCACGCTGGGCGGTGCACTGAGCTCGAACACCGTCAACGTCGATGGCGGCACGCTGCTGCTCAACGGCAATGGCCTGCTGGCCGGCGGCGCCACCGTCACCGTGGCCAGCGGCGCCACCCTGTCCATGGGCGGCACCGCCAGCATCAACACGCTGGCGCTGGGCGGCACGGTCAGCGGCGCGAATGCGCTGACCACGACGAACCTGAACGCCAGCATCGCCGCCAGCACGCCGACCATTGCCACGACAGTGACCGTCACCAACAACGCCACGGTCGCCAGCGGCGTGGTGCTGACCGTGGGCAACGGCAACCTCGCAGGCAGCATGCCGGTGGGCAATGGGCTCACCATCAACGGCACGCTCAGCGCCAGCCGCAGCGACAACCTCAGCACCAGTGCACTGTTCGGCGCCGGGTCCGTGGCGGGCGGTGGCACCTTGCGGCAGGCCGGCGGCGGCACGCTGACGCTGAACAAGAACCTCACTTCACTGGGCGCGCTGCAGGTCAACAGCGGCACGGTCACGACCAACGGCAGCACCTTGCTGGGCAGCGGTGCCATCGTCAGCGTGGCGAGCGGCGCCACGCTGACCTTGTCCGATGACGTGACGGTGAACACGCTGAACCTGAGCGGCACCTTGGGAGCCAGCGCCGACTTGCTGCAGGCAACCACGGTCAACGTTCCGCTGGGCGCCACGGGCACCGTCAACGGCCTGCTTGGCGGCACCACGATCAATGTCGACGGCACGCTGGTGACGGGCGCAGCCAACCGCATCACCGGCGCCAGCGCCGTCGTCGTCAACAGCGGTGGCGCCTACACCTTGGGTGGCAGCGACACCATAGGCGGGCTCACGCTGGCAGGCACCTTGTCGGGCAACTTCACGCTCACGGCCAGCAACGGCAGCACCTTGCAAACGGGCGGCCTGGTGGCCACGGGCACCACGCTGAGCGGCGGCGCGCTGACGGTGAGCGGCGACGCCACGATCAATGGCACCTCCACGCACACGAACATCAGCATCGGCAGTAGCGGCAATCTGCGCCTGGGCACCTCCGGCAACCATCTGCTCGACACCGCCGACATGGTGAACAACGGCCTGCTCACGCTGCTGGCCAATGAACGCATCGACGACTACAGCGGCTCGGGCTCGATCGTCGACAACGGCTTCAGCTTGCTGACCGAGGTCACGACCTTGACCTCCAATACCAACAACGTTGACGCCACGACACTGATCACCATCGGCGACATCCGCATCCGTGGCACCGTGAACGTGACGCTGAACGCCACCGTGCAGAGCGGCACGCTGACGATCGGCAACAACACCGGGGCCCCGGACGGCACCACCGGCGCGCTGAACGTCGCGGGAACGACCACCGTCGCGGCGGGCGCAACACTGTCCTACGAACGCAATGGCGGCACGCTCACGCTTGCGGGCACCTACGACGGCCCGGGTACTTTCCGAAACAACGGCAGCAGCACGCTGGACATCACCGGCGTGCTGGGCACGGCCAACGTCCAGCTCAACAGCGGCTCGCTCTCGCTGGCCGCGGGCAACACCGACCGCCTGGCCGACACCGCCAACGTCACGGTCGCGGCCGGCCGCACGCTGACGCTGAACAACACCAGCGAAACCATCGCCGGCCTCTCGCTTTCGGGCACGCTGGCGGGCACGGGCACTTTGCTCGCCACCAGCGCCAGCGTGCCGGCTGCGGCCTCGGCCACCATCACCGGCCTGCTGAATGCCACCAGCCTGGCTGTGCCCAACACCAGCACGCTGACACTGACGGCGCCAGGCAGCGCGCAGGCAGGCACCCTGACCCTGGGCGGCACGCTGGCCGGCACGGGCCTGCTGACGGCAAACAACATCAACCTGGTCACCGGCGCCGCGCTCAACGGCGCCGCCACCGCCACCACCGCAGCAAGTTCCACCGGCACCACGGCCCTCAACGGCGTCTTGACGACGCCCGCGCTGAGCGTCACCGGCGGTACGCTGACCGTGGCCGCCGCGCTGGCCACCGACACCGTCAACCTCAGCGGCGGCAACCTCACGACCAGCGGCACCAACCGGCTGGCCGACACGGCCACCGTCACGGTGGCCACCGGCAGCACGCTCACCTTGGGCGGCGCCGACACCATCGCCACGCTGGCGCTGGGCGGCAACCTGGCCGCGGGCAGCCTGCTGACGGCGGGCAACGTCAACCTCAGCAATGGCGCCACGGTCAACAGCGGCTTCACTGCCACGGCGCTGGGGTCCGCCGGCAGCACGGCCATCAACAGCGCCGTCACCGCCACCACCACGAACGTCACCACCGGCACGCTGACGCTGGCGGCGGCACTGACGTCCAACGCCGTCAACCTCAACGGCGGCAACCTCACCACCAGCGGCGCTGACCGGCTGGCGAACACGGCCACGGTCACGGTCGACACCGGCAGCACGCTGACGCTGGGCGGCACCGACACCATCGCCACGCTGGCGCTGGGCGGCAACCTGGCCGCGGGCAGCCTGCTGACGGCAGCCAACGTCAACCTCGGCAATGGCGCCACCGTGAACAGCGGCTTCAACGCCACCGGCACGCTGGGCTCCACCGGCGCCACGACCATCAACAGTGCCGTCACGGCCGCCAGCACCGACGTCACGGGTGGCACGCTGAGCCTGGCCGCGGCGCTGAGTTCGAACGCCGTCAGCCTCAGCGGCGGCAACCTCAGCACGGTCGGGGGCAACCGGCTGGCCGACACCGCCGCCGTCACCCTCACCAACGGCACGCTCACGCTGGGCGGCACCGACACCATAGGCGCCCTCGCGCTGGTCGGCGGCACGCTCGCCGGCAGCGCGCTCACGGTGTCGGGCGCAGTGACAAGCACCGTCACCGGCACCCTGCCCTCGAGCCTGGCCTCGGCCGGCAGCCTGGTGCTGAACGCGGGCACGCTGACCGCCAACACGGTGGTACCCAGCAACACCATCACGCTCGACGGCGGCAACCTCACCACCTCGGCGGCCGACCTGCTGCCCGACGGCGCTGCGATCACGGTCAACACCGGCAGCACGCTGAACGTCGGCGGCACCGACACCCTGGCAACGCTGACGCTGGGCGGTGGCGACCTTCTCGGCAGCGCGCTCACCATCACCGGCGCCCTCACGGTGGCTTCAGGCGGCGCACTGAACGCCAACCTCGTGTCCCTGGGCAGCCTGGTGGTCAGCGGCGGCACGCTGACGGTGTCGGCGGTGGTACCCACCAACAACATCAGCCTGAGCGGCGGCAACCTCATCACCAACACGACCAACCTGCTGGCCGACACCGCCAGCGTGTCGGTGAACACCGGCAGCGCGCTCACCCTGGGCGGCGCCGACACGGTGGCCACGCTGCAGCTGGGCGGCAACCTGGCCGCCGGCGGCACGCTGACGACCACGGGCCTGACGACGCTCAGCAATGGCGCCACCGTCAACGGCGGCCTCAGCGCGGCCTCCCTCACCTCCAGCGGCAGCGCGGCCATCAACACCGCGGTCACCGTCAGCGGCACCACCACCGTGACCGGTGGCAGCCTGGCGCTGGGCGGCGTGCTGGTTTCCGACAACATCGCCGTCAGCGGCGGCAGCCTCAGCACGGCTGCGGCCAACCTGCTGGCGGACACCGCGCAAGTCACGGTGGCCAGCGGTGGCACGCTGACGCTGGGCGGCGCCGACACCGTGGCCGGTTTGTCGCTGGGCGGCAACCTGGCGGCAGGCGGCGCGCTCACCACCTCTGGCACCGCCACGCTGAGCAATGGCGCGACCGTCAACACCGGCCTCAACGCCGCCGCGCTGAATGCCAGCGGCAGCACGGCCATCAACGCCGCAACGGTGGTCAGCGGCACCGCCGATGTCACCGGTGGCACGCTCAGCCTGTCCGGCACGCTCAGCGCCAACGCCGTCACGCTGAGCGGCGGCAATCTCAGCACCAGCACCACCAACCTCCTGGCCGACGGCACGGGCTTGACGGTGGCCGCCGGCCGCACGCTGACCTTGGGCGGCGCCGACACCGTGGCCACGCTGAGCCTGGGCGGCACCCTGGCTGCCGGTGGTGGGCTCACCACCGCAGGCGCCAGCACGCTGAGCAGCGGCGCCGTCGTGAATGCGGTGCTCAACGCCGATTCGCTCACGGCCACGGGCAACGCCACCCTCAACAACACCGTGAACGTGAGCAACACGGCGCTGGTTACCGGCGGCGTGCTGACGGTGGGCAACGGTGCCACGGCCGGCGCCTTGACGGCGGCCACCATCACCGTGAACAGCCCGGCCGTGCTGGCCATCAACCGCAGCGACGCCACCAGCCTGGGCAACGTGGCCGGCACTGGCACGGTGCGGCAGGCGGGCAGCGGCAACCTCAGCCTGGTGGGCCAGGTGGCCACGGCGGCGCTGGAAGTCGATGCCGGCACGCTGACGCTGACTTTCGGCGACGACAACCGCATCGGCGACAGCACCGCCGTCACCGTGGCCGGTGGCACCTTCACCGGCAGCAACCTCAGCGAAACCTTCGCCAGCCTGGCACTGGCTGGCGGCAGCGTGGGCGGCAGCAGCGCGCTGACCGTGACCGGCGCCGTCACCCAGGGCAGCGGCAACAGCACGCTGTCGGCGGCCGTCACGGCCGCCAGCCTGGCCGCCACGGGCGGCAGCCTGACGCTGGCGAATGTGCTGAACACCAACACCATCACGCTGAGCGGCGGCAACCTCGTCACCGACACCGTGAACCGGCTGGCCAACAGCGCCACGGTCACCGTCAACACCGGCAGCACACTCACGCTGGGCGGCGCCGATGCCATCGCAGCGCTTTCGCTGGGCGGCAACCTGGCCGCGGGGGGCCTGCTCACGGCCGCGAACATCACGCTGAGCAACAACGCCACCGTCAACAGCGGGTTCAACGCCACCACCTCGCTCAGCAGCAGCGGCAGCACCGCCATCAACAGTGCCGGCACTGCGGCCAGCACCACCGTCACCGGCGGCACCATGACCTTGGGCGCCGCGCTGGCGTCCAACACCCTCAGCCTCAACGGCGGCAACCTCGTCACCAGCGCTGCCGACCTGCTGGCCAACACGGCCAACCTCAACGTCAGCACCGGCAGCACGCTGACCCTGGGCGGCGCCGACACCATTGCCACGCTGGCGCTGGGGGGCAACCTCGCCGCCGGCGCAGGCACGCTCACGACCTCGGGCCTGACCACGCTGAGCACCGGCGCCACCGTCAACGGCGGGCTCGGCGCGGCATCGCTCACCTCCAGTGGCAGCACGGCCATCAATGCAGCGGTGTCCGTCGCGGGCAGCACCAACGTCACCGGCGGCACGCTCACACTCGCAGGCACGCTGGCGTCCAACACCGTCACACTGAATGGCGGCAACCTCAGCACCACGGCCGGCAACCTGCTGGCCGACACCGCAGGCCTCACGGTCAACACCGGCAGCACGCTGAGCCTGGGCGGCAGCGACACCATTGCCACGCTGGCGCTGGGCGGCAACCTGGCGGGCAGCAGCCTCACCACCACTGGCGCGGCGACATTGAGTAGCGGCGCCACCGTCGACGGCGGCCTCAACGCAGCCAGCCTCACCGCCAGCGGCACCACAGCCATCAACGGCACGGCCACGGTGACCGTGGCCGGTGCGGCGTCTGTCACCGGGGGCAACCTGGCGCTGGCCGGCGTGCTGAACGCCAACACCCTCAACCTCAGCGGCGGCAACCTCAGCACCAGCGCCGCCAACCGGCTGGTCGACACCAGCAACGTGACGGTGGCCACCGGCAGCACGCTGACCCTGGGCGGCGCGGACACCATCGCCACCCTGGCGCTGGGCGGCAACCTGGCCGCCGGCGGCACGCTCACGACCTCTGGCCTGACCACGCTGAGCAACGGCGCCGCCGTCGGCGGCAACCTCGTGGCGGCGGCACTCACGGCCAGCGGCACCACGGCCATCAACGCGGCCACCACGGTCAACGGCAACGTCAGCCTCACTGGCGGCACGCTGACGCTGGCGGCACCCTTGAGCGCCAACACCGTGGCACTGGCGGGCGGCAGCCTGGGCACGAGCGCGGCCAACCTGCTGGCCGACACGGCCAACCTCACGGTGGCCACGGGCAGCACGCTGACCCTGGGCGGCGCAGACACCGTGGCCACGCTGTCGCTGGGCGGCACCCTGGGCAGCGGCGGCACGCTCAGCACCACCGGCCTGACCGCACTCACCCAGGGCGGCAGCGTCAACGCCGGCCTGGCTGCGGCCACGCTCACGTCCAGCGGCAACACCGCCATCAACAGCGCATCGACGGTCGCCGGCAACGCCACGGTCACCAGTGGCACGCTCACGCTGGCCGCGACACTGGCGCCGACCACGCTGCAACTGAGCGGCGGCAACCTCAGCACCACCGCCGCCAACCTGCTGGGCGACACCGCCAACGTCACCGTCGCCAACGGCAGCACGCTCACGCTGGGCGGTGCCGACACCGTGGCCGACCTGACGCTGGCCGGCCGTCTCGACGGCCCATCGCAGACGCTGACCATCAGCAACGTCGCCACGCTGCAGGCCGGCGCCGTGGTCGATGCCAACCTGGCCGGCCCCACGCTGAACGTCAGCGGCACCGCCACGTTGAACGGCAGCGCCGCCAACAGCGCCGTCAACGTCACGGGCGGCACACTGACGCTGGGCATCGCGGAGCGCCTCAACGACAACGCCAGCCTCGTTGTCGGCAACGGCGCCACGCTGCTGCTGGGCGGCACCGAGACCGTGGGCTCGCTCACCATCGCGGGCACGCTGGGCAGTGCCAACCAGTTGCTGAACGCCGGCAGCTACACGCTGCAGAGCGGCGCGCTGGTGCTGGCCAACCTGGGCACCGGCACGCTCACCAGCACGGGCAATGCCACGCTGGGCGGCACCGCCGCCGCCAACACCGTCAACGTCAACGGCGGTGCCCTGAGCCTGGGCGACATCGACCGCCTGGCCGACACCGCGACGGTCAGCGTGGCCAGCGGCGCGTCGCTGCTGCTCAACGGCAACGACACCGTCTTCCGCCTGGCGCTCTCGGGCACGCTGGGCGGCACCGGCACCTTGTCGGCCAGCATCTACACGCTGAGCGGCGGCACCTACAACACGCCGCTGGGTGGCGGCGACCTCACCGTCAGCGCCGACAGCACGCTGAATGCCACCAGCGCCGCCACCACCGTCACGGTGGACGGCGGCACGCTCACCTTGGGCGCGGCCAACCGCTTCACCGCCTCACCTGCGGTGACGGTGAATGCCGGCACCGGCCTCACGCTGGCGGGGGCCGAGAGCTTCGGCTCGCTGGCCGGCGCCGGCACGGTGACGCTGGGCAGCTTCACGCTCACGCACCTGGGCCTGGCCGACAGCAGTTTCAGCGGCAACCTGGGCATGGTCGGCGACACCGGCGGCCTGGTGAAGACGGGCGCCAGCAGCTTCACGCTTGGCGGCGCCAGCGCCTACACCGGCAACACGCGCATCGAGTCCGGCACGCTGACGCTGACCGGCACGCTGGCCTCGCAGAGCCTGGACGTGAACGGCGGCAGCCTCGTGCTCGCCGCCGCCGACCGCCTGGCCGACACCGCCAACGTGGTGGTGCGCAACGGCGCGCTGATGACGCTGACGGGCAACGACAGCATCAACTCGCTGACGCTGACGGGCACGCTGGGCGTGAGCACGGGCGGCAGCGCCACGCTCAGCGCCAACACCGTGACCTTGAACGGCGGCATCGTCAGCGCCAATCTCGGCGGCGGCAGTCTCAGCGCCAGCGGCATCAGCCGGCTCAACGGCAGTTCGGCAGCCAGTTCGCTGGCGGTGACGGGCGGCACGCTCACGCTGGCCGGCGCTGGGCTGATGACCGCGGCGCCCGCCGCCACGGTGGCCACCGGCGCCACGCTGGTGATGCAGGGCGGCCTCACGCTGGGCTCGCTGGCCGGCAACGGTGCGCTGGACCTGGGCAGCTTCACGCTCACCACGGGCAGTGCGGGCAACAGCAGCTACGCCGGCCTGATCTCAGGCAGCGGCGACCTCATCAAGACCGGCAGCAGCGTCTTCACGCTGGGTGGCAGCCACAGCTACACGGGCAGCACGCAGGTGCTGGGCGGCACCCTCGCCACCAGCGCGGCCGATGTGCTGCCCAACAGCACGGCGTTGACCGTGGCCGCCGGCACCACGCTCACGCTGGGTGGCAACGACAGCGTCGCCAGCCTGGTGCTGGCCGGCAACCTGAACGGCAGCGGCACGCTGAGCGCCGCCACCTATGCCCTGAACGGCGGCACGGCCAGCACTTCGCTGGGCGCGGGTGTGCTCACCAGCACCGGCAGCAGCACCCTGGCCGCGATCAGCGCCGCCGGCAGCGTGACGGTGAACAGTGGCACGCTGACACTGAACGCGGCCAACCTGCTGGCCGACGGCGCGGCCGTCAGCGTGGCCCGAGAAGGCACGCTGGCATTGAGCGGCAACGACAGCGTGGCCAGCCTGGCCCTGGCCGGCACGATCGGTGTCACCTCCGGCAACAGCGGCACGCTCACCGCCAGCACCTACACGCTGGACGGCGGCACCGTCAACGCCGACCTCGGCACGGGCGTGCTGAGCAGCAGCGGCAGCAGCAGCCTGGCCGGCAGTGCGGCCGCCGGCACGGTGCAAGTCAACGGCGGCACGCTCAGCCTGGCCTCGGCGGGCCGCCTGGCCGACACCGCTGCCGTCACCGTGGCCAACGGGGCCACGCTGCGCCTGAATGGCGACGACAGCATCGCCAGCCTGGCGCTGGCCGGCACGCTGGACGGCACGGGCCGCCTCAGCGCCGGCACCATCAGCCTGGCCAGCGGCACCGTGGTGGCCGATGTCGGCGCCACCACGCTCAGCAGCAGCGGCAACAGCAGCCTGGCCGGGGGCGCCAACGTCGGCGCCCTCAACGTCGCCAGCGGCACGCTCACCCTGGCCAGCACGGCAACGCTCAGCGCCACCTCGGCCACCACCGTGGCCAGCAACGCGACGCTGGCGCTCGGCGGCAACCAGTCCCTGGGCACGCTGGCCGGGGCCGGCGGCGTGGCCCTGGGCAGCTTCACGCTCACCACCGGCAGCGGCGGCAGCAGCAGCTTCGACGGCGTCATCAGCGGCACTGGCGGCCTCAGCAAGGCCGGCACCGGCACCTTCACGCTGGGCGGCGCCAATACCTACAGCGGTGCCACCACGGTGCTGACCGGCACGCTGGCCACCGCCGCCGCCCATGTGCTGCCCGATGCCAGCGCCACCCGCGTGGCCGGCGGCGCCACGCTGCAGCTCGGCGGCAACGATGGCGTGGCCACGCTGGAGCTCAACGGCAGCCTGCTCGGCACGGCCACGCTGACGGCCACCACCTACACGCTGGACGGCGGCAACGCGGTGGCCAACCTGGGCGCCGGGCGCCTGGTCAGCACGGGCGTGAACACCGGCAGCAGCACGCTGACCGGCAGCGCTGGCGCCAGCGACGTGGCCGTGAACAGCGGCACGCTGCTGCTGGCCAGCGCCAACCGGCTGGCCGATGGCGCCACCGTGACCATCGCCAGCGGCGCCACGCTGCGGCTGAGCGGCGACGACACCATCACCCGCGCCGACATTGCCGGCACGCTGGCCGGCACCGGCACGCTGACAGCCGCCACAGTGGCCCTGAACAGCGGCCGGGTCGAAGCCGCCCTGGGCGGCGGTGTGCTCAGCAGCAACGGCAACAGCGTGCTCACCGCCACCAGCGCGGCCACCACCGTGAATGTCGATGGCGGCAGCCTCAGCTTGAACGCTGCGCAGCGCCTGGCGGCCGCGCCTGCCGTCACGCTGGCCGCCAACAGCAGCCTGGTGCTGGCCGGCGATGAAAGCTTCAGCAGCCTGGCCGGCGCCGGCAACCTCAGCCTCGGCCTCGGCACCCTGCGCGCCGGCAGCAGCGCGGACAGCAGTTACGCCGGCAGCATCACCGGCACAGGCGGCCTGTTGAAGCAGGGCGCGGGCACCCTCACCCTGGGTGGTGTGCACAGCTACAACGGTGGCACCACGGTCGAGGCGGGCACGCTGTCCTTGGCGGCCGCAGACCGCCTGCCTGCCAGCACCACCGTGGCGGTGGCCGCTGGCGCCACGCTGGCGCTGGCGGGGGATCAGGCCGCGGCCAGCCTGGCGCTGGCCGGCACCCTGGGCGGCACGGGCGTGCTGAATGCCGCCAGCTACGCGCTGAACGGCGGCACGGTGCTGGCCTCGCTGGGGGCCGGCACGCTGCAGTCCACAGGCAGCAGCCGCCTGGTCGGCAACAGCGCGGCCAACGCCGTGCAGGTGAACAGCGGCACGCTGAGCCTGGCGGCCGCCGACCGTCTGGCCGATGGCACACAGGTCACGGTGGCCAGCGGTGCCACGCTCACCTTGACGGGCAACGACAGCGTCGCCAGCCTCACCCTGGCCGGCAGCCTGAACGGCAGTGGCACGCTCAGCGCCAGCAGCTACACGCTGAACAGCGGCACGGTGCTGGCCGATCTCGGCAGCGGCGCGCTGCGCAGCACCGGCGGCAGCCGCCTGGACGGCCGCAGCGCCGCCACCAGCTTCACGGTGGACAGCGGCAGCCTGACGCTGGGGGCCGCCGACCGTCTGGCCGACACCATGGCCGTCACCGTGGCCAGCGGCGCCGCGCTGGTCATCAACGCCACCGACACGGTGGCCAGCCTCACCCTGGCCGGCACGCTGTCGGGCAGCGGCACGCTCAGCGCGCCCAGCACACTGATGGACGGTGGCCGCGCCGACGCCAACCTCGGCACGGGCACGCTCACCACGCGCGGCAGCAGCACGCTGGCGGGCACGGCGGCGTCAACGGCCGTGGTGGTGGACAGCGGCACCCTCACGCTGGCCTCGGCACGGCGCCTGGTGGGCTTGCCGGCCCTGCAGGTGAACGCCGGCGCCACGCTGGCTTTCGCGGGCGACCAGGCCCTGGGCAGCGTGGCCGGCGCGGGCGACGTGGCCCTGGGCAGCTTCACGCTCAGCGCGGGCAGCGGTGGCGACAGCGTCTTTGCCGGCGTCATCAGCGGCAGCGGCGGTCTCGTCAAGCAGGGCAGCAGCGTCTTCACCCTCAGCGGCGCCAACAGCTACACCGGCGCCACACGCATCGATGCCGGGACGCTGCGTGTCGGCAACGGCGGCACCAGTGGCAGCCTGGCGACCTCGGCCTTCGAGACCACCGGCACGCTCGCGCTGGTGCGCAGCGACAACCTCACGCTGGCCCAGCCGGTCAGCGGCAGCGGCAATGTCGAACAGGCCGGCACCGGCCGCCTGCTGTTCAGCGGCAACAACAAGACCTACAGCGGCAACACTGTCGTCAGCAACGGCGAACTGGCCACGGCCGGTGCCAACGAACTGCCCGACGGCAGCAGCGTGCGCGTGGCGGCCACGGGCCGCCTGGCCCTGGGTGGACGCGAGACCGTGCGCGCGGTGGACGCCGACGGCAGCATCAGCCTGGGCCCGGAACTCGTGGCCAGCGGTGACCTCTTGATGCGCGGCGCCGTCACCACCACCGGCGACGTGCAGCTCACCGGCCAGCGCATCGCCGCCTTGAACGAAGGCAACCGCTTCGCCGGCACGGTGTCGCTCACCGCAGGCGGCGAGCTGTCCTTGTCCAGCGGCACCGGTGGCGGGGCCGGTGGCACCGGCGCGCGCGACCTCGTGCTGGGCACCGTGAACGCCGCCGCTGGCGGGCGCATCGACGCGGGCCTCTTGACGCTGACTGGCGTCAGCACCCTCAGCGGCGGCACGTTGTCGCTGGTGTCGTCGGCCCCGCTCACGGCCGTGGCGCCGGACGCCGAGCTCCTCAACCGTGAAGCCACCTCGCTGCCCATCGCCTACGCGGCCGATGCCGTGGTGGCCGCCGCCGGCAGCCGCATCAGCGTGGCGGCTGGCGCCGGGTTGAACGTGGTGGCCCGCAACGCGGGCTCGGTGCAGCTGCTGAGCGCGGGCAACAGCTTCCTGGGCAATTTGTCGGTGGTGAGCGGTGCACCCAACACACCATGGGCGGCCAACAGCAGTTCCTTGTCCTTCGGAGGCACGACGCTGAACTACGCGGTGCAGAGCCGCGTGCGCGTTGCCGGCGACACGGTGAACATCGGCGGTGACGGCATCGTGGCCGACGTGGTGAGCCTGCGCGCCGACCGCGTGTCCACCACGGGCACCGCTGCCATCGTCGCCAGGCTGCCCTTCGACAGCACGGTGGGCACGGCCACCGCGCTGCCGGCACTGACGCTGGAGCTCACGCCCACCGCCTTCACGCAGAGCTTCCCCTTCGGCGCACCGGGTGCGGACGGCGGCCTGCGTGTCAGCGTGGGCAGCCGCGACTACGGCAACCGCGTGCTGCCGCTGGACGCCGGCTACGTGACCGTGCTGCCGCGTGACGGCGCCAGCGGCAGCACCGCCGTGCTGCTGCGCGGGCCCGTGGTCAACCCCTCGGGCGGCTACCGCTTCTTCTTCGACGGCGCCGGCAGCCAGACGCAGATACCGGTCTTCTACAACGGCGTGCTGCCCACCACTCCGCAGGTCGAGAACTCGATTTCGGCCACGGTGGCGGTGTCCGAAGGCGCCCGCAAGGCCGGCTTCGACGACGCCGTGCGCACCGAAAACGTGGCCGTGCGTCTGCGCGCCGGCGTCATCGCCGAAGTCGGCCCGGCACCCGCCGCCACCCAGGGCACCGAAGGTCTGCGCGTGCCCGCCGGCTGCTCGCCTGCCCCCGGCGCCCTGCTGTGTGGCAGCGGCTCCTAGAACCAGCTGCCCATGAAAAACCACCCTGCCCGCCCGCCCCCGGCCGACCCGGCGTCGGCTTGCCCCACTGCCCGCGCACTGCGCCGCCGCCGCTGGCTGCAATGGGCGGGCGCCTGCGCTGCCGCCACCCAGGCCGCCGGCTTCAGCGGCGGCGTGCAGGCCCAGGCAGCACCGGCGGCTTCGCCGGCCACCGAGCCGCCACGCCTGGCGCTGCTGATAGGCAATCGTGACTACCCCGACGGCGAAGACCTGCCGCCCATCCACAAGAACGTGCGCGACCTGCGCGCGGTGCTGGAGCGGCGCGGCTTCGATGTCAGCCAGGGCCTGGATCTGGACCAGGCGTCCGCGCGTGCGGCCACGGCGGCCTTTGCCGCCAAGGTGCGCGCAGCGCGGCCCGACGCCACGGTGTTCTTCTATTTCTCCGGCCACGGCGCGCAGGTGGATGCCGAGAACCTGCTGGTCTCGGCCCGTGTCAGCCCCAAGGCCAGGCCCGACACCCTGGTGCGCACCAGCATGACGCTCACGCGCGACGTCATCAGCGAGCTGCCACGCCGGCCGACCGGGCTGACGATTGCCGTCATCGACGCCTGCCGCACCTCCTTGCGTGACGTGGCGGGCGGCGACGGCCTGAACCAGGTGGAAGCGCCACCGGGCTGCCTGATCGCCTTTGCCACCGGCGCCGGCAAGCCGGCCATCGCGCCGGCCGACGACACGCGCAACACCTTCTACACGGCCTCGCTGGTGAAGCTGCTGGAAGGGGCCTCTGACGAGATCAGCTTCTCCGACCTCTTCCGCCTGGTGAAGCTGGACGTGCAGAACGTGATGCTGAACCACCCGGTGCCGCTGCTGCGCCAGTTCGCGCAGTTCCCCTTCATCGCCGAAAACACGCAGATCACGCGCCGTCTGGCGCCGCTGGCCGAAGAAACCGCCAACGCCGCGCCGGCACCGGCCCGATTTGCCACGCGCGACGAGGCTGCCGACTGGGCGGCGCTGGAAACAGCCGTGTGGCCGCCCGAGATCGCGCGGCTGGCCGCCGAGTTCCTGAAGAACCACCCCAACAGCCGCCTGGCCAGCAGCGCCGAAGTGGCGCGCGCCGGTGCCAACGAGGCCTCACTGATCCTGCGCCGGCGTGACGTGCGCCTGTTCCGCACCGCCTTCCTGCCCGCGGCGGAATCGCCTGCCGCCGAACTGGTCAAGGCCGGCCGCGGCGACAAGGACGCGGCCGCCCGCGTGGCGCGCAACTACATGCGCGACGGCAATCGCGTCGACCCCGGCCGCTACGAAGGCTGGCTGCAGTACGCAGCCGCGCTGGGCAACGGCATCGCCAGCTACGAGCTGGCGCTGCACTACCGGCGTGTCGGGCAACCGCTGTTGGCCGCGCAGTACGAATCTCGCGCGCGAGAGCTGGGCTACACGCCGCCGCCTTCGCTGGACAACTCGCGCAAGTGAGGGCCGGCGGGCTCAGCGAGCCTGGTGCAGGTCCTCATGCCGGACCTCGGGCTCGATGGCGGTGTCCACCAGCCTCAGGTAGCGGTGCATCTCGTAGACCGTCCATGCGACGCCGGTCACGAACAACAGCAGGCCGGTGTCGGGCTCTATCCAGCCAGCCACCACGGCCAGCAGCGACAACAGCACCGTGGGCGGGGCCACGCCCACGGCCAGGGACGCGCGGCGCGCTTGCTGCGTTTCACGCGAGCTCGGCTCGAAGGAGGTGGGGGGCATGACGGGCCTGCAGCAAGTGAAGTTCACCAGGCCTTGAAGATAGGCCGTGCCGCGCGTGTGCAAACCCGGATAAAGAGGGCGAAACCGGCGCTGGGCCGGTGAAACAGGGCTTCAGTTCCCCGCCAGGCGCGCCAGCTCGGCCAGCAGCTGGCCGCGCGCCGCTTCGGGCACGGCCTCGGCCAGCAGGCCGAAAAACACCTCGCGCTCGCGCGAGCGCTCGCCAGCGCGCTTGACCACCACCTTGGCGATGGGCCCCACGTGGGCAGCCAGCAGGCGCTGCGCCTGTTCCAGCAGCGCATCGCTCACCGGCGCGTGGTTGCTGCCGGCGCCGACATTCGTGCCAGCGCCGCCCGCCGCGGGCGCGGCACGGCCGTGGCCGCCGCTGCCGGCCGTGGCGCTGCTGCCCGTGCGTCCGCCTGTGCCCCAGCCTGTGCCCCCGCCCTGGCTGCCTGTGCCGCCCGTGCCCATCTGCGCCATGAAGGCCTCGCGCGCCGAAGCCTGGGTGATCTGTTCGCCCAGGCGCGCATGCAGCGCCGGCATGTCGTGGCATTCACGCGCAGCGCGCCGCACCATCACGCTGGCCAGCGGGCCCACGTGCCGGGCCAGCGCCGCCTCCACCTTGGCCAGGGCCCCCGGCTCCCAGTGCGTGGGCAGGCTGCCGGTGCCGGTGAAGCCACTGCTGCCCGTGGCCGGCGCCTGCGGCGGCGCGATGCGTTCAGTCGGCGCGTATTCGCTGGCCAGCGGCAGTGCGTGCACGGCTTCGTGGGCCACCGAACCGGGCACCGGTGCGCCTGTGGCCTGGTGCAGGGCCTGCTGCAAGGCGTCGCGGAAGGCTGCGGCGTGCGGCCAGCGTTCCCCGGGGTCTTTGGCCAGCGCCCGGGCCAGCACGGCGTCGAACAGCGGACCGGTGCGCGCGCCATCGGCGGCCGAAGGTGGCAGCGGGACCTCGTTGACCACCTTGTACATCAGCGATTCCGGCGGCCCCACGAAGGGTGCCCGCCCGGCCACCAGCTGGTAGAGCACGACACCGGCGCCGTAGAGGTCGACGCGGTGGTCGATGGCCTTGCCCATGAACTGCTCGGGCGCCATGTACATCGGCGTGCCCAGCACGCTGTTGGCCATGGTCATGCCACTGTTGTCGGTGCGCGCAATGCCGAAGTCGGCGATCTTGATGCGCCCGCTCTTGGTCATGATGACGTTGCTCGGCTTCACGTCGCGGTGCCAGACGCCGTTTTCATGGGCATGGCCCAGCGCGTCGAGCAGCTGCAGGCCGAGGCTGGCGATGTCGGCGTCGCTGAAGCGCACGCGCCGCGCCAGGTAGGCCGACAGCGTGTGGCCCTCGACATACTCCATCGCGATGTAGGCCACGCGGCCGTCGGTGGTTTCGCCGAAGTCGTAGACGCCCACGATGCCCGGGTGCAGCAGCCGCCCGGCGGCCTGGGCCTCGTTGCGAAAGCGTGCTGCGCTCTGCAGCGCACCCTCGGCGCCATCGCCGGCCTGGCCGCCTCCCAGGCGCCGGATGGTCTTCAGCGCCACCACGCGCCGGATGTCGGGGTCGAAGCCGCGGTAGACCACGCCCATCGCACCCTCACCCAGCACGCCGGTGATGCGGTACTTGCCGAGTTTTTCGGGGTGGGCCACGGGTGCGGGTTCCGGCGCTTCAGCTGTCCAGCATCTTCATCGCCTGCACGACGCTGGTGCGCATGCGGCTGAAGCTCTGCGCCAGCACGCCGATTTCGTCGCGGCTGCGCGTGTTGAACTCGGGTGCGTCCAGCTCGCCTTGGCTGACGCGGTCGGCCAGGGCCGAGAGCTGCGTCACCGGGCGCACGACAAACATCCAGATCATCAGGTTCAGCACGACGCCGACAACCACGAACACGCCCACCAGCGAGCCGACGAACAGCTTGAAGGCCTGATCGGCGCGCTGCAGCGGCAGCGCCATCGGCACCGACACCACCTGCGCGCCGATGACCTCGTTCATCTGCCAGCCGAAGCCGTTGGACGGGCCGTACTTGGCCACCATGGTCGGCGGCGCGGCCTCCACGCTGCTGTGGCATTGCAGGCAGGCGGCGTTGGTGATGCGCAGCGGCCGCGCCACATAGAGCGAGCGCCCGGTGGGGGTGTCGCGCTGGCCGACGAACTCCTTCAGTTCGCTGCTGTTCCTGAAGGCATTCACGATGTCCACCTCCCAGCCTTCGGCGCGGTCACGCGGGTTGGTGGGGTTGAGGGTGGCCTCCTTGTAGAAGTACTCCGGGTGGTTGCGCTGCACCGTGCCCAGCACCTCGGTGGCGGAATAGCTGGGCACCGATTGCGGCAGGAACTCGGTCTTCATCTGCTCCTGCAGCAGCTTCGTGATCTGCCCGGCCGTGTAGGCCCGCACGGCGCTGGCCTGCTCCATCATCAGGCGTGCGCCGCCCAGCACCTCTTCCTGGGCCTGCTGCTGCAGCAGGCTGCGGCTGATCCAGCCGCTGATGGCCACGCCCAGCGCCATGACCAGCACGAAGATGAGGTTGAACTTCAGCAATAGCTTCACGGGCTTCTCCTGGCTCATCTTGGGGCGTTGCGCCGCGCAAAGGGCCGCGTGCCCGCGCCACACTGGCGTGCCGTGGATGGTAGCCTGCGCCCCCCGCCTTGCGGCCGGCCGCGTGGCACAGAATGCGCACGCATGAAGCACGCCGCCGTCACCGCCGTCATCGCCGTCACCGCCGACAGCCGCGCCGCTGCGCCGGGCCTGCGCGGCATCACGCTGCTGGAGCGTGGCTGGCTGTCGTCGAACAACATCGTGCTGCACGGTGAAGAAGGCGGCGACGGCGCGGTGCTGGTGGACGCCGGCCACGTGGTTCACGCCACCCAGACCCTGGCACTGGTGCGGCACGCGCTGCAGGGCGAAACACTGCGCGGCGTCGTCAACACGCACCTGCACTCAGACCACTGCGGCGGCAACGCCACGCTGCAGCGCGCGTTCGGCTGCAGCCTGCACATTCCACCCGGGCAATGGGCCGCAGTGATGGCCTGGGACGAAGACGCCCTGAGCTATGCACCCACCGGCCAGCGCTGCGAGCGTTTTGTGCCCGATGGCTGCCTGCGCCCGGGCGACACCCTCACCGTGGGCCGCCAGCACTGGCAGGCGCTGGCCGCCCCGGGGCACGACCCCCACTCGCTGGTCCTGTTCAACGCCGAGACCGGGGTGCTGATCACCGCCGACGCCTTGTGGGAGCGCGGCTTCGGCGTCGTCTTCCCGGAACTGGACGGTGAATCGGCCTTCGACGAGGTGGCGGCCACGCTCGACCTCATCGAAAGCCTGGGCGCGGCCGTCGCCATTCCCGGCCACGGCGCGGCTTTCAGCGACATCCCCGGCGCCTTGGTGCAGGCCCGCCAGCGCCTGGCTGCCTTTCGTGCCGACCCCGCGCGCCACGCGCGCCATGCACTGAAGGCCTTGATCAAGTACCACGTGCTGGAAGTCGGCAGCCAGCCCCTGCCGGCACTGCTGGCCTGGCTGGCCGGCGCCGGGCTTTACGCCCGTGTGTGGCAGCGCATGGGCGCACCCGGTGGCAGCCTGCCGCTGTATGGCACGGCGCTGGTGCAGGAGCTCTGCACCGCCGGAGTGCTGGGCCTGAAGGACGGCGTGGTCTTCAACCCCTGAAGCAGGGCAGCAGCCTCAGCGGAACCAGATGCTCCACAAGCCGTGGAGCACATGCCCCCAGACCAGCAGGTTGAAGCCCAGCAGCGAAAACACGCGCGAGATGTTCCAAAGCGCCTGCGCGCGGCGCAGGCAGGCTTGTTCGCCGGTGGTGGCATAGAGCAGCATGTACAGCACCGATGGCACGAAGGTACCGACGATGAGCACGCCCATCACCCAATAGAAGACAGTCATGGGCCCATTATCAGGACAGACGCGTCGCGCAGCCGAGCCCCCCCGGGTGGCGCGTGAAAGCAGTCTCAGCCGCCGGGTGCAGGCTCTTCGAGCAGGCCGTCCTCGGGGTCGGGCAACCAGGCCTCGTGCAATGCACGCCGGCCCTCGCGCCAGTCTTCCCGCGCCTGCAGCATCGCCGACCATTCGGCGGCCGCGGCCTGCTGCTTCCACGCGGCATAGCCGGCGCTGGCGACACGGTCGACATGGAAACAGCGCAGTTCGTCGGCCTCGAGAAACGCCATGCCATACCCGGCGGCGCGTGCGCGCTCCGAAGTCAGCACGTCCTCGATGTAGCGGCCTGCCGACACCAGCGCCCCCAGCCGCGTGCGCAGCGCCGGGGCGAACGCGGTGCAGTAACCCGGCACCTCGGGCACCACGCGCACACGAAAGCCGGCCAGCCACTGCACGGGCACGCCGGCCGCCTTGTCGGGCAGGTCCAGCGGCAGGGCACTGACCAGGCCGTAGCCACTGTGAGCCAGAAACCGCACCAGCAGCGCCGGCCAGTCAGGGGTGTGGAACTCGATGTCGTTTTCCAGGCGCACCACCACGGCGTCGGCCGGCGCCAGCGACCACAGGCGGTTGAAGGCATAGGTGGCGTGGCGGTTGCGCGGCAGGCGAAAGACACGCAGCCGGGCGCCCTGGCGCCACTGGTCGGCACACCAGTCGCGCAGGAAGGCCGCCGTGTTGGGACAGGTGCTGCCGTTGTCGACGATCCACAGCGCATGCCGGTGCAGACAGGCGGTGATGCCCAGGCTGGTGAGCGTGCGCGCCGTGCAGGCCCAGCGGGCGTTGTCAGGCGTGTCGTGGATGCACAGCGTCAGCAGGGCCGGCGGCATGCCGGGCAGGGCCGCGCCGGGCCCGCCTTCTATCTGCGCCAGCAGCTCGGGCGGAAAGCCGCTGTCCCGCCCCACCCACAGCGCCGCCGTGCGCCCGTATTCGTCGCGTGTCCACTCGGCACAGTCCAGCAGGCGGCCGCGCGGGTCGGCGCGCAGGCGTTCCAGCACCGAGCGCACCTGGCTGAAGGTGCCCGGCTGCGCGTCGTCGATCACCAGCACCGCGGCTGCCAGGTGGTCGGCCAGCCACTCGGCGCTGCGTTCACGCGTGGACAGGTTGCCGTCGAGGAACATCAGCCAGCGGCCGTCGGGCCGCAGCTGGTGCAGTTCGTCATAGCCGATGAAGCGGCCCGGCGGCACGCCACGATCGGCCAGCCAGCGCTGCACCTGCTGCTGGTAGGCGGCGTTGTCTTCCACGTGCACCGCGCCCACCAGCACAGCGCTGCTGTAGCCGCTGCCGGTTTCCAGCACCGTGCGCCCGGGCAGCGCCGCGATCAGGGCATCGAGAAAGGCTGCGGTCTCTGCCGAAGTGGCCATGCTGATGGGCTGGAAGCGTGTGCCGAAGTCGGCCAGCATCGCGCGCATGCGCGGCAAGGCGCTGCGCCAGTGCTGCTGCAAGCCGTTCATGCCGACGGCTCGGCCGGCAGGTCGGGAAACACCACCCCGATGCCCCCCCAGGCCGTGCCCAGGCAGCGGCTCTCGCTGCGCTGCGCCCGGGACAGCTGCGCCCACACCCGCGACACCGCGCAGCGCGACTGGGCATGCCAGTCGGAGTCGACGATGTCGTGCAGCGCCAGCAGCTGCGGTTGCAGCGACAAGGCCAGCGCCACATCGGCGCTGCAGGCGCGGAAGCCGTGATCACCGTCGATGAACACCGCATCGCAACGCGGCGGCAGCGCCGCGGCATCGGCCACCACCTGCAGCATCTGGCCGTGACGGCCGCGCGCATCGGCCACCGCGCGCAGCAGTTCGGGCCGCGGCGCGCGGCACAGGGTGGTGACGCTGATGTCCCGCCCGGCCTCGCGAAAACGCCGCGCCAGGTGCCACTCCTCGCCGCCATGGCCGCCACTGCCGTCGCCCAGCAGCACCAGCGAGCGCACGCGCCGGGCCAGCAACAGGTCCAGCCACCAGGCCCATTCCTGCGGCTGCTGCTCCAGGCGCACACCGGCGTGGCCTTCAAAAGGCGGCGGCTGGGCCAGGTCGGGCGGCACCGGCAGCGGCCGCAGCGCCTGCTGCCACTGGGTGAAGGCCAGGTTGCCGCGCTGCGCCCAGAACCGTTCGTGGTACGGCAGCTCGCGCAGGTGGTCCAGCAACAGACAGCCTGCGTCATGGCGCCTGAACATCACGCCGGGCCAGGCCTCGACACCGCCATAGAACTGCGGCACCGGCTGCGCCGGCCCGCGCGAGTGCGCACCAAACACGGCGTCGTGGCGGAACCAGAAGAAGGTGCCGCTGTAGTGCCAGTCGCCCACGTTCTGGTGGTTGGCAAAACGACCCAGGCGTCGCAGCGCGCCGGTCATCGCGTAGCGCTCGAGCTGCTCACGCACCGTGGGCCAATGGTCCAGGTTCGCGGCGTACAGCACCTCGGCCCAGCGCCGCACCGCCGGCGGGAAGCCGGGCTCGTACTTCACGCCCTTGGCATGGGCATAGAAGCAGACGTCGCCGGGGTTCTCGTCCTTCAGTTGGTCCAGCAGGCGCGGAAAGCTGTCGGCTTCACCCTGCGGTGTGTTGGCCAGGGTGATGAACTCGAAGCCGTGGCCGGCCAGTTCGGCCTGCACCAGAGCGGCCTCTTCGGTGCGCTGATCGGTGACGACGGCCATCAGGCGACGGCCGTTGAACAACTCCAGCCGCTGCAGCAGCTGGGCCAGGTTCCAGCGCCAGGTGCTGCCACGCACTGGCCACAGGTGGTAGAGCAGATGACGGCGCGGTGTCGCCGCCAGCGGCGGCAAGGCCAGCGGACTCGGCGCCACCGGCCGAGACAGGGCTTGCAGATACGGCGCTTGCGGCTGCGAGGGCGGCCATGGCGGCGCGGCGGGGGCGGTCGGCGCCGCGGGGGCGACAGCGGCGACAGCAGCCGTCATGGCCATGTCAACAACAGCGGGCATGGCGGTGGCCTCCTCGGCGTGACGGCTCCAGGCGAGCGCCTGCTTGAGGCGGTCGGCATAGGCGTGGCCGGCGAGCCGGGCGTGGCAGTCCTCACGCCGGCGCTGCAGTTCGGCCGGGGCGGCCAGCAGGCCTTGCACCAGGGCCAGCAGTTCCTGCGGCGTGCCGAACTGCGGCAGCGCGGGGAACACCTCCGCGATCTCGGCGCGCCGTTCGCTCACGACCATCGCGCCGCAAGCCAGGGCCTCGTAGATGCGCGGGTTCATCGCGGTGGCCGGCGTGCCGGCGCGGTTGTAGTGATGCTGGTCGCGGAAGACGTTGATGACGATGCGCGTCTGCTGGTACAGGCGCGCGGTCTGCCCGTGCGGCACCCGGGCCGCCAGCACCAGGCGGCGCAGCAGCGGGTGGCGCCAGGGGCCGCCCACCACGTAGCTGAGCAGGCCGGCCTCGGCCAGCGGCAGCAGAAAACGCTCGCGCGTGGGGCTGGCGCCACCGATGAAACCCAGCGCGTGGGGTCGTTCGAGGCCCTCGTCCCGGTAACACACAGGGTCCACACACATGGGCAGGTAGCTCGCCGCGTGATGGCGTGCCAGGGTGGCCCTGTCGTTGACGAAGACGTGGTCGAAGTGGCCAGACCAGGCGGCGGTGTCGTCCACCTCGTACGGCTCGTCCACCAGCCACACCGCGCTGCGCCACTGCGCGAACTGGCGGCCCCAGCGCTGCACGAAGCGCCGGCCGTGCACCACCAGCAGCAGGTCGGGCTTGAAGGCGGCCACGCGCGAGGGCAGCCGGGGGTCGTCCCAGGCGGCCTCGGCGTGTTCCACGCCCAGGCTCTGCGCGGCCTGGCGCAGGCCGTCGGCGAACACGTCGCCGCAGGTCAGGAAGGTGTAGTTGACGACGAACACGCGCTGCGCCGGCGGTGGCGCAGGCTGACGGCCAGTCGCCCCGGCGGGCATCGGCACCGCATGCAGGCGCGGGCCGGGCGCGAAGTCCTGCAAGGCCCTGCGCGGCAGGCTTTGCAGGCGGCTGACGGCGCTGAGGTTGCACAGTTCCACCCCCTGCGCCGCCAGCGCCGCAGCCAGCGCGCCGTACTCGCGGTCGATGGCGGGCAGGCGCGCGGCCAGCGGGTGGCGGCCGGTGGCGGCGAAGAAGTGGTGGTCGCTGAAGTCAACGCCGACGAGGCCGATGCGCTTGGCGCCCATGTGCGCGGCCAGGCACACCGCGACATAGGGCGAGTTCTGCGTGAAGTGCAGCGTCTGGCCGTCGATGTCGGTGCCCCCGTAGCGCCCCAGGGGGAAGTGCACGACGGGCGGGTTGACGGGCCCCAGTTCCAGGTGCGTGAACAGCGCCTGCGCCCGCGAGTGGCGCACCGGTTCGAAACGGTCGCCGCGGAACTGGCGCGGCGGGTTGACGACCACGAGGTAGGTGGGGGTGAAGAGGCGGCCGATGTCGTTGACGCCGATGGTGGTGCAGCGGCTGTGCGCCAAGCCGGCGTTGGCCGACACGCCGCAGCCACACACCAGCACCGACTCGTCGGCGTGACGCCCGCGCCAGCCGGCAAGGCCCGCTGGGGCGGCATGCAACAGGGCATTGCTGGAAGCCATGGGAGCCCGTCCTTCAAAGCGCCGAAATGGCAGCCACCAAGGCTGCTGCCTGCCGATTGGCCTGCGTCAGGTTGCTGCGTTCATGGGTGGCGAGCACGCTGCCGATGTCCAGGCCGCGCGAGCGGGACAGCCTGTAGGCCTCGAGCACCGTCTGCGCGATGGCCGGCCCGACATCGGCGACAGTCTGCATCGCGCCCTGCATGGCGGCGGGGGACACCCGCCGCGCGCGCGCGGACCGGATCGCGTCGTAGAGCGCCCCGCTGAGGATGTACTCGTGGCCGGCGGGCAGCGCCACCGTCGCCGCAAGATCGGCAGGCCGGGCGGCGACAGCCCTTTCGCGGGCCGGCGCGCTGCTGTCAGTGACGCCAGCGCGTGCACGAAAACGCGAGGCAATGGTGGCCTGCCGGCGGTTGACGGCGCGACGGCTGGGCGGTGAGCCTGCCATCTCGATGACGTAGGCCTCGCAAACGATGTCGGCGTCGACCTTGTTGTTCGCCGGCAGGCGCCGCGGCTGCACGTCCAGGGTGGCGACCGCGATGTGCACGCGGTAGTAGACCCACTTGCGCTCGGTGTTCACCCAGCGCTTGACATGGCTCTCCATCACACTCTCGTGCAGATCGTTGGCGGCGGCCGTGATGGGGAACAGATTCTGTGCCGCTCCCGTGCCGCCCACCTGGTGGTTCAACAGGTGTCCGCGGATGTACTTGCTGTCGTTGCTCTGTCCGGGGTCCGTCACCAGCAGCGACGCCCAGATGTTGGCGCCGCTCGGCTCCTGGCCCTCGGGGTGGTCGGGGCCCAGCGGGTCGGCCACCATCTCGGTGCCGACGGTGTTGCCGGTGCCCGCCAGGGTGCCGCTCGTGTAGCGGATGCGCGACTGCTGTCCGGCGATGCCGGCGCCGTCGACCTGGGCCGTGGTGGGCTGCACGACCTCAGGGCTGGCCGCAGCCAGCACACCCCACACCGCGCCTTGTGGCACGACGTCCAGCCGGCTCAGCCGGTGGCGCAGCTTCACCGGCAGCAGCAGTGGCCGCAGCAGCACCGCGCCGACCGGCCGCCCGGCGTAGCGATTCACGATCGGCACCGCTTCGCTCAGCGCATTGCGAACGCGATCGGCCGATGGAAGGCCGGGGTCGCCCCCGAGCGCCCGGCTGGCCAGATTGCGCGCCTGGTTGCGCACCCAGTCCACCGCCCGGTTCAACATCCCGTCCACCGCCGTTTGCAGGTTGCGGATCGTCGTCTGCACCTGCGCCCCCACATCGCCCAGACCGATGAAGCGCGCCAGGAAGTCCAGCATGATGGGAATGGTGCGCGCCATCGTGCGTTCGACGAAGTTCGCGGCCGCGCCGATGGCGCCCGACGCAATGGCGGCAATCGAATTCACGATCGACTCGACGAAGTCGAGGATCTGGTTGATGCGCTGGATGAAAAACTGGATCGTCGTGTAGGTCTTGAGGATGGCCTGGATGATGGCGCCCGCCGGGTTCAGCAGGCTCAGCAGTTGCGTGATGCCGGCCATCACCAGACGCTGCTGGATGAAGCTGCGGATGGCCCCCAGGGCGCTGTCGCGCAGCGAGCCGAAAAACTCGGTCACGCGCTCGCGCAGCGCCACCACCAGGCCACGGTCGCGGATGTCGGTGATGAGGGCGAAGCCGCGCTCCAGCATGGCCATCGCGGGCTCGCCGATCAGGCGCACCAGCTTGCCGCGCACATTCGCCCAGGTCAGCCCCAGGATCTGCAGCACGAACCAGATCACGCCGCGCAGGTCCCAGCGTTCAGGCATCTGGATGCCGGCGCGCGCCACCGGCCCGGTGAGCCACGCGATCACGCCCGCCTGCAGGTGCGACAGGATGTTCGTCATGAACTGGCGCACGCCCTGCGCCACCGCGCCCAGCAGGTTGCGCAGGAAGCCCACCGGGTTGCGGATGATGACCAGGAAGGTGCTGCGCGCGCGCATCAGGATGTCGAGAATGCGGCGCCCGCCGGCACCCATGGCGGCTTCGTAGATCAGCTCCAGCAGCTTCACCAGTGCCGTGCCGGCGAAGCTGACGAGGTCGGTGAACAGCGGGCGGAACAAGCCGACCATGCGCTGCAGCGTGGCCACCGGCGCCAGCACGTCGCTCAGCTGCAGCGTGGCCCAGGCGCTGGCGAAGGTGCCGGTCACGCGCGCCCAGGTGAGGTTGCGCGCGGCCGTCTCCTGCTGGAACCAGGCATGGGCGCGCTGCAGCGCACCCGACTCGATGAGCTCGTTCACTTTCTCGGTGCCGCCCGGTATCAACTCGGCAAAGCCGCGCACCACCGTCAGCGCGGTGCGCGGCACCGGCGCGTCGGTGAAGGGGTCGCGGCCCAGCATCACGGTCACCAGGCCGTAACCCGGAATCGCGCGGCAAAAGCCGGACAGCGGCTCCATGAAGGTGGCCTTCAGCCAGGTGACGGCCTGCGTGACGAGGCTGCTGACGAACCCGGTGACGCGGCTGATGAGGGGCGTGAAGATGGCCTGCGCGCGCCGCCACACATCGCCGGGGCTGAAGATGTCGCTGAAGCCCAGGCTGTCGGTGAAGCGCGTGAAGGCCTCGCGCACGGTCTGGAAGTTCAGGCCGAGCGCGGCGGTCTGCGTGTGCACCCACTGCCCCAGACGGTCCACGACGCCGTAGCGCTGCAGCACCTGGAACAGGATTTCGCCGCCCGGTATCAGCCCGATGAAGGCACGCAGCACGTTGGCCACGTTGCGCTCCACCGCACGCAGGTTGATCGGATTGCGGCCGATGATCAGCGTCAGCAGCGTGTAGCCGGGCACGTTGGCGGCCAGCGCGGCCAGGCCATCGAGGATGTCCGACAGGCCCAGGCGCTGCACGAGGCCGGGCTCGCGCACCTGCAGCCGCACCGGCGGCCGCATGTCGGCGGCCGGGTCCACCTCGCGCTGCACGACCTGCGGCGCCGCGCCTTGCTGCACGGTGTGCGCCAGTTCGTGGGCCACGAGCTCGCGGCCCTCGGCGGTGCCGGGCTGGAACTGCCCGCGGCCGAAGAAGATGTGGCCACCGGTGGTGAAGGCGCGCGCACCCAGCCGCTGCGCCAGGCGCCCGGCCTCTTCGTCGGTGTGCACGCGCACGGCCGAAAAATCGGCGCCGAAACGCGGCTCCATGTAGCTGCGCAGCGGCGCCGGCAGCGCTGCGCCGCCCGCCTGCCGTGCCTGGATGCGCGCCGCGGTGTCGGCCGGCGCGGTGTGCGCCGGGTCCGGTGCGCGCTGCAGTTGCGGGTGCACGCGCAGCGCGCTGCGGGCCAGCACCGGGCTGGCAGTGGCCATGCGCGACGGCGCACGCATCTGCACCACCTGGCGCGCCACGCTGCTGGCTTCACGCTCGGCCGCGTCCTGCGGCGATGAAACCGCGAGCGCCGCGCGCTGCACGGCGAGCGAACCGCCGCGGAAGGACACCGCCACGGGGTCGGCCTCGCGTCGCAGTGCGGGCAGTGTGGCGGCACCCATGGTCTGGCCCTGCGCCCTAGGCCGGCTCGAGTGACGGGCAGCGCTGGCCGGCCTTGCGGTACTCACGCGCCAGCGCCGGCAGCAGCTGTTCAGCAGCCACCGGCAGGCCGCTCGCCACCGCCAGCAGCGCGGCGTGCAACGCGGCATTGCGGATCTGCCCGCCCGCCAGCGGGCAGCGCAGCGCCACGGCCTCCAGCACGGCATCGGGCACGCCATGGTGGGGCCCGAGGTGGGCTTGCCACAGCGTCAGGCGGGTGGCGGCGTCGGGCAACGGGAAGTCGATGCTCACGTCGACGCGGCGCGCAAACGCGGTGTCGATGCGATCGGCGGCGTTGGTGGTGATCACCAGCACGCCGCCGTAATGTTCCAGCCGCTGCAGCAGGTAGTTGGTCTCCAGGTTGGCGTAGCGGTCGGTGGCGTTGTTCACCCCCGTGCGGCCGGCCAGCAGCGCGTCGCCTTCATCGAGCAGCAGCACGATGTCCAGGGCCTCGGCGGCTTCGAACACACGCTCCAGGTTGCGTTCGGTTTCACCGATGTACTTGCTGACGGTGGCGGCCAGGTCCACGCGGTAGAGCGGCCGGCGCAGCGCTGCGGCCAGCTGGCGCGCGGCCAAGGTCTTGCCGGTGCCGCTGGGGCCTTTGAAGAGGGCCCGCACGCCGCTGGTGGGGCCGAAGGCAGCCGGCAGTGCTGCGCTCAGGCGGTCGCGGTGGCGGCAGCGCAGCACCAGGGCCTCGAACTCGCCGCGCGTCTCGTCGCCCAGTGCCAAGGCTTCATCCGGCGTGGCGGCGGGCACGGCCCGCGCAATGCCTTCCAGCGCATGCCGGCCTTCTTCAGTGACGGCAGCGATGACCTCGTCGAGCGCCGGCGCCGCCACCGGGGCAAGAGCCTCAGCGGGGCCGGGCTCCCGCTGCAGCGCACGCCGCGCCACACGGTGCAGCGTGCCGCGCGGCAGGCGCAGGTCCAGCAGATCGGGCCCGGGCTCGCGGCCGGCCAGCGCCTGCAGCCAGTGCAGGCGGCGCTCGGCAGCGTCGGGGGCTTGCAGGTCCAGGCGGTGGCTGTCGGCACCGCGCATCTGCAGCGCACCGTGGCGTGGCAGGCAGGCGGCCAGCCAGGGCGGCGCTGCGGCCGGCAGCGTGCCTTGCAGCACCTCGCCCGGCGCAGGGTCCAGGCGCACCAGGGGCATGGCGGCCAGCATCGCCGCGGCGGCGCCCAGGGCCGGCAGCAGGCTGGCATCCACCGCTTCCACCAGGCCCAGGCCGCGGGCATGCGCCAGCGCACCGGCCAGCGTGCGGCGCCCGCTGCCGGGGCCGCCGCGCAACTGCCACAGCTGGGGCCTGCGGTCCGGGCTGCACCCAGCGGCGGTGATGGCCAGGCGCAGCGGCGCGGGCAGGATGAGCTGCTCCAGCGCCAGCAGGCTGCCCTGCGCCTGGTGGCGCCAGTGGCTGTGCGGCGCCGCGCCGCCAGCGGCCATGGCCCAGATCGCCCGCGGCGCCAGCAGGCCGCGCGCGGCTTCCTGCAGCACGCCGGCTTCACACAGCGTGGCCACGGCCGACAGGGCCGGCAAGGCGCCGAAGGCACGCGTCAGCGTGGCGCGTGTGGGCTGGCCGCCCTGGCCATGCAGTTCGTCGATGAACGCGGCCAGGCGCGGTTCCTGGTCGGCCAGCGTGGCGGCGACACCGCAGCACAGGCCGTCCACATCCAGCCCCAGGGCCCTGCGCAGGCGTTGCAAGGGCGATGCGCTGCCGCCTTCCAGGCGCAAGGCCAGCCGGGCCAGGGCCTCGTCCAGCGTCAGCTCGGCCAGGCCCAGCTCGGCGGCGGCGTTCAGGCTGTCATGCAGCACGGCATGGCGCGCCAGCAGTTCATCCAGGCTGGCACCGCCACGCACAGCGCTGCGCACCAGCGCCAGGGTGGTGTGCAGCTGCCAGAGCGGCAGATCACTCACAGGCCGCTCGCTCGCGGGCCGGCCAGCCAGGCTCGGTTCGTGGCCAGGCAGCGGCGCCCGGGGTGCGGCTGCGGTCGGTGCAAAGGCGCCCATCTGCGGCTCAGTCGAAGTGGAAGCGGATGTCGCTGCCGGCGGCGGGCAGCCAGCCGGGGTCGCGGTCCAGGCCGGCCAGGCGCAGCGCAAGCGGCAAGGCGTCGAGGCGGAAGTGCAGGTCCAGGCGTTCACCACGCGCCTGCACACGGGCAGGCAACGGCAGGCACAGGGCCACGGCGGCGCGGGCAGGCAGGCCCAGCGCCAGGGCCAGACGCGCGCGCAGCAGCGGCCACACCAGGCGCGACAGGCGCGGCGCGGCGCCGCCACGGCGCCACGGGTGCCGCACCAGGTGCTGCGGCGGCGCCTGCAGGCCGGCCAGCAGCGCTGGCGCCTCGGCATGCGGCACCTGGTGCGCGACGCAGAAACCCGCGGGGTGCCAGAGCTGCCACACGCCGCCGCCCAGCAGGGCATGCCACGCGCGGGTGTCGGCATCGAAGGCCTGCAGCGCCGTGCCTGGCAGCTGCCAGGGCGCGGCCAGGCGTGTTTCCGGCGCCGCACGCGCCAGCAGCCAGTGCGCCAGCGCGTCGGCCCGGCCGGCACGCGCGCAGCCCGCCACCAAGGCCGTGTGCAACAGCCGCCACGGCGAAAGCTCCAGGCCGGGCCGCTGCGGCTGCGTGAAGTCGCCGTACAAGCCCAGGCTCAGGGCGACATTCAGCAGGAAGGCGACGCCACCGAACTGCGTGTGCAGGTGGTCGGCCAGAAGCAGCGAAGGCGCGCGCGATGGCAGGCCTGGCACGGCCGCAGCGGCAGCAGCTGGTGCCAGCCCGGCAGCGGCCGAAGGCGGCAGCGGCCCCCGCAGCCGCAGCGCCGGCGCGGCAGGCCTTGCCTCGGCGCTTGGGGGCCACGCCCGGTGGTGCAGCGGCGTCGGCGTTGCGGCAGCGCCTTGTGCCGGCCCAGGCCCACCCGGCCCGCCGCCATCCTGCGCCGAAACGGCCTTCACACGCTCCACGACCGGCCGCACGCGCCACGGCAGCGCGGCGGCCGGGCGTGCAGCGCCGGGTCCGTCGGTCCCCAGGGCCCCAACCGCCCCACCCGCCCGGCGCGCCACACCGGCCGCAGGGGCTGCACCGCCCGCGCCGGTCGCGCCGGCCGCGCCGGCAACAAGCCACGGCGCCAGCGGCGCGGCCCGCAACTCGGCCAGCAAAGCCCGGCTGCCCGCACGCTGTGGCGCCACGCGCAAGACCTCGGCCAGACGCAGCAGCAAGGCGGCGCCGTCCAAGCCGGCGGCGTGCGGCGCGGCCGCGCACCCGGGCTGCCCGACACTGGGCGGGCCGGGCCACGGCGCGCAGCGCCCGCCGGAGCGGGCGTGCTGCGGTGCGGCGTCCCAGGCTTGCACACCCGCCTGCACCGCCGCGCACACCGGGTAGGCGCGGGCCAGCGCCTGCAGCAGGGCCGCGCGCCCGGCCGGCCCCAGCTGCACCAACCACTGTCGGCCCTGCGCGGCGGGCCTGCCTTCGCTCATGGCCTGCAGGGCCCAGGGCACGGCCTGCGGCGCGCCCAGCCAGCGCTGCAGCACCAAGGCCGGTGTGGCGGCCTGCCCGAACAACAAGGGCCACCACCAGCGCACCGACAAGGCCTCGGCCAGCACGTCACGCGCCATGCAGGCCAGCAACTCGGCCTCGTCCGCAAACCACACCGTCGTCACGCCCGCACCCACCAGCGCCTGCTGCGCCGGTCGCACGGCAGCACCCAGTGCAGCGCGCAGCGGGCCGGTGACCAGATCGGCATGACCGTCTGGCCAGGCCGGCGCCGAAGCCTGCAACCGCTGCACGATGACGATGGCCTGCGACGGCAGGCCGTGGCGGGAGACGTCGACATCGGCCAGGCCCCGCCGCAGCCATGCGCGGCCCGGCGCCGTGGCCCACCGCGGGCCCAGCCGGGCCCGCCGCACCACCACCGCGCTGGCCGTCATGACCGGGCCACCGGCACAGCCGCGACTGGAAAACGGGGGTCGGGATGGGCCGGGGCGGCCCATCCCTGCGTGCCCGGGATTCGAACCCGGAGGTCTGACAGGCCAACGACCACCAGAACGAGCAGAACGCTGAAAACGGGAAACCCGAAACACAGCGGAACACGCCCCGTGCGCGGCCCTGCGGCAACCCCACCTACCGGGTGTGAGTGCACGTGGGCAAAGATGCTGGGCTTGTCCATGGTGGCTGTCAATGCCGTCATTCCGTGCTGCGCTTGAAGGCCATCAGTCCACCTTGCGGTTGTGCTCGCTGACGATGGTCTGGCTCAGCGCCTCGGGCACGTCCAGCAGGTCCGAGGCGACACGCGCACCCACGTTGCACTGGAAGACCCAGACCGCCGCGCGCGGGCGTGTGGTGGTCTGCAGCACGATGCCCTTGAAACTGTCTTCAAACAGGTTGTCGCGCACCACGATCTGCGGGCCGTACACGCCGGCCAGGCGCAAGGCGTGCAGTTGCATCTTCAGCGCGTCGCCGCCCATCACGGTGACGTGGTTGGCATTCGCCGCCAGCGACCCTGCGTTGCCGATGAAGATGCCGAAGCGCCCGCCGCTCAGCACGCCGGCCAGCTGCACGTCCACCCGGTTGTGCAGCACGCGCACACGTTCGGCCACCAGCGGCGCTTCGCCCTGCTCGGCCGCTTCGGACATACCGACGGCAATGCCGCGCACCACGTCGCGCACGCGGTTGCCTTCGATGTGCACCGTGCCGGCCTGCCGCCCGCCGACGACGATGCCGCGCTGCAGGCTGTCCTTGCCGTCGCTGGCCGCGATGTGGTTGCCCTGGATGTGGATGCTGTCGCCATTCACGCACAGCAGGCCTTGCTGGTTCGCCCCCACCTTCATCTCGCAATCGGCGACCAAGAACCGCGCCGGGGGCAGGCTGCCCAGGGCCTCGGCACTCACCGCCACCACGATGGCCGCCGCCTGCAAGGTGCCGGCCGCAGCGCACTGCGCCTGCACACGGTGAAGGCTCACCTCGGGCGTGTCCACCACCGTCAGCGCGCCACCCAGACCCACGCCCGGCTCACCGCGGCCCACGCTGGCGGTGCTGCCCACGAGCTGCAGGTCTTGCACCTGCACCGCGCCGCAGTCCTGCACCAGCAGCGCGCACTCGCCCTTCAGGTTTTCCAGGCACGCGCCATGGCCGTGCAGCAGCACGCGGCGCTGCTTGCGCAGCGCCAGGGCCGTGTCAAACCGGTAACGGCCGGGCTCGAAGCAGAGGCTCAGGTCGCGGTCACCCGGCAGTTCGGCCAGCGCCCTGGCGATGTCCATGCCGGGGCGCAACACCAGGTGCAGGCAGCTGCCGGCGCGCAGCATCTCCAGCGCGGTCTGCACCTCCGTCGCCCCGGGCAGGCCGGCAGCGCTGCCATCCACCCACACCTGCTCGGCATGGTGCAGGTTGCGGCCGTCGCGCACGAACATCACGCTGCCCGCTGCGCCGCCGATGCGGTAGACCCGCAGCCGGCCGGCGCCGGCCGCAGCCGACAGATCGACGGCATCGCCGCGCAGCGCACCGGCCAGCACCTCGGGCGCATCGGCCGCGGCCAGGGGCACTTCCAGCGCCGGCGCACGCGCGCCGAGGAACAACTTCCATTGCGCCACGCTGATGCCCCTGGGCAGGAAGCCCGCCGGCGGCAGCCACTGCAGCGAGCTCGTCGCCGCAGCGGCCAGCACGGCCGGCGTGTCGGTGATGTGGTCCTGGAACTGCAGCATCTGGGCCTCGGCCAGTGCCTGCACCCGCCCGCCCAGCCAGGGTGCCCAGGGTGGCGCCGCGGCATCGGGCGCCAGCCGGCGGCGCACGGCCCAGCGGTCGACGAAGACGATGTCGCCGCCCTGCATGTAGACCAAGGCCAGCGGCAGGTCACAGCCGCTCAGGCCGGCCACGCCCAAGGCTTGCAGCACACCCAGCGGCACGCTCACGCCGCCCGGCATGGCGTGCGCATCGGCGCGCTGCCGCGCCACCAGGCACGCCGCCGCCACCTGGCTGCGCAGCCGCGCCACGGCGGCGGCGCCGGTGCCGGTGGCGTTGAAGCCATTCACGCGCAGCAGGCGGAACTGCACCGCCTCGACATGGCTGTCGGTGCTGCAGCGGGTGTTGACGGCCTCCAGCGCCAGCACCGGCGCCTTGCCCTCGGCCAGCGTCACCGGCGCCAGCGTCAGCAGGAAGAGGCCTGCGCCCGCGACAAAGCTGCTGCCCTGCAGCGCGCCGCAAGGGCCGAAGCCGGCCAGCACCGAGGCCGTGGCCTCGGCGGGCGGCGCGACCAGCTGCACCACGGGGTCGGTGGCCAGGTGCAGCACCAGGCCCGAAGCGCCGACGCCCAGGCCACGCTGCACCTTCACGCGGCCTGCCGGGCTGCCGGCCACGCCACTCACTTCCAGGCCCCAGGCCACGCCCGGGCCCGCTGCCGCGCCGACACGCCGGTCGGCCAGCTGGCGCGCCGCCTGCTCACGCTGCAGGTCGCCGCCGGTGAGCAGGCGGCCGTTGAAGAAATTGATGTCGCGGATGGCCTCTTCGGCCAGCGGCGTGCCCAGGGTGGTGGTGCTCATGGCGTGCCCCTCACCGCGCGTCGAACGGCTGGTAGCGGCTGATCTCGTAGTGCACCTCGTAGACCTCACGCCCGAAGTCTTGGCTGAAGAGCACCACGTCCACCTGCAGCGCATCGGCGTCCGCCACCCGCACACCGGCCAGGTAAGCCAGCAGCGGGCTCTTTTCGTTCCACACCGGCGTCAGCTTCACCATGAAGCCCTTCCTGGGGCCGCGCGCGTCGGTGATGCCGGCGGCGGTGATTTCCACCTCGGCCTGGTTGGCCAGCGTCCGCGACAGCTTGGCGCTGTCGCGACCGGCGCTCACGCTCACACGGGCACTGTTGGGCGAGGCCTGCAGGTTCAGCTCCATCACGCCAGCGGCGATGATCTCGATGGCCGCCGTGGCGCCGCCGGCCGCGGCGCCCGGCACCCAGGAACGGCCGTCGAAAGTGAGCACATCCCCGCGTGCCGGTGCCTGCGCTTTCAGCGGCACCCGCTGCAGGCTTTCGACAAAGGCCGCGCCCACCGGCCCGGACAGGTCGCCGCCCAGCGGTGGCACCGGGGTGCCACCGGCCGGCAGGTCGGCTGGCGCCCAGGCACTGCCGTTGAAGGTGAGCACCTGGCGGGTCACCGGTGCCGCATTGCTCAAGTCCCGGCCCTGCAGCCGCACCACGCGCGCCTGCTGCGCCGAACCGGCGCCCTGTGTCAGCACATCGCCCGTGAGAGCGGGCGTGCCGTGGCTGTGGTCGGCGCGCGCGAAGTTGCTGCTGCTGCCATCGGCCGGCGGCAGACCGAAGGCCAGCTGCGCCTGCACCGGGCCCGGGACGGGCACCGGCGGCGGTGCCGGCACCACGGGCGGGGTGACGGGCCGCCAGCGCAGGCTGCTGCCCGTGCCCTGCACCGTCAGCACCTGCCCGGCTGCCAGCGGCGCGCTCAGGTCCAGCGGCACGCCGTCGAGGCCGCGCACGCGCACCTGCTGCACGGCGGGCGAGCCGCTGTCCACGGCCACCGCGTCGCCGCGCAGGCTGGGCGTGCCGTGGCTGTGGTCGGCACGCGCAAAACCCGAAGCGGCGCCGTCGCTGGCGGGCAGCGCGAACTGCAGCGCGGGCACCACCGCGGCGCCGGCCACGGGGAGGGCCGTTGGCTGCCACTGCCCGCCCTGGAAGACCAGCGCCTCGTCGTCCTGCGGCAGCACGGCGGCCAGCGGCACGCCACGCAGCGCCACCACCTCGTTGCCGGCGATGGGCCCCACCGCATCACCGGCCAGCACCGGCGGCGGTGGCAGCGTGGGCGTGCCGTGGTGGTGGTCGGCACGCGCATAGGCGCTGTCGGTGCCCACCACCGCCGCCATGCCGAAGCCGAGTGCGGGCTCCACGCTGCTGGCGGGCTCGGGCGCGGGGTTCTGCGTGATGAGCTCCTGCACCAGACGCAAGCTCAGCAGCACCGGGCGCGCGTCTTCGACGATGGCGACGTCGGGCTCGGCGCGTTTGTCGACGGCGAAGACCTGGAGGTCCAGCGTCGCCAGCAGCACCGCGTCGTCAGGCCCGCCAGTTGCGGTGGGCAGCGGGCCGCAGCCGTATCTGGCACGCCACAGCGGGCGCAGTTCGGTCACCCACAGGCGCAGCGCGGCCTGCAGCAGTGCGTCGCTGCTGCCCAGGCTGGCGGGCGGGCTGCCGAACATGTAGTCGGCGGGGTTGGGTGAAACAGGCTGCAGCCAGTCCAGCGCGGCGCTGCGCAGCGCGGCCAGCCAGGCCGCCTCATCCATCGGCGGTGAACTGCTGGCCAGCGGCACCTGGGCCAGCCAGTCGGCGAAATCGCGGATGGCGTCTTCCTCGATCTGCTCGGGCGCCTTCAGCCGCAGCTCGAGCTTGAAGCAGTCGGCGATGCGCGAGTTGGCGGTGAGTTCGTCCTCGTCGCGGCAGGGCTCGCCGGGCACGGGCAGCGGGTCCGTGGGCACGGCCAGGCCCGACAACACCACGTGCAGGCGCAGCGGCGCGGGCTGCACGGCACCGTTCACTTCGGCAGGCAGCTCGGCCCAGTGTTTGGCCAGCCAGGCGTTGATGTCGCAGCACTGTTCGCTGCCCACGCACACCGGCGCGCCCGAGGGCAGATAGGCCAGGCCCGGGGAGACACGCACCACGGGGGCCGGCGCCGGCGCCGGCGGCGAGCCGCCGTCGAGCTCCATCTCCACATTCAAGCCGCGCACCGTGCCGTAGCCCAGCACCTCGCGCGCCAGCTCGTGGCGGCGCGCGATGTGCCAGGCCTGCTCCTGCACGAAGTCATCGACACCGAGCAGCATGCCCTTGGTGTAGTTGACGCGCTTGTTGGTGTCCACGGCCACGGCGCCCGCGCCGGTGGTGTTGGTTCCACAGCATCCCATGTCGGTCTCCCCAGGCTGGCGGCGCGGCCGTCAGCATTCCAGCAACAAACGGTCTGAACGCTCACAGGGCGCGGCGCCGCCCGGCGCCACGCGCGCGGCGCCCAGGTGCCCCGCGCCCAGCACCAGCGGCGGCGCGAAGGCAGGGTCGCGGCTGCCATCGCCCAGCAGCGTGTCCAGCCCCAGGCGCACCTGGCCCAGGCGGAACAAGGCCCAGTAGGGCCGCACGTCAAAACGGGTGTGCGCCGGCTTGGCCAGCGCCACCACGCGGCGCGCCAGATCCACCTGCCGCGCCAGTGCCTGGGCCTCGGCCTGCGGGCCGCTGATGGGCAGCAGCACGCTGAAGGCATGGGCCACCGCGGCCATGCCTTCCAGCCGCGTTTCGAACAGCGCCCAGTCGGCCAGCAGCACCGGGTGGGTGGGCAGCACCGCCGGTGGCGGCAGCAGGTCGAAAGCCGGCCATTCGGCGCCGGTGGCCGCGGCATAGGTCTGGATGCGCAGGTGGCGCCGCGCCACGAAGGCCTGCCAGCGCCGCAGCCAGCGCTGCAGCGGGCCGTTGAGGCCGGCCAGGAAGCTGCGCCAGGCCTCACGCGAGGCTTCGGCCTGGGCATCACCGTCGACCGGCCAACGTGTCGGCAAGGCGCTGGTGAGCACCCCGCCCGCAGGCCGGCCGCCATAGGCCGCCCAGGCCGCCGCCAGCGCCTGCGCCAGCTGCGGCACGGCACCCAGCGTGGCCACGCAGAAGTCGGTCCAGGCGGGGCGCAGCGCCTCGCTGGGCGGCAACGGGCCGAAGGGGGCGGTGGCCGTGGCCGAAGCACCCGTCGCAGCCGCAGCCGCCACCGGCTTGGGCCACGCCAACCAACGCTGCTGCAGGCCTTCGGCGCCTTCGGCCAGGGTCCAGCGCGCACCGGCCGCCACCTGGCGCGGCTGGTCGTCGAAGGTGGTTTCGCCCAGCTGTGCAGGCGGCAGGCCGCGCGTGAGAAAACGCTCGACGATGCGCACCCCCCAGGGCTGGCGCTGCGAAGGCGCGGGCAGGGCGAAGTCTTCGTCGGGCACACAGCGCGACAGCGCCAGCTGCACCGCCAGCCGCACCGCCGCCGTGGTGCCGCGGTACTGGTACAGCGGCATGGCGTGGCGTATCAGCTGGCGCCGGCGCTTTTCGTCCAGCGAGGGGTCCAGCACCAGGCCCAGCCAGCCGGCCAGCCAGTCGAGGGTGGCGGCCGGTGCGCTGCGCACGTCGAACAGCGCCGAGGCCGCCGCGATGCGGTCTTCCAGCGCCGTGAACTGGCCTTCGAAGTTGGCGAGGAAACGGTCGAGGAAATGTGCCGAGCCGGTGTCTTCGCGGTAGACCGCCGGCAGGTAGCGCTGTGCATACGAAAAACGCGGCCGCCAGGCACGCAGGGCCACCAGGCGCGGCGTGGCCAGTTCATTGCCCTGCAGCACCAGCCGCAGTTGCAGCCAGCGCCCGCGCGCGCGCTGGAACAGCAGTTCCCAGCAGCCGTGGCCCTGGGCGATGTCGGTGTGCGCGCCCGGGGCGTTCATCAGCCAGGGCAATTCGCTGCCGTCGGGGCGCAGCACGGGCAGGGGTTCGTCCAGCCAGGGCAGGCCGGGCAGCAGCGGGGCTTCGTCGGCGCAGCGCGTGGCCACGCGCACCTGGCAGCCGGGCGGGATGCAGCCGTCCAGCATCAGGCGGTGCCAGACGCAGCCGGGGTCCTGGCCGTCGAAGACCTCGGTGTGCAGCGTGGCGATGGCTTGGTAGCGCGGGCGGCGCTGTTGCACCAGCGGCAGCCAGCGGGCGGCGCCGGCCTCCGGGCCGGGACCCGCGCTCTCGTACAGCGCGCCGGTGTCGCCTTCCACCTGCGCGCGGCCGGTGGCCACCAGGTCCAGACCGCGGTAACGCTGCAGCGGCAGGAAGCCGGCATCGGGCCGCAGTGCCAGCCGGGGCAGCGGGCTGGGTTGGCGCACCAGGTCGAAGGCGATGGCCTGGTTGCCCTCGTCGGTGACGACCAGCACACGCTGGCGTGGCTGGCCCTTGAAACCGAACTTCAGCGCGTGCAGGACCATCGCAAAACCGCGCAGCACCAGGCCCGGGCGGTCTTCGGGAGCGATGACCTGGCGCGCCACTTCGGTGGAAGCCTGCGCCACCAGTGCACCGTTTTCATACAGGCTGAGCAGGGCAAAACCATCGCTGCCCACGCCGTCCATCACCAGCACGGCACCGTCTTCCAGCACCTGCAGCGCCACCGGGTCGCTGCCTCCTGCGGCGGTGGTGACCAGGTCGAACCAGGGCACGGCCGGCGCGGGGGCCGGCGGCACGGCGCTGCCGTCGCTGGGGGTGAAGTCGCTCGCGGCGGTCGGGGCCACGGGGAACACCGCAGCCATCGCCAGGCGGCGGTCCAGCAGCCAGACGCGGCGGTGCTCGCGGTCGAGCAGCGCCACGCCACCGCCGGCGCGGGCCGCCATGGCCCAGGGCACCAGGCGCCACGGCGCGGGCCAGGCCAGCTGCAGCGGCGGGCCGCCGGCCATCAAGTCGAACACCAGCAGGCCGCCGCTGACGCCGCTGCCGCCACGACCTGCAGGCTGGGGCCGCACGCCCGCCACCAGGTAGTGGCCGGTGGTGACGGCCATGCCCTGCAAGTGCAGGGGCGGCGCGGGCACCGCCGGCGTGCGCGCCGTGAAGTCGCCCGGCTCTTGCGTTTCGGCCACGGCGGGCAGCGGCCAGAAAACGCTGTGGCGGCCCGAGCCCGCCGAGCGCACGACGATGCGCGTGCCGCCGTCGGTGATGGCGTAGACGTTGCCGTGGGGGTCGGCCGCCGCGCCCAGCCGCCGTGCGGGGTCGGGCGCGTTGTCGCCCACCCCGGCACGAAAGCGCCCCACACGCGCGGCCAGCGAAAGGCTGGCCTGGGCCTCGTCAAACGCCAGCGCGGCGGCGGCCTGGCCCGCTGCCGTGGCCCACGACTCGGCCAGCGTGGCGCCCCCCTCTTGCGCGCCAGCGGCGGCACTGCGGCAACGCCCCCAGTCGGCGCGGCCCAGCACCAGGGCAAAGCGGGAACCGTTGGCGTCTTGCATGGCCGGTGCCTAACACTCGGGGGGCACGGTGGGCACCGGCACGCGGCGTTTGGGCGCGGCGCTGTTGCTGGCCTGGCCGCTGCCATCGCCGGCGCCGTTGCCGAGCAGGCTGCTGATGGGCAGCGGGTCGCCCAGCTCCACGCTCAGGCCGGCGATGCGGGGCAGTTGCAGGCCGAAGAGCGCCAGCTCGGTGGGCAGCTCGCGGCCAGCGCCGTCGGCCAGCAGCACGTCGTTCACGCGCAGCACGCCGCGCACGCGGGCGATCTCGGCCCACAGTTCCAGCCGGTTGACGGCACGCTGCAGCGGCCAGCCGTCCTCGAAGCCCGGCAGGTCGGTGGCGCCGTCGCTGCGTGAAGGCGCCAGCAACGCACGCACACGCGCTTTCACCGCGTCACGCACCTCGGGCACGCCGTAGCCACCTGCCACGGTGATGCCCACGCTCAGCCACAGCGGCTGGTAACTCGGGCCGCGCAGCACCAGCTCGGTGGTCACCAGGCGGCGTGCGTCCAGGTGGCGGCACAGCGCGCTGATGAAGGCGCGGTCGGGCATGGGGGCATCGGGCGTGCGCGGGTCGAAGCGCGGCACCAGCATCAGCGTCACCACGCCGGGCGCGTCACCGGGCTGGCTGTTGCCGAGGTCGGGATGCCAGGCGGCCAGCACCTCCACACGCGCGATGTCCACGCCCGGTGCGCGCCGCGCAATTTCTTCGAAGTCGTCGGCTGTGACCAGCCTGTCGCGGTGGCGGATGAAGGCCGAGACGCGCTTCTCGCCGCTGGCCGTGTCTTCGGCATCGGCGCCGCCCCAGGTCGGCAAGGGGTTCTGGGGCTTGATGCCCGGCGGCAGGCCGGGGCCGCTGCTGATGGCGCCCGCCGCCACGTTGCCGGCCTTGCCATCGCAGACGTCGTAGTGCGCCAGGATGCGCGCCCCACGCGGCGGGCGGCGGCCGCGCAGGCCGTCACCGAAGCGCACGGTGCCGGCTTCGGCGTCGACCTGGAACACATCGGTGGGCCTGTCGTCCTGGCCGGCCTGCCCGGGGGCCAGCGCCGAGGCCACACGCACCTCGGGGCCGGCGGCCATCAGGTCGTCCAGCGCCGTCCAGGGCGTGGCGCCGCCGCTTTCCACCACGTCGATGCGCAGCGAAGCCGGCACCACGCCGCTGCGCGCCAGGCGGTAGAACTGGTCGGGCTGGCCATCGGCCGTGGCCAGCAGCTCGTTGCCCACGGCCACGCGCTGCTCCACCATGGCCGCGTTCACACCGGCCCACAGGAAGCTGGCGCCGGCGGACGTGGACGGCGCCACGCGCACCCAGGTCAGCACCCGGCCGGCGAGTGCGCTGTCTTCGATGGCGGGCGGAAAGTCACCCACGCCGGCTTCCAGCGGGTCGAGGTTGGCCCAGGTGCTCAGGGCCTCTTTCGCCGGCAGCTGAAGTTCCACCACGCCGGGGCCGGCCAGCACGTCGGCCGCCGCGCGCGCCGCCAGGTTGCTGTAGCGCGCCACGGGCTTGCCGGTGGTGGCGTCCACCTCGTCGGTGCGCGGCAGGGCATAGGCCACCAGGGCCGCCGCTTCGCCTTCCAGCCTGCCCTGCCCTGCCGTGCCCAGCACCTGCGGCGCCTGCTCGACGTAGGGCACCAGGCCGAGGCTCAGCGTCTTGTGTTCGATGGCCTGCGCCACGGCGGCCCTGGCAGCGGCGCTGGGCGCCAAGAGCGCCAGCCAGAGCACGCCGTCCACCGTCTGCTCGGCCAGCGCCACCGGGGTGCGGCCATCGAGTTCACGCGTCTCGTAGGTGGTGAAGTCGGTGGGCGCGTTGGGCTCTTCGGCCGACTGGTACAGCAGCTGGTAGTAGGCCTTGTCGGCCGCGGCCGGCGTGACCTCGAACTTCACGAAGGCGCGCGCCTCCAGCGGCAGCACGTCGATGGCGCCCGTGGTGCGGAAGGCCAGCGCACCGGCCCGCAGTTCGCTGCGCGGCGGCAGCGTGGCCACAGGCTGCTCGGGCCGCGCACCGCTGAAGGCCACCAGGCCTTGCGCGGGCGCCACGGCGGCCAGCGGCACGCCCAGCAGGCGCAGGAACTTGGCGCGCGAGACCTCGGGCACCCGGTTGGCGCGGTAGAGCAGGCTTTCGGTGAGGAAGGCAAACAGCTCCACCAGCGTGACGCCGGGGTCGCTTTCGGAAAGCTGCGTCCACTCCGGCGTGTGCACGGGCACGCGCGCCAGCGTGTCGCGCACCAGCTCGGCGTAACGCCGGTCGTCGATGCGGGGGGTGGGCAAGGGCATGGTCTTGTCGCCTCCTTCAAGCCGCGGCTGCACCGACGCTGACGGCCAGCGCCACGCGCTCCAGCGCCTGCGTGGCCACCAGGCGGTAGGTGATGGTGGCGATGGCCGCCTGCGGGTCGATGCTGTCGGCCACCACGGCCACCTCCTGCACCTGCACACGCGGCTCCCAGCGCTGCAGCGCGTCGGCAATGCGCTGCTGCATCTGCGTGTGCGTGGCCACGATGTTGGGCTCGAACAGGAAGCGCGCCAGGCCGGCGCCGAACTCGGGCAGGCGCAGGCGCTCGCCGGGTTCGGTCATCAGGATGACGCGCATGGCTTCGCGCACATTGGCTTCGCCCTCCGACCACGCCAGCCGGCCATCCGCGTCCACCCGCGGTGGAAAGGCCATGCCTCGGCCATAGACGTGGCGGCTGTCCATTCAGTTGTCCTTCCTGCCCTTGAAGCCGGGCAACGGGAAGCAGACGACGAACATCGGCAGCCAGCGGAAGATGAAATCCAGCAGGCTGACGATGATCATCAGCAGGATGAGCGCGCAGATGGTGATGATGGGGATCGACATCGAACACATCACGCCCAGTGACAGATCGCCGGTCTTGCACGGCCCCTTGTCGGGCACGCTCAGGCTCTTGTGGAAGGGCCAGGGCAGCACGCTCAGCACGAGGTCGGCAAAGCCGATGCCCTTGAAGCGGTCGACGTGGCCGCAGAGCATGTCGCTCATCATGAAGACGGCGTTCTTGTCGAACTTGCGCAGCCCGGCCGGGCTGATGTCCACCGGCAGGCCGATGCGGATGGGCCGCGCGGGCGCGTCGGGGTCGAAGAAGCCGGCCAGCTGGAAGGGCGTGGTGGCGCGGCTGGTGACGGCGCCCTCGAACGGCGCGCAGTCGGGCCGCTCGTAGACCAGGCGCATGACATACCAGGCCTGGCGCATGTCGGCGGGCTGCATGCTGGCCAGCGTGGGTTCGGGCAGCGGCACGCCGCTGCGCAGCGGCAGCGCCGCAATGGCGTCTTGCAGCTTGTCGATCTGCGCCTGCTGCTGCTCGCTCTCGAAGTCATCGCCACCGGCCGCCGGCGCTTCGGCCGCGGTGTAGGGGCGCGGGATGTCGAACCAGGGGTCGGCGAACAGGAAAAGGAAACCCGGCCAGCCCTGTTTGCGGCCGGCCACGCCGGCATTCGGTATCGAAAACGGCCGCTGGGCGCCGGCGGCATGGCCGGTGAGGGCCAGGTCCAGCGTGGTGTCGTTGCGGATGCGGCGCAGCGCATCCGGCAGGTCCACGGCCACCGCCGATGCGGCATAACCCGTGGCCGGGTGCACCAGCGAAAGCTCATCGGTGCCGGCCGTGCGCATGGCAGGGACGGTGGCCACGCGCGCCAGGCGGTCGTGCAGCGCGCGCAGCGGCGTGCCGGCCGGCGGTGCCCCGCTGGCGTTGGCGTTCAGCCAGTCGGTGTAGTCGGGCACCTGCACCTCGAGGTAGCGGCGCAGCGCGGCCAGCAGGTACCAGCTGGCCATCTGCAATTCACTGCGCAGCGCGTAGAGGCGCGGCACATCGAGGTTGGCGCGCGTGGGCGGCACGGGGCTGTCCACCGCGCTGCCGCCAGGCGGTGAAAAGATCGCCGGCGGGGACTGGCCCTGCAGCGTGCGCGCCATGTTCACCAGCGCCTTCCACGGCCCCAGCACATCGACCTGCAGTTGCACGATGCGGGGGGCGATCTCGGCCGGGCCCGGGGCCTCGGCGCTGGCCTGCTTGCGGCCGGCCTGGTAGTCCTCACGCCGGCCCACGGGCACGCTGCCGACGAACAGGCGGCGCGGCTGGCCGGCGGCCTCGACATACCGGGACGGGAACATCGCCAGTCGCTCTTCACCCTGGATGGGTGCGGCCACCGCGCTTTCCTGCCCCGCGTCGCCCACGCGCCGCCATTCGCCACCCTTGCCCACCAGCACCCATGCGTGTTCGTCCCAGTCGTTCAGTTGGCTGGGCTGGGGCAGCGGCGCACGCGGGTCGCCGGCCACCTTGGGGAACAGGCGGCGCATCACGAAAGCCACACGCTGGCGTGCCGGGTCCGTGGCCTTGTCGGGCAGGCCCGGCGCCTGGCACACCAAGGAGCCGGCCACCAGGTAGTGGCGCTGGTGCGCGGGCTGGTAGAGCTTCAGCGGCCGCGCCGGCTGCATCACCGGCAGCGCCACGGCGGGCAAAGCCGCCCGGGCCTTCGCGCGGCGCAGCAGCGGCAGCAGGCGCGCCGGCTCCTGCTGCACCCAGTTCTGCGGCGCCGGCACGGGGCCGGCGTGCGGCTCGCGCCAGGTCTCGGGCTGGGCGGTGAAGTCGGGCAGCGCGGCGGGCCGCAGCGCCAGCGTGGACAGCAGCTCCTCCATGAACTCGTCGCTGGCAAAACGCAGGATCTGCGGCTGCGCCAGCAGGCTGCGCGCATCCGCCGTGGGCGGCGCAGGGCGCCAATACGGTTGCGGCGCCGCCCAGGCCACCGGGTGGTTCATGGCCTTCACCAGATGTTCCCCGCGCCCGGCGTGTAGCTGGCGCTGATGATGCTGTTGCAGATGACGGTGTCGGCCTTCACCACGCCCGAGAACTTGCTCATGCCGGCGTCCACCGTCACCAGGCTGGCCGACACCGCCACCTGGCTGGCGTTGACCGTGACCTTGGCCGAGGCCGTGACGGTGACGCCGGCACTTTCCAGCTTCACCGAATTGCCGTTGCTGTCTTCGATCAGCACCTGGCCGGGGCCGTCTTTCAGCGTGATCTTCTGGCCGCCGGGTGTCTCCAGCAGCAGGGTCTCCTGGCCGTCCTGGTCATCCAGCGTCACCTGCACGCCATTGCGCGAGCGCAGCACCTTCTTGTGGTTCTGGCCGCTGCCGTCCATGGCCTGCGGCGGTGCGTCGCGGCCATTCCACAAGGCGCCGATGACGTAGGGGCGGCGCAGCTCACCGGCCTCGAAGGCCACCAGCAGCCGCGGTTGTTGCCGCCCATCAGCGTGGCCAGGCGCGCCCACAGCTCGCAGGTGGCGCCGCCGGTGTCGGGCAGCCAGGGCAGGCTCACCTTCACGCGGCCCTGGTTGTCGGGGTCCTGGATGTCCGTCACCAAGGCCGGGTAGACGCCGTGGAAGAGCCCGCCCCAGCCTTGCGGCTGGCGCGCCTGCAGCAAGGAAGCCAGCACCGCGGCGTCGCCCGGGTTCATCGCATTCATGGCCGCCCCAGCCAGGCGCGTTCGGCGCCGAATTCCATGCGCAGGCCCATCGCCGCGTCAAAGCGCAGCAGCGTGTCGGTGACACCGTAGGCGCCGTCGAACAGCGGGCCCAGCCCGGCCAGCTCGACGGTGCCGCCGGCACGCAGGCGCGCATCGGCCCCGGTTTCGCCACGGCCGCGCACGAAGCGCCGCGCCAGCACGCGCAGGTGGGCTTCGGCCTCGGCGCGGGCGCCGCCGTCGTCAAAAGGCACGCGGTGGCCCACCAGGTCCTGGCGGGCGCCGAGGGCGCTTTGCAGCAGTTGCGGGCCGCTGTCGCCGCTGCTGGCCTCGGCCGCCACGGCGCTGGCCGTGGCCTGCACGGCCACGGCCTGCTTGGCCGCCACGTCCCAGCCGGCACAGGTGAGTGCCGTGCGCTGGTGCGCCAGATCGGCCACCACGTGGAAGCGGCGCAGCGTGGCGCCCTGGGTCAGACGCAGCGGCGGGCTGCGCCGTGTGCCGCGCGCCTGGGCGCTGAGCTTGCCGGCCAGCAGCAGCACATCGGCATCGGCCACCAGCGCGCGGCGGCGCAGGAAGGCGAGGTCGCTTTCATTGGCCTGCACCACCAGCGGCCAGGTCGGGCCGGGCAGGTTCACGTCGGTCTGCAGGCCGTGGTCGGACGCGATGCGCTGCAGCAGGTCGGCATCGCTCACCGATTCAAAGCAGCGGGTGCGGCGCGTCATGCGCAGGTCTTGCAGCCTGTCGTCCACGCGCAGCACCAGCGTGGGCGGCGCCAGCGGCGGAAAGCGCCCTTCGATGGCCATGATGCGGCCTTCAAAAAGCGTGTCGCTGCCCAGCTTCAAGGCCAGCGTCTTGCCGAAGTCGAGCAGCTGTTTGTCGAACCACAGAAAGCCGAGCTGGCCCTGGCCGCCCAGACCCCAGTTGCCGAACTCCAGTTCACAACTCGCCAGGCCTTCGGCACTTTCGGCCAGGGCCAGGCGCAAGAGGCTGCTGTCCAGCCGCGGCTGGGCTTGGCCGTCCACCTCGAAGCCGGGGCGGGCAGAGCTGATGGCGAGGTCGTTGGCGCCCATGGGAGTGTGCGTCTGGCGGGTTCCGGCCTCAGTGCGCCCAGGTGCGCAGCGCCTGTTCCTGCAGCTGCTGCTGCAGGCGCTGCAGGTCCCAGGCGTCGAGCGGCGGCGCGGCCAGGGGCGGCGCGGCGGCCGTGGCCGGTGTTGCAGCCGGCGGCGCATCCACGACTTCAAATTCACCGATGGTCACGGGCATGGCGGCTCTCTTCAGAAAGGCGAGCGCGGCAGCCGCGCCTGCAGGTCGATCAGCTGGCCCGGCACCAGCAGGCGCGGGTTGTCGATGCCGTTGGCGGCAGCCACCTGCTGCCATTCCGCACCCACCTGCGCGGCCAGGCCCTGCAGGGTGCTGCCGGCGGCGGCGGCGGTGAGCGGGGTGATGCCGGGCAGGCCACCTGGCAGGCCCGGCCGGCCGGGCAAGCCGCCGCCGGCGCCCAGCGCGTTGAGCAGGATGGTCTGCTGTGACAGCCCCAGGCTGATGCTGGCGCGCAGCGGTTTTCCCTCGGGCGAGAAGAACTCGATGCTTTCCTCGATGCTGTCGATGAGACCGTCGAAAGTGAAAGAGCCCCAGGCGAAACGCACGCCGGGCGGCACGAACTTGGTGGCGTCGGTCTTCAGCGGCTTGGGGCGGATGAAGTAGATGACCTTCTGCGTCAGCTTGCGCACGTCGTCCACACGGTCACCGCCTTCACCGGCATGGGCGTCGAACCACAGCTGCACGCTGAGCTTGGTAGTGCCGGCGCCCACAAACTGCCGCCCCGAGGTGCCGCTGCCCTGGTCGCCGCCGCCCGCACCCCCGGCGCTGCCGGCGCCGCCCGCGGCACCGCCGCCCGCGGCACCGCCGCCACCGCTTGCACTGGGGTTGTTGTTCTGGATCTGGTTGGCAAAGGCCAGCTTCAACGAATCGGGGTTGAACTGCACCGTCACCGTCTGGCCCTGGCCGGCAGGCATCTCCTTGAGCTTTTCGTCCAGCTCGATGAGCCTGGCCTTGGCGATGGCGGTGCCGGCCATGCTTCAGCCCCCGCGCCCGCTGGCGTTGCCGCGCTTGACGCTGATGCTCTCGTAGGCGATGTGCAGCTCTTCGATGGCCACCGCGCCGTCCTTGCCGTTCAGCGGCGGCGCCTTCACCTTCACCGGCAGGCAGCGCGACAACACGAAGCGCGCACGTTCCCCGCCATCGGGCGCCAGCAGCACCACCTCGGCGTCGGCGCGCAGGCCGGGGTCGGCGATGCTGTCGCTCATCCACTGCCAGAGCTCGAAGCTGTCGTCCGTCATGCCGCGCTTCAGCGTCAGCTGGCCCACGGTGGCGGGGCCGGCCAGGCGCACCTGGCGGCTGTTCGCGCCGCCCTCGCGGATGGTCTTGACCTCCATGCTCATCTCCAGGCCGTCGCACTCGGCAAAGGCCGCGCCCACCAGCGGCGCGCCGGCATCGCTGCGCACGATCTCGACGGCGAAGTTGAAGGCGGTGAAGGGCGTCATGGCAGGCTCGGTGTTCAGCGCAGTTCCTGGGCCGAGAGCCGTTCGCCGCTGCGTGACAGGCGCACGGTGAGGAAGCTCAAGGGCAGTGCGGGTGCGACTTTCAGGTCGATGCGCAGCTGGCCGGCGTCGCGCCGTGCGGCGGTGTTCAGCTCGTCGCCGACGTCGACGCGGTAGGCCTCGGCCGAGCTGCGGCCGGCCAACGCGCCACGGCGCAGCAGCTGGTCGAGCAGGGCTTCAAACGCACGCTCGACGGTGCGGCGCAGCGTGTCGCCATTCGGCTCGAACACATAGGTGGCGCCGCGCTTCAGGGCGGCACGGCGCAGCAGGCACATCAGGCGGCGCACGTTCACGGCGCGCCAGTCGGCGTCCAGGCTCAGGGTCTCGCTGCTGCCGGCGACAAAACCCGCGGGGCTGGCCAGCAGCGGGTTCACCTGCGCTTCGAGCAGCGCCTGCTGCTCGTCGGTCGATGTGGCCAGGCCCAGCGCCACCACGTCCTTCAGCGGCTGGCGCGCCACCGCGAACCAGGCACCACGCCGCAGCGCGCTGGCCGCCAGCTGGCCGGCGAGGGCGCCGTCCGGCGGGCCGGCGATGAGTTCATTCACGCGCCGCGTCAACACCCACGGATGCGTGAGCGTGCCGTGCGACAAGGCACGGCCTTCGTCCACGCCCAGCGGCGGCGGCGCGCCGGGGTCTGCAGGCTGCGGCCCGCCGCGCAGGGTTTGCGCATGCGCCAGCGCTTCGGCCCAGCGGTAGTGTTCGGGCAGGCCCAGCAAGGCCAGCATGTCGCCACGGCCGGCTGCCGCGCGCAGCAGCAGCCGGTGCAGCGCCAGCAGGTCGGCGTCGTTCCACGGCGCAAGCTCGAAGCTGCTGACACCCACCTGCACCTGCAGCACACGCGACCACGGGCTGCTGCGCTGGCCACCAGCGGCGGCCTTGAAGGCGCGCACGCGGTAGTACAAGGTGCCGGCGGATCTGCCCACCACGGCCAGGCGTGTGCCGGTGCCGCTGTAGGCCGGGCTGGGCACGGCCAGCGCGGGGTCGGCGGCTTCCTGCAGCTCGAAGTGGCTGCCCTCCTCGGGCAAGGTCCAGCGCAGCGTGAAGTTGCCGGCGGCGTCGGGCGGCGCGTCTTCCAGGAACTGGGGTGCGGCCAGCGCGGTGAGGCTGCAATCGGCAAACTCACCCGCCGGCCGCCGCGGCGGCGGCCCCGGCAGTTCGGGCAGCAGCCCACGCGGGTTCGCGGGCCGGCGCTTGCGCTGCCAGCCGGGCAGCACGGCGTCGGGCACGGCCAGCAGCGTGGGCTCTTCGACCGGGCCGTCCACGCGCGTGCCGAACACCGCGTGCAGGCCGCGCAAGGGCCGCGGCGTGCGCCCGAGCAGGCGCAGCGCCTCGGCCTGGCCAGCCACGGCGTCGGCATGAAAGCCTGCCAGCGCTTCTTCCGCAAAGAGGCGCCAGCTGAAGCGGTCCAGCCCGTCGCGGCGCAGCGCCGGCAGCGGCAGGCAGCGCGCGCCCAGGCCGTTTGCGAGCCCGGGGCCGGTGGCCAGCGGCAGCAGCAGGGCCTCGCTGCCTTCGGGCAGCACCAGGCGCGCAGAGGCCAGCGCAAAACGCGGCCCGGCCAGGGCCCGGGCGTCACGCGGACGCAACTCGAAGGCCTGCGCGGCGCGGGCCGCGCCGTCTTGCTGCGCCAGCGCGCTGTAGTGGGCCTCGTCGTCAGGCAAGGCCAGCAGGCTGGGCGCGCCGTCTTCGCGCTGCACCAGCGCCAGGCCTTGCAGGCGCGTCTCGGCCGCACCCGGCAGCGATGCACCGACGCCAGCGCGCAGGCACAGCGCCGTGGTCTCGCCAGCGCGCGTGCGCCAGGCTTGCACGGCGGCCACACGCACGCGCACCGGCAGCACCTGGGGCAGGCCGGACAGGCGCACCTCCACCCGGCCATCGGCGGCGCCCAGGGCCGTGCTCTGCAGGTCGTCCACCGCCATCCAGGCGGGTGAGCGGCCGCCCGCGAAGGACACCCGCACCAGTTCGCCTGGCTCCAGCTGCGCCCCGGCCGGTAGACGGCATTGCAGGTGCAGGCGCGGCTGCCCGGCGATGGCGTCAGCCGCCCATGCCCCGTCGGCCTCGGCACTGTGCTCGACCGTGCCGTCACCGTCGGCACCGCGCAAGGCCGGCACCGTCCAGCCCACGCGCACGGGCACGGCACCGCGTGTGTCGTGGCGCGGGCTGGCCAGGCGGTCCAGGCGCAGGCGGCGCTGCTGGCGGCCGTCCGCGCGCGGCGCGCCGGCCGCCAGCAACTCGGCGACGCGGCCTTGCAGGAACTCACCGGCCGCCAGCGGCAGCTTCAGGACATCGCCCACGGCCAGCGCCATGGCCAACGGGCCGAGGGCGTCCAGCCGCAGGCTCTGGCCATCGAAGGCGCCCGGCACGGGCAGCACCGCCAGCGGCTGCGCCTCGCAAGAGGCACGCACACGCAGGCTGTCGGCCCAGGAACCGGGTGAACGTGCCGCCACCCACGCCGGTTCAGCGCGCCAGCGTGCGCTGGGCGAGGCGCGGCGCAGCAGCAACATCTGCTGCAGGGGAAACCAGGTGCTGCGGGCATGGGCGGCGGCGACGCGCTGCACCCAGGCACGCTGCCCGCCGTGGCTGAAGAACTGGCGCAGCGCGCCGTGCAGCAGGCCCTGCAGCGGCGTGTGGTCCGGGCGCTGCAGCAGCGTGACGGGGCCGCCGAACACGTCTTCGAACTCGGCCAGGCTTTCCACCGCCACGGGCAGGTCGACCGGGCCGCTGGCCGTGAAGCCGGCGAAAAACGCGATGTCCATGCGCGGCAAGGCTTCGTCGAGCGCCGGCGCGGGCACGTCGAAGCGCACGCCGGGCAGCCGGCGTTGGTGGGGGCGCGGGTCGGGGCGCTGCAGGGCCGTGTTCATCGGCGGCGCTGGCTCATTCCATTTCCAGCCGTTCGTAGGCCAGCACCAGCTCTTCCATGGCGACGTCGGTGCCCTTGGCATTGAAGGGGCCGCTGGTGTGCTTGGTGATGCGCGCGCGCATCAGCTTCCAGGTCTGCACCACCGCCGTGTGGTCTTCGTTCTGCAGCTGGATGGTGACGGTGCGCAGCGCGTTCTGGTTGCCGTTGCGGATGTCGTTCAACCACGCATAGAGGTTCAGCGAGCCGATGACGCCGCGCTTCAGCGTCACGTCGCCGACCTTGTTCAGCCCGGTGATCTTGCGCACGCTGTTCTCGCGCTCGTTGCCGTTGCGGTACTCGGACACCGTGACTTCCATGCCGATGCCGCTGACCTCTTGAAAGCCGGCCTCGGCACCCTCGGTGTTGCCGCTGCCAAGGTCGACGAGGAAGTTGAACTGCACATAGGGACGTTCACGAAGGACAGCCATCGTGGGCTCCTTGAATCAGGGTTGAAAGTGCATGTCTGCGCTGGTGTCGGGCCCGGCGCCGCGGCTCATGCCCTTCGGTCGGCCGTCCATTGGCCGATGCGGAAGATCACGAACTCGGCGGGCTTCAGCGGCGCCACGCCGATCAGGCAGATCAGGCGGCCGTTGTCGAGGTCGTTCTGCGTCATGGTCGTGCGGTCGCAGCGCACGAAAAAGGCCTTCTCGGGCTTGTCGCCCAGGAGCGCGCCGCTCTGCCATTCGTTGAGCAGGAAGTCTTCGATGGTGCGGCGCACGTTGGCCCACAGCGCCTCGCCGTTGGGTTCGAACACGGCCCATTGCGTGCCCTTGTCGATGCTGCGTTCGAGGTAGGCGAAATAGCGCCGCACGTTGAGGTACTTCCACTCGGGGTCGCTGCTGACGGTGCGCGCCCCCCAGAGCCGGAAACCGCGCCCTTCGAAGTAGCGGAAGCAGTTGATGCCCTCGGGGTTCAGCACCTCCTGCTGGCCCTTGTTGAGCAGGGTCTCGAAGCCCAGCGCCAGGCGCACCACCTCGTTGGCCGGGGCCTTGTAAACACCGCGCTCGATGTCGTTGCGCGCACAGATGCCCGCGACGAAACCGCTGGGCGGCAGGTTGATCTCGCGCCGCGTGACGGGGTCGAGCACCGTCACCCAGGGGTAGTAGAGCGCGGCGTGCTTGCTGTCGATCTTGGCGCGCATGCCGCGCACTTCGCTGATGGGCAGCTTGTCGCCGCTGTCCAGCAGCGCCACGCGATAGCGCATGCGTTCGGCATGCGCGATGAGCTGACGCATGATGCCGTTGGCCTCGGTGCGGAAAGCCTCGTAATTCCAGGTGCTGCCGGGCGCGGCGACCATGGAGATGTCTTCGATGTCCTCGAACTGCTTCAGACCCAGGCTGTAGCCGCGGCGGATGTCGGCTTCGCCTTCAAACTCCACCGCGCCGGGGCGCAAGCCATCGTTGCCCCCCGAGAGGAACAGCGGCGTGGCGCGCGCAACACCCATCACCAGCTTGTCGGCCGGCGTCACGCGGCGGCGCGTTTCCTCGGCGTTGGGCCGCAGCAGTTCGGTGGGATCGCCGGGGCCGAACAGCGCATCCAGCACATCGAAGGCGTTGTCCACCGCGGTGGCCAGGCGAGAGATCACTATCGGCAGCGAACGTGCATCGGCCGCCGACGTCGGCGTGTTGGCAAAACGCTGGAACACCGAGTCTTCACTGCCGCCCGACCGGTGGTGCGGGTCCAGCGGCAGGCCGGCCCAGGTGGCCAGTTCCCGCGTGCCGTCGCGCGTGAGCAGTTGCACGCCCAGGGTCACGACACGCACCGAATCGCCGGCGTCGGGCTCGGCGCTGAAGTTCAGGCTGTCCACGCCGAACCAGTCACCGGCCTCCACCGGCGAGCTCACCTGCATGGGCTCGAAGTTCCAGGTGGCGCCGGCGTCGTCCCAATGCGCGATGCAGAGGCGGCCGGTGCTGGCGCCGGCCGGTGAACTGGTGGCGTCACGCACCCAGACCAGATCCAGGTCTTGCACCGAGCGCAGGGTGTTGAAGGGCAGGCCGGTCACCGGGTCGACATCGGTGGCCAGCATGTTGGCGCTGCCCTTGAGGAAGACATTGACACGCAGGTTGGCCGCGGCGCCGGGGAAGCGCGCACGGATGCGCACGCCGCCGGTGTCCGCGATGTCCACACGCGCCAGGCCGTCGGTGTAGGCGCTGCTCACGGCCGGCGGGCTGTTGTCATCGCTGTCGCCCGGCGGCGTGAAGTCGCCGCTGCTGGGCTTGAACACGCGCGAGACGTAGAGGCGCTTGCCGCCCTCGGTGAAAAAGGCGCGCACCGCGTGCCACAGGTGGTTGGGCGCCACGCCCACGTCGCCGTGATTCAACTCGGCGCCGGCGCTGAAGGGGTCGTAGAGACGTTCGTACTCGGTCAGGCTGGTGATGATGTCGGGCTCCAGCGCCACCGGGCCGAAGCTGGCCGCGCCGATGAAGCCGGTGGTGGTGGTGGACACACCTTCGATGCTCTTGGCGCGGAAGGAGGTTTCTTCGACAAAGACGCCGGGGGCGAGGTACTCGGGCATGGGGCTCTCCTGCGGATCTATTCCGCGACGTACACGAAGGGCTCGGGCGGCTGGTGCGCCACCAGGGTTTCACCGGCGCGCAGCAGCAAGGGCGGCAGCGGCGTGGCGGGCGACGCACGCTGCAGCAGCGCCGCTTCCGGCTGGCTGAAGATGTCATCAAAGTTCGGCACGGTGGCGGGCGCGGTGGGGTCGGGCACCGCCAACGCCGGGCTCCAGTAACCGCGCAGGCTCACGGTCCATTCAGAGCCGCCGGGCAGACCGGCGGGTGATGTGCCGAGCGTGGCCTCGCGCGGGCGCGGCAGCGGGAAGATGAGCAGGGCGCGGCCCGCCTCATCGGCCTGGCCCTCTGCGATGCGCGTGCCGCCCAGCCACAGTTCCAGGCGCGCCCAGGGGGCGGCCTGTGCGGGCCGGCTGGCGCGGCGCAGTTCCACGCCCAGGCTGGCCATCGCCGGCGGCACCGGGCGCGTGCTGGCGCTGAAGAGCGGCACCGAGGGTGTGGCACCGGGTGGCGAGGTCGTGGGCCACACGCCGGGGGGCGACACCCAGGCACCTGCAGGCGCCCACAGCCCCGTGCCCGGCACCCGGGGCGACAGACACAGCGGCAGGTAGCGGCCGCGGGCGTCACGCACCTGCAGCTCGAACCCGGCGGGTTCGTCGGGCGACACCACCGTCGGCGCAGCAGGCGCCTCGAAGCCGTGCAGGCCCGGCCAGGCATGCAGCACGAAAATGCCACTGCGGTTGTGGGCCAGGGCCTGCACACGCTGCGGGCGCCGCCGGTCCTGCAAGCGGAGTTCGAGGCCCTCGTCCACCACCTGGCCGCTGACGGCATCACGGAACTGCAGACCCAGCAGGGCATGGCGCTGCACGCCGTCAAAGCCCGGCTGCAGCCGCGCCAGCATCAGGCGCCCCCGGCGGCCAGCTGGCCGTAGACAAAGTCACGCACCTGCACCGGCGGCCCTTCGGCGGTGCTGATGTCGGACTCGATGTTCACCATGCGCACGGAGCAGGTGATGGAGGTCTGCCAGCGGTTGCGGAACTTGTCCCACAGGCCCAGGTGGTCGGGCAACACCAGCGTGTCGTGCACGATCTCTATCGCCTCGTCGGCGTTGAAGGCCGGCACGTCGCGGCGCGAGAGCGCCTGGTTCAGCAGCGCGGCCGGCACCACGGCGTGGTCTTCGATGAAGCGCAGCGCCCAGCCCAGCAGGCGCAGCTGGCCCTCGGCATCCGCCGCCCAGGGCGTGAGCATCAGGCCCAGGTCCAGCGGCAGCGCGGGGCGGCGGCGGCGGCCGTCTGGCGTGCGCTTGGCGGGCTGGTTGCGCAGCGTCGTGTTCACGGCCACGCGCCACACCAGCACCGAGAAGCCTTCCGCCACGGTGGGGGTCTGGAAGTCGTGGCCGCTGTACAGCACGAACTGCGGCGTGGCGGCGAATTCGTCGCGCGGGCAATGGTCTTCCATCAGCTTCAGCACGGTCTTGGCCACGGCTGCGATCGCCAGGTAGTTGGCCATTGCTCAGCGCGCCGTACGCGTCGTGCGCGCAGTTCGCGCCGGTGCAGCCGCAGTGGCCGGGTCCGCCCTGCCCGCCCAGGCCGGCGCGCCCCAGGCGGTGTCGACCCTGCAAACGGCACCTTCAACTTCCAGCTGCGCCAAGGCGGCCTCCACGGTGGTCAACGGCAGTTCTCCGAAGCTCGACAACAACCACCAGCGCTGTATGCCCTCGGCAGTGTCGGCCGCGCGGGGGTGTTGCAGCAGGTAGTCACGCAAGGCCTGCGCGACCACAAGCACTTCGGCGCTTGGTGTCTCAGGGTGCATCGCGACGTTCCTGTCGGCTGTGCCTGCAGGCCGTGATTGCAAGCGTCGGGCCAGGGCTCAGGCTGCGTGCTCTGCCTGGGCCAGGGCGCCGGCCGGGCACGCAGGCGCAGGCGCAAGGAGGCCGCAGTGACCCAGGCCAGCGCGCCACAGCAGCCCCATGTCCCCGCGTCTGCCCCGTGCCCCGGTGCGCCACGCCCTGGGTCGCTGCGGACCCAGCGGGGCAACGGTGACCCTGTTCGCCGCGCAAGACACGCAGCAAGACGCTGGCGCATTCGCGCCAGCGTCTTCCTCAAACGTGGGGGGATGGAGGGGGCGGGCAGCCCGACGGCTCAGTCGCGGGCGTCGGCGCCAGCGGCAGCGCGCTGCAAGCCGTGCTTGCGCACCAGCTTGCCGAAGCGGCTGCGTTCCTTGCCGGCTATGCGCGCGGCCAGACTCAGGTTGCCGCCTGCGCGGTGCAGCACGTCGGCGAGGTAGCTGCGCTCGAAGTCGTCGATGGCGCGCGCCTTGGCGTCGGCATAACTGCCAGGATCGCCGGCGCCGTGCACCGCGGCCTGCGGCCCGGGCGACAGCGCCGCAGCCAGGGTGTCGAGGTGCAGGTCCAGCAGCTGGTCACGCGCCAGCAGGAAGGCCCGGTGCACGCGGTGTTCCAGTTCACGCACATTGCCCGGCCACGGCAGCGGCTGGCGCAGGTGCGCGATGCTGCCGGCACACAGCGCGCGTGGCGCCGTGCGGTACTGGCGCACCAGGCGCTGCACGAAGGCCTGAGCCAGCAGCAGCGCATCGCCCTCGCGTTCACGCAGCGGTGGCAGGGGCACGGCCAGCACGTTGATGCGGAACAGCAGGTCTTGGCGGAAGAGGCCGCGTGCGGCCAGCGCTTCGAGGTCGACATTGGTGGCCGCCACCAGGCGCACATCGGCCTGCTCGATGCGGCTGCCGCCCAGCGCGCGGTAGCTGCGGTCCTGCACAAAGCGCAGCAAGGCCGACTGGGCACGCGGACTGAGTGAATCCACTTCGTCCAGGAACAGCGTGCCGCCCTGGGCCAGACCGATGACGCCGCGGCTGTCGCCCTTGGCGTCGGTGAAGGCGCCACGCACATGGCCGAAAAGTTCGGCCTCCAGCAGGCTGTCGGGCAAGGCGCCGCAGTTGATGGGCACGAAAGGCCCGCGGCGGCGCGCGCTGAGGTAATGCAGGGCGCGTGCGGCAAGTTCCTTGCCGGTACCGGTTTCGCCGCACAGCAGCACGGTCGCGTCCACAGCCGCGCACTGCTGCAGCAGCGCCAGCGTTTCGCGGAACGCGCCCGAGCGGCCGATGAGGTTCAGCGAGCTCCAGTCGGGTTCTTCCTGAACATCAAACGCAGACATGCCGCTCCTGGCCCGCAACGGGCAGATGGCCGAGGCAAAAAACCGGGGCTCGAACTGCGGCGCATGGTAGGGACGGGCTTCTGGCAGCCACCATCCCTAGAACGTCCAGGGCCTGGGTGAGGCCGCCGCAGCACGGCATCGGCCGGCCCGGTGGGCTCAGCCCTTCAGTGCACCGTGCGCACGCAGCCAGCCGATGACAGCCGCGGCCGCCTGGTCCACCGTCAGCTCGTCGGCGCGCAGGTGAATCTCCGGCGCCTCCGGCGGCTCGTAGGCCGAATCGATGCCGGTGAAGTGCGGCAGTTCGCCGCGCCGCGCCCTTGCGTACAGACCCTTGGGGTCACGGGCTTCGGCCACGGCCAGCGGCACGTCGACATGAACCTCGACAAACTCGCCGGGCTCAAGCCGGCTGCGCGCCAGTTCACGCTCGCTGCGGAATGGCGAGATGAAGCTTGCCAGCACCACGAGGCCGGCGTCCACCATCAGCCGCGCGACCTCGGCGACGCGCCGGATGTTTTCGACGCGGTCGGCGTCGGTGAAGCCCAGGTCGCGGTTCAGGCCGTGCCGCAGGTTGTCGCCGTCCAGTTGGTAGACATGGTGGCCCAGGCCATGCAGTTGCCGGGCCACTTCGTTCGCGATGCTGCTCTTGCCCGCACCCGACAGCCCGGTGAACCACAGCACCAGCGGCCGCTGCCCGAGCAGGGCCGCGCGCGCGGCTTTGTCCACATGGGTGGGCTGCGGTTGGATGTTCTGCGAGCGCCGCAGCGCGAAGTGCAGCATGCCGGCCGCGGCGGTCTGGTTGCTGACCCGGTCGATGAGGATGAAGCCGCCCATCACCCGGTTCGTCGCATAGGGCTCGAAGGGCAGCGGCGCGTCCAGTGCCAGCTTGCACACGCCGATCTCGTTGAGCGACAGCGTGCGCGCGGCCATCTGCTCGAGCGTGTGCACGTTCAGCCGGTACTTGATGTCGGTGACGCTGGCGTTCACGACGCGGGCGCCCAGCATGAAGGCATAGCGGCGGCCGGGCAGCAGCGGTTCGTCGTCCATCCACACCAGCTTGCACTCGAACTGGTCGGCCACCTGGGCCGGCGCAGCGGCACTGGAGATGACATCACCGCGGGCCACATCCAAGGGGTCTTGCAGGGTCAGCGTGACACTCTCGCCAGCCACGGCCAGGGGCCGGTCGCCTTCGAAGCCGACGATGCGCGCCACCACACTTTCGCGGCCCGAGGGCTGCACGCGCACACGGTCGCCGGGGCGCAGCTGGCCGCTGGCCAGCATGCCGCACAGGCCGCGAAAGTCGGCGTCAGGCCGGTTCACCCACTGCACGGGCAGGCGCACGGGCTGCTGCGGGTGGCCAGCGTCGCTGCCCGCGCAGGTCTCCAGGTACTGCAGCAGCGTGGGGCCGCGGTACCAGGGCATGTGCGGGCTGCGTTCGACGACGTTGTCACCGCGCAGGCCCGAGAGAGGGATGGTGGTGATCTCGTGCGCGCCCAGGGCTTCAGCGAAAGCGCGGAATCCGGCGTCGATCTGCGCCACCGTGGCTTCGTCGTAGCCGACCGTGTCGACCTTGTTCACGGCCAGCACCAGCTTGCGCACGCCCAGCAGGCTGACCAGGCAGGTGTGGCGCCGCGTCTGCGTGAGCAGGCCCTTGCCTGCGTCCACCAGGATCACGGCCACCTCGGCGGTGGAAGCGCCGGTGACCATGTTGCGCGTGTACTGCTCGTGGCCGGGCGTGTCGGCCACGATGAAATGGCGCTTCGCGGTGCCGAAGTAGCGGTAGGCCACGTCGATGGTGATGCCCTGCTCACGCTCGGCCGACAGGCCGTCCAGCAGCAAGGCAAAGTCGAGCGCGCCGCCCTGCGTGCCCCAGCGCTGTGAGTCGGTCTTCAGCGCCGCCAGCTGGTCTTCGGGCAGGGCCTGGCAATCGAAGAGCAGGCGGCCGATGAGCGTGCTCTTGCCGTCATCCACACTGCCGCAGGTGATGAAGCGCAGCAGGTCCTGGCCAGGCATGGCCGGCAATGTGCTCTCGGGCACGGCCATCAGAAATAGCCCTCCTGCTTCTTCTTTTCCATCGAGGCATCGCCGTCGCGGTCGATGACGCGGCCCTGGCGCTCGCTGGTGCGCGCCGACTTCAGTTCAGCGATCACCTTGGCCAGGGTGTCGGCCTCGGACTCGACGGCACCGGTCAGCGGGTAACAACCCAGGGTGCGGAAGCGGACGTTGCGCTGCAGCGGCAACTCGCCGGGCCGCAAGGGCAGACGTTCGTCGTCGACCATGATCAGCGCGCCGTCACGTTCCACCACCGGGCGCGGCGCCGCCAGGTACAGCGGCACGACCGCGATGTTCTCTTGCTGGATGTACTGCCAGACGTCGAGCTCGGTCCAGTTCGACAGCGGAAACACGCGCAGCGATTCACCGGGCCGCTTGCGCGCGTTGTACAGCTGCCAGAGTTCGGGCCGCTGGCTGCGCGGGTCCCAGCGCTGCTCGGCATTGCGCAGCGAAAACACGCGCTCCTTGGCGCGCGACTTTTCTTCGTCGCGCCGGGCTCCGCCGATGGCGGCATCAAAACCATGCTGGTTCAGGGCCTGCATCAGGCCCTGGGTCTTCCAGATGTCGGTGTGCACCTGCGAGCCGTGCTCGAACGGGTTGATGCCGCGCGCCAGTGCCTCGGGGTTCTGGTGCACCAGCAGCGGCATGCCCGCTGCCTGCGCCATCTGCTCGCGCATCGCGTACATGGCGCGGAACTTCCAGGTGGTGTCCACGTGCAGCAGCGGAAAGGGCGGCCGCGCCGGGTGGAAGGCCTTGCGCGCCAGGTGCAGCATCACCGCGCTGTCCTTGCCGATGGAAAACAGCATCACCGGCTTGCTCGCCTGGGCCACGACCTCGCGCAGGATGTGCAGGCTTTCGGCTTCCAGCCGCTGCAGGTGGGTGAGCGTGACGGCGCCGGTCATCGTTGCGCCGCGGCCCCGCGCGCCATGGCACACACGCCAGAGCGCACAAAGGGAAAGGCCCCAGGCGCGCAAGCCTCGGTGGTGTTGTTCGCGGCGTGATCCTCCTGCGGCGGGCGGTCACCGAAGCCTGCAACCCTGAGTTCGCAGTCTCGCCGGCCCCCAGAGGTTTCAGATTCCATTGATGTCAGCCTGACCGCCCAGTCCCCCCACGGCCCTGCAGCACGCTGCTGGCTGCCGACGCTCCGGCCCAAATCTTACCCACTCACACCGCGCCGAAGAACGCGTGCTCGGGGGGCGCATGCTGCTGCCGTGCTGCCTTCTTGCCGTGCTGCCTGGTGGGGTGGGTGTGCACCTTCACCTTTCGGGCCTGCGCTCGTGCCGCGGCCAGGGCTGTCGGCGCACCGGCTCAGGCCACGCCCTGGTTGTGCGCCAGGCCTTCTCTGGCGGATTCACAGGCGACGCAGCGCTGGGCCCAGGGCTCGACCTTCAGACGGTCGAAGGGGATGGCTGCCTGGCAGTCGGTGCACACGCCGTAGCCGGCCGAGTGCAACCGCTGCAGCGCCAGGCTGACGTCGCCAAGCTCCTGGGTCTCGCGGTCGGTGAGGGCCAGGTCGGTGCGGCGCTCGTTGTCGCGCTGCGGTGCGTCGTCGCCATCCTGAAGCAGCACCTCGCGGGCGTGCTCCACGCGCGACAGGCCGCCATGGTGCGCGGCAAGCCGGCGGTCGAGTTCGTGCTGGCGTTGCACCAGTCCGGCGCCGAGCAGCGCGCGTTGGCCAGCGGTGAGGTGGGTGGTCATGCGGTACCTCCAGGAAGAACGGGGCTGCCTGCAAGAGGCCGCGCAGCCATGATGCGACCGCGTCTGCACGCCCGAGTTGCGCTGGGTCAAGCACGCTGGATTCCCGGCACGAGACGCCGCCCTGAGCCGCTGGCGGAGCCGCTGCCAAGTCAGCGCCCGCCGGCGCTGCGCGTCCGGCTGCCCCGGCACCGAGGCCAGGAACCGCGCCACGAACTGCGCCTGCAGCGCCCCTCGAGTTGGTGCCCAGCGGTCGGCGCGTGGGCCCGACGCGTGGGCGGCACCCGGTGCACGACGCCGCAACCCCCGCTACGAGGGGCCGTGTGGGCACGGGCACCAGCGCAGCTGAGCAAGGCGCGTCAAAGCCGCATCAGCACGCCGTCCTCGACCTTGACGCGGGTGCCGAGCTGCACGGCGGGGTCGTTGGCGTAGTCGAAGTCCTGCATGCTGCCGCCGTCCAGGCGGACAGCGACGCGAAACACCTTCTTCTTGCCCATCTGGCTTTCGACGCGATTGCCGGCATAGGCACCGCCCACGGCGCCGATCAGGGTGGCCAGGTCCTTCCCGCTGCCACCGCCCACCTGGTTGCCAACGACCCCGCCCAGCACGCCGCCGGCAATGGTGCCGATGACGTTCGGCGCATCACTCTTGACCTCGACGATCCGGATGGACTCGATGGCGCCGCAGTTGGCACACGCGGCTGCAGCCGGGTTGCGGATGACGCCGTTGTCGTTGTCGCTGCGGGCCTTGCCGCTGGCACCCGTGTCCAGGCGGCCCTCGAAACGCTGGCTGGTCTCGCGCCCGTCGTTGAGCAGAAAGCCATCGACCACCAGCGCGTTCTGCAGACGGTCGCCACGTCGCAGCACGTAGCTGCCTTCGTAGACGCCGTGGCGCACCTCGGTCAGGGCCAGGCGGCGGTCCACACCCTGCACGGCCACGCGCGCGGCACCGCCCGGCTTGCCCAGCAATGAAAACAGCAGCTCGTCGCCGGGCTGCAGGCCTTCGGCGGCTGTGACCTTGAAGCTGCCGATGGGGGTGGTGGCCACGGGGGCGAGGTCGCGGGCACCCAGCAACAGTGAACTGCCCAGCATCGCGCTGGTGGTGCGGCCGTTCTTCAGCAAGCGCGCGGTGACGCTGCTGCTGGCGCTGAGCTTGTCAGCCGAGCGGATGGTGTAGTCGCCCGCGTACTCACCGGGCCGACCCTCCCGCAGGGCCACGGCGCGCGTGGCACCAGCGATCTGCAGGCTCACGGTCGCGCCGGGTGTGCCGCTCAGGCGGAAGACCAGCACGTTGCCCGGCCGCAGGCGGCGCACAGGCTCGACGCCGAGAGTCGAGATCCAGGGCTCTGCGGCAGAGGCCGCGCTTTGCGCGACCGCCGCGGTGGGCAGCGCCACCGGCAGCGCGGCGGCCAGGGCGAGAGCAAGGATGGAGAGCTGGCGTTGGAGTTTCATGCGGCACTTTCTGGAGTGAAGGGGAGCCCGGGGCCACTGCGTGGACAGGGCCTGGACTGGCCCCGTACCAGTACAACGCCGGCCCGCGCTGGCAGCCGTCGGCCGGCGCCCCGCGCGGGCGTAGGCCAGGAGGCCGCTTGCACCATGACCCACGCCGATGGTCATCAGACCGAGTACGACAAGCTCGAATCGGCGATGAGGTTTGCCGAGCATCGGCTCATCGTCACCCGCGCTGCGGGCCTGCTCAGCAGTTGCACCGACGCTGCCAGCGGCTGGGCGACCAGCCTGGAGCAGACCGCCGCGAACTCGGACGTCCAGGCGCTGCAGGCCTGCTGTGCGCCAGCCACCCGCCCGCACGCGGCCTGTGTCCGCAAGGGCCTCCACCGACGCGACCATGACCCGCACCGCCAGTTGCAGGGGAAGGTGGAGGTGGAGGTGGAGGTGCAGGTGCAGGTGAAGGTGAAGGTGAAGGGGGTCGACAGCGAAAGGAAACGCCAGTTCCGCCTCAGCGTCACCGTGTCACGCACGGCCCTGGGCCTGGTCTCGGGCAACGAGGAGAAGTTTGTCTGGGCGCCAGCCCAGTTCGCTTGGCAGGGCGAGACCTACGCCCACTGCTGGCCCGCGGGCGTGGCCACCACAAGCCGCACGCGCGGCAACCGCATGTCGCTGTCGGCACCCATGGCGCGCGCCGACGAGATTGCCGACATCCGCGCTCACGACGCTTTTGGCAAGCTGCTGAGCGCTGCCAAGCCGGGCTCGCTGACGAAGCAAGACAAGCGCCAGCGCTACGGCGACAAAGAAGTTCAACGTCAAGTAGCGCGCAGTCCCGCAGGCCCGCAGCAAAGAAAAACGGGCCAGCCCCTTTTGGAAGCTGACCCGTCGTTCTAGAACGTGTTGTTCTGGTGCGGCTGGCAGGAATCGAACCCACGACCCCTTGGTTCGTAGCCAAGTACTCTATCCAGCTGAGCTACAGCCGCATCAAGCCTCGCAGTGTAGCACGGCTTGGCGAGCATTCAGTCCAGGCCTGCGGCGGCCTGTTCGCATTGCAGCGCCCGGGCCTCGTCACCTTCTTCGCGCGCCAGCGCCGCCAGTTGGCGCCAGGCGCTGCGACGGGTGCGTGTGGGCAGGGCCGGCGCGGCGGCGGCCTGTTCCAGCAGGCGGCGCGCCTTGCCCCAGAGCTGGCGTTCTGCGAAGGCCATGCCCACGGCGGCGATGACCGCCGCTTCGTGGCCATAGGCCTGCGCAGCCGATTCCAGGCGCGGCAGCCAGTCGCTGCCAATGCCGCCACGCGCCTCGATCAGCGCCAGCGCCACCTGCTCGCGGTCTTCGCGCGGCAGCTCGGACAAACGCTCCCAGAACGGGCGCAGCCACTGGCGCGCATCGTCGGCGGCGTCGAGTTGCACAGCGCGCGCGGCGGCGCGGGCAGTGACGGTGGCGTCGCGCCGGTCGGCGGGGTCGAACTGGGCCCAGAGCCGGCGCAGCTGCTGCACGTCGTGCGCCGCTTCCAGTGTTTCGCCGGCCAGAGAGCGCAGCAGGCTTTGCGCCACCACCGGTGAAAAGGCCTGGTGGTTGGCCAGCAGCCGCGCGGTCTGCAGCGCGGCCAGCGGCTGGCGACCCATGCGCAGGGCCTGCAGCTTCAGGCGCAGCGCCTGGGTGCGGCGGGCGGCGCCGGGCGGCAGGGCTTCCAGCGCCTCCAGCGCGCGCGGCGCGTCACGGTCCTCCAGCGCCCATTCGGCGGCCAGCAGCCGCGCAGCCTCTTCGGCATTGCGGCCACCCGCGCGCAGCGCCTTGCCGCCGCGCGCCGCCTTGAAGGCCAGGCGCAGCGCCTCGTCACGCCGCGGACGGTCTTGCAGGCGGTGCAGGCTGCCGGCGGACAGCAGCCGCGCCAGCACCAGGAATTCGGCATCGGTCTTCAGCGTCGGCGTGTCTTCGATGATCAGCAAGGCACGCTCGGCTGCCTTGCGCGCACGGCCGTAACGTGCGCCGAAGTACTCGGCCAGCGCCTCGCGCAGCGCCGCCTGCGCGGCGCGTTCGCGGCGCAGGGCGCGCCACTCGCCGGCACGCTGCGGCAGGCTGATCAGCGCGTTCAGGGCCTGCGCGGCCGACATCAAAACAAAGCAGGCGCCCAGCACGACGATGACAAAGAGGTTCAGCGAAAAGTCGCTGCGCCAGCCGCCCCAGTAAATGCTGACGAGCCCGTCGTTGCTGCCCAGCGTGGTGGCGGCCACCACGGCCACGACGAACAGCAGGATGAGAAAGATGACGCGGCGCATCGTGCGGGTGCGGTGCGTGCAGGCAGCCTGGCGCGCCGCGCCTCAGCGCCCGGCCGAGGCCGTGGCGATGGCCGCCAGCGTGGCGTCGGGCCGCGGCACGCTGACCAGCCGCGCCTGCCCGGTGACCCCACGCACCAGCTCGGCAACGGCCACGACACGCCGGCTGCTGCGGTCGAAGTACTTGTCCAGCGCCAGCTGGGCTTCGCGCAGGTCGCTCTGGGCGGTGTCGAACTGGCGCGACAGCAGCGCCAGGCGTGCATTCAGCAGGCGCAGCTTGAGGTTCTCGCGCAGGAAAAACGCCTGCTCCGGCGCCACGAGCATGGCCTCGGGCTGGTCGATGCGCGTCACGCGCACCAGGCTCTTCACTTCTTGCCAGAAACTGCTGCCCAGCGTGGCCCAGCGCTGACCGATGAGCCCGGCCAGACCCGCCAGCCCGGACCCGCTGGCCGCCGACGCCGAAGCAGATGCCGACGCGGCGGCGGCAGCGGCGCTCTCGGGCACGCGCGCGCCACCACGGCGTTCAGGCGCAGAAACCAGCGGCAGATCGTCCACCTGGCGTATCACCTCGTCCAGGCGGATGGTGAGCACGGTGATGTCGGTGACGCCAGCGCTGCGGGTGCGTTCCAGGTCTTGCGCCAGCGCGCGGCGCACACGCTCCAGGCGCGGCTGGTTGAAACGCGCCAGGCGTTCATCGGCCTGTTTCAACGTCAAGACCAGCGGCTCGGCGCTGCCCGTGATGGCCGACTGCTGCAGCGCCACACGCAACGCGGCATCCACATCGGCCAGCACGTTTTCGTCGCGTGAACGCGCCAGGCTCTGGATCAGCTCTTCCAGCTGCGTGCGCTGCATCGAGGTCTCGGCCACACGCGCCTCCAGCAAGGCCAGCTTGGCAGCGGCCTCACGCGCCGTCAGCTCGGCCTGACGCGCCAGCGTGCGCGCCTCGGTGGCCTGGCTGCCGCTGTCCTGCTGGCGCTTCACCAGTTCGGCTTCCAGCGACCTCAGGCGCTGCTGGGTGTTCCAGGCCAACATCACCGCGGCCGCCGCCAAGGCGGCCAGCACGGCCGCACCCACGGCGATCCAGCGACCGCTGCCGTGCGGCGCAGGGCCGGCCGCCGGCGCGGCGGGCCCAGCCGCAGTGGCTGCAGCAGGGCCGGCCGCGGCAGACGGGTCTGCGGGCGCAGAAGGAAGGGGGGCAGGCGTCTGGCTCACTAGGGGCGCGATTCTATCGACGGCCACAGCGCCGGCCAGGGCGCCGCCGCCAGGCTGGCCACGGCGGCCGGCGTGGGCGCCGGCAGCAACAGCAGCTCTCGGAAACCGATCTCACGCGCGGCCAGGGCAATGCGTGGGTGCGAGGCCAGCGCACGCGCGGCCTGCCAGCGGGCCGGCGGCACCTGCGCCTGCCCCAGGGTCTGCAGATGGCCCACGGCCTCGCTGCTGCTGAAGACCCACAGGTGAGCCGCCGGATCGGCCTGCGCGCGCGCCAGCAGCGCCAGCCCCTGGGCACCGGGTTGCGGCGCGTGGCGGCGGTAGGCCGCGACAAAGGCCACGATCGCGCCGCGTTCACGAAGCGTATCGGCCAGCCAGTCGCGGCCTTCTTCACCACGCACCACCAGCACCTGCCGCCCGGCCCAGTCTTCGCCCCTCAGCAGCGACCACAGCGCTTCTGAGTCGAAGCTAGGCGCATCGGCCGGCGGCTGCACCACCTGGCCGGGCGGCACACCGGCCTCGGCCAGCGCGGCTGCCGTGCCCGGGCCGGTGCAGGCCGCGCGCAGGCGCGCCGGCCACGCGGCGCCCGCCGGGGCCAGCCGGAAAAAGTGCTGCACGGCATTGGCGCTGACGAACATCACCAGCGCCAGCCCGGGCAGGCTGTCCCAGGCCGCGCGCAGCGGCGCAGGGTCGTCCGCTGGCGCGATGTCGATCAGCGGCAGCGCCACCGCGTCCTGCCCCAGCGCACGCAGCGCATGCACCCAGGTGTGGGCCTGGGCGGCGGGGCGGGTGATGATGACTTGCATGCCGGCTTGGCCGGGCCTGCAGGGCCGGAAGGGCGGCCGGCTCAGGCCGCGCGCAGGTAGCTGCCCGCGCCGGCCGCGCGCAGCATGGCGGCCGCCTCGTTGCCCAGCGCGCGCGCACCGGCTTCGTCCGTCACCGCAGCGGCCAGACGGGTGCGCAGCAGCGGGCGGCTCAGCTGGTTGGCATCGCCCAGGGCGGCGTCCAGGCGCAGCGTGGCGCCTTCCCATACCGCGTGCGCAGCCAGCGGCATGCTGCAGCTGCCGCCTAAAGCGCGCGACACCGCACGCTCGGCATGGCAGGCCAGGAAGGTGGGTTGATGCAGCGTCTGCGTCAGCAGGTCACGCAGCGCGCTGTTGTCTTCGCGCACCTCGATCCCCAGCGCCCCCTGGCCTGCGGCCGGAATCATCAGCTCGGGGTCGAAGGTGGCGCGGATGCGCGCGGCCAGGCCCAGGCGCTTCAGCCCGGCGGCGGCCAGCACGATGGCGTCGAAGCCGCCTTCGTCCAGCTTGCGCAGCCGGGTGTCGAGGTTGCCACGCAGCGCTTCGATCTGCAGGTCGGGCCGGCGCGCCAGCAGCTGCACCACGCGCCGCAGGCTGCTGGTGCCCACCACCGCGCCCTGGGGCAGCGCGTCGAGCCCCTCGTACTTGTTGGAGACAAAGGCGTCGCGCGGGTCTTCGCGCTCCCAGATGGCCGCCAGCGTGAAGCCCTCCGGCAGCTCCATCGGCACGTCCTTCAGCGAATGCACGGCGAGGTGGGCGCGGCCTTCTTCGAGCGCCGTTTCCAGCTCTTTGACGAACAGGCCCTTGCCGCCGACCTTGGACAAGGCGCGGTCGAGGATCTGGTCGCCGCGTGTCGTCATGCCGAGCAGTTCCACGGGCAGGCCGAAGCGGGCCTGCAGCGCGTCGCGAACATGTTCAGCCTGCCACAGGGCAAGGCGGCTTTCGCGCGTGGCGATGACGGTGGGTGCACTCATCCGGAGATGATAGCCACGGCCCACGGCGCGCCGGCGGCGGCACGGGCCTTGCAAGCTTTCAGCGCAGAATTGGTAACTCGGTTACATGCCAGGAGCCTCCATGCCACGCACCGCCAGCGCCCGCACCAAGACGACACCGAAAGCCAGGACCGGCACCAAAACCAGCCGTGGCGCGCCCATGGCTGATGCGGCGGCAAAGAACAAGCCGCTGGTGGAGGACATCCGGTTACTGGGCCGCATCCTGGGCGATGTCATTCGCGAACAGGAAGGCACGGCGGCTTTCGATCTCATCGAGCGCATCCGCCAGCTCAGCGTGGCCTACCGCCTGAAGGCCGATGCCAGCGCCGGGCGTGTGCTGGACCGGCTGCTGAAGAACCTCAGCGCCGACCAGACCGTCACCGTCATCCGCGCCTTCAGCTACTTCAGCCATCTCGCCAACATCGCCGAAGACCGCCACCACGTGCGCCGCCGTGCCGTGCACGAGCAGGCCGGCGACCTGCAGGAAGGCTCGCTGGCGCTCAGCTTCGAACGCCTGCAGGCCGCCGACCACCGCGCCGCCGACATCGCCGCCACGCTGGCCGGCGCCTACGTCAGCCCGGTGCTGACGGCCCACCCCACCGAGGTGCAACGCAAGAGCATCCTCGACGCCGAGCGCGCGGTGGCCGAATTGCTGGGCGTGCGCGACGACCTGCCCACCGCCGAGCGCCGCGCCGACAACGAAGCGCTGATGCGCGCGCGCGTCACCCAGCTGTGGCAGACGCGCATGCTGCGCACCGCCAAGCTGACCGTGGCCGACGAGGTGGAGAACGCGCTCAGCTACTACGGCACCACCTTCCTGCGCGAGATTCCCCGGCTGTACCGCGAGATCGAACGCGCCCTGCCGGGCCATGCCATCGCCAGCTTCCTGCGCATGGGCCACTGGATAGGCGGCGACCGCGACGGCAACCCCAACGTCACGGCGGCCACGCTGGCGCACGCGCTGAAGCGCCAGGCCGAGGTGGTGCTGCGCTTCTACCTGACCGAGGTGCATGAACTCGGCGCCGAACTCTCCATCAGCGGCACGCTCAGCGCGGTGACGCCCGCGATGCAGGCGCTGGCCGCGGCGTCGCCCGACCAGAACGTGCACCGCCAGGACGAGCCCTACCGCCGCGCGCTGATCGGCATCTACGCACGCCTGGCCGCCACGCTGCAGCAGCTCACCGGCACCGAGGCGCTGCGCCATGCCGTGGCGCCGCAGAACCCGTATGCCAGGGCCGAGGACTTCCTGCACGACCTGCAGACCATCGAGGCCTCGCTGGCCAGCCACCACGCGCAGGCGCTGGTGGGCCCGCGCCTGGCACCGCTGGTCCGCGCGGTGCAGGTCTTCGGCTTCCACCTCGCCACGCTGGACCTGCGCCAGAGCAGCGACAAACACGAGGCCGTGGTGGCCGAGCTGCTGCGCGTGGCCGGCGTGCAGCCCGACTACAGCGCCCTTGACGAAGCCGCTCGCCGCAGCTGCCTGCTGGCGCTGCTGAACGACGCGCGCCCGCTGCGCGTGCACGGTGCCGCCTACAGCGCGCTGGCGCAGGACGAACTGGCCATCTTCGAGACCGCGCGCGAAGCGCTGGCACGCTACGGCCGCCAGACGCTGCGCCACTGCATCATCAGCCACACCGAAGAAGTGAGCGACCTGCTGGAAGTGCTGCTGCTGCAGAAGGAGACGGGCTTGCTCGTCGGCACCCTGGCCGACGCCAGCGGCGGCAAGCCGGCCGCGCAGCACGCACGCGCGGCGCTGATCACGGTGCCGCTGTTCGAGACCATCGGCGACCTGCGCCGCAGCGAACCCATCATGCGCGAGTTCTACGCCCTGCCCGGCGTGCATGCGCTGGTGCGCCACAGCGGCGGCGAGCAGGACGTGATGCTGGGCTACAGCGACAGCAACAAGGACGGCGGCAGCTTCACCAGCCACTGGGAGCTGTACCGCGCCGAAACCGCGCTGGCGGCGCTGTTTGCCGAGCTCAATGCACAGCCCGGTGGCACGCCCGTGACGCTGCGGCTCTTCCACGGCCGCGGCGGCACCGTGGGCCGCGGCGGCGGGCCCAGCTACCAGGCCATCCTGGCGCAGCCGCCGGGCACGGTGAACGGGCAGATCCGGCTCACCGAACAAGGTGAGGTCATCGCCAGCAAGTACGCCAACCCCGAGATCGGCCGCCGCAACCTGGAAACCCTGGTCGCGGCGACGCTGGAAGCCAGCCTGCTGAACCCCACCAAACCAGCACCCAAGGCCTTTCTGGAAGCGGCGGCGACCCTCAGCGAGGCCAGCTTCCAGGCCTACCGCTCGCTGGTCTACGGCACGCCGGGGTTCACCGACTACTTCTTCGCCGCCACGCCCATCCGCGAGATCGCCGAACTCAACATCGGCAGCCGCCCGGCCAGCCGCAAGGCCACGCGCGCCATCGAAGACCTGCGCGCCATCCCGTGGAGCTTCAGCTGGGGCCAGTGCCGCATGGCGCTGCCAGGCTGGTGCGGCTTCGGCAGCGCCATCGAGGCCTTTCTCGCCCAGAGCGACCGCGCCGAGCGCACCGCGCTGCTGCAGCGCATGCACAGGCAGTGGCCGTTTTTCCGCACGCTGCTGAGCAACCTGGACATGGTGCTGGCCAAGAGCGACCTGCGCATCGCCGCGCGTTATGTGGAACTGGTGGAAGACAAGAAGGTGGCCCGGCGCATCTTCGGCCTGCTGAAGGCGGAATGGCAGCGCGCCAACGACGCGCTGCTGCTCATCACCGGCCAGACCGAAGCGCTGCAGGGCAACCCGGCGCTGGCGCGCAGCATCGCGCACCGCTTTCCCTACCTCGACCCGCTGAACCACCTGCAGGTGGAACTGCTGCGGCGCTACCGCACGCGGCGCGAAGGGCAGGAAGGGGTGGACAGGCTGCAGCGCGGCATCCACCTGTCGATCAACGGCATCGCCGCCGGGCTGCGCAACACGGGATGACGGGACGGCCCGCTGTCACGGCGGCCGTCCCGGGTTCACGAGGAAGCCTGAGGCCATGGCGTATCCAGGGCGCCGCGGCCTGCATTGTTACAAGCGATGGTCCAGGCCTGCCGGCGCCACGCCACTTGCACCCCCACTGCATCCCCAACTTCATCCCCAACTTCCTCCCGAACTGCGAGCCGACATGGGCTCCGGAACGAGCCCGTCCACGACGACGGTGCGTTCGGGCGCCGCCCTCCGGCACGACGGCGCTGCGCATGCGCGAGACGCAGACACGCGAGGTCCACGCGCCAGTGCCTGCGCCAGGCGGGTGTCCTCAAGACCTCACGCCCCTGCCGCCAGCGCCGCGCGCACCGCGGCCAGTTGCCGGCGCGAGACCGCCAGCCATTCGTCCAGCGGCGCCACGCGCACGGCCCAGCCATCGCCGGCTTCGTCGCCGGGCTCGGTGGCGTCGCGCAGGGCCAGCTCGCGGATGGCGTGGCGCGCCACCAGCGCGTTGCGGTGGATGCGCAGGTAGCCGCCGCCCACGCCGGCCAGGGCCCCCAGGCGCTGTTCCAGCTCGGCCAAGGACTCGTCCAGCACGTACTCGTGCAGCGGTGTGCGCAGCGTCACGTACTTCTGCCCGGCCTTCAGCACCAGCACCTCGGGCAGCGGCAGGCGCAGCACGCGGCCGCGGTCGCTGACCACCAGGGCCGGTGCGTCCTGCAGCACCGCCTGCAGCGTGGACAGCGGCTGCAGGCGCTGGCGCACACGCTGCAGCGCGTCGCGCAGGCGTTCACTGCGCACGGGCTTGGTGAGGTAGTCCACCGCGTCCAGCTCGAAGGCCTTGAGCGCGTGTTCGGCGTGGGCGCTGACGAAGATCACCGCCGGCGGCTGCGCCATCTGGCGCAGGCGCGCCGCCAGGTGCAGGCCCTCGTGCGGGGTCAGGCCGGGCATGCGGATGTCGAGCAGCACCGCGTCCACAGGGTGCTGGTTCAGCTGCGCCAGCGCCTCGGCGGCATCACCGGCCTCGGCCACCACGTTGACGTCGAACTCGGGCAGGCCTTGCAGCAGACTGCGCAGGCGCAGCCGCGCCAGCGCTTCGTCGTCGACGATGAGCACGTTCATGCGGTGGGCCTCATGGCAGCGGCAGCACGATGCGGGCGTGGAAGGTGTCGGGCTCGGCGCCGCCGGGCGCGCCGGGTTCGCGCCAGACGTCGCATTGCGCGCCCACGTCGTGCAGGAGCCGCAGGCGCTCGCGCACGTTGTGCAGCGCCATGCCGTGGCCGGGCACGCCGGGCTGCGCGCCCAGCGTGTTGCTCACCGTCACCACCACCTGCCCGCGCTGCACGAAGGCGCGCACCTTCACGCAGCCGCCGTGGGCCGAGGGTTCGATGCCGTGGCGCACGGCGTTTTCCACCAGCGGCTGCAGCACCAGGGCCGGCACGCGCGCTGCATGCACACGCGGGTCGATGTCCCATTGCACGTCCAGGCGCTTGCCGAAGCGCAGCTCTTCGATGGCCAGGTAGTGGCGCGCCAGCGTGATCTCTTCCTGCAGCGACACCGAAGCGCCCACCTCGGCCAGTGCGGCGCGGAAAAGCTCGGCCAGGTCCTCCAGCACGGCCTCGGCGCGCGGCGGGTCCACCCGCACCAGGGCCAGCGCGGTGTTCAGCGCGTTGAACAGGAAGTGCGGGCGGATGCGGCTTTGCAGCTCGGCCAGGCGCGCGCTGGCGTCGGCCGGGTGCCAGATGCGCGCGCGCAGGTCCAGCCAGGCCCACAGCAGCGCGGCAAAACCGGCACCGGCCAGGGCCACGGCCGCGGCACGCGTGGGCAGCACCTCACCCCCCAGCCCGGCCCACAGCAGCGGCCACCAGGCCGCCAGCGCGGCCAGCGCACCCAGGGCCAGCACCAGCGTGGCGCGCGCTGCCGCGCCCAGGGCCTGCAGCGGCTGGCGCAGCGCACACACCACCACCAGCCACAGCAGCGTGCCGGCCACGCCGCCAAACGCCAGCGCTGCCTGGCGTGCGCCCCAGGCGGTGGCGCCATCGGCGGCGCCCAGCGCCACCACCGCCAGCACCGCCTGCACCAGCACCACGGCGCGCAGCGCCAGCGCCGGGTGGCAGACGTCGAAGCTGGCGGCGGTTTGCGCCTGCTCGCGGCTGCGCTCGTCGGCCAGGGGGTCGAAGCGGGTGTTGACGAAGCCGGTGCTGTGCGTGCTGCGCACGGTCTCGGCTTCAGGGGCGGCGGGGGGGCTCATGGGGGCGGCTGGGCTCGGCCGGATAATACGAAGCCCCGCCAGCGCGGCCCCGCGCGCCTCGCCACACAGCCCCTCGCACAGCCCTCGCCCACCCACCTCGCATGTCCAACTTGCCCCCCCCGCAGCCCTCGTCCGACCCCCTGGCCAACAAGCACCAGGCCTGGTCGGCCCTGTTCAGCGAACCGATGAGCGAGCTGGTGCAGCGCTACACCGCCAGCGTCGGTTTCGACCAGCGCCTGTGGCGCGCCGACATCGCCGGCAGCCTGGCGCACGCCGAGATGCTGGCCGCGCAGGGCGTGATCGCGGCGCAGGACCTGGCCGACATCCAGCGCGGCATGGCGCAGATCAAGGCCGAGATCGAAGAAGGCCGCTTCCAGTGGCAGCTGGCGCTGGAGGACGTGCACCTCAACATCGAAGCGCGCCTGACCCACCTGGTGGGCGACGCCGGCAAGCGCCTGCACACCGGTCGCAGCCGCAACGACCAGGTGGCCACCGACGTGCGCCTGTGGCTGCGCGACGAGATCGACAAGCTCAGCCGCCTGCTGGCCGCCATGCAGGCCGCGCTGGTGGAACTGGCCGCCGGCCACACCGACACCGTGATGCCCGGCTACACGCACATGCAGGTGGCGCAGCCGGTGAGTTTTGCCCACCACCTGCTGGCCTATGTGGAGATGTTCTCGCGCGACGCCGAACGCCTGGCAGATGTGCGCAAGCGCGTGAACCTGCTGCCTCTGGGCGCCGCCGCGCTGGCCGGCACCAGCTACCCGCTGGACCGTGAACACGTGGCCCGCGCCCTGGGCTTCGACGGCGTGTGCCAGAACAGCCTGGACGCCGTGAGCGACCGCGACTTCGCGCTCGAATTCAGCGGCTTCGCGGCCATCTGCATGGTGCACGTCTCGCGCCTGAGCGAGGAGATCGTGCTGTGGATGAGCCAGAACTTCGGCTTCATCGACCTCGCCGACCGCTACTGCACCGGCTCGTCCATCATGCCGCAGAAGCGCAACC
>LNFM01002324.1_pt1 | contig 79810 bp, 69 predicted proteins | sample 596031 | NCBI WGS metagenome assembly LNFM01 (sample SAMN04254537, study PRJNA301005) | activated carbon metagenome | isolation source: dual media filters at the Ann Arbor, Michigan drinking water treatment plant | place: USA: Ann Arbor | reverse complement strand
ACAGAACCAGGGTAATGCCGATGATGGTTCGCATCATGTCTGGCGTTCCTGGCGCTTCGCTTCGGACCAGAGGGATTCCATCTCCTCCAGCGTGCTGTCGCTCGGTGTTTTGCCCTCATGTCGAAGGCGTTGTTCGATATAGCCGAAGCGACGCTCGAACTTGCGGTTGGCCCCGCGCAGGCAGTCCTCGGGGTCGAGATCCAGCTTGCGCGCCAGATTCGCGAGCACGAACAGTAGGTCGCCGACCTCATCGCGTAGTGCCGCGCGATCCGGGGGTTGGTCGTCGGTGCGCAGTTCAGCGCGCAACTCCGCGGCCTCCTCCTCCAGCTTGTCCAGCACCGCGGCGGCGTCGGGCCAGTCGAAGCCGACCCGCCCGGCGCGGCGCGTCAGCTTGGCGGCCCGGGTCAGCGCCGGCAGGCCGGGGGGGATGCCGGCCAGCGTGCCGGTCTCGGCGCGGGTGGCGCGTTCGGCTTCCTTCTGGACCTCCCAGGCGGCGACCTGCTGTTCGGCTGTGCGGGTTTCCTCGGCACCGAACACATGGGGGTGGCGGCGGATCATCTTGTCGGCGATGGTCCCGGCGACGTCGGCGAAGGCGAACCAGCCGCGCTCCTCGGCCATGCGGGCGTGATAGACCACCTGGAACAGCAGGTCGCCGAGCTCGTCCAGCAGGGCGGCGGGCGACCCCCCGGCGATCGCGTCCTCGACCTCGTAGGCTTCCTCGATCGTGTAGGGGGCGATGGTGGCAAAGTCCTGGACCTGGTCCCAGGCGCAGCCGGTCCTGGGGTGGCGCAGCCGGGCCATGACCTCGATCAGATGGGCGGTGGCAGCGTCTGGGTCCTGGGGCATGGCGCATCCGTGGGCGAGGGCGGTGTTTCCTCCCGCGTCGGGGCGGCGCCGGCAACCCCCCGCGCGGTGTTGTCAGCCGCCGCGCCGCCGCCGATGCTGCACCGACGTGCCGCGCGCCCTGTCCGCGCGGCCTGGCCGAGCAAGGATCCGCCCGCATGTCCAAGGTCCGCGTCGTTTGCGCCCATGACTGCCCCGACATGTGCTCGCTGATCGCCGAGGTGGAGGATGGCCGCGTGGTGCGCATCCAGGGCGACCCGGACGACGCCTTCACCGCCGGCTTCGCCTGCGCGAAGGTCAACCGGGACATGGAGACGGTGCATTCGCCCGACCGGCTGCGCACGCCGCTGCGCCGCACCGGCCCCAAGGCGAGCGGGCAGTTCGAACCCATCGGCTGGGATGCCGCCCTGGACGAGATCACCACGCGCTGGAAGGCCATCATCGCCGAGAGCGGGCCTGAGGCGATCCTGGGCTACGCCTATTCCGCCCACCAGGGGCACATGAACCGGCGGCTGGTCTCCGGGCTGTTCCATGCACTGGGGACGTCCCGATTGCAGGCGGGGACGGTCTGCGACACCTGCTGCGAGACCGCCTGGGACATGACCTGCGGTCCGGTCGGCGGCACCGACCCGGAGGCCGTGGTTCATTCCGACCTGGTGATCGCCTGGGGCTGCGACCTGATGGCGGTGAACATCCATTTCTGGGCGCTGCTGGAGAAAGTGCGGAAAACCGGCGTGCAGCTGGTGGTGATCGACCCGCGGCGCAGCCAGACCGCGGCGCGGGCGGATTGGCACCTGCCGATCCGGATCGGCACGGATGCGGCGCTGGCCTGTGGCATCGCGCATGTGCTGCTGCGCGATGGGTTGCTGGATCGTGACTACATCGCCGCCCATACGCTTGGTTTCGAACGATGGGCGGCCGAGGTGCTGCCGAATTTCCCGCCGCCGCGGGTCGCCGAGATCACCGGCCTGTCGGTGGCGGATGTCGAACGGCTGGCGGCGATGTATGGCGCGGCCAAATCCTCGCTGATCCGCCTCGGCGAAGGCATGACGCGCCTGGCGCGCGGCGGCCAGGCGCTGCGCGCGGTGGCGACGCTGCCGGCGCTGACCGGCGCCTATGGCCGGGAAGGGGGCGGGGCGCTGCTGCTGGCGGCCGGATCCATGGACTTCCAGTTCGGCATGCTGGGCAAGCCTTCCGGCCCCGCCACGGCGCGGATGGTGAACCACCTGGCCCTTGGCGAAGCACTGGAGGAGATGCGCGACCCGCCGCTGCGCGCCCTGTTCATCGCGGCGAACAATCCGGCGGTGACCAATCCCGACGTGAACCGGTTGCGGCGCGGGCTGGCGCGGGAGGACCTGTTCACCGTGGTCCATGACCCCTTCCTGACCGACACCGCGCGCTACGCCGACATCGTGCTGCCGGCCACCACCTACCTGGAAACCGAGGATTTCTACCGATCCTACGGCACCTACCGCATGCAGTACGCGCCCGCCGCGGTGCCACCCCAGCACCAGGCCCGGTCCAACTTCCACCTGGCGCAGGAACTCGGCCGGCGGATGGGGCTGACGGATGCGGTGTTCTCCGCTGCACCGCGCGACCTGGTGCCGCGGTTCTTCGCGGGCGCCACGGGCATCATCGCCGCGGTGGACCCGGCACGGGTGTTCGATGGCCCGGTGAAGGTGACGCCGCCGGCGGCGCAGGAGTTCCGCACGCCGTCCGGGCGGTTGGAAATCTACTCCGAGACCCTGGCGCAGCAGGGCGTGCCGCCCATGCCGACCTGGGAGGAAGACCCGATCGAGGCCGCCGATGCCGCCCGCTGGCCGCTGCGCCTGCTGACCGCGCCGGGGTATTTCCAGGCGCACACGGCCTATGCGGCGTCCCCCTTCCTGCGCAAGCGGGAGGGCGAGCCCTGCGCCATCCTGCATCCTGACGAAGCCTCCCGCCGTGGCCTCGTCGAGGGCCAGAAGGTGTTGTTGTTCAACGATCGCGGCAAGGTCGGGCTGGTGCTGCGCGTCAGTGACGAGGTCCGTCCCGGCGTGGTGCTGGTGCCCGGCCAGCGCCCGGATGGCGAGGCGGTGTCGGGCACGGTGAACATGCTGTGCGACGAACGCCGCACCGACATGGGTGAGGGGGCCTGCTACCAGTCCACCTTCCTCGATGTCGCGGCCTGGAGGGATGCGGCATGACCGACCTCGCCACCCTGTCGGCGACGGAGCAGGCGCGGCTGGTGCGCACCCGCCAGGCCTCGCCGGTCGAGATCACCGCCGCCGTGCTGAAGCGGATCGAGGCCTGGGAGCCGCGGATCAACGCCTTCGCCGCGCTGGACGGCGATCGCGCCATGGACGCCGCCCGCGCGGCCGAGGTAGCCGCGGTGGGGGATGGCGAGATCGGCCCGCTGCATGGCGTGCCGGTGACGGTGAAGGACATCACCGCGGTGGCGGGGCTGCCGACGCGGCGCGGATCGCGGCTGACCGACGCGACGCCGCTGGGGCATGATTCGCCGGTGGTGGCGCGGCTGAAGGGGGCCGGGGCGATCATCCTCGGCAAGACGACGGCGACCGAATATGGCTGGACGGCGGTGTCGACCAGTCCGCTGACCGGGCACACGCATAACCCGTGGAAGCATGGGGTTACCGCGGGGGGTTCATCCTCCGGCGCGGCGGCGCTGGCCGGGGCAGGGTGCGGGGCGCTGCACCTCGGGACGGATGGCGCGGGGTCGGTCCGGCTGCCGGCGCATTTCTGCGGCGCGGTCGGGCACAAGCCGACCTTCGGGCTGGTGCCCTATGCGCCGGTGACGAACAACCAGTCGCTGTCGCATGCCGGGCCGATCACGCGAAGCGTGGCCGATGCAGCGTTGATGCTGGAAGTGATGGCTGGGCTGCATCCATCGGATCATACGACATTACCGGGCGGATTCCGGATGGCGGATATGGGGCCGGCGGACCTGCGGGGGCTGCGGATCGCCTATAGCCCCGACCTCGGCCATGCGCGGGTCGATCCCGAGGTCGCGGCCGCCGTACGCGCCGCTGTTTCGGCCTTCGCGGAGGCCGGCGCGCGGGTGGAGGAAGTGACGCCGCCCTGGGGGCCCAAGGGGCCGGGGCTGGAGCGCGACCTCTGGGGCGTGGCGATGCTGCCGTTCCATGAGGCGGACCCGGCGCGCCGGGCGCAGCAGGATCCCGGCCTGGCCGCCTGCCTGGCGGAGTATGAGAGCCTGACCCTGGCGCAGGCGATCGCCGCCCAGGGCAAGCGGATCGCCTATGCGGCCGAGATCGGGGATTGGTTCGCCTCGGGCTGGGATCTGCTGGTCACGCCGGCGGCGTCGGTCACCGCCTTCGAGGTCGGGCGCCAGCGACCGGCGCATTGGCCAGAGCATGTGTGGGATTGGCTGGTCTGGGCGGAGTTCTCCTATCCCTTCGACCTGTCGCATGGGCCGGCGGTATCGGTGCCTTGCGGGCGGGACGGGCAGGGGCTCCCGATCGGGCTGCAGATCGCCGGGCCGCGTTGTGCGGATGGGCTGGTGTTGCGGGCGGCGGGGGTGTTCCTGGAGGCGCGGCCGTTCGTGCCGGGGTTCGCCACCTGAAGGCGCGCGCGGCGGCGACCGCCCCGCGCGCGCCCACAAGCCCAGCCTAGCCCAGCAACTGGCTCAGGCCATCGGCCGAGACGCCCAGCGCGATGATCTGGTCGCCAGTGGCCAGCGTGACCTGCACCGCATCAATCTCGTCGGGCAGGTCGTCGAATACCGCGAGCAGGTCGCGCTCCACCGCACCCCCATCGCTGACCTTGCCGAGGAAGGGCAGGAGGTCGGCGTCGAACAGCCCGGCATCGGCCAATTGCTGCTCGATCAGTGCCTTGGAGATCGTGATGTCCTCGATCTCGGCGTCGCCGAGGCCGCCCAGGATGTCGCGTCCGAGCGACAGAACATCCTTCGCCGGGTCGAAGTCGATGGCGATGATGAGGTCGACGCTGCCATTGTGGAGGATCTCGTCGCCGATGCGGAAGACATCGCGGCCCTCGCCGCCGATATGGACGCCGCGGCCCGTACCGGTGTCGAGGATATCATTGCCCTTGCCGCCGACCACCAGGTCGTCGCCGGCGCCGCCAAGCAGGATGTCGCGGCCCTGGCCACCGAACAGGGCGCTGTTCCCATCGCCACCGATCAGCTTGTCGCGGCCCTGGCCGCCCAGGGCGAGGGCAGTGCCCTTGCCGGCGAAGATGATGTCGTCGCCCTGTCCACCGGCGAGCAGGTTGAAGCCGGCTCCACCGATCAGCAGGTCCTTGCCCTGACCGCCGTCAGCAATGTCGTTGCCGGCGCCGCTGACCAGGATATCGTTGCCATTGCCGCCGAACAGGCTGTCGTCGCCGCGGCCACCGTTCAGGTAGTCGTTGCCGTTGCCGCCCTTGATCAGGTCGTCTCCGCCGAACCCGACCAGGATATCGTTGCCGTTGCGCCCGAGAAGGACGTCGTCCCGTTCCGTACCGAAGCGGAACGTCCAGCCGCCTTGGCCGCCGTCGTGGTGATGGTGATCCTCATCATCATCGTCTTCTCGGCCGTGGTTGGGCTTGCCGTACCGGTCGTCATCGTCGCTGTCGTCGTCATGCTGGCGGGATTTGAAGGCCGGGCCGTATGGCTTGCTCATGATGGCTCTCCCGAGGCGGGTTTTCCGTGTTGCGCCATGGCCACGCGGCGGGCGAAGGGATGCGACCGCCGCGCGCAGGCTGACAGGTAACGCACGGGGATGGCGATGTTATGCGCGGGAAGGCGGGTTTACGGAGAGTGATCCGAATGCCGCATAAGGTATATTATGGAAATTATCGATCAGGTACGTCAGGCATGGCCGCGCCGCCACGCCCAAGCCGCCCACTCAAATCTCCTCCACCGCCGAAACCCCCGGCAGCACCTTCATCGCCTGCAACACCCGTGGCCCAACATTCCAGCCATTGGGCAGCGCCACCTCGACCTCCTGGCCCAGCGCGATGCGCGGCACCAGCACCACGCGCCCGCGGCCGCGGCCCTCGCGCGCCAGGATGTCGCGGATCGGCCCGACCGCGGCTTCCTCCTCGATCCACAGCCGGATACCGCCGCCCGCACCGCTCGCGGCCTTCTCCAGGCTTTCGACGTCCGTCGCGGTCAGGCGCAGCGCCTCGCCCTCCATGCGCGCATCGGCGGTCACCAGCACGGCCTTGCCCTCGGCCAGCAGCTCGCGCGACCGGTTCAGCACCTCCGAGAAGCACGTCACCTCGTAGGACCCCTGAGCGTCGGACAGCCGCACCCAGGCCATCCGGCTGCCGGTCTTGGTGGTGCGTTCCTTGGCGTTCACCACCGTGCCGGCCAGCTTCAGCCGCGCCGAACCCGACCGCGCACGGTCGGCGATATGCGCCGAATTCGTCACGCCAAGCCGCTGAAGCGCCTTTCGATACGTGTCCAGCGGATGCGCCGACAAATGGAACCCGACCGCCTCGGCCTCGTGCGCCAGGCGATCGAACAGCGGCCAGTCCGGCACATCGGGCAGCCTCAGCGGCTCCGACTGTTTCGATTCCGCGCCGAACAGGCCGATCTGGCCGGACCCGCGTTCCTCCGCATCGGCCTGCGCGCGGCGCAGGATCGTCTCGGCACCGGCCATCACGCGGGCACGGTTCTTCTCCAGGCATTCGAAGGCGCCGGCGCGCGCCAGGTTCTCGATCTGCATCTTGTTGAGCAGCTTCGGATCGACCCGCGCCGCCAGGTCGGCCAGCGACGCGAAGGGGCCCGACGCATCGCGCGCCGCCGCCAGGTCGCGCATCGCCGCCTCGCCCACCCGCTTCACCGCCGCCAGCGCGAAGCGGATCGCCTCCTTGCCGTCCGGCGTGGCGTCCACGCGGAACTCGGCGCCTGACCGGTTGATGTCCGGCGGCAGGATCGGGATGCCCAGCCGCGCGCATTCCTGCATGTGCCCGGCCAGCTTGTCGGTGTTCGACAGGTCCAGCGTCATCGACGCCGCCATGAAGGCCACCGGGTGGTTCGCCTTCAGCCAGGCGGTCTGGTACGAGACCAACGCATAGGCTGCGGCGTGCGACTTGTTGAAGCCGTAGTCGGCGAAGCGCTCCATGAGGTCGAAGATCTCGGCCGCCTTGGCGGGTTCGATGCCGCGCTTCTCGGCGCCCTCGCAGAAGATGGCGCGCTGCGCCTCCATCTCCGATCGCACCTTCTTGCCCATCGCGCGCCGCAGCAGGTCGGCGGACCCCAGCGAATACCCCGCCAGGTCCTGCGCGATCTGCATGACCTGTTCCTGGTAGACCATGATGCCGTAGGTCTCGGCCAGCACATGGTGGATCGCCGGGTGCGGCGCCGCCCAGGGCTCGCCCGCCTTGCGCGAGCAATAGGCCGGGATGTTCGCCATCGGCCCCGGGCGATACAGCGCGACCGCCGCCACCAGGTCCTCGAAGCGCGACGCACGCATCTGCCGCAGGCAGTCGCGCATCCCCTGCCCTTCGAACTGGAACACCCCGGCCGCATCGCCCTTCGCGAGCATGGCGTAGGTGCGCGGGTCATCGAGCGGGATCGCCATGATGTCGACCAGCACCCCCTGCCCCTTCAGGATGCCCAGCGCGCGTTCGATCACCGTCAGCGTCTTGAGGCCGAGGAAGTCGAACTTCACCAGCGAAGCCGCTTCCGCGTATTTCATCGAATACTGCGTGACCAGCATCTCCGACCGCGGGTCGCGGTACAGCGGCACGATCTCGATCAGCGGGCGGCGGCCGATCACCACGCCGGCGGCGTGCGTCGACGCATTGCGGTACAGCCCCTCGACCTGCAGCGCGATATCCAGCAGGCGCGCCACCTGTTCGTCGGAATCGCGCATGTCCTGGAGGCGCTGCTCGCCCTCGATGGCCTGGGACAGCGTGACGGGCTTGGCCGGGTTGTTCGGGATCAGCGAGGCGATCTTGTCGACCTGGCCATAGGGCATGCCCAGCACGCGCCCCACGTCGCGCACCGCGGCCTTGGCCTGCAACTTGCCGAAGGTGATGATCTGCGCGACGCGGTCATGGCCGTATTCGCGCACCACGTAGCGGATCACCTCGTCGCGTCGGTCCTGGCAGAAGTCGATGTCGAAGTCCGGCATCGACACGCGCTCGGGGTTCAGGAAGCGTTCGAACAGCAGCCCGAAGCGCAGCGGGTCGAGGTCGGTGATCAGCAGCGACCAGGCGGCAACCGACCCGGCACCTGACCCGCGCCCCGGCCCGACCGGGATCGGCGGCACCTGCGCCTTGGCCCATTGGATGAAGTCCGCGACGATCAGGAAGTAGCCCGAGAAGCCCATCTTCTCGATGACCGACAATTCATAGTCCAGGCGTTCGCGATAGGTGGTGCGCGCCGCGTCGTCCGGCGGCGGCTGCATGGCGTCCAGGCGCTTCTCCAGCCCCTCCTTCGCCATGGCGCGCACCGTCTCGGCCTCGGTCATGCCGGGCGTGACCTTGGGGCAGACGGGCAACTCGGGCTTCTTCGATTCCGCCATCACGGCGCACATCCGTGCGATGGCGAGCGTGTTGTCGCAGGCCTCGGGCAGGTCGTGGAACAGCGCGCGCATGGCGCCCGCCGGCTTGAACCAGTGCTCGGGCGTCACGCGGCGGCGGTCGCGCTCGGCCATGGTGCGGCTCTCGGCGATGCACAGCAGCGCGTCGTGCGCCTCGTGCATCTCGGGCTTCGCGAAATACACGTCATTGGCGGCGACGATCGGCAGGCCGGCGTGATGCGCCAGCGAGAGCAGCCCCGCCTCGATCGCCGGTTCCTGCGGCAGGCCGTGGCGGTGCAGCTCGACAGCCAGGCGGTCGGGAAACGCCTCGCGCAGCGCATCCAGGATGCGCGACGCCGCATCGCGCCGGCCTTCGCCGATCAGCCGCGCCACCGGGCCGAGCGTGCCGCCGGTCAGCAGGAACAGCCCCGCCGCATGCTCGCGCAGCAGGTCCAGCGTGATGGCGGGGCGGCCCGAGGGATCGTCCCGCAGGAAGCCGTGCGACGACAGCCGCTGGAGGTTGTCCAGCCCCGCCGCATCCATGGCGAGTGCCACCAGCGGATCGGGGTTCTGCCGCGCCGCATCCGGCCGGTCGGGGTCGGACTCGGCGCGGGTCAGGAACAGCCGGCATCCCATGATCGGCTGGATGCCCTTCTTCGCGCAGGCTTCCGCGAATTCCAGCGCGCCGAACATGTTGGCGCTGTCGGTCAGCGCCACCGCGGGCATGCCGTGGTCGACCGCCAGTGACGCCAGCTTCTCGGCCTTGATCGCGCCTTCGCTGAGCGAATAGGCGGAATGGACGTGCAGGTGGATGAAGGATGCCGGGGGGGTCATCGCGGGACTCGCATGCGGGGCGGCAGGGTAGCGCGGCGGCTGGCGCAGCGGAACGCGGGCACGCGATTCACCAGGCCTGGACGGGCCTGCGGGGCTGCGGCCAGGATCGGCCATTCGCAACCACCTTGACGGAGTTCGCCATGCCCTTCCGCGCCCTCGCCCTGCTGCTGCCGCTGCTCGCCGCGACGCCGGCCCTCGCCCATGGCGGGCACACGGAGGGGTTCGGCGCGGGGCTGGCCCATCCGCTGCTGGGGCTTGATCACCTCGTGGCGATGGTCGCGATCGGCCTCTGGGCGGCGCAGCGGCGGATGCTCGCATTGCCCTTCGGCTTCCTGGCGGGCATGGCGGGCGGGATCGCGCTCGGCATCGGCTTCGACCTGCCGGGCGTGGTGGAACCCGCGGTGGCGGGCACCCTGGTGCTGATCGGCCTTGCGGTGGCGCTGGCGGTCCGGCTGCCGGCGGCGGCGGGCGTCGCGGCGGCGACACTGTTCGGGCTGCTGCACGGCGCCGCGCATGGCGGGGAGATCGCCGGCCTGGCGGCGACGACGGCGGGCGGAATGCTGGTGGGCTCGGCGCTGCTGCATGCGGCGGGCTACCTGGCCGGCACGGCGGCGGCCCAGCGTGTCGCGCAGGCCGGGGGTGGGGCCGTCGCGGCGGTGGGCTTGGTGCTGCTGCTGGCCTGACGCGGTCAGCCTCCGGCCAGCGCGGCCGCGTGCTCGTTGCAGTAGATCGCCTCGAGCGCCCGGCACAGCCCGGCCACATCGCAGGCCGGGCTGGCGGACAGGCGCGCGCGCATCGCCGCCCGCAGCGCGGCAAGGCGAGCGGGCGTGCCGGGGTCGCAGCCAATCGCAATGGCGCGCGCGACATAGTCCTCCGCATCCTGCGCGACCCACTCCGCCAGCCCTGCGGCCAGCAGCAGTGACCGGCTGGTCCGCGCCGCCCAGCGGTCGCCGTTGAAGGCCAGCACCGGCACGCCCTGCCACAGCGCCTCGGTCGTGGTGGTGCCGCCATTGTAGGGAAAGGCATCGAGCGCGATGTCGATGCGGTCGTAGGTCGCGAGGAATTCGAGATGCGGCGCGGGCGTGTCCAGCACCAGCCGGTCGGCCGCGATCCCATCCTGCGCGAAGCGGGCGGTGATCGCCTCCCGGTTCGACGCATCGCCGAAGGAACTGTTGCGCAGCACCAGCCGCGCGCCCGGCACGCCTTTGATGATGCGCGACCAGGCGGCCAGCGTCGCTTCCGTGAGCTTGTAGGCGGAGCACAACGATCCGAAGGTGATGCGTCCGGTGACCAGGCAGGGCGGCGGGACGACATCCGGCGCCGGATGGTTGACGGTGAAGGCCAGGTAGCTGCCGGGGACGCGCAGGATGCGCTCCGGGTAGAAGTTCTCCTCGGCTGGCGGGATCACCGCGTCGTCGCCGATCAGCGCATCGAAGGCTCCGCTGCCGGTCGTGGCGAACATGTTGAACCAGCCGAGTTGGACGGGTGCCGCCCGCAGCGTGAACAGGCCGAGCCGTTCCGGGCGGCTGTAGCCGTTCAAATCGACCAGCACGTCCAGCCCGTTCTGCGCGACGGCGGCCGCGATGCGCTCGTTCCCCGCACCGCGGATCTGCCAGACCCGGTCGGTATCGTGCCCGACATAGCCGCCCTGTTCCGTCGGCGGATCGCCATCGGCGAGCAGGTGGATCTCGAAGCGCGCCCGGTCGTGATGGTTGAGCACGCCGAACACCGGCTTCATCCAGTTCGGCCGCCCGAAGAACGACGAAACGTAGCCGATGCGCAGCGCCCGGCCGGTGGGGCCGGCCGCCGGGCGGCGGGGTGCGGTGGGCTGCCCGGCCATCCAGGCGCTGCGCACGGCGCGTACGGCGCCGTTGTCCGCGCCCGGGCTGCCCGGGATGATGCAGGCAAGGTTGCGCGCCGCCAGCGCGCGTACGCTCGCGTCACCGGTGCGGATGGCTTCGGCATATTCGGCGCAGGCGGCATCCAGCGCGCCGGTCTGGAACAGCGCCTCGGCATAGGTGGTGCGCAAGGCGGCGGCGGAGGGATCGAGGCGCAGCGCCCGGCGCAGCGCATCCGCCGCGAGCGGATAGGCGAAACGCGCGGCGCGGCTCATGCCGAGCCCGTACCAGGCCTCGAAGCGGCCGCCGTCGAGGCCGATGGCGCGTTCGTATTCGGCCTCGGCCTCGGGCAGGCGGCGGGCCTGGTGCAGCGCATCGGCATGGCGCAGCGCGAGGGCCGCATCGGCCGGGGCCTGCCGCACGGCGTCGGCCAGCATGGCCAGCGCCTCGGCGTCGGACCCTGCAACGTGGTGGGCGGCGGCGTCCGGCTCGGGTGCGCTCACGCCTCGGCAGCCACGATGCGGCCGTCGCGCAGCGTGACGATGCGGTCCATGCGGCGCGCGAGTTCGGGATTATGCGTGGCGATCAGCGCCGCGACGCCATGGTGGCGCACCTGGTCGAGCAGTTCGGCAAACACCCTGTCGGACGTTCCGACATCGAGGTTGCCGGTAGGTTCATCCGCCAGCAGCACGCGCGGGCGATTGGCCAGGGCGCGGGCAATCGCGACGCGCTGCTGTTCGCCGCCCGAGAGTTTCCCCGGCCGATGGCTCTCGCGCCCCGTCAGCCCGAAGGCGGCGAGCAGGTCCCGCGCGCGCGCGCCGGCCGCGCCCCGCGCCACGCCGGCGGCCATCTGCGGCAGGGCGATGTTCTCCTCTGCGGTGAATTCCGGCAGCAGGTGATGGAACTGGTAGACGAAGCCGATCTTGGTCCGCCGGATCGCCGTGCGCGCATCGTCCGACAGCGTGCCGGCGGGGCGGCCTTCGACGAACACCTCCCCGCCATCGGGCTTTTCGAGCAGCCCGGCCAGATGCAGCAGCGTGGACTTGCCGGTGCCGGAGGGGGCGACCAGCGCCACGATCTCGCCGGCGGCGAGCGTGAGGTCGGCGCCGCGCAGCACGGGCAGTTCGCCGGCCTCGGTGCGGAAGCGGCGCTCGACGGCGGCCAGGCGCAGCGGCGGGTGGTCACTCACTGCGCAGGGCCTCCACGGGATCAAGGCGCGCCGCGCGCCAGGATGGGAACAACGTCGCGACCAGCGACAACGCCAGGCCGAGCCCGGCCACCTGCGCCACCTCCCACGGGTCGACCACCGCGGGGATGCGCGTGAGGAAATAGATCTCGGGATCGAACACGGTGGTGCCGGTGGCGCGCATCAGCGCCTGGCGGATGGGCTCGATATAGGCACAGAACAGCAGGCCGATCACGAGGCCAAGCAGCGTGCCGATGCCGCCGATCGCGGCGCCGCACAGCAGGAAGATGCGCATCACCGCCCCCCTGCCCGCCCCCATGGTGCGCAGGATGGCGATGTCGCGGCCCTTGTCCTTCACCAGCATGATCAGCGAGGAGATGATGTTGAAGGCCGCCACCAGGATGATCAGCGTCAGGATCAGGAACATCACGTTCCGCTGGACCTCGACGATCTCGAAGAAGCCGCTGTTGGCGCGCTGCCAGTCCAGGATGACGATGGGACGCCCCGCCAGCGCGCGGCGTATGCCGTCGGCGGCGTCGATGGCCAGGGCCGGGTCGCGCAGATGCACCTCGATCTGGCTGACCTGGCCGGGCTGGCGGAAGAAGACCTGCGCGGCGGCCAGCGGCTGGTAGACGAAGCCGCCGTCATAATCCTGCATGCCGACTTCGAAGATCGCCGCCACGCGATAGGCGCGCAGCCGCGGCACGGTGCCGAACACCGTCACGCGGCCCTCGGGCGAGACCAGCGTGACGCGGTCCCCGACGTTCACATCCAGGCGCCGCGCGAGAACGGTGCCGATGGCGATGGCGTCGTCGCCCTCGAAGGCATCGAGGCTGCCGGCGCGGATGTTCTGCGCGATGATGGCGCGCGCGCGCAGATCGGCCGGCGCGATGCCGCGCACGAGGCCGCCGGCGGACGCCCCCGCATCGGTCGTGAGCAGCACCTGGCCTTCCAGCGTGGGTGCGGCAGCGGCAACCTCCGGCAGGGCGCGGATGCGCCGCGCGATGGCCTCGTAGTCACGCAGCGCGCCTTCGGCCGCGACCACGCCCAGGTGCCCGTTCAGCCCCAGGATGCGGCCGAGCAGTTCCTGCCGGAAACCGCCCATGACCGACAGCACGACGATCAGCGTGGCGACGCCGAGCGCGATGCCGGCGAGCGAGAAGCCGGCGATGAGCGAGACTGCCCGTTCGCCCTTGCGCGCGCGCAGGTAGCGCCCCGCCACCGCGCGTTCGAAGGCGCCGAAGATGCGCGCTTCAGCCATGGCGCAGCGCCTCGGCCGGGTCGATCCGCGCGGCGCGCCAGGACGGCCAGAGTGTCGCCAGCAGCGACAGCCCGAAGCCCATGGCGACGATCACCGCGACCTCCCGCGCATCCACCACCGAGGGCAGCGACATCAGGAAGCGCAGTTCGGCCGGCAGGGTGACGCTGCCCTCGATGTCCAGCAGCAATGCCTTCAGCGTGGGGAAATTGGCGGCGATACCCAGCCCCAGCCCGAAGCCCAGCAACGTGCCGCCGCAGCCGATGGTCGCCCCGCACAGGATGAAGATGCGCAGCACCGACGCCCGGCGCGCGCCCATGGTGCGCAGCACCGCGATGTCGCGCCCCTTGTCCTTCACCAGCATGGTCAGCGAGGAGATGATGTTGAACGCCGCCACCACCACGATCAGCGTCAGGATCAGGAACATCACGTTCCGTTCCACCACCACGGCGGCGTAGATGCTGCTATTGGCGCGCTGCCAGTCGGACACGCGCAGCCCGGGCAGCATCGCGCGGACCTCGGTGGTCAGCGGCGCGACGCGCGCCGGGTCGGTGACCAGCAGTTCCACCTGGCTTGCCGCTTCGCCCAGCCCGAACAGCGATTGCGCGGTGGCGAGGGGAACGAAGATGGTCCGGCCATCGACCTCCGGCATGCCGACATCGAAGGTGGCGACGACCCGCAGGGCGCGGCTTCGCGGCGCCTCGGTGAAGTCGCCGCCGCGCGCCTGGGGGAGCAGCAGCGTCACCGTATCGCCGGGCTGGAGGCGCATGCGGCTCGCCAGGCGCGCGCCGACCACCACGCTGTCCTCCGCACCGAAATCATCCAGGCTGCCCTGGCGCACGCCACGCTGGACCACGGGACGGTCGCGTAGCGCCCCGGCCGGCAGGCCACGCAGCTGGGCCGCCGCGGCGGTGCCGCCGGGACCCGACAGCAGCACCTGGCCTTCGACCGCGGGCGCGGCCTGCGCGACACCTGGCAGCGCCGCCAGCCGCGCCGCGATCGCGTCCGCGCCATCGAGCGCGCGGCCGCGTTCGGGCTGCACCGTCAGGTGGCCGTTCAACCCGATGATCCGGTTCATCAAATCGGCGCGGAAGCCGTTCATCACGCTGGTCACGATGATCAGCGTGGCGACGCCGAGCGTGATGCCCAGCAGCGAGAACGCCGCGATGATCGACACGAAGCGTTCGCCGCGGCGCGCGCGCAGATAGCGGAAGGCGACGGCGCGTTCGAAGGCGTTGAACATCAGCCGGGGAGTTTGCCGCCGGTGATTTCGCAGAACACCCGGAACGCCCCGCTGGTGAACAGGCCGAGCGGAATCCCCATCGCCAGCACAGCGCGGACCGACCTGGTCGGGGTGAAGAACACCACGCAGGCAGCCCCCACCGCCGCCAGCGCGATGCGGACCTGGCCTGTCATCAGGTTGCCCCGGCGATGCGCGCCAGGGCGTCCTCGACCGAGACCTCCGCGCGTTCGCCGGTGGCGCGCCGCTTCAGTTCCACGCGCCCGGCCGCCGCCCCGCGCGGGCCGATGATGGCCTGCCAGGGGAAGCCCATCAGGTCGGCATCGGCGAATTTCTCGCCCGCCCGCGCGCCGCGGTCGTCGTAGACCGCGGCGTCGCCGAGGCGCGCGTAGAGGTCCTCGCACATCGCATCCGTGGCGGCATCGCCCTGGCGCAGGTTCAGTACCGCGGCCGCCCAGGGCGCGACGGCGTCGGGCCACTTGATGCCCGCCTCGTCGTGGTTCGCTTCGATCAATGCCCCCACCAGGCGGCTCACGCCGATGCCGTAGGACCCCATCTCGGGGATGATGGTGGTGCCCTCGGGCCCGGCGACGGACAGCCCCATCGCGGCGCTGTACTTCGTGCCGAAGTAGAAGATGTGGCCAACCTCGATGCCGCGCCCCTCGCGGCGGCGTTCGGCCGGCACGGCGTCCCAGGCGGCGGTGTCGTGCATCTCGTCGGTCGCGGCGTAGGCGGACGTCACCCCGTTGAAGAAGGCCTCGAGGCCCGCGACGTCATTCGTGGACACGTCCGTCCCGGCCCAGTCGGTCGTCTCGTAGGCCGCGTCGTAGAAGACGCCGCTCTCGCCGGTCTCGGCCAGGATGATGAATTCGTGGCTGAGGTTGCCGCCGATCGGGCCGGTATCGGCGCGCATCGGCACCGCGGTCAGGCCCATGCGCTGGAACGTCCGCAGATAGGCCAGGAACATCTGTCGGTAGGAATGCTGCGCGCCTTCCTGGGTCGCGTCGAAGGAGTAGGCATCCTTCATCAGGAATTCGCGCCCGCGCATCACGCCGAAGCGCGGGCGCACCTCGTCACGGAACTTCCACTGGATGTGATAGAGGTTGCGCGGCAGGTCGCGATACGACTTCGCGAAACCCTTGAAGATGTCGGTGACCATTTCCTCGTTGGTCGGGCCGAACAGCATCTCGCGCTCGTGGCGGTCGCGGATGCGCAGCATTTCCTTGCCGTAGTCGTCGTAGCGGCCGCTCTCGCGCCACAGCTCGGCCGGCTGGATGGTCGGCATCAGGATTTCCTGCGCGCCGGCGCGGTCCTGTTCCTCGCGCACGATCTGCTCGACGCGCCGCAGCACGCGCAGCCCCGCCGGCAGCCAGGCATAGATGCCGGCCGAAGTCTGGCGCACCAGCCCGGCGCGCAGCATGAGCCGGTGGGAGGCGATCTGCGCCTCGGCGGGGGTCTCTTTCAACGTCGGCAGGAAGGCGCGGGAGAGGCGCACGGCGTGATTCCATGGTGTGATGCGGCGCGACCCTACCGGCGGCGGCGCCGCGCCGGAAGGGGCGCGTGCGGCGCAAAAAGAAAGGGCCGCGCCCCGAAGGTCGCGGCCCAAGTTTAGGGAGGAAACGCCAGTCACACGGCAGAAAGAGAACCAATCTCTTTCTGAAGCTAGGATGCGGCGGGGACGGGGTTCGGACAACGGCAAATGCCGCGGTGCGGGATGCAAAATGCGCCAGCCAGACGCATCCTGCGCCATTCGCAGGCAATCGCATTGACCCTTGCCGCTTCGGCGGTCAGCTCACGGGATCGCCAGCAGGCCGGTGCGGAAGGACAGCCAGTCGCTGTCGATCACCCACCAGAGAATGACCCAGATCACCGCCGTCAGCACCGTGGTGCCGAGCACCTTCCAGCCCAGATTCGCGGCCACCGGCGTGCCGCGCCAGCCGCCGGATTCGATGTCGCCATCCGGGTCTGGCCGCGTCCCGATCGGCAGCACGCAGAACAGCGCGGTCCACCAGACCAGCAGGAAGACGACGGTGCCGGTGAACCAGGTCATGCGGGCCTACACACGCAGCAGATGGACCTCGACCGTCGGGCGCTTGCGCAGCCGGCGGCTGACGGCCTTGCGCAATGCGCTGCGGGTGGCTTCGCGCAGCGCGTCGTCCTCGCGCTTTAGCGCGGCGGGCAGCGCGCCCACGGCCTGGCGCAGATCGGCGGCGATCAGGGCCGGTTCGGCATCCCCGGTGTCGAACAGGCCGGGGGCGGAGATCTGCGGTTCGCCCAGCACCCTGCCCTGCCCGTCCACCGCGATGGAGGCCACCACGACGCCGTTGAACATCATCCGCCGGCGCGCGGCCAGGATGGCGCCATCCATCGGCACCAGGCGGTCGGCATCGACGGCAAGCCGCCCGGCGGGGACGGATTCCACCACTTCGGGCCGGTTGCCCGACAGGCGCAGGATGTCGCCATCCTCGATCAGGAAGGGGGTGGCGCCGCAATCCTCGGCAAGGTCGGCATGGTCCTGCATGTGGCGCCATTCGCCATGCACCGGCACCGAAAAGCGCGGCTTGACCAAGCCGTAGAGGCGCTTGAGTTCGTCGCGCGCCGGGTGACCGGAGACATGGACCATGTGGTCCTCGTCCGTCATGACTTTGCAGCCGCGGCGCGCCAGGCCGTCCTGGATGCGCTGGATGGCGCGCTCGTTGCCCGGGATGCGGCGGGAGGAGAAGATGACTGTGTCGCCCTCGCCCAGCGCGATGTTGGGGTGGGTATCCTCCGCGATCTTCGCCATCGCCGATCGCGCCTCGCCCTGGCTGCCGGTGCAGATCAGCAGGATTTCCTCGTCCGGCAGGTAGCCGGCCTCGTCCTCCGGCACGAAGGGCGGGATGGATTTCAGGTAGCCGCAGTCGCGCGCCGCGGCCTCGATGTTGCGCAGCGACCGCCCGAACAGCGAGACCTGCCGCCCCGCCGCGCGCCCGGCCAGCGCGATCGATTCCAGCCGCGCGACGTTGGAGGCGAAGCCGGTCACCGCCACGCGCCCGGTCATGGAACGGATCAGCGCGGCCAGGTTGCGCCGCACCTCCGCCTCGCTGCCCGAATGGCCTTCCAGCATGGCGTTGGTGGAATCGCAGACCATCGCGAGCACGCCTTCCTCGCCGAGCTTCGCGAAGGCGTCTTCATCCGTGCGCGGGCCGATCAGCGGGTCGGGGTCGAGTTTCCAGTCGCCGGTGTGCAGCACCACGCCGTGGCGCGTGCGGATCGCCAGCGCCTGGGCTTCGGGTATGGAGTGCGCGACGGGAATGTATTCGCAGTCGAAGGGGCCAAGCCGGAAGCGCGTGCGCGGCTGCGTCACGATCAGCGGCACCTCCTGCAGCATGCCGGCCTCGGTCAGCTTGCGCGTGAGCACCGTGGCGGCGAAGGGCGTGGCGAACACCTTGCAGCGGAACTGCCGCCACAGATGCGTGACCGCGCCGATGTGGTCCTCATGCGCGTGGGTGATGACCAGGCCGACCAGCCGGTCGCGGCGCGCCGCGAGCCAGGCCGGGTCGGGCACCATGACATCCACTTCGGGATTGTCGCGGCCGGCGAAGCCGATGCCGCAATCCACCGCGAGCAGCGCATCGTCGCAGCGGTACACATTCAGGTTCATGCCGATCTCGCCGGTCCCGCCAAGCGGCAGGAAAGCGAGGTCGCCGGAGACGGCGTTCATATCAGCTGCCCTCGAGCGGCGGGCAGCCGGCATTGGGCTGCCGATGCGCGTTGCGGAGCAACGCGACATGGGGCCCGTCCGCCGGCCTTGCCTTCGCGGCACGCGCCGCGGGCCGCATTCGCGGCCCCGGCCCGTCGGGCCGAATGCCGGTGCTTCGCGAGTCTAGTGTCATGGAAGTCAGTCGGACTCCGATCTCAGCGGGTCGCGGAGCGCGCTGTGGTGGAAGACGGGAACAGGATTGCGATCGGCCAGCAGGCGCAGGCCCTCGAGCGTGATGTCGGGGTCGGTCCGTTCGATGACAAGGGTACCCTCGGCAAACAAGGACGCGAGCCCCCCGGTGCCGATGACCTTCAATGGCCCACCATACTCCGCCTTGATGCGCGAGACGATGCCCTCGATCAGCCCGACATAGCCCCAGTAGATGCCCGATTGCATGGCGGGCACGGTCGAGCGGCCGATCACCGCCTGCGGGCGGCCGATGCCGATGCGCGGCAAGCGCGCGGCGGCGCGGTGCAGGGCCTCGATCGACAGGTTGATGCCCGGGGCGATGACGCCGCCGAGGTAGGCGCCGTCGCGGTCCACCACGTCGAAGGTGGTGGCGGTGCCGAAGTCGATCACCACCAGCGGGCCCTTGTAGTGGGTGTGGCTCGCGAGCGCGTTGAGCAGGCGGTCGGCGCCCACCTCGTTGGGCTGGTCGACGCGGATGTCGAAGCCCCAATCCAGGTGCGCGCGGGCGATCAGGGGCTCGGTGTCGAACCAGTCGCGACAGACGCGGCGCAGATTGTACAGCGCGGCGGGAACGACGGTGCCGATGACGCAGCGCGTGACGTCGTTGGGGTTCACCCCGGCATGCTGGAACAGCGCCAGCAGCCACACCGCGTATTCGTCCGAGGTACGGTCGGCGCGCGTCGCGATACGCCAGCGGCCACGCCATTCCTTCCCGTCATGGACGGCGAAGACGACGTTGGTGTTGCCGGCATCGATGGCGAGCAGCATGGGCTAGGCGACCTCTCCCGAGGCGAGGGCATGGATACGCCCGCCGGTGGACAGCAGCAGGCTGCCATCCTCGGCAAGGCCTGCGAAGCGGCCGGCGATGCCGCTGGTGAGCGCGATATGCGTGTCGAGCGCCGGGCCGCGTTCGAGCCAGGCGGCGCGGATGGCGGCGAAACCTTCGGTCAGGCGCTGGGTCCGGCGTGCGTCGAGGGCGGTGAGCAGGGTTTCGGCGAAGGCTTCGGGCGTGGGGGGCGTGATCCCGGTATCGGCCAGGCAGGCGGTGCTGCGGCCTTCGACCTGCGGCGCATGGGCCAGGTTCACGCCGATGCCCAGGCACAGCCAGGCAATGCCGCCGTGGTCGTCCGCGCTGGCCTCGGCCAGGATGCCAGCGGATTTCGCGCCGTTCAGCAGCAGGTCATTAGGCCATTTCAGCGCGATGGCGCGCGGGTCCGGGATGGTGGTGGCCACCGCGTCGGCCAGCGCGACGGCGGCCAGCAGGCCCCATTGTGGCGCGTGGCGCAGCGGGTCCGTCGGGCGCAGCAGGATCGACAGATGCAGGTTCCCGGCGCGGCTCTCCCAGGCGCGGCCCTGCGTGCCGCGCCCCGCGGTCTGCCGATGCGCCAGCACGGCAAGCCCTTCGGGTTCGCCGGCCGCGGCCAGTTGCGCGACCAGGTCCGAGGTGCTCGGCAGCGCGGCGTGCACGCGCAGCCGAAAGCGGTGCCGCGTCACCCCAGGAGTGCCGCGACCGCCGCCTGCGCCGCCGCCACCAGCGGCGCCGGGTAGAGGAAGAACAGCAGCGTGAACAACCCGGACGCCGTCATCACCAGGGACACCGTCGCCGGCCGCGGGTCGAGCGCCGCGCCCACCTGGTCGTCGAAGAACATCACCTTGACGATGCGCAGGTAGTAGAAGGCCGAGACGACGGATGCGAGCACGCCCACGATCGCGAGCGTCCACAGCCCCGCATCGACCGCCGCCTTGAAGACGAACATCTTGCCGAAGAAGCCGGCCAGCGGCGGGATGCCGGCCATCGAGAACATGAAGATCGCCATCCAGACCGCCATGCCGAGGTCGGTCTTGGCCAGGCCGGCGAGGTCCTTCACCTGCTCGACCGCCCTGCCCTGCCGGCGCATCGCCACCAGCACGGCGAAGGCGCCGAGGTTCATCAGCAGGTAGATCGCCATGTAGACCAGCAGGCCGCGCATGCCGGCCTCGGACGCCGCCGCGAGCCCGACCAGCGCGAAGCCGACATGGCCGATCGAGGAATAGGCCATCAGGCGCTTGATGTTCTCCTGCCCGATGGCGGCGAAGGCGCCGAGCACCATCGACAGCAGCGAGATCACGACGACCACCTGCTGCCACTGGCCCGCGAGGTCCCCGAACGGCCCGCCCAGCACGCGCGCGAACAGCGCGATGGCGGCGAAGAAGGCGGTGACCGGCGTGGGCGCGCCCTCGTAGACGTCGGGCGTCCACATGTGGAAGGGCACGGCGGAGATCTTGAAGGCCAGGCCCACCATCACGAAGACCAGCCCGACGACCAGGCCGGAACTCGCCTTGGTCGGGTCCGAAAGGACGTTCGCGATGCTGTCGAAATTGGTCGTGCCGGTGAAGCCATAGACCAGCGAGGAGCCATACAGCAGCAGCCCCGAGGCGAGCGCGCCGAGCACGAAGTACTTGAGGCCGGCCTCCGCCGAGCGTTCATCGTCCCGGTTGAAGGCGGCCACGACGTACAGGCTGAGCGAGAGCAGCTCGAGCCCGATATAGAGCGCCATCAGGTCGTTGGCCGACACCATGACCATCATGCCGAGCGTGGCGAACAGCAGCAGCACCGGGTATTCGAAGCGGTCGAGACCCTCGCGCGCGTTGAAGTCGATGCTGAGCACCACGCCTGCCGCCGCGCCCAGCAGGATCAGCACCTTGGCGAAGCGCGAGAAGGCGTCGGCGGCGATCTGCCCGCCGAAGGCGGTGCCCTCCGGCACGCCCAGCGTCACCACGGCGGTCAGCAGGAAGGCGCCGACCACGGCCATGGCGCAGGGGAAGAAGGTGTTGCGCTTGGGCAGCACGCCGATCCCCAGGATGGCGAGGCCGCAGACGGCCAGCACCAGTTCGGGAAGTGCGAGGGTCCAGTTCATCATCTCACATCCCCGCCAGTCGTGCGGCGCCGAGTGCTGCTTCGTGCCGCACCACCAGCGCGGTCACCGAGGCTTCGAAGAAGGACAGGAAGGACTGCGGATAGACGCCCATCCAGATCGCGAGGATCACCAGCGGCGCGAAGACCGCATGTTCGCGCGGCGACATGTCCATCAGCCCGCGCAGATCATCCCTGGTGATGCGTCCGAAGGCGACGCGCTTGTAGAGGTAGAGCGCATAGGCCGCGCCCAGGATCATGCCCATCGCCGCGCCGAAGGCGACCCAGGCGTTGATCTTCCAGGCCGCGACGATCACCAGCAATTCACCGGGGAAGCCCGCCAGGCCCGGCAGCGCGACCGAGGCCATGGTGAACAGCATGAAGACCAGCGCATAGGCGGGCATGATCTTCGCGACGCCGCCATAGCGCGCGATCTCGCGCGAATGCACGCGGTCATAGAGCACGCCGACGCACAGGAACAACGCCCCCGAGACGACGCCGTGCGACAGCATGGTGTACAGCGCGCCCGACAGCCCCTGCACGCTGAAGGTGAAGATGCCGAGCGTGACGATGCCCATATGCGCCACCGATGAGTAGGCGATGAGCTTCTTCATGTCCTCCTGCGCCAGCGCGACCAGCGAGGTGTAGACCACCGCGATGATCGACAGCGCGTAGATGTAGGGCGCGAAGTCGGCGCTGGCATGCGGCAGCATCGGCAGGCTGAAGCGCAGGAAGCCATAGGCCCCCATCTTCAGCAGCACGCCTGCCAGGATCACCGAACCCGCCGTCGGCGCTTCGACGTGGGCATCCGGCAGCCAGGTGTGGAAGGGCCACATCGGCACCTTCACCGCGAAGGAGGCGAAGAAGGCCAGGAAGATCCAGGTCTGCAGCCCGGCCGGGATGGCGTGGCGCATCAGTTCCGGGATGTCCGTGGTGCCGGCCCGGAACCACAGCAGCAGGATCGCCAGCAGCATCAGCACCGAGCCGAGCAGCGTGTAGAGGAAGAACTTGAACGATGCGTAGACGCGCCGCTTGCCCCCCCATACGCCGATGATCAGGAACATCGGGATCAGCACGCCCTCGAAGAAGACGTAGAAGACGATGAAGTCGAGCGCGGCGAACATGCCGACCATCATCATCTCGAGCACGAGGAAGGCGACCATGTATTCCCGCACACGGGTCTGGATCGACTCCCAGGATGCCAGGATGCAGATCGGCGTCAGCAGCGTCGACAGCAGGATGAACAGCACCGAGATGCCGTCCACGCCCATGTGGTAGGTGATGCCGAACTCACTCAGCCAATCGAGGCGTTCGACGAACTGGAAGCCTGGGTCGGTCTTGTCGAAGCGGAACCACAGGATCAGCGACAGCGCGAAGACGATCAGGCTGGTCCACAGCGCAGTCCAGCGCGCGTTCTCGGCGGTGACCTTGTCGTCGCCGCGCAACGTCAGGATGGCGATGGCGCCCGCCAGCGGCAGGAAGGTCAGCAGGCTCAGCAGCGGAAAGCCGGCGGCGTTCATCGGGCGGCTCCGAAGGCGAGCAAGGTCACGAAGACCGCGAGGCCGACGATCATGGTGAAGGCGTAGTTGGCGACGCGACCGGTCTGCAGGCGCACCGCCCCCTGCGCGACATCGGATGCGAGGGCGGCCGCGCCATTGGGCACGCCGTCGATCACGCCCGCATCGACCTTCTGCCACAGCACGCGGGCCAGCGCGCGGGTCGGCCGCACGAAGATCGCGTCATACAATTCGTCGAAATACCACTTGTTCAGCAGGAACCGGTACAGCCCGCCGAAGGTGGCAGCGAGCTTCCCCGGGATGGACGGCGCCAGCACGTACAGGATGTAGGCCAGCGCGATGCCCGACAGCCCCACCACGGTGGGTGCGAGCGGCACCCAGGACGGGACGTGATGCGCCGCATCCATGATGTGGTTGTGCGGCGCGTTGACGATGGCGCCGTTCCAGAACTGCTCCCAGTGATGGCCGACGAAATTGTCCTTGAAGACCGCGCCCACGGTGATGGCGCCGACCGCCAGCACCGTCAGCGGCGCCAGCATGGAGATCGGGCTTTCGTGCACGTGCTCCATGGTGTGGTGGTCGGCGCGCGGCGCGCCGTGGAAGGTCAGGATGATGAGGCGCCAGGAGTAGAAGGCTGTCAGGAAGGCGGCGATCATGCCGGCCGCGAAGGCGTACATGCCCACGCCGGTGCCCGCGGCATAGGCCGCCTCCAGCACGAAGTCCTTGGAGTAGTAGCCGGCGAAGTAGGGCACGCCCGCCAGCGCCAGCGAGCCGATCCACATGACCGCATAGGTCATCGGGATCTTGCGCCAGATGCCGCCCATCTTCCGGATGTCCTGCTCATTGGACATGGCGTGGATGACCGACCCGGCACCCAGGAACAGCAGCGCCTTGAAGAAGGCATGCGTGAACAGGTGGAACACCGCGCCCTGGTAGGCACCGACGCCGGCCGCGAAGAACATGTAGCCGAGCTGCGAGCAGGTGGAATACGCGATGATGCGCTTGATGTCGTTCTGGACGCAGCCGATGGTCGCGGCGAACAGCGCGGTCGATGCGCCGACCACGGTCACGACGGCGAGTGCTGTGGGCGCGTATTCGAACACCGGCGACATGCGCGCCACCAGGAACACGCCGGCGGTCACCATCGTCGCCGCATGGATCAGCGCGGAGACCGGCGTCGGCCCCTCCATCGCGTCCGGCAGCCAGGTGTGCAGGCCGAGCTGCGCCGACTTGCCGCAGGCGCCCAGGAACAGCAGGACGCAGATGACCTCATAGGCCGGCATGCCTGCGAAGGTGGCGTCGCGATGCTGCGCCACGCTGCCGAAGATGGCGCTGAATTCGACGCTGCCGAAGGTCCAGAAGGTCAGCGCCAGGCCCAGCATGAAGAAAAGGTCGCCCACGCGGTTGACGATGAAGGCCTTCATCGCCGCGGCGCAGGCGCTCTCCTTCTCGTACCAGAATCCGATGAGCAGATAGGAGGCGAGGCCCACGCCCTCCCAGCCGAAGAACAGCTGCACCAGGTTGTCGGCGGTCACCAGCATCAGCATCATGAAGGTGAACAGCGACAGGTAGGCGAAGAAGCGCGGCCGGTCCGGGTCGTGCGACATGTAGCCGACGCTGTAGATGTGGATCAGCGTCGAGATCAGCGTGACCATGCCGACCATGACCGCGCTCAGCGTGTCGTAGCGCAGCGCCCAATTCACCTCGAAGCCGCCCACATCGAGGAAGGTGACGATGTCGATCGTGGTCGGCGCGTGGCCGAGCGCGACCTGCCAGAAGGCGGTCAGCCCGCAGATCGCGGCCAGCACCATGCAGATGATGGTCGCCGCCTGGGCGGCGCGGTCGCCGATCCAGCGACCGAACAGGCCCGCGATGCTCGCACCCAGCAGCGGAAAGAAGACGGCGCCGACGAGCATAGTCTCAGCCCTTCAGGGTCGAGATATCCTCGACCTCGATCGTACCGCGATTGCGGAAATAGATGACCACGATGGCGAGGCCGATCGCCGCTTCGGCCGCCGCCACGGTCAGGATGAACATGGTGAAGACCTGCCCCGTGAGGTCGCCCAGCGCGGCCGAGAAGGCCACCAGGTTCAGGTTCACCGCGAGCAGGATCAGTTCGACCGACATCAGGATGACGATCACGTTCTTCCGGTTGAGGAAGATGCCGAAGATGCCCAGCACCAGCAGGATCGCCGACACGGTCAGGAAATGCGCGAGCGAGACGGCCATCTCAGTGATGCCCCCCGTGCTGGTGCTCGACCTGCCTGGGTTTTTCGTCGTCGGGCGAAGGCGGGCGCTCGATGCCGATCTCCTTCAGCCCCGCCCCGGTCGGCACGGAGCGCACTGAGACCGTACCCGCGCGCGCAACCTGCACGCCGACGTCCTGCCGCTTGGTGCCCGGTCGGTCACGATGCGTCAGGACGATGGCGCCGACCATCGCCACCAGCAGGATGATGCCGCTGCCCTGGAACAGGTAGATGTAGTCGGTATAGAGGATGCGCCCGAGCGCCTCGGCGTTGGTCACGCCCTCGGGGTTCGGGTTCAGCCGAAGTGCGGCGGCCTCCGGCGCGAAGCGCCACACCGTCACCACCATGAAGAGTTCCAGCAGCAGGATCCCGCCGATGATCGCCCCGATCGGCGCGTAGCGCTGGAACCCCTCGCGCATCTGCGCGAAGTCGATATCCAGCATCATCACCACGAACAGGAACAGCACCGCGACCGCGCCGACATAGACGATGACCAGGATCATCGCGAGGAATTCGGCGCCGGCGATCAGGAACAGCCCCGCCGCATTGAAGAAGGCCAGGATCAGGAACAGCACGGAGTGCACGGGGTTGCGGCTGGTCACCACCATCACGGCGGAGGCGATCAGCACCGCCGCGAAGGCGTAGAAGGAAAGCGTTGCGATCATCGTGGCTGTCTTACCGGTAAGGCGCGTCGAGGCGCAGCCGCTCGGCCAGGATCGGCTCCCAGCGGTCACCGTTGTCGAGCAGCTTCTCCTTGGTGAAGATCAGCTCCTCGCGCGTCTCGGCGGCGAATTCCATGTTCGGCCCCTCGACGATGGCATCGACCGGGCAGGCTTCCTCGCACAGGCCGCAATAGATGCACTTCGTCATGTCGATGTCGTAGCGCGTGGTGCGGCGTGATCCGTCCTCGCGCGGCTCGGCCTCGATGGTGATGGCCTGGGCGGGACACACCGCCTCGCACAGCTTGCAGGCGATGCAGCGTTCCTCGCCATTCGGGTAGCGGCGCAGCGCGTGCTCCCCCTTGAAGCGCGGGCCGAGCGGGCCGCGTTCGAAGGGGTAGTTCAGCGTGACCTTCTTCTTGAAGAAGTACTTCAGCGTCAGCGCCATGCCCGAGACGATCTCGGTAAGCAGAAGGCTGCGGGCGACGCGATCGAGGGAGGCCATGGTCAGATGATCCTCACGCCGGCAGCCAGCCGGCGAGCTTCAGCACGAATGCGGTCAGCACCAGCCAGCCCAGGCTGAGCGGCAGGAACACCTTCCAGCCCAGGCGCATCAACTGGTCGTAGCGGTAGCGCGGGAAGGTCGCGCGCACCCAGATGAAGGTGAACAGGCACAGGCAGATCTTGGCGACGAACCAGACCGGGCCCGGCACCCAGTTGAACGGCGCGATGTCGATCGGGGGCAGCCACCCCCCCAGGAACAGGATGGTGGTCAGCGCCGACATCAGGATCATGTTCGCGTATTCGCCGAGGAAGAACAGCGCGAAGGACATGCTGCTGTATTCGACGAAGAAGCCGGCGACGAGCTCGGACTCACCCTCCGGCAGGTCGAAAGGCGCGCGGTTTGTCTCGGCGAGCGTCGAGATGAAGAAGATCACGAACATCGGGAACAGCGGGATCGCGAACCAGATGGTCGATTGCGCGCGCACGATCTCGGTGAGGTTCAGCGACCCGACGCACAGCAGCACGGTCACGATCACGAAGCCCATGCTGACTTCGTAGGAGACCATCTGCGCCGCGGAGCGCATCGCACCGAGGAAGGCGTATTTCGAATTCGACGCCCAGCCCGCGATGATCACGCCGTACACGCCGAGCGAGCTGATCGCGAACAGGTACAGGATGCCCACGTTGATGTCGGCGATCGCCCAGCCGTCATTCACCGGGATCACCGCCCAGGCGATCATCGCCAGCGCGAAGGTGAGCATGGGCGCCAGCAGGAACAGGACGCGATTCGCGCCGGTCGGCACGATCGTCTCCTTCATCAGCATCTTGATGGCGTCGGCGAAGGGTTGGAACAGGCCGAAGGGTCCGACGACGTTCGGCCCCTTCCGCAACTGCATCGCCGCCAGGACCTTGCGTTCGGCGTAGGTCAGGTAGGCCACGCCCACCAGCAGCGGCACCAGCAGCGCCAGCGCCTTCACCACGGTCAGGATCAGGATGCCGAGCGGGTGGGTGAAGAAGAAGTCCATCGCCCTACTCCGCCGCCATCGCCTGGGCCGGGCCATAGACCGCGGCGCATTCCGCCATGGTGTCGGAGGCCCGGCTGATCACATCGGCCTGGTGGTACACGGCGATCGGCAGCACGAACGGGGCGTCGGTCGTCGCACCGGACGCCGGGCCGGCGGTGTCCGCGCAGCCGCCGCGCAGAACGTCCCCCACGCGCGCAAAGACCGGGCTCGTCTCCGCCAGCCGCGCGCGGATCGCGCCGGTGTCGTGATAGGGCAGCGTCTTGCCCACGCCCTCGCTGTAGGCGCGGATGATGCGCCAATCCTCCTTCGCTTCGCCGGGCGGGAAGATCGCGAGGCGCCCGCGCTGCGCGCGCCCTTCCGTGTTCACCCAGGTCGCGTCCTTCTCGGTGTAGGCCGCGCCCGGCAGGATCACGTCGGCGCGCGCGGCCATCGCATCGCCGTGGTGGCCCTGGTAGATCACGAAGGTTCCGACCGGGATGCGCGCGGGGTCGAAGCCATCGGCATTCAGCAGCCACAGCGCATCGACGCCGCCGGACAGCATTTCGGCCAGCGGCTTGCCGCTCACGAAACCCAGTTCCAGCGCGCCCACCTGGCCGCCGAACAGGTGCAGCAGGTTGAAGCCGTGCCAATCCGGCGTCAGCGCGCCGGTCTGTTCGGCCAGCGCCCAGGCCGCCGCCAGTACCGCCGCGCCATCCGCACGCTGCAGCGCGCCGCGGCCGAGGATGATCATCGGCTTCTGCGCGGCCTTCAGCGTCTCGGCGAAGCCCTGCATCGCGGCAGGCCCCTCGCCCAGATGTTGCGCCGGGTAGGTCAGGTCGACGCCGCGCGGGCCAACGAAGCCGATCGGGAACTTGCCGTGCGTCCAGCGCTTGCGGATGCGCGCATTCAGCACCGGCGCCTCGCGCCGCACATCGGCGCCGATGATGAGCAGCGCATCGGCCTCGTCGATGCCGGCGATGGTGGTGTTGAAGCGGAAGAAGTCCGGCCGCGACGCGTCGATCGCCGCGAAATCGTCGCGGCAGTCGAGGTTCGCGGACCCATACGCCGCCATCAGGTCCTTCAGCGCCAGCGTGCTCTCCGCATCCGCCAGCGCACCCGCGACAGCGCCGATGCGCTCCCCCGGCAGCGCGGACAGCTTCGCGGCGATCGCCGCGAAGGCCTCCGGCCAGGTCGCCGCCGCCAGCTTGCCGTCGCGCTTCACCCAGGGGCGATCGAGCCGCCGCCGCTTCAGCCCGTCGAAGGAAAAGCGGCCGCGATCGGCCATCCATTCCTCGTTCACCGCCTCGTTGATGCGCGGGATGATGCGCAGCACTTCCGGCCCGCGTGCATCGACGCGGATATTCGCACCGACCGCATCCAGCACATCGATGCTGTCGGTCTTGGACAATTCCCAGGGGCGCGACACGAAGGCATAGGGCCGCGACGTCAGCGCACCCACCGGGCAGATGTCGATCAGGTTGCCCGACAGCTCGGAGGTCAGCGCCTTCTCCACATAGGTGCCGATCTCCATGTTCTCGCCGCGATTCGTGCCGCCCATTTCGGACGTGCCCGCCACCTCGGCCGAGAAGCGGACGCAACGGGTGCAATGGATGCAACGGTTCATCACCGTCTTCACCAGCGGGCCGATATCCTTGTCCTTCACCGCGCGCTTCGGTTCGCCATAGCGCGACGTGTCGTGGCCATAGGCGACGGACTGGTCCTGCAGGTCGCACTCGCCGCCCTGGTCGCAGATCGGGCAATCGAGCGGATGGTTGATCAGCAGGAATTCCATCACGTTGCGCCGCGCCTGGCGCACCACCGCGGTGTCGGTGAACACCTTCATCCCGTCCATCACCGGATAGGCGCAGGAGGCGACGGGCTTCGGCGCCTTCTCCACCTCGACCAGGCACATGCGGCAATTGCCGGCGACCGACAGGCGCTCGTGGTAGCAGAAGCGCGGCACCTCCTTGCCCGCGGCCTCGCAGGCCTGCAGCACGGAGGCGCCGTTCGGGACCTCGACCTCGATGCCGTCGACGGTGACCTTCGCCATGGCCTTACTCCGCCGCCAGGCGCGTGTTGCGCGCCTTGAACGCCGCGATGCGGTCTTCCATCAACGGCCGGAAGTGCCGGATCAGCCCCTGGACCGGCCAGACCCCGCCATCGGCCAGCGCGCAGATGGTGTGGCCCTCGATGCGGCGGGTCACGTTGTCGAGCACGTCGATCTCATCCACCTCGGCATCGCCGATCACCATGCGGTCCATCATGCGCTTCACCCAGCCCATGCCCTCGCGGCAGGGCGTGCACTGGCCGCAGCTCTCATGCTTGTAGAAGGCCGACAGCCGGGCGATCGCGCGGATCACGTCGGTCGACTTGTCCATCACGATCACGCCGGCGGTGCCGAGGCCCGAGCGATGTTCGCGCAGCGCGTCGAAATCCATCAGCACGTCGTCGCACACGCTTTTCGGCAGCAGCGGCGTCGACGACCCGCCCGGGATGACGCACAGCAGGTTGTCCCACCCGCCGCGCACGCCACCGGCGTAGCGTTCGATGAGTTCCCGCAGCGGGATGCTCATCTCCGCCTCGACGTTGCAGGGCTTGTTCACGTGGCCCTGGATGCAGAAGATCTTCGTCCCCGAATTCTTCGGTCGACCGAAGGAGGCGAACCATGCGCCGCCGCGGCGCAGGATCTCGGGCACCACGGCGATGGTCTCGACATTGTTGACCGTGGTCGGGCAGCCATAGAGGCCGACGGCGGCAGGGAATGGCGGCTTCAGCCGCGGCATGCCCTTCTTGCCTTCCAGGCTTTCGATCAGCGCGGTTTCCTCGCCGCAGATATACGCCCCTGCCCCGCGATGCACATACAGGTCGAAATCATACCCCGACCCCGCCGCATTCTTGCCCAGCAGCCCGGCCTCATAGGCCTCGGCGATCGCGGCCTCGAGCACGATGCTCTCGTTGTAGTATTCGCCGCGGATGTAGATGTAGCCGGCGATCGCACCCATCGCGAAGCCGGCGATCAGGCAGCCCTCGATCAGCGTATGCGGATCGTGGCGGATGATGTCGCGGTCCTTGCAGGTGCCGGGTTCGGATTCGTCGGCGTTCACCACCAGGTAGGACGGCCGCCCATCCGACTGCTTCGGCATGAAGGACCACTTCATGCCGGTGGGGAAGCCGGCGCCGCCGCGCCCGCGCAGGCCGGAATTCTTCATCTCCTCGATGATGCCATCGCGCCCGCGCGCGATGATCGCCGCCGTGCCGTCCCAGTTGCCGCGCATGCGCGCCGCAGCAAGGTTCCAGGGCTGCGTGCCGTACAGGTTCTGGAAGATGCGGTCCTTGTCGGACAGGGCCATGTCACTCGCTCTCCGCGCCGGTGAGGACCTGCGGTCCGCCTTCCGGCGCACTCGTCTGCCGGCCGATCACGCTGCCGGGCGTCGGCCGCTCGCCGCGCTTCAGCGATCCGATCAGCGCCACCGTGCTCTCGTAGTCCAGGTCCTCGTAGTAGTCGTCATCCACCGCGATCATCGGCGCGTTCACGCACGCCCCCATGCATTCCACCTCGGTCAGCGTGAACATCCCGTCCGCGCTGGTATCGCCATAGCCCTTGAGATGCCCGGCATCCTTGCAGGCGCGCAGCACCTCGTCCGATCCGCGCAGCCAGCACGGCGTCGTGCCGCACACCTGCAGATGGAACCGCCCGATCGGCCTGGTGTTGAACATGAAGTAGAAGGTCGCGACCTCGTAGACGCGGATCGGCGGCATCCCCAGGCGGTCCGCCACCACGTCCATCGCCACGCGTGGCACCCACGCACTGCCGGCCTGCCGCCCCATCTGCTTCTGCACCACGTACAGCAGCGGGATCACCGCGCTGGCCTGCTTGCCTTCCGGATAGCGGCGGATGATCGTCGCGATCTTCGCCTCGCTCTCGGCATCGAAGGCGAAGGAGGTCGGTTCCTCGTGATGCGCGCTCACCGGTCGATCTCCCCGAACACCACGTCGAGCGATCCGACCACCGCCACCGCATCGGCCAGCATGTGCCCCTTGGACAGCACTTCCATCGCCTGGAGGTGCGCATATCCCGGCGCGCGGATCTTGCAGCGGTACGGCTTGTTCGTGCCATCCGCCACCAGGTACACGCCGAACTCGCCCTTCGGCGCCTCGGTGACCGTGTAGGTGCTGCCCGCCGGCACGTGATAGCCCTCGGTATAGAGCTTGAAGTGATGGATCAGCGCTTCCATCGAGCGCTTCATCTCGCCGCGCGATGGCAGCGCGATCTTGTTATTCAGCACCTTCACCGGGCCGGGCTTCATCTGGTTCAGGCACTGCTCGATGATGCGCAGCGACTGCCGCATCTCGAGCATGCGCACCAGGTAGCGATCGTAGCAGTCGCCCCGCGTGCCCACCGGCACGTCGAATTCCATGCGGTCGTAAACGTCATAGGGCTGCGACTTGCGCAGATCCCACGCGCAGCCGGAGGCGCGCAGGCAGGGGCCGGAGAAGCCCCACTCCATCGCCTGCTCGGCGGTCATCACGCCGATATCCACGGTGCGCTGCTTGAAGATGCGGTTCTCGGTCAGTAGCCCGGCCAGGTCGTCGATGAAGGCGGGGAATTTGCGCGCCCAGTCGCCGATGCGGTCCTCGAGCCCCGGCGGCAGGTCCTTCGCGACACCGCCAGGCCGGAAGTAGTTGGCGTGGTAGTGGCTGCCCGACACCTGCTCGTAGAATTCCAGCAGCGTCTCGCGCTGTTCGAAGCCCCAGAGCGCCGGCGTGATGGCGCCGCAGTCGAGCGCATAGGTCGTGATGTTCAGCAGGTGGTTCAGCACCCGCGTCACCTCGGCGAACAGCACGCGGATGTACTGCGCGCGCTCCGGCGCCTCGATCCCCAGCAGGCGTTCGGTCGCCAGCGCGAAGGGATGCTCCATGCACATCGGGCTGACGTAATCCAGCCGGTCGAAATACGGCAGCGCCTGGATGTAGGTCTTGTGCTCGATCAGCTTCTCGGTGCCGCGATGCAGCAGGCCGATATGCGGGTCGGCACGCTCGACGATCTCGCCCTTCATTTCCAGGATCAGGCGCAGCACGCCATGCGCGGCCGGGTGCTGCGGGCCGAAATTGATCGTGTGGCTCTCGACCTCGATGCTGCCCTTCACCGACTCGACGGGCGCATCACCGATCAGGGGCTGCGCGCTCATGCCGGGCCCTCCAGACGGTTCAAGTGGATTTTCTCGTCGCCCGGGAGCGTGGTCATGCCCTCCCACGGGCTGAGGAAGTCGAAGTTGCGGAATTCCTGCGCAAGCTGCACCGGGCCATAGGCCACGCGCTTGAGTTCCTCGTCGTAGCGCAGTTCGACGAAGCCGGTCAGCGGGAAGTCCTTGCGCAGCGGATGGCCCTCGAAGCCGTAGTCGGTCAGCAGGCGGCGCAGATCGACCTGGCCTTCGAAGACCACGCCGTACATGTCCCAGGTCTCGCGCTCATACCAGGTGGCGGTCACCCAGATGCCGGCGACCGACGGCACCGGCGTCGCGGCATCGGTCGTGACCACCACGCGCAGGCGGTTGTTATGCGCCAGGCTGAGCAGGTTGTAGACGATCTCGAACCGCTCGGCATTCTCCGGCCAGTCGACTCCGCAGATGTCCATGCATTGTTCGAAGGCGAAGCGCGGGTCGTCGCGCAGCAGCAGCATCAGCGGCAGCAGCGAGTCGCGCCGCGCATGCAGCACCAACTCGGCGCCTCCGCGCGCCAGCGCCACCTCGGTCACGGCACCCCCGGCGGCGGCGGCGATCATCGTGCCCAGCACGCGAAACGGGTTTTCGGGCGCGGCCGGTTCGGCCGGCGTGATCTCGTTCTCAGCCACGCAGGATGGTCCCCGTCCGGCGGATTTTCTTCTGCAACTGCAGGATGCCGTACACCAGCGCCTCCGCCGTCGGCGGGCAGCCCGGCACATACACATCAACGGGCACGATGCGGTCGCAGCCGCGCACCACGCTGTAGGAGTAGTGGTAGTAGCCACCGCCATTGGCGCAGGAACCCATGCTGATCACCCAGCGAGGCTCCGACATCTGGTCGTAGACCTTGCGCAGCGCGGGGGCCATCTTGTTGGTCAGCGTGCCGGCCACGATCATCACGTCCGATTGCCGCGGCGACCCGCGCGGGATGATGCCGAATCGGTCGAGGTCGTAGCGCGCCATGTAGGCGTGGATCATCGGCACCGCGCAGCAGGCCAAGCCGAAGGTCATCGGCCACAGCGAGCCGGTGCGCGCCCAGTTCACCACCTTGTCGATGTTGGCGACGACGAAGCCCTTCTCCGCCATCTCGTCGGTGACCTGACCGATCACCGAATCCTGCGCCGCCCCCGGCGGCAGGGCCTGGCTGTTCCAGGCGATCTCATTGCTGGCGCTGCTCATGGGCCGCGTCACTCCCAGTCCAGGGCGCCTTTGCGCCACTCGTAGACGAAGCCGACCGTAAGCACGAACAGGAAGCCCATCATCGAGAGGAAGCCAAGCCAGCCGATATCCCCCAGTGCGATCGCCCAGGGAAACAGGAAGGCCACTTCGAGGTCGAAGATGATGAACAGGATCGCGACCAGGTAGAATCGCACGTCGAACCGCCGGCGCGTGTCGTCGAACGGCGCGAAGCCGCATTCATACGCCGAGAGTTTCTCGGCATACGGCTTCTGCCGCGCCGCGAGGAAGGCGCCGCCCACCATGGCGACGGCGATTCCGGCCGCGATGCCCAGGAAGACGAGCACCGGGAAATAGTCGGCCAGCAGCGGCTGGGTCATGGCAACCTTTGCTCCCCTGCCCTGTTCCGGGCATGCGGTGCCTGCGCGTGGGCGTTTGCCGCAGCGCAGCGCGGGCGGACCTTAGCCGCCCTTGTGGCGCTTCGCCATAGGTCGCGGCGTCCCGTTTTCAAGCATTCTCGTTACGATCGGATGAGGGGGCGCTTCGGATACGAAAGCGGCGCCGGGCTTGTGCCGCGGCGCCGCTGTTCCGTCGCTGTTCCGTCGCGTGGCGCGAGTGACGGGGCTCGAACCCGCGACCTCCGGCGTGACAGGCCGGCGCTCTAACCAACTGAGCTACACCCGCTCGCGACAGGAGGCGGGGGATACGTCCGACCGCGGGTTTCGTCAAGCGGCGTGTGCGGGTTTTGCGCTGCTGGGTGGCCCGCACCCGGCGCCATGCGCTGCGGGTCGCTTCGCCATCCCTTCAGGGGGATGATGCCGCGCCACCTGGGCGCGGAAAAATGGGCGCTGACGGGTTCGAACCGCCGACATCCTGCGTGTAAAGCAGGCGCTCTACCAGCTGAGCTAAGCGCCCCCACCCACACCCCTACCGCAGATCATGCGCCGCGCGCGAGAGGTCGAATCGACGCGCCGAAAACAGGAAGGGCCGGCCCTTCCGGACCGGCCCTCCATGCGATGACTGCCGAGGACGGCAGGATCAGTTCACGGCGTCCTTCAGGCCCTTGCCGGCCTTGAAGCGAACGGTCGTGCTGGCGGGGATCTTGATCTCCTCGCCGGTGCGCGGGTTGCGGCCCTTGCCGGCCTTGCGCTTGGACGTGGAGAAGGTGCCGAAGCCGACCAGGCGAACCTCGCCGCCCTTCTTCGAAAGGGCCTTCTCGATCGCGTCGAACACCGCGTCCACGACGTCGCCCGACTTGGCCTTGGGCAGATCGGTCGCCTCGGCGACGGCGGCGATGAGGTCCTGCTTGTTCACTGGGGAATCCCTCCTTGGGTAGCGGATGACGGGCCGCCGATTCGGCCAGCCGTGTCGGGCCGGAGAGTAGGAGCGCGGATTTCGCAGCGTCAACGATGGACCACCCGATTCGCCGCGGAAATCCGCCATTCACGGCAGGTGATGCGGCAAAACTGCAACGCTGCCCTGGGTTTTCCACAGAAAACCCCGGCGAAGCCGCGCTCCGCCGGGGTTTTTCATGCTTCGTCAGGATGTCGTCGGGTCAGTGCGGGAGAACGGTCCCGACGGTCCCCTGGTCCGGCCCGCGCGGCGCCGGGGTTTCCTCCGGCTCCTCCCAGGTGATGGGTTCGGGCTTCTTCACCAGGGCACGCTGGATCACCTCGTCGACGTGCGAGACCACGACCAGTTCGAGGTTCTTCTTCACGTTGTCCGGAATCTCGGCCAGGTCCTTCTCGTTGTCCTTCGGGATGAACACGGTCTTGATGCCGGCGCGCAGCGCGGCCAGCAGCTTCTCCTTCAAGCCGCCGATCGGCAGCACGCGCCCGCGCAGCGTGATCTCGCCGGTCATGGCGATGTCGCGCCGCACCGGAATGCCGGTGAGCACCGACACGATGCTCGTCGCCATCGCGATGCCCGCGGACGGACCATCCTTCGGCGTCGCACCCTCGGGCACGTGCACGTGGATGTCGCGCTTCTCGAACATCGTCGGCTTCAGGCCGAAGGTGGTCGAACGCGACCGCACATAGGACATCGCCGCCGAGACGCTCTCCTGCATGACATCGCCGAGCTTGCCCGTGGTCTTCACATTGCCCTTGCCGGGCACCACGATGCTCTCGATGGTCAGGATCTCGCCGCCCACCTCGGTCCAGGCCAGGCCGGTGACAACACCGACCATGTCCTCGGCCTCGGCCTCGCCGTAGCGGAACTTCCGCACGCCGGCGAACTTCTCGAGGTTGCGATGCGTGATCGCGACCTTCTTGGACTTCTTGGAGACGATCTCCTTCACCGCCTTGCGCGCCAGGCCCGCGATCTCGCGTTCCAGGTTCCGCACGCCGGCCTCGCGCGTGTAGTAGCGCACCAGGTCGCGGATCGCTTCTTCCGAGAGCGACCATTCGGTCGGCTTCAGCCCGTTCGCCTCGCTCACCTTCTTCATCAGGTGGCGCTTGGCGATCTCGATCTTCTCATCCTCGGTGTAGCCGGGGATGCGGATGATCTCCATGCGATCGAGCAGCGGCTGCGGCATGCGGAGCGAGTTCGCCGTGGTCACGAACATCACGTCCGACAGGTCGTAGTCCACTTCCAGGTAGTGGTCGGCGAAGGTGGAGTTCTGCTCCGGATCCAGCACCTCCAGCAGCGCGGACGACGGGTCCCCGCGCCAATCGGCGCCGAGCTTGTCGATCTCATCGAGCAGGAACAGCGGGTTGCTGGTCTTGGCCTTCTTCATGCCCTGGATGACCTTGCCCGGCATCGAGCCGATATAGGTCCGGCGATGGCCGCGCACCTCGGCCTCGTCGCGCACGCCGCCCAGGCTCATGCGCACGAAGTTGCGCCCCGTCGCCTTCGCGATCGACTTGCCGAGCGAGGTCTTGCCCACGCCCGGCGGCCCCACCAGGCACAGGATCGGGCCTCGGATCTTCGGGCTGCGGCTCTGCACCGCGAGATACTCGATGATCCGCTCCTTCACCTTCTCGAGCCCGTAGTGGTCGGATTCGAGCACGCCCTCGGCCACGGTGATGTCGTTCTTGACCTTGGAGCGCTTCTTCCACGGGATCGACAGCATCCAGTCGAGGTAGTTGCGCACCACCGTCGCCTCGGCGGACATCGGCGACATGGTGCGGAGCTTCTTGAGCTCCTGCAGCGCCTTCTCGCGCGCTTCCTTGCTGAACTTCGTCGCCTTGATGCGCGCTTCCAGCTCGGCGGCCTCGTCCTTGCCGTCCTCGCCTTCGCCGAGCTCCTTCTGGATCGCCTTGAGCTGCTCGTTCAGGTAGTACTCGCGCTGCGTCTTCTCCATCTGGCGCTTGACGCGGTTGCGGATGCGCTTCTCCACCTGCAGCACGCCGATCTCGCCCTCCATGTGGGCAAACACGCGTTCGAGCCGCGCGGAGACGGACGGCGTCTCCAGCAGTTCCTGCTTCTCCGGGATCTTGAGACCCAGATGCGACGCCACGGTGTCGGCGAGTTTCGCCGGCTCCTCGATCTGGTTGATCGAGACCAGCACCTCGGGCGCGATCTTCTTGTTGAGCTTGATGTACTGCTCGAACTGCGAGACCACCGTGCGCGCCAGCGCCTCGGCCTCGCGCGGTTCGCCGGCGGTTTCCTCGACCACCTCGGCGAAGGCCTCGAAGTAGTTCGCGGTCTCCTTGAAGGCGGCGATCTTGGCGCGGCGGCCGCCCTCGACCAGCACCTTGACGGTGCCGTCGGGCAACTTCAGCAACTGCAGCACCGTCGAGACCGTGCCGACCTGGTACAGGTCGTCGGCGCCGGGGTCGTCCTGCGCGGCGTTCTTCTGCGCGACCAGCAGGATCTGCTTGTCGTCCTTCATCACCGCTTCCAGCGCGCGAACCGACTTCTCGCGACCGACGAACAGCGGGACGATCATGTGCGGGAACACCACGATGTCCCTCAAGGGGAGCACCGGAAGCAGTTCGCCGCGGATGGTATCCGTCATGTGACCTCACAGGGACAGTCGGCGCCCCGCCCGCCCGAAAGCGGCACAGGGGAGGCGCCACGGTTGAGCCGGGATGTGGGACCCGGACGGCGCCCGCTCAAGATCTTGACAAGGCGCCCGCGCGGGACGCCCTGCCCGCGTATCAGGCCGATGTCTGCTCCGCCGGCCGCTCGCCGTAGATGAACAGCGGCTGGGCGCGGCTTTCCGCGACCTCGCGGTTCACCACGACCTCCTCCACCGATTCCAGGCCAGGCAGGTCGAACATGGTCGTCAGCAGGATCGCCTCCATGATCGACCGCAGCCCGCGCGCGCCGGTCTTGCGCTGGATCGCGCGGGTGGCCACCGCCTTCAGCGCATCCTCGGTGAAGGTGAGCTTCGCCCCCTCCATCTCGAACAGCCGGGCATACTGCTTGACCAGGGCGTTCTTGGGCTTGGTCAGGATCTCGATGAGCGCCTTCTCATCGAGGTCGTCCAGCGTCGCGACCACCGGCAGGCGGCCGATGAATTCCGGGATCAGGCCGAATTTCAGCAGATCCTCGGGCTCGACCTCGCGCAGGATCTGGCCGGTGCGGCGTTCGTCCGGGTCGCGCACGTCGGAGCCGAAGCCGATGCCCGAGCCCTTGCCGCGCGCGCCGATGATGCGTTCCAGGCCCGCGAAGGCGCCACCGCAGATGAACAGGATGTTCGATGTGTCGACCTGCAGGAATTCCTGCTGCGGATGCTTGCGCCCGCCCTGCGGCGGCACGGAGGCCACCGTGCCCTCCATGATCTTGAGCAGCGCCTGCTGCACGCCTTCGCCGGAGACGTCGCGGGTGATCGACGGGTTGTCCGACTTGCGCGAGATCTTGTCGACCTCGTCGATGTAGACGATGCCGCGCTGCGCGCGTTCCACGTTGTAGTCGGCCGCCTGCAGCAGCTTGAGGATGATGTTCTCGACATCCTCGCCGACATAGCCGGCCTCGGTCAGCGTGGTGGCGTCGGCCATGGTGAAGGGCACGTCGAGGATGCGCGCCAGCGTCTGCGCCAGCAGCGTCTTGCCCGACCCGGTGGGGCCGACCAGCATGATGTTCGACTTGGCGATCTCGATGTCGGGGTTCTTCCCGCCATGGGCCAGCCGCTTGTAGTGGTTGTGCACCGCGACGCTGAGGACCTTCTTCGCGTGGTCCTGCCCGATCACGTAGTCGTCCAGGACCTTGCAGATTTCCTTCGGCGTCGGCACCCCGTCGCGCGACTTCACCAGCGTGGTCTTATGTTCCTCGCGGATGATGTCCATGCACAGTTCGACGCATTCGTCGCAGATGAACACCGTCGGGCCCGCGATGAGCTTGCGCACCTCGTGCTGCGACTTGCCGCAGAACGAACAATAGAGAGTGTTCTTGGAATCGCCCGACTTGCTCATGCCGTCTCCGTGTTCCCCGGAAGTGCGGAGAACTGCAACAGGAATGTAGCCCCCGGGTGGCCCGGGGGAAAGCGAAAGCCGCCCGCACGCCCCGCAAGGGGTCCGCCGGGCGGCCGGCGCATCACGCCTTCGTGGTCTCGGACGCCGGCACCGGTCGTTCCTCGACCACATGGTCCACCAGGCCGAAGTCGCGGGCCTCCTCGGCGGACATGTAGCTGTCGCGGTCGAGCTTCTTCTCGATCGCCTCGATCGGCTGGCCGGTGTGCTTCACGTAGATCTCGTTCAGCCGCTGGCGCAGCTTTAGGATCTCGCGCGCCTGGATCTCGATGTCGGTCGCCTGGCCCTGCGCCCCGCCCGAGGGCTGGTGCACCATGATCCGGCTGTTGGGCAGCGCGTACCGCTTGCCCTTGGCGCCGGCGCACAGCAGGAGCGAACCCATCGAGGCCGCCTGGCCGATGCACACCGTGCTCATCGGCGAGCGGATGTATTGCATGGTGTCATACATCGCGAGACCGGCCGAAACCACGCCGCCCGGAGAATTGATATAGAAGGCGATGTCCTTGGATGGGTTCTCGGACTCCAGGAACAGCAGCTGGGCGCAGATCAGCGACGAGACCTGGTCGAAGACCGGGCCGGTCAGGAAGATGATGCGTTCCTTCAGCAGGCGCGAATAGATGTCGAAGGCACGCTCGCCCCGGGCGGTCTGCTCGATGACCATCGGCACCAGGGTGTTGTTGTAGACTTCGACCGGGTCACGATCCCTGATCATGGCAATGTCCTTTCGTGGCGGGGGCGCGAATCAGCGCCCCCGGCTTCGTGCCGAATGTGGGGCATCGCCTGCGGTCGCGAAAGCCCCGGGCCAGATCGTTCCGAGATGCGGCCCGAAACGCTCCGTCAACCTGGCCACCCGCCCGGACCGGGCGCGGGTGGGGACCGGGCGATCTCGATCGGCCCTCAGGCCGGAACCTCCAGCACCATCCCGTCATGCCCCGGTTCCACCCCGTCCGGCAGGTTGGCCAGCAACCAGCCATGGTCCAGGTCGGGGCTCATGTGGGTCAGCACGGTGCGGCGCGGCTTCAGCAGATCGACCCATTCGAGCACCTGGTCCAGGTTCGCGTGCACCTTGTGGGGCCGCCGCTGGAAGCATCCCACGATCCAGGTATCCAGGCCGTGAAGGCGCGCCATGCTGTCGGCCGGCAGGCGCACCAGGTCGGTGGAATAGGCGAAGGCGCCGATCCGCAGGCCCAGCGTGTCCATCACCGCATGGTCCTGGCGGAAGGTCTGGACCTGGTGGCCGGCCATCTCGACCGTCGCGCCGGCCTCCAGGGGCAGCGGTTCGACCGCCGGGCGGAAGAAATGCGGCGTCGTCGCGGGCAGGAAGGCATAGTCGAAGCGCTGCCGCAGGATCGACAGCGTGCGCTCGGTGCCGAAGGCCTCGAGCGGGCGTCCGGCCAGGCGGTTCAGGATGCGGATCTCGTCCAGCCCCATCACATGGTCGGCATGGTCGTGGGTGTACAGGATGGCATCCACCCCCGGCACGGCGCAGGCCAGCATCTGGCCGCGCAGATCCGGCCCGGTATCGACCAGCAGCCGCCCGCCGCCATGGCCCTCGATCAGGACCGAGGACCGCGTCCGTCGGTTCAGCCGATTGGCCGGATCGCAAGCCCCCCACCAGCCACGGCCGTCGGCGCCGCCGATCTGCGGCACGCCGCCGGAACCGCCGCAGCCCAGAAGTGTAATCTTCAACAAGGCTTTATGCGGCTTTCCTGAAAAGACGATGGAAATTTTCCGTGGTCAGGTCGGCCAGGGCCTCGGGTGCCAGGCCGCGCACCTCCGCCAGCACCCGTGCGGTATGCGCCACCATGCCGGGTTCGCAGCGCTTGCCCCGGAACGGCACGGGCGCCAGGTAGGGCGCGTCGGTCTCCACCAGCAGGCGATCGGCTGGAAGATCACGGGCGATGTCCCTGAATTCCTGGGACTTCGGGAAGGTCAGGATACCCGAGAAGGAGACGTAGCCGCCCATCTCCACCGCCTGTTCCGCCAATGCACGACCGCTGCTGAAGCAATGCAGCAGGAAGTCATAGGGGCCGCCGGCGTCGCGTTCCTCGCGCAGGATGGCAAGGATGTCGTCATCCGCCTGGCGGGCATGGATGCACAGCGGCAGGCCGGCAATGCGCGCGGCGCGGATGTGACGGCGAAAATTCTCTGCCTGCGCGTCGCGCGGCGCCTTGTCATAGAAATAATCCAGGCCGGATTCGCCGATGCCGATGATGCGCGGATGGTCGGCCTCGGCGGCGATTTCCTCCGGCGTGGGCAGCGGGCCTTCGCCGGCATTGTGCGGATGGATGCCGATGGTGCCCCAGACCTCGGGGTGGCGCTCGGCCAATTCCTTGACCTTGGCGGCCTGGGACATGCGCACGCCGATGGTCACCATGCGTTCGACGCCGGCCTCCCGCGCGCGGGCGATCAGGTCGAAGACCTCGGCATCGGCCGAATGGTCGAGGTGGCAGTGGCTGTCGATCAGCATCAGGCGGCGGCCAGGTCGATCTTGCGGAACAGCGGCGCGGGCGGCGGCAGCGGGATGCCGCCCGGCAGCGGCATGTCGAGGTCCGCCATCGCCCGCGCATCCCCCGGCACCGCGAGTTGGTCGAGCATCGCGCCGGCGGTCCCTGGCATGAAGGGCTGCAGCAGCGTCGCGTGGCAGCGCAGCGCCGTATGCAGGTGCCGCAGCACCGCGGCCATCCGGACCGGGTCGGTCTTCTTCAGCGCCCAGGGCGCCTCGACGGTGATGTAGGCATTCGCGTCGCGCACCGAGGCCATCACCACGTCCAGCGCCAAATGGAATTCCTGGCGGTCCAGACGGTCCCGGACCTGGCCCGGCAACGCGGCGATGCCGGCCATCAGCGCGCCACCCACGGCGGGGTCGCCGGCCTCGGGCAGTTTCCCTTCGCAATTCCGCTGGATCAGGCTCAGCACGCGGTTCGCCAGGTTCCCCAGCGCATCCGCCAGCTCCCCGTTCAGCCGGTTCACCAGCGCCTTGCGCGAGAAATCGCCATCCTGCCCGAAGGGCACCTCCCGCAGCAGGAAGTAGCGCACCGCATCGAGCCCGAATTCCTCGACCAGCGCGACGGGATCGATCACGTTGCCCAGGGACTTGCTGATCTTCTGGCCTTCATTCGTCCACCAGCCATGCGCGAACACGCGCCGCGGCGCCGGCAGGCCCGCCGCCAGCAGCAGCGCCGGCCAATAGATCGTGTGGAAGCGCACGATGTCCTTGCCGACGACGTGCACGTCCGCCGGCCAGAACTTCCAGCGCGGCGCATTCGTGTCCGGATACCCTGCCGCGGTGATGTAGTTGGTCAGCGCATCGACCCAGACATACATCACATGGGCCTCGTCGCCTGGCACCTTCACGCCCCACTTGAAGGACGTGCGGGAGACCGAGAGATCTAGCTTCTCCGGCCGGTCCGCGAAATCCTTCAGCCCCTGCTGGATGAAGGCGCGCACCTCGTTGCGCCGGCTTTCGGGCAGGATCTCGATGCGCTCGGCATCGCCCTCGGGCAGGTCGAAGCGGCGCAGCAATTCGGGCAGCCATTTGCCCAGGCGGAAGAAGTAGGACGGCTCGCGCACCCACTCCACCGGCGCGCCGGTGGGCGCGAACTTCACGCCGTCGCGCTCGACCAGCTCGTCCGGGCCGTAGAATGCTTCATCGCGAACGGCGTACCAGCCCTCGTAGTCACCGAGGTAGATCTCGCCGCGCTCCGCCAGCACCGTCCACAGCGCGACGCAGGCCGCCTTGTGGCGCGGCTCGGTGGTGCGGATGAAGTCGTCGTTGGAGAAGCCCATCGTCACCGTCAGGTCGCGGAAGGCCTGGCTGACCCGGTCGGTGAAGGCCTGCGGATCCTCGCCGGCATCCTGCGCCGCCTTTTCCACCTTCTGCCCGTGTTCGTCGGTGCCGGTCAGGAAGAACACCTCGTGCCCATCCAGCCGCTTGAAGCGCGCCAGCACGTCGGTGGCCAGGGACGTATAGGCGTGGCCGATATGGGGCCGGTCGTTCACGTAGTAGATCGGCGTCGTGTAGTAGATCGCTGGCTTCGCCATGGGCTGTCCGGTTCGGCTCATTGCTTCTGGTGGCGGCCGCGGGGGCGTTGCGCCCAGGATGGCCGGTCGGTCCGCTCAGGGCCGCGCGAGCCAGGAAAGTCCCGTGAGCACGGCCTGCTTGCGGTCGAGATTCAGCCGCTCGGTATCGTCCGCGAGGGTGCCGAGCCTATCCCACAGCCCTGCCCACACGGCAAGCGGATGGCGGGCGAGCCAGGGGGCCGAGTCCCGCCCACGGGCCGCATCGCGCAACGCCCCGGCAATCGCGCCGCGCAGCAGCCCCATGAAGATGCCGAAGGCCCCGCCGGTGCGGTCCGCCGCCAGCCGGTCGGCCAGCGCGTGGTCGCGCGGCGGCTCGGGCTTGGCCAACGCCGCAAGGCTGGCTTCGACCATCGCCTGCAGTTCGAGTCCGCCGGCCTCGGCCAGCGCCATCGCGCGGCCGGGCGCGCCATCGGCCAGCGCGGCGATGCGCGCGCGTTCGCCGGCCGGCGTCCCGGGCAGCAGGCGCGCCAGCAGCGCGTCCATCTCGGCCGCGCCGAGCGGGTTCAGATCGAGCCGCCGGCAGCGGCTGCGAATGGTCGGCAACAGCTTCTGCGGCGCCGCGCAGACCAGCAGCAGCACGGTGCGCGGCGGCGGTTCCTCCAGCGTCTTGAGCAGCGTGTTCTGCACCGCGGCCTGGTCGGCGCGCTCGGCCTCGTCGAGCACCACCACCCGCCAGCCGCCCTCCGCCGCCGTCTGGGTGAGGAAGCGCACGGCATCGCGCGCATCCTCCACGCGCAGGATGCGCTTCACGCCGCGCTCCCCGGTGTTCGGTTCCAGCGTGAAGCAATCGGCATGGGTGTCGGCGGCGACGCGGCGGAACACGGCGGAGGCCGGGTCGACCTCCAGCGGCGTGGCACCCTGCGGCATGCCCGCCAGGAGCCAGCGCGCGAAACGCCAGGCGAGCGTCGCCTTGCCGATACCCGGCGCCCCGCAGATCAGCCAGGCATGGTGCAGCCGCCCCGACCGCGCCGCGGCTTCCAGGCTGCGCGCCGCCTCCTGATGGCCGACCAGGTCAGGATTGGCACGCGGGTCCATCAGTCCATCGCCTGCCCAAGGCGCGACTGCACCGTCGCGCGGATTGCCGCGGACACGTCATCCACCCCCTGCCCCGCATCGACCACGGCGCAGCGCGCGGGCTCGGCGGCGGCGATCCGCAGGAAGCCGGCGCGCACGGCGGCGTGGAAACCCAGCCCCATGCGTTCGTAGCGATCGGCGCCGCTGCGAGCGGCGGCGCGCGCCATGCCGGCCTCCGGCGGCAGGTCCAGCATCAGCGTGAGGTCCGGCGCGAAGCCATCCAGCGCGACATCGACCAGCCGCGCCCAGACCTCGCGCGGCAACCCCTGCGCGCCCTGGTAGGCCAGGGTGGAATCGGCGAAGCGGTCGCACACCACCCAGCCGCCGGCCGCCAGGAACGGGCGGATCACCCGGACCACATGTTCGCGTCGCGCGGCGAACATCATCATCGCCTCCGCGACCGGGTCCCAGGGGCCGTGGCCGAGCAGCAAGGTGCGGATGCGCTCGGCCCCCGGGGTGCCGCCCGGCTCGCGGGTGCGCAGCACCGGCCGGCCGGCAGCCGCCAGCGCCGACGCCAGACGCTTCGCCTGGGTCGACTTCCCCGCCCCCTCGCCGCCTTCCAGCGTGATGAAGCGGCCGCGCTGCGTCACGACCCGAAGACGAACCGGCTGACCACCGCCGGGATACGCGACACGATCCCCAGGCGTTCGACATCGGCGCCCGCCATCAGCGGCACTTCCAGCTGCGGCACGCCCTGCCCCGACACGACCATGGTGCCGATGGTCTGTCCGCGCGCCACCGGTGCGGTCAGCGGCGCCTCGTAGCGCAGCCGCACCTGCAGGCGCTGGCGCCATTGCCGCGGCAACGTCAGCACCAGGTCGCGCCCGCCCACCATCGGCACGCGGTTGCGCTCGCCCAGATAGACCGGCACTTCCTCGATCGTGTCCTGGGCGCGGAACAGCACCACCGCCTCGAATTCGCGGAACGCCCATTCCATGAGGCGCTCGCTCTCCTCGGCGCGGGCCCGCATCGACGGCAGGCCGTTCACGACCAGGATGACGCGGCGGTCGCCACGCTGCGCGCTGCCGGTCAGGCCATAGCCCGCTTCCTCGGTATGCCCGGTCTTGAGGCCATCGGCCCCCGCCACCCGGGCCAGCAGCGGGTTGCGGTTTTCCTGGGCGATGTTGTTGAAGCGGAAGGAACGCTCGTTGTAGTAGGCGTATTGATCCGGGAAGTCCTGGATGATGCGCCGTGCCAGGATGGACAGGTCGCGCGCCGTCGTGCGGTGCTCGGGGTCGGGCCAGCCCGTCGAATTGCGGAAATTGCTGTTCAGCAGCCCGATGCGCCGGCCGGTCTCGTTCAGCAGGTCGGCAAATTGCTGTTCCGAGCCGCTGATCGCCTCGGCCAGCACGATGCAGGCATCGTTGCCCGACTGCACGATGACGCCGCGGATCAGGTCCTCGACCTTGATCTGCGACCCCAGCTCCACGAACATCTTGGAGCCGCCCATGCGCCAGGCCCGCTCGCTGACCGGCAGAGTCTGGTCGAGTTGCAGCTGCCCGGCCTTCAGCTTCTCGAACACCACATACATCGTCATCAGCTTCGACATCGACGATGGCGGCATCTGCTGGTCGGCGTTCTTCTCCAGCAGCACGGCGCCGGTCGCGAAATCCACGATCAGCGCCTGGCGCGCGCCCACGTCGACCGGGCCGAGCGGGGTATCGGCCGGCGCGCTGGCGGGCCGGGTCGGGCCGGGCTGGCGGCGGCCCTGCTGCGGGCGGGTCTGCGCCAGCGCCGGTGTCGCCAGCACGGCACCCATGGCGCCGGCCAGCAGCGTGCGGCGGTCGGTCATGTCGAAGCCTTTCGCGAATCGGCGGGCATGTCAGTCCACCAGGATGCGCGCACCGGATACGCCCGCGGCAAGCGTTCGCTCAAGCGCCGTGTCGGCCTGCGCCACGCTGTCGAAGGGACCGAGCCGCACACGGAACTGCTGGTCGCGCCGCGGGCCGAAGGCCTCGACCCGCGCGCCCGGGATGCGCGCCGCCAGGCGCGCGGCCGCTTCGGGGCGCGACAGCGTGCCGGCTTCCAGCATCACCCGGCCGGGGCTAGGCGCCGCCTGCGCCACGGTCTCGGGCAGCGGCAGGTCGGCGGGCGGCGTGGCGACGCTCTCCGCCGCGGCCTGGCGCACGGGCGCCGCCGCGCGGGCCGGCGCGGCGCTGCGTGCGCCGGGCGGCGCGTCCAGGCTTTCGGCGGCGACGACGGCGCGCGGCGCCGCCTCGATCGGCACGGTGGTGGCCGCGCGGCCGGGCACGCTATCGGACAGCGCCCGGCTGCGCTCGCCATCCACCGCGATCCGCACGTGTGCGCTGCCGCCGGCGGGAATGCCCAGCAGCGTGGCGGCACGGCCCGACAGGCCGATGACGCGACCGGGGTTCACCGGGCCGCGGTCGTTCACCCGAACCAGCAGCGTGCGCCCGTTCTCCAGGTTCGTGACGGCCACGACGGCGGGCAGTTGCAGCGTGCGGTGCGCGGCCAGCGCGCGGCCGTCGCTCCAGGCCTCGCCATTCGCCGTGGGGCTGGACCAGCCCGCAACCGTGTGGCGCGCCGCGAGGCCGGTCTCCATGAGGGAAAAATCCTCTCGCGGGTATGACCAGGTGCCGCCCATTCGGTACGGGTCGCCCACCAGGTAGCGCGCCGGCGGGCTGCCGCAGCCGGCCAGCAGCGCCACCAGCAGCAGGGCCGCGCGCATCACCCCACGCGGTCCGACAGCAGACCGACCGCCAGGCCGTAGTTCACCGGCGAATTGTAGCGGCGGATGACCCGCAGGTTGTGATGGCCGAGGAACACCTGCCCCGCCCCGCGCGAGGGCAGCACGACCTGCGCCTCCGGCCCGTCCGGCAGCGCCCCGCCGGCGGCGGTGCGCCAGCCGAGGCGGTTGAACTCGCGCAAGGGCCGGCGGGTCTCGGTATCCGCGCCGGCCAGCGTGAAGCCGGATGGCGGGCGCGCTTCCATCCCCCAGGATTCGCCCTCCCGCCAGCCGCTGCGCTGGAAGTAGTGGGCGATCGACCCCAGCGCATCGGCGCGGCTGTCCCAGATGTCGCGCCGGCCATCGCCGTCGAAATCAACCGCCAGGCGGTCGAAGTTGGACGGCATGAATTGCGGCTGGCCCATCGCGCCGGCCCAGGACCCGCGCATGCGATCGGCGCGGATATGGCCCTCGTCGATGATCTTCAGCGCGGCGAACAATTCGTTGCGGAAATACGATGCCCGGCGGCCTTCCCAGGCGAGCGTCGCCAGCGCCTCGACCACGCTGAAGCCGCCGGTATTGCCGCCGTAGTTGGTCTCCACGCCCCAGATGGCCACGACGATGCGCCCCGAGACGCGGTAGCGCTGTTCGATGCGCCGCAGCAGGTCGGCGTTCTCGCGATACAGGCGCTGGCCGTTCTGGATGCGCGTCGGCGTGACCATGATGCGGTCGCGGTAGTCTTCCCAGGGCAGCCCGCCCTCGGCCTGGCGGCGGTCGAGCTCGATGATGCGGCGATTGGCCGCCACGCCTGCGAAGGCGGCGTTCACCGTGGCCTGGGAGATGCCGCGCCGGCGTGCCTCGGTCTTAACGCCCTCGACGAAGCGGTCGAAGGAGACGGCGTTGATGGGCGTGACCGGCAAGGGTTGCGGCGCCGCGGCCACGGGGGCGGCGGTGGATGGCGCGGGCGGGGTGGCCGCCGCGCCGCATCCGGCGAGCGGGGCGGCGGCGAGGAAGAGTCGGCGGGGTATCATGCCGATCAGGTGCCACGCGCCCCGTGGCGATGCAAACCCTGGTTGCATGCCTTGGCCGCGCCGTGGGGAATGCTACAAGACTTCAACCCCAGGAGGATAACGCCATGGCCGCCGTCACGCGCGAACTCGCCGCCTTCACCGCTTCCATGCGATTCGAGGCCCTGCCGGCCGCGGTGCAGGACCGCACCCGCTTCCTGGTGCTCGACCTGGTCGGCAACATGCTGCGGGGGCGTCACGATGCCGAGAGCACGGCGCCGCTGCTGGCCGCGGTGCGCTCGCTGGGCCTGGCCGCCGGGTCGGCCGCGGTGTTCGGCGATTCCGCGCGCTACACGCCGGCCGGCGCGGCGTTGGTGAACGGCACCACGGCCCATTCGCTCGACTTCGACGACACGCATGCCGCCGGCACGCTGCATCCCGGTGCGCCGGTGATCCCGGCCGCGCTCGCCGCCGCCGAGATGGTGGGCGCGGATGGCCGCACCCTGCTGGGCGCGATCGTCGCGGGATACGAGGTCACCTGCCGGCTCGCGCTGTCGCTGCCGGGCGGCGACCATTACGAGCGCGGCTACCACCCGACCGCGACCTGCGGTGCCTTCGGCGCGGCGGCGGCCGCGGCACGGGTGTTCGGGCTGAACGCGGCGCAGATCGAGGACGCCTTCGGCATCGCGCTGTCGCAGGCCGCGGGCAGCCTGCAATTCCTCAACAACGGTGCCTGGACGAAGCGCTTCCAGGTGGGCTGGTCGGCGCTGAACGGGCTGACCGCGGCGTCGCTGGCCCGCGAGGGCTTCCGTGGCGCGGGCGAGGCGCTGGAGGGCCGGGCCGGCTTCCTGCGCGCCTATGCGCCCAACCCGAAGCCGGAGCGCGCGCTGCAGGGCCTCGGCACCGAATGGGAGCTGATGGAAACGGCGGTGAAGCCGTACCCGTCCTGCCGGTATGGCCACGCGAACGTGGACGCGGCGCTGGCATTGCGCGCGGAACTGGGCCTCAAGGCCGAGGAGATCGAGAGCGTGACCATGGGCCTGCCCAACAAGGGCATGCTGCTGGTCGGCGCGCCGCTGCAATACAAGCAGAACCCGCAGAACGTTGTGGATGGCCAGTTCTCCGGCCCCTTCGTGGTGGCCTGCGCGCTGGCCCGCGGCCATTTCGGCTGGGACAGCTACGCCTGGCTGCAGGATGCCGACCTGCGCACGCTGATGCGCAAGATCACGCCGGCCGAGGATGCCGAGGTCGAGGCCGACTTCCCTGAATACATGTCCGGCAAGCTGACGGTGACCGCACGCGGGCAGACCTTCGTGAAGACGGTCAAGGTGCCCAAGGGCGAACCGGCGAACTTCCTCACCGAGGCCGAGTTGCGCGCCAAGTTCCACGGCCTGGCCGATGCGGTGCTGGGCGCCGAACGCGCGCGCCAGCTCGCGGACGCGGTGCTGAACCTGGACAAGGCGGCGGACGTCAACGGGATGATGCGTCTGGGTGCGCCGATGATGGCGGCGCGGCTCGCGGGCGAATAGAAGCCCGCCATGCGGAAGGGTGGCCGAGCGGTCGATGGCAGCGGTCTTGAAAACCGCCAGGGTGCAAGCCCTCGTGGGTTCGAATCCCACCCCTTCCGCCAAAACCTCGTCGTGATCCGGCCGCGCCGTTGAACCTCCTGGTCCCGGCGCTGCTGGTCCTGGTCGTGCTGGGCGGCCTCGGTGCCGCCGGAGTCGGCGTGGCGGCGATGATCGCCTGGCAGCATCTGCCGCGGCGCTTCCTGTTCACCGCGTTCGGCTCGCTGGCCTGCGGCGCGGTTGGCGTGCTCGCCGCCGATGCGCTGGTGTCGGGTGGGCGACCGGGCGGCTGGCGCGGGCCGCTGCGGCTGCTGGTGGATGCCATGCTGCCGCTGGCCTTCATCCTGCTGGTCCAGGCCTATCGACGGGCGGATGGCGAAAGGCTCAAGGCGCAACAGGCCTCGCCGGTCAATCAACAGACCAGCCTGCCGAACCGGGCGCTGCTGATCGGGCAGGCGATACCCGCCATGGCGCGCTGCCAGCGCGACCAGCTGCCCGCCTCGGTCGTCGCGGCCAGCGTCGACGGCCTGGCGGAGATCGCGCAGTCGCGCGGCCCGAGCGCCAGCGAGGCGGTGATGCGCGACTTCGCCGCGGTGTTCCGCGATTCGACACGCGCCGGGGATGTGGCAGGGCACGCCAGCACCGGGGTGCTCGCGGCGCTGCTGCCATCCGCCACCACCGAGGCCGCCGCCGGCATGGCCGACCGCCTGCGCCGCGAGGCCTCGGCGCAGCTTGCGCATCCCGGCATGGATGGCCGCCGCCTGACGGTCAGCATTGGCATCGCCCCGGTGGGGGACGGACCGATCCGCGCCGTGATCGACGAGGCGATCGCAGCGGCGGAGGGGGCGCTCGCGACCGCCGCGGCCGGTGGCGGTGACCGCGTGCTCGAAGCGCCGGCGCCGCCGCTGCGCACCGCCGGGCAGCCGCTGTGACGGGCCGACCGGGCGATCTGGCGCCGATGCAGCCCCGCGGCGCGGATGGGTGGAGCCTCGCGGACTGACGCAGCGGTGAGCAGGACGGGTTGCTGCTCGGCGTTGTCTTGAATGCCGCAGGGGCCGCCCTGGCCTTCGCAAGCCGGATCGTCGTGGCGCGCCGCCTGCGGGCGCAGGCGTTCGGCGTCTACGCCATCGTGATCGCCTGGGCGATGGCGCTGTCGCTGTTCGGCGGTCAGGGGCTGCCGCTCGGCGCGGTCCATGTCCTGTCGATCCGCGCGCCAAGCGAACAGTGGCCGCATCAGCGCGGCTTGCTGCACCATGCCCCTGGCTGGCGGTGGGGTCGTCCCTGGCGATCGGCGCGCTGATGGTGCTCGCCTTCTGCCTGGTGCTAGGGTCGCGCGGTGAACATCCTCGCCCCCCCGCGCGCCAGGCTGCAGATCGAGGTCGTCTTCGACCTGGTCTGCCCGTGGTGCTACCTGGGGACGCGTCGGTTGCGCCGCGCCCTGCGCACCCGGCCGGATATCCTGGCGGAAATTCTCTGGCGGCCCTTTCTGCTGAATCCTGACATCCCCTCGGGCGGGCTGCCGCGGCAGGAATTCCTCACGCGGAAATTCGGCGGCGAGGAACGCGCGCGCCGCCTGCACGCCACCATCGCCGAACTCGGTCGAGCCGAGGGCGTGCCCTTCCGCTTCGACCGCATTCGGCGGATGCCCTCCAGCCTCGATGCCCATCGCCTGGTCCGCTACGCCGCGCGCGAGGGCCTTGCGGATGCGATGGTCGACACGCTGTTCCACGCCTATTTCGCGGAAGGTGCCGATCTCGGCCACGTGGATACGCTGGTGCTGCTGGCGGTGCGGATCGGCATGGACATGGCGGGCGTGCACCGCTTCCTCGACAACGGCGCCGAGGCCGATGCGGTGCATGCCGAGAACCTCCGTGCGCATCGCCTGGGCATCAACGGCGTGCCCTGCTTCGTCATCGGCGGCCGCCACGCGATCGCCGGCGCGCAGGAGCCCGAGGTGCTCGAACGCCTGATCGATGTGGCACTGGTGGATGGCTGAAGCGCGGGGCCTTGCGCGCCGCGCGCGCCGCGTCTAATCAGGCGACCCCGCCAGGACGGGGGGCGCATAGCTCAGTGGTATGAGCGCCTGCTTGACACGCAGGAGGTCCGTGGTTCGATCCCACGTGCGCCCACCATTTTCGACATCGGCGCGCCGCATTCATCCCAGGCCGGTCGGCACCCTGAACAGGGTTCGTTGCGCGGTGCGGCGATCCGCCGGGCCCTGCGGGCCGATCTCTCGGCCGCCATGCGCCACCAGGACGCGCCGTGACGCGTGGTTTTCCGGATCGACAGTCGCGTCCAGCCACGCGAGACCTCGTTCGGCCGCGATCGGCAGCATCAGGCCGAGCGCGCGCGTCGCGTAGCCGCGCCCTCGCTTCCAGGGCACCACGGCATATCCGACATGCCCCGAGACATGCGCCGGCAGGTCCTGCCGTCCCGGCACGTGGCGCAGGTTGAGGGAACCGCAGAAATCCCCATCCCACATCCAGCGCGTGACGCCCGGCAACCGCGGCACCGCGCGCCCGTCGGGCAGCAGGATGGTGCCGGTTGCCTCGCCGCGCAGGATGGCGAGGAAGCCATCGGGATCGGCTGCGCTCGCGGCGAGATCCTCGGCGCTGACGTCGCGCAGATTGTTGGGCGACCAGCCACGGCGCAGTGCTTCGCGGTAGCCCGGCAGAAGGTCGCACGACGGCGGCAGCAGGCGGAAGGCCTGCGTCGTCATCGTCAGAAGCGGTAGCGCATGCCCAGCACGAAGCTGTTCGCACCTTCATACACGCCGTTGTAGGTGCCGAAGATGCCGCTGCGGTGCATGTAGCGCAGCGCGACCTCGTATTGCGGATAGTCCGGCAGCGCGAAGGTGAGTTCCGGCGAGAAGAAGTTCAGCCAGCGCGACTGGTTGGGCTCGGGCCGTGCATCGGTGCCGCGTTCGACCTGCGGCAGGCGCGTCACGTAGTCCGGGCCCATCGACAGGCCGAAGGTGGTGTAGACGTAGTTGGTCCAGGGGAAGCCATCGTAGCGCAGGTACACCGCGGCCCAGAACTCGCCGCCGTTGGTGTCGCCCGACCGGTAGGCGCCGCCGCCCTCCAGATCGACCATGAAATAGCGCCAGAATCGGCCGAGCCGGTACTGCACCGCGCCGCCCACCAGCGTGTCGTCGCCCCAGGACCCGGTCCAGGGTGCGAACACCAGGTCGCGCAGCTTGCCGTCGGCCACCGAGGACCCGATGAACAGCGTGCCCGACCAGCGCCGCGCATCGGCCAGCGCGCGGGCGCGGTCCGCAGGCGACAGGTGCGACAGGTCTGGCGTGGTGACCGCCGCGACCGCGGCGGCCGGTGCGCTGACACGCCCCGGCACCGGGGCGGGTTCGGACACCGGCGCTGCGACGGGCGACACCACGGCCGCGCGCGGCGCGGTGCGGCGTTCGGGCGCAGGCCCCCCGGCCACGAGGAAGACTGCGGCCACCGCCACGCAGGAGAGGCGGATCACCGGGGGGACAGTGAAGGGCATCGGGTCACCTTGGTCGGAACGCCCCCGGCTTACGGCCCTGCCGGGCTCCTGGCAACTGGCCGCCGGGCGATCACGCGTCGCGTTCGCGTGGTGGCCGTCGAACCCGCGGGCTAGGCCCGGTCAGCGCCCCGATGCCGCGAAGCGCGACGACTGCGCGTTGTCGGGCCACGCCACGAATGACCGCGCGTTATGGCGCCCGCGTCTGCCGCGCGACACGCGCCAGCGCCGCCAAGAGGTCACGCGCGGCCTTCACGCGTGGCGCCAGGTCCATCTCCCGCAGCAGCGCCAGCTTGTGGTCGGGCCGCAGCTTCACGGCGTTCTTCTGCGACTGCACCCAGGCCACCAATCCGGCGGGGTTGCCGAAGCGGTTGCCGCGGAAGGACAGCACGATGCCCTTCGGCCCGGCATCGAGCTTCTCGACGCCCGCCTCGCGGCACAGGCGCTTGATGGTGACCACCTGCAACAGGTTCTCGACCTCGGTCGGCACCGGGCCGAAGCGGTCGGCCAGTTCGGCACCCATCGCATCCGTCTCGCCATCCGAGGCCAGCCCGCCGATGCGGCGATACAACCCGAGGCGCACCGGCAGGTCCGCCACATAGGTCTCCGGGATCAGCACCGGCAAACCCAGGTTGATCTGCGGCGTCCAGTCGCGTTCGGACGCCCCGCCATCCCTGCCCTGCCCGGCCTTGATGTCGGCCACCGCTTCCTCGAGCATCTGCTGGTAGAGCTCGATGCCCACTTCGCGGATCTGGCCCGACTGCTCCTCGCCCAGCAGGTTGCCCGCGCCGCGGATATCGAGGTCGTGCGACGCCAGCGTGAAGCCCGCGCCGAGATTGTCGAGCGTCTGCATCACATCCAGCCGCTTCTGCGCCGCCGCCGACAGCCGGTGCGATTCCGGCCAGGTCAAATAGGCATAGCCGCGCAGCTTCCCGCGCCCGACGCGGCCACGAAGCTGGTAGAGCTGCGCCAGGCCGAACATGTCGGCGCGATGGATCAGCAGCGTGTTCACCGCCGGCATGTCCAGGCCGGATTCGACGATGTTGGTGGACAGCAGCACGTCGTGCTTGCCGTCGCCGAATTCGGTCATCACGCGCTCAAGTTCGGTGGGGCTGAGCCGCCCATGCGCCTGGATGGTGCGCGCCTCGGGCACGATTTCGGCCAGGCGTTCGGCCACCTTCGCCATGTCCTCGATGCGCGGCACCACGCAGAAGATCTGCCCGCCGCGGAAGCGTTCGCGCTGGATCGCCTCGCGCAGCACCACCGGGTCCCAGGGCATGATGAAGGTGCGCACGGCCAGGCGATCGACCGGGGGCGTCGCGATGATGCTCATCTCCCGCACACCGGTCAGCGCCAGTTGCAGCGTGCGCGGGATGGGGGTGGCGGTCAGCGTCAGCACATGCACGTCGGTCTTGAGCGACTTCAGCGCTTCCTTGTGCTTCACGCCGAAATGCTGCTCCTCGTCCACGATCACCAGGCCGAGATCGGCGAATCCGATCCCCTTGGCCAGCAGGGCATGGGTGCCGACGACGATGTTGATGCGGCCATCCTTCAGGCCGTCGCGCACCTCAGCGGCTTCCTTGGCGGTGACCATGCGCGACAGCTGCGCCACGTTCAGCGGGAAGCCGGCGAAGCGCGCGGCGAAGACGCGCGCGTGCTGGCGGGCCAGCAGCGTGGTCGGCACCACCACCGCCACCTGCGCGCCCGACATCGCCACCACGAAAGCGGCACGCAGCGCGATCTCGGTCTTGCCGAAGCCGACATCGCCGCAGACCAGGCGGTCCATCGGGCGGCCGGCTGACAAATCCTCCAGCACATCGGCGATGGCGCGGGTCTGGTCCTCGGTCTCGGCGAAGGGGAACCGGCTGCAGAATTCGTCCCACACCCCCTCGGGCGGCGTGGCCAGCGTGCCGTCCTTCATGCGGCGCAGCGCCGCGGTGCGGATCAGCTCGCCGGCCATGTCGCGGATGCGCGACTTCGCGCGGGCCTTGCGGTTCTGCCACGACACGCCGCCGAGCTTGTCGAGCGCCACGCCGGCGGTCTCGGTGCCGAAGCGCGAGAGGATCTCGATATTCTCGACCGGCACGAACAGCCGGTCGCCGCCGTCATAGGTCAGCTTCAGGCAGTCATGCGGCGCGCCGTTCACCTCGATGGTGATGAGGCCCTCGTAACGCCCGATGCCGTGGTCCTGATGCACCACCAGGTCGCCATCGGCGATCTCGGTGGCATCGGCGATGAACTGGTCGGCGCGGCGGCGCCGGCGCGGCGGGCGGGCGATGCGTTCGCCCAATATGTCCTGCTCGGCGGTGACGCAGATGCCATCGGCGACGAAGCCGCGCTCCAGGCCCATCACCACCAGGCCGACCACGCCGTCGGGCAGCGCGCGCGCGGCCTTCCAATCCTCGGCGGTCGCGGCGGCCATGCCGTTCTCGCGCAGCAGGTTCGCCATCCGCTCGCGCGAACCCTTGGACCAGGCGGCGAGCAACGGGCGGCGCCCGGCCTTCATCTGCCCGGCAACCATCACCGCATAGGCGGCGAAAACGTTTTCGCCGGCGGTGCGTGCGTCGGTCAGCAGCGAGCCAGGACGCCCGCCGGCCTCGAAGCCCTGCGCGACATCGGCGCGTCCGAAGGGGCTGAATTGCAGCACCGGGCCGTCGGCCAGCATCTCCTCCCACCCGGCACGATTCAGATGCAGCGTCGCGGGCGGTGCGGGGCGATAGGGCACCTCTCCTTCCGCGATGCGCACCGGCACGCGCCGCGCCTCGTAGTGGTCGGCCACCATCTCGAAGCGCGCGGTCGCGACATCCTGCGCCTGGTGGTCGAAGCTGACGGACGCACCCGGCACATAGTCGATCAGCGTCGCCATGCTGTCGTGGAACAGCCCGGCCCAGTGCTCCATGCCCGGATGCTTGCGCCCGGCGCTGACGGAGACATAAAGCGGGTCCTCGGCCGCCGCGGCGCCGAACAATTCGCGGTAGCCGGAGCGGAAACGCGCGCGCGAGTCCTCGTCCAGGAACACCTCGCCCACCGGGCGCAGACGCAGCTCCGGCACGACCTTGCCGCTGCGCTGCGTGGCCGTGTCGAAGCGGCGCAGATCCTCGATCTCGTCGCCGAACAGGTCCAGCCGGACGGGGTCCGATTCGCCGGCCGGGAACAGGTCCACGATGCCGCCGCGCACGGCGTATTCGCCGTGTTCCATCACCGTGCCGGTGCGGTGGTAGCCGTTCGATTCCAGGAAGCCGGTCAGCGCTTCCGGCTGCACGCGCCCGCCCTTGCGCAGGGTCATGGTCGCATCATGGAAGATGGCCGGCGGCGGGACCTTCTGCGCCAGCGCATTGACCGTGGTCAGCAGGATGCGCGGACGCGCGGGGGGTTCCAGCAGGCGCGTCAGCGTCGCAACGCGCTCCGCCACGATCTCCGGGTTCGGCGAAACGCGATCGTAAGGCAGGCAGTCCCAGGCCGGGAAGCGCAGCACCTCGACCTCGGGGGCGAAGAAGCCGATCGCCTCGGCCATGCGGGCCATGCGCGAATCGTCGCGGCAGACATGCAGCACCGGGGCGTCGGTCTCGGCCCGGCGGCGGCACAACAGCAGGGCATCGAAGCCCTCCGGTGCGCCATGGACCGGGATGGTCTTCAAGGCTCCGCCCCCGGCGGCACGCCGGCGCCGGTGCGGCCGCATTCGGCAGCCATGCGGCGCAGCATCGGCGTATCGGCCTCGGGCGGGATGTCGCGGCGGCCCGACAGCCAATCGGCCAGGTCGACGTCCCAGTGTTCGAGCACGGCCTCGATCGCGTCGAGCTCATCCTCGGTGAAGGCATGGATGTTGCGCGCGACGAAGCCGCCGATCATCAGGTCGGCTTCCTTGGTGCCGCGATGGAGCGCGCGGAACACGAGGCGACGGCGGCGCGGGTCTAGGTCCTGGGGTTCGGGCATGGGCTGAAGGCTGGCATATAGAGGTCGATGGGAATCGTGTCAGCCCGACCGGATACGAGCCTGCCGCAGGGCGCCGATGCGCTGGCGGCGTTGCTCGCGCCGATCGCCGACCTCAAGGGCGTGAAGGAAGCCGAGGCGCGGCTGGTCGCCAAGGCCGCCGGCGGGCCGCGCGTGCTCGACCTGCTGCTGCACCTGCCGGAACGCTACCTGCTGCGCCGGCGCATCGACCGCCCGTCCCAGGCGCTGCCGGATGCCGAGGCGCTGATGCCGGTGCTGATCGGCTCGCACAGGCCCGGGCGGACGGGGCAGGGCCGCCCCTATGTGCGGACGCGCTGCGAGGCCGGCGGCGAGTCGCTGACCGCCTTCCTAATGAACTGGCAGAAGCCCTGGGCCGAAAAGGCGCTGCCGGTGGGCGCCACGCGCTGGCTGGCCGGCGCGGTGAAGCACGAGGACGACGACTGGGTCATCGTCAACCCGCAGGTCTCGGCGCGCGACGATGGCATCCCGCTGGTGCAGCCGGTCTGGCCGTTGACCGGCACCCTGACCTCGCCCCAGGTCACGCGCGCCATGGCGTCTGCGCTGGCGCTGCTGCCGGACCTGCCGGAATGGCAGGACGCCCCGCTGCTCAGGCGGGAAGGCTGGCCGGGCTTCAGCCCTGCCCTGCGCGCCATCCAGGCGCCGCAGGCCGAACCCGGCGCACCGCCCCGCAAGCGGCTCGCCTATGATGAATTGCTCGCCGGCCAGGTCGCATTGGGCCTGGTGCGGCGGCGTTCCCGCGACAGGCCCGGCCGCGTGCTGCACGGCGATGGCGCGTTGCGTGACCGGGCGCTGGCCGCCTTCGGCTTCCCGCCGACCGAGGCGCAACGCCAGGCGGTCGCGGAGATCGACGCCGACCTCGCCGCGCCACGCCGGATGCTGCGGCTGCTGCAAGGCGATGTCGGCGCCGGCAAGACGCTGGTGGCGGTCATGGCCATGCTGCGCGCGGCGGAAGCCGGCGCGCAGGCCGCGCTGATGGCGCCCACCGAACTGCTCGCGCGCCAACACCTGCGCACCTTCGAAAAACTCTGCGCCGCCGCCGGCGTGCCGGTGGCGCTGCTGACCGGCTCGGTGAAGGGGCGCGAGCGCAAGCGCGTCCTCGCCGGCCTGGCGGATGGCTCGATCCCGCTCGTGCTCGGCACCCATGCGCTGTTCCAGGAAGGCGTGGCGTTCCACGACCTCGGCCTGGCGGTGGTGGACGAACAGCACCGCTTCGGCGTGGCGCAGCGGCTGATGCTGGCCGAAAAGGGCCAGGCCGTGGACATGCTGGTGATGACCGCCACCCCCATCCCGCGCACCCTGCTGCTGACCAACTGGGGCGAGATGGCGGTCAGCCGCATCGCCGGGAAACCCCCGGGCCGCCAGCCCATCACGACCCGCGTGGTCAGCCAGGACCGCCTGCCGGACATCGTCGCGCGCCTCGGCGAGGCCATCGCGCGGGAGGAGCGCGCCTATTGGGTGGTGCGTGCCATCACCGGCTCCGAACGCGACGATTCCGTGGCCGCCGAGGACCGCTTCGCGGAGCTGAACGCACTCTTCCCCGGCCAGGTCGGCCTCGCCCACGGCATGCAGGACATCGCGGTGCGCGAGGCGGCGCTGGGCGATTTCGCCGCCGGACGCACGCGCATCCTGGTGGCGACCACCGTGATCGAAGTGGGCGTCGACGTGCCCGAGGCCACCATCATGCTGATCGAACAGGCTGAACGCTTCGGCCTGGCGGCGCTGCACCAGCTGCGCGGGCGGGTCGGCCGCGGCACCAAGCCTTCCGCCTGCCTGCTGGTGCATTCGCCGGGGCTGACCGAGGGCGAGAAGCGCCGCCTGCTGGTGCTGCGCGAATCCGACGACGGCTTCGAGATCGCCGAGGAGGATCTACGCGCACGCGGCGGCGGCGACGCGCTGGGCGCGCGCCAGGCCGGCCTGCCGGGCGCGCGGCTGCTCGACCCGCGCGAGGACCCGGAGGAATACGCCCGGCTGGTCGATATCGCGCATCGCGACGCCGAGGTGCTGCTGGAACGCGATGCGGCGCTGGCCTCCCCGCGCGGCCAGGCGACCCGGCTGCTGCTGGCGCTGTTCGGCCATGACCTGTCGATGGCGCCGCTGGATGCCGGTTAGACGACCGGGGGGTTGCATCCGGCGCCGGGGCGGGTCAAATCGCGCGCCGCCTGCCATGGCCTGCGCCGGACACGGCGCGCGCCCGCACGGATGAATTGCAGGGGAGACCGGCCTTGGCCGCGTTGATCGAGATCGAGCGCCTGACCAAGCGCTTCGGCGCCTTCACCGCCGTGGACGACGTGTCGTTCTCGGTCGATCGCGGGGAAGTCGTGGGCTTCCTCGGCCCCAATGGCGCCGGCAAATCCACCACCATGAAGATGCTGGCGGGCTTCGTGACCCCCACCGCCGGCACCGCGCGCATCTGCGGGCAGGACGTGGTCGACCACCCCGTCGCGGCCAAGCGCAGCCTGGGCTACCTGCCCGAAGGCGCGCCGACCTATCCCGAGATGACGGTCAGCGCCTTCCTCGGCTTCGCGGCGCGCATCCGCGGCTATCGCGGGGCGGACCTGGCAGCGCGCGTGGATGGCGCGATGGACCTCACGCAGCTGGACGGCGTGCGGCTGCAACCGATCGAGACCCTGTCCAAGGGCTTCAAGCGCCGCGTCGGCCTGGCGCAATCCCTGCTGCACGACCCGCCAGTGCTGGTGCTCGACGAACCGACCGACGGCCTCGACCCCAACCAGAAGCACGAGGTGCGCGCGCTGATCCGCCGCATGGCGCCGGAGAAGGCGATCCTGATCTCGACCCATATCCTCGAGGAGGTGGAGGCGGTCTGCACGCGCGCCATCATCATCGCGCATGGCCGGGTGCTGGCGGACGCGACGCCCAAGGCGCTGGAACAGCCGGGCAGGACGCTCGAACAGGTGTTCCGCGACCTCACCACGAAGCCGCTGGAGGCCGCGTGATGGGTGCGCTGATCGTCGCCCGGCGCGAACTCGCCGGCTATTTCGCCACGCCGGTCGCCTATGTGTTCATCGTCATCTTCCTGATGATGGCGGGCGCGCTGACCTTCACGCTGGGCGGCTTCTTCGCCCGCGGGCAGGCCGACCTCGGGCCGTTCTTCACCTTCGTGCCGTGGCTGTTCCTGTTCCTGGTGCCGGCGCTCACCATGCGCCTGTGGGCGGAGGAACGGCGCCTTGGCACCATCGAATTGCTGCTGACGCTGCCGCTGCCGCAATGGCAGGCGGTGGTCGGCAAGTTCCTCGCCGCCTGGGCGTTCTGCGCCATCGCGCTGCTGCTGACCTTCCCGCTGGTGCTGACGGTCAACTATCTCGGCAGCCCGGACAATGGCGTGATCGCGGCCGGGTATGTCGGCTGCCTGCTGGTGGCTGGCGCGTATCTCGCCGTGGGTGCCGCGATGTCGGCCATGACCAAGAACCAGGTCATCGCCTTCGTGCTCGCGGTCGCGGTGTGCTTCCTGTTCGCCGCGGCGGGGTCGCCCATCGTCACGGAATTCCTGTCCCAGCGCATCCCGCTGCTGGCCGAGGTGGCGCGCGGGCTGTCCATCACCGAACGCTTCAACAGCCTCACGCGCGGTGTTCTTCCTGTCCTTCATGGGCTTCTTCCTGTTCGTGAACGCGGTGGTGATCGACCACCGGAAGGCGGATTGATCCGATGAGCGGCATGGCAACTCCCCGCCCCGGTTCGCGGCGCCTGTGGTCCTCGGCACTCGGCATTGTCGCCGCGGCGGTGCTGGCGGTCGGCGTCAACATGCTGGTGGATCGCCTCGCGCCGCGCGCGCGCGTCGATCTCACGCAGCAGCGGCTGTACACGCTGTCGGCCGGCACGGTCTCGGTGCTGCAGGGCCTGCAGGACCCGGTGACGCTGCGGCTGTTCTATTCGCGCCGCCTCGGTTCCGCGGTGCCGGCCTACGGCTCCTACGCCGAGCGCGTGCGCGCGATGCTCGAGGAATACGCCGCCGTCTCGGGCGGCCGCGTCCGCCTGGAAGTCTTCGACCCCGAGCCCTTCAGCGAGACCGAGGACCGCGCCCTCGCCTATGGTTTGCAGGGCGTCCCGGTCGACCAGTCCGGCGAGCAGATCTATTTCGGCCTGGCCGGCGTGAACCTGCTGGATGACGAGCGCACCGTCCCGTTCTTCCAGCCCGAGCGCGAGCGCTTCCTGGAATTCGACCTGACGCGGCTGGTCTATGAATTGTCGAATCCGCGCAGGCCGATGCTGGGCGTGATGTCCTCCCTGCCGGTCAACGGCGACCCGCGCATGATGATGATGATGCGCGGCGGGCCGGCGGGGCAGCCCTATGCCTTCATGCAGACGCTGCGGCAGTTCTTCACGGTGCAGGATGTCGCGCTGGACGCCCAGCGCATCGCCGACGACGTGCAGGTGCTGATGGTGATCCATCCGCAGGGCCTGCCGGACGCGACGCTCTATGCCATCGACCAGTTCGTCATGCGCGGCGGCAAGCTGATCGTCTTCACCGACCCGCATTCCGAAGGCCAGGCCGGCCGCCCCGGCCCGGGCGGGCAGCCGCCGCGGATGACCTCGTCGAACCTCGACCGCCTGCTCAATCCCTGGGGCATCGACGCGCCGCATGACGGCGTGGTGCTGGACCTGCGCGGCGCCTGGCGCGTCCGCGCCAACCCCAATGACCGGGTGCAGGCGGTGGACTACGTGGCGTGGTTCAACCTGCAGGGCGATTCGATCAGCCAGGCCGAGGTCGCCACGGCGCAGCTCAACCAGGTGACCGTCGCCTCGGCGGGCTGGTTGCAGCGCCGCGAGGGCGCGAGCGTGGAATTCGTGCCCCTGCTGACCAGTTCCGACCGCAGCATGACCGCCAATGTCGCGCGCGTGCAGGAAAACCCCGACCCGGCACGCATCCTGGCCGAGTTCCGCCCCGATGGCGTGCGCCGCGTCATCGCCGCACGCGTTCGCGGCGACATTCCGTCCGCCTTCCCCGACGGCCCGCCGCCGCCGCCCGAGGGTGCGGAGCGCCCCGCCGACTTCCCCGCGCACCGCGCCCGCAGCGAGGGCGCCGCCAATTTCGTGGTGATCAACGATGCCGATCTGCTCGAGGACCGCTTCTGGGTCCGCGTGCAGGATTTCTTCGGCCAGCAGGTCGCCACCCCGATCAGCGACAACGGCGCCCTGGTGGCCAACCTGGTCGATACCTTCGCCGGCGGCGATGCGCTGATCTCGCTGCGCTCGCGCGGCGAATCGCTGCGTCCCTTCACGGTGGTCGACGACATCCGCCGCGACGCCGATGCGCGCTTCCGCCAGACCGAGCGCGAACTGACCGAGCGCCTGCAAGCGACCGAACGCCGCCTGCGCGAACTCCGCCAGGGCGGCGAACGCGGCCAGGGCAGCGCGGTGATTACCGCCGAACAGCGGGCCGAGATCGACGCGGCGCGCGCGCAGATCCTGCAGACGCGCCAGCAATTGCGCGCCGTGCAACTGGACCTGCGGCGCGACATCGAACGCACGGAAACCTGGCTGCGCGTGCTGAACATCGCCGCCGTGCCGCTGCTGCTGACGATCTTCGCCATCGGCGTCGGCGTGGCACGCCAGCGCCGACGCGCCGCGGCGCGGGCCTGAGGGAGAACGCGCGATGGATCGTCGCAGCCTGCTGTTGCTGTCGGGCGCCGCCGTCGCGGCCGTGGGCGGCGCGTTGCTGCTCAAGCCCGGCACGCCGGCCCCGCCTGCGCCCTCGGGGGCCGCGCTAGCCTTCCCGGGCCTGGCGCAGCGCCTGCAGGGGGCCGCGCGCATCGTCGCGACCCGCCATGACGGCACGCTGGAAGTCACCCGCCGCGGCGAGACCTGGGTGCTGCCCGCCAAGGGCGGCTACCCGGTGCGCCAGGAGAAGGTGCGCGAATTGCTGGTCGGCCTGACCGAACTGCGCCTTACCGAACCGCGCACCGCCAATCCCGAGATGCTGGATCGCCTCGGCGTCGAGGACCCGGCGCGAGCGGGTGCGACCTCCACCCTGCTGCGCGTGCTGGATGGCCAGGGCGCGGTGATCGCGGAACTGGTGATCGGCCGGCGCCGCGTGCGCACCCAGGGCAACGTGCCCGAGAGCGCCTATGTGCGCCGCCCCGGGGAGAACCAGGCCTGGCTGGCCGAGGGCCGTATCCCGGTCGATTCCGACCCGCAGCTGTGGCTCGATCGCGACATCGCCAATTTCCCGCGTGAACGCATCCGCCGCATTGCGGTGGCGCGCGAGGGCCAGCCGCCGCTGGTGCTGGCCCGCAGCGGCGAACCCGATGGCACGCTGCGCATCACCGACCCCGCGGACGCGCCGCCCGCCGAGGAGACGGCACTCGACGAGGCCGGGCGCGCCTTCGAATTCCTCACCTTCCTCGATGTCCGACCGGAGGCCGAGGCGCCCGGCGAGGCGCTTGGCGAAGGCCGTTTCGAATTGACCGACAGCCTCGCCGTGGTGGTGCGTCCGCGCCGCGATGGCGAGGCGCTGTGGATCACCCTGGCCGCCGAGGGCGACGACGAGGCCGCGCGGCTGAACGCGCGTTGGCGCGGCTGGGCCTACCAGGTGGGCGCCTGGAAGGAGAAGGCCTTCGTGCCGCTGCTGTCCGACCTGCGCGCCGCCGAGCCGCCGCCGGCCGAGACACCTGAAGCCCCCGCCGAAGCGCCCGCCGCGGCGCCGCCCGCCGCGCCGGCTTCTCCCGCCGAGCCGCCGCGCCCGCAGTGACGCGGGTGACGACGTGACGGGCCGCGAATACCCCGACCGTCCCTGGGTCGGCATCGGCTGCATTGTCTTCAAGGGCGAGCATGTGCTGCTGGTGCGCCGCGGCAAGCCGCCCCGGCTTGGCCAATGGTCCCTGCCCGGCGGCGCGCAGCACCTGGGCGAGACCGCCGAGGACGCCGCGCGACGCGAATTGCGCGAGGAAGCGGGCATCGAGGTCGGGCCGCTGGCGCTGGCAATCGTGGTCGACGCGATCTCCCGCGACGAGGCCGGGCATGCCCTCTATCACTACACCATCATCGACTTCGCGGCGCGGTGGCTGGAAGGCGAAGCGCGCGCCGGCGACGATGTGAGCGAGGTGGCCTGGGCCCTGCCCGCCGCGCTGGTCGGCTTCGACCTCACTCCCGCAGCGCACGACGCCATCGTCGCGGCCAGGCGCGCCCTGGACGTCGCTCCGGCCGCCGAAGCGCCCGCACTGCGGTGACAGGGCGGGACGCGCGGCTGCGCGGGATGCGTGTCGCTGTGGCAACGGCGTCGACCGCGCTAGGCTTGCGAATCGCATCTGACCGGGAGCCCGCGGGCATGACCAAGCGCATCGTTGCCACTGCCGCCCTTCTCGGCGCCCTGTCGCCTCTCGCGGCCGCGGCGCAGTCCACTCCCGCCACCGTCTACTGCGTCAACAACCGCATCATGGTCGAACGCGCGACGATGTCGCAGATGCAATCCGGGCGTGGCCATTCCGAGATCTGCATCATCGGCCCGTCCTTCGACTTCCAGCCCGACGGCGTCACCTGGGTGCGGCAGAATCTGCGATCGGATGTCGGCGGGAATTGCCGCTGCCGCTGAGGCCGGGCTTCCACACGGGGCGCGGGCGCGTCAGGCTGCGTCCTCAACGCAGCCGGAGACCCACGCCATGCCGACAGACTCCATCATCGGCCGCCGCGTCCTGTTCGGCGCGGCCGCCGGGGCGCTCGCCGCCCCCGCCCTCGCCCAGCCGCTCGCCGGCGGGCGCACCGTGCGCATCATCGTCCCGTTCCCGCCGGGTGGGGCGGTCGACATCACCTCGCGCCTGCTCGCCGACCGGCTCGGCCCCGTGCTCGGCCAGACCGTCGTGGTGGAAAACCGCGCGGGCGCCGGCGGGCTGATCGGCGCCGATGCCATCGCCAAGGGGGATCGCGACGGCACGGTGCTCGGCCTGGTCAGCGCCACGTCGTATTGCGCCATGCCGTTCATGCACGCGCGCATGCCCTTCGACCCGCTGCGCGACCTGACACCCGTCACGCAACTCACCGACGGCGTGCTGCTGTGCGTGGTGAACGCGCAGGCCGCCCAGGCCCGCGGCTGGACCGATTTCCGCGCCCTGGTGCAGTGGTCGCGCGCCAATCCGGAACAGGTGAAGATGGGGTCGTCCGGCACGGGGACGTCGTCGCACCTGAACATCTCGGCGGTGAACCGCTTCGCCGATGCGAAGATCCTGCACGTGCCCTATCGCGGCGGCGGGCCGGCCATCAACGACCTGCTGTCGGGCATCATGCCGGCGCTGATGCCGCATGTGGAGGCCGGGCGCTTCAAGGCGCTGGCGGTCTCCTCGGGCGATCCCATCGCGCTGCTGCCGCAGGTGCCGGGGATGAAGGCCTTCGCCGACCTCGGCCTGGGCGACCATTCGCTGATCAACTGGAATGTGGTCACCACCGCCGGCGGCACGCCCGCCGCCGTGGTGCAGCGCATCTTCGACGCCGTGCACACGGTCAGCCGGCAGCGTGAATTCATCGACCGGCTGCGCCCGCTGGGCTACGGCATCGTGCTGAGCGAAAGCCCCGAGGCGGCGGTGCGCATGATCCGCGGCGAGGTGCCGCGCTGGCAGCGCATCGTGGAGATCTCGGGCGCGCGGGTCGAATAGCGCCCCCAGTCCGTGGCCCCGGCGAGGGTTCAGCGAGGATGCGCCGCGGGGCGCATCCGGCAGCCGGAGCGGCCGCTCAGCCCTTTCCCGGCCGCATCGCCGCGATGATCATGAACACCACGCCGATGAAGGCCGGCGCCGTCCAGGCCGGCAATGCGAGCATCGGCACGAAGGCCGCGTTCCAGATGGACGGCCCGACCAGGCGCTGAAGGCCCAGTTGGCTGGTGCCCAGCGCCGAGGTGTTGGCCCCGTACATCATCGTCCCGAGCGGGTATCCCCAGCCGAGGAAGATGCCCATGCACAGGGCGAGGCCGAACAGAACGAGGGCGAGGGTGCGAAGGACCATGTCATGTCCAAAGTCGCTCGTTCTGCAGGCCGCTGTAAAGGTCCGCCACGAAATCGCCGTAGCCGTTGAACATCTGCGTGGGAATTCGCGCATTGCTGCCCAGCGCACGCTCGCTGGCCTGGCTCCAGCGCGGATGCGCCACCGCGGGGTTCACATTGGCCCAGAAGCCGTATTCCTGCGGCTGGATGCGCTCCCAGAAGGACACCGGGCGGCGGTCCGTCAGGGTGATCTTCACCAGCGACTTGCCGGCCTTGAAGCCGTACTTCCACGGCTGGTGGAAGCGAATCGGCCCGCCATTCTGCGGCGGCAGCAGCTTGCCGTAGGCGCCGACCACCATGAAGGACAGGTCGTTGGCGGCCTCGGCGATGGTGCAGCCCTCGACATAGGGCCAGGGATACCAGGATTGCCGCAGGCCCGGCATCACCGCCGGCATCACCGCCGTCTCGAACGTCACGTAGCGGGCGGAGGCGAGCGGCTTCACCTGGTCGAGCAAGGCCGACAGCGGGAAGCCGGTCCAGGGCACCACCATCGACCACGCCTCGACGCAGCGCAGGCGATAGACCCGCTCCTCGATCGGCATGGTGCGCAGCAGGTCCTCGATGCCGAATTCGCGCGGGGTTTCCACCATGCCCTCGACCTTCACGGTCCAAGGACGCTGCGGCAGGCGCTGGGCGCCCTGGCTGATCGACTTGCTGGTGCCGAATTCATAGAAATTGTTGAAGGTGGTGACGTCGCGCTCGGGGCTGATGTCGCGGCCCGGAGCGAAGCGCGTGTTCCGCATGGCCGGGGGCAGCCCGCCCGCCGTTCCCTGCGCCTGCGCCGCGCCGGCGGCGCCGAGCAGGCCCGCGCCGATCCCGAAGGCCTTGCGGCGGCCGAACACCAGGTGCTCGGGTGTCACGCGGGCTTCGGGCACTTCCCAGCCGCGGCGGATTCGGATCTGCATCTCGGTCACTCCGTTCGGCCTGAGAGATCGGCATGGCGCGGCCGGCTTCAAGCGTTTCAGTCGGCCGGGCGCGGCAGCACCACGGCGGGCGGTTGTCCCGGGGCGGTGGTCACGCGGAACAGCCGATAGGCCTCCGCCTGTATCCCGCCCCGGCTGCGAAGAAGGCGCCCGTCCGGCGCCGGTTCCGCACCGGGCCAGAGTGGCGGACCCTCCCCCCGTCTTTCGCTGCGGACCAGCAACCCGGTTACGGGGGTGGGCGGCGATGGCAGCGCGAAATGACGCCAGCGCGCATCCATGGCGATGACCACCCGGTCCCGCGGCAGGCGGAAGGCCAGCAGCGAGGCCAGGCCGTATTCCTCCGCCGCGACGAAGCCGGCGCCTTCGCGGTCCGCCGCGGCGGCGACGGCGGCGGTGAAATCCGGCCAGCCACCCAGGCGCGCCAGCGTCGGGTCGCTGCCGCGCGGCAGCGGCAGCGGCGCCGCCACGGCCTGGAGATACACGCCCCCCGTCATCACCGCGCCCAGCACCAGCGCCGGCACCCGCAGGCGCAGCCAGCCGGGCGCGCGCAGCAGCGCCGCCCCGGCAATGGCCGCGGCGGGATACAGCACCGCCGGCCAGTTCCCCTGCACGCGGCTGCCGGTGGCCTGCCACAGGAACAGCGCCGCGCCCGGCAGCACCAGCGCCGCCAGCAGCAGCGCCGCCGTGTCCCGCCGCCGCCACCAGGCCAGCGCCGCCGCGCCCGCACCCGCCACGCACAGCACGAAGACCAGCGGCGTCGCCAGCCCCGCCTGCCCGCCCAGCAATTCGCCCAGGAAGCGCAGCGTGAAGCCGCCATCCCCGGCCCGGCCGCCCTGCTTCAGGAAGGACGCCCAGCCATGCGCGGCATTCCAGGCAACCACCGGCGCGAAGGCCAGCAGCGCGACGGCACCGCCGGCCCAGAGCTGCCAGCGCACGATCCACCGCCGCATCGCGGGGTCCAGCACCACCCACAGCACCATCCCGGCGCCGAACAGCACGGCGGTGTACTTGCTGGCCAGCGCCAACCCCGCGCAGGCACCCACCACGAGCCACCACCGCCCATCCCCGCTGCGATGCAGCCGTGCGGCCGCCCACAGCGCCGCGGTCCAGAACAACAGCAGCGGCGTGTCGGGCGTCATGGTCACGCCGCCGAGCCCCGCCAGCAACGTCGCGTTCAACAGCGCCGCCGCCCAGGGGCCCGCGTTGCGGCCGGGGAACAGGTCCTCCGCCGCCCGCGCCAGCAGGATCGACCCCAAGGCCATCGACAGCGGTGCGAGCAGCCGCACGCCCAGCGACGTCTCGCCGGCGATCGCCGTGCCGAGCGCGATGAACACCGCCACCATCGGCGGGTGATCCAGGTAGCCACCCTGCAGGGTCCGCGCCCAGACCCAGTAATAGGCCTCGTCCGGTGCCAAGGGCACGAGGGCCGCCAGCACCAGGCGCAGCGCCGTCAGCGCGGCCAGCGCCGCGACCCAGCCCATCAGCGCGCCCGCCACACCAGCGTGGAGGACACCGCGTAGTTCCACACCACCGTCAGCAGCGCCCCGGCCGCACCGGCCAGCCGCCAGCCCAGCAGGTCATCGCGCACCAGCAGCCCGGCGATGCCCACATTGGCCGCCGCACCGATGCCGCACACCACATAGAACAGCACCAGCCCACGCAGCAGCGCGGGGCCGCGCAGCCGCCGGTCGCGATAGGTGATGCGGTTGTTCAGCAGGAAGTTCGCCGTCATGGCGACGAAGGTCGCCGCCCATTGTGCCGGCCCGAAGCCGACCGGCCCCACCCCGTGCAGCAGCCCCAGCACCGCCAGGTGCACCAGCACGCCGATGCCGCCCACGAGCGCGAAGGCCATGAAGCGCAGCGGCACCACGCCGCCCAGCGTCTTGTCCGCCAGCAGCCCGGCGAATTCCAGCAGCACCCCGGCGTCGAGCTTGCTCTCCCCCGCCTCGCGCGCCCGAAAGGTGTACGGGAATTCCGCGATGCGCAGCGGCCGCCCGGCCGACAGCAGCACGTCCAGCAGGATCTTGAATCCGGTTGCGGTCAGGCGCGGGGCGATCTCCTCGAACAACGGCCGCGGCATGGCGAAGAAGCCGCTCATGGGGTCGCCCACGCGCACCGGCAGCGTGGCATTGGCCAGCGCCGCACCGCCGTCGGAGACCATGCGGCGCAACGGCGACAGCCCCTCCCCCTTGGTGCCGCCGGCGATGTTGCGGCTGCCGATGGCGACCTCGGCCTCGCCGGCCTGGAGCGCCGCCAGCATGCGCGGCAGGATCGTCTCGTCGTGCTGCAGGTCGCCGTCGATCACCGCGACGAACGGCGCGGCGGAGGACAGGATGCCCTCGACGCAGGCGGAGGCCAGGCCGCGCCGGCCGACCCGCCGGATGCAACGCACCCTGCCGTCGGTCGCGGCGATCGCCTTGGCGCGCGCCGCCGTTCCGTCGGGGCTGTCGTCGTCGACGAAGATCGCCTCCCACGCGATGCCCGCCAGCGCGGCATCGAGCCGCGCGACCATGGGCGCGACGTTGGCGGCCTCGTTGAAGCAGGGGATCACCACGGTGATCTGTGGCAGGGCAGGCTGCGTCATCGCCGGGCTTCCTGCGCCGGCCCGCGGCGAAGGGCAAGCGCCGCGTCGCCCCCCGGTGACCGCGGCGTCAGGCGCCCGGCAGCGCCCCGGGGCGAAGGCAACGCCCAGTTCGGCCATCAGCGCGGCCTGCGCCTCGGTCTCGATGCGCTCGGCCACCACCTGGGCGCCCACGGTGCGCGCCAGGTCGACCATGGCGGCGATGAAGCCGCGGTCGCGTTCGCTCTCGACCGAATTGGTCACGTACACGCCATCCACCTTCACGAAATCCACCCGGAAGGCGCGCAGGTAGCGGAAGGCCGCGGCCCCGGCGCCGAAATCGTCGATACAGATCGGCAGGCCGAGCGCGCGCAGGGCATCGACCGTGCGTCGCGCCTCCGCCTCGTCCTCGATCTCGGCGGTCTCGGTGATCTCGACCAGCAGGCGCTTCGCGAGGTCCGGGGCGGCTTCGAGCATGGTGCAGAGCCGTTCGCGGAAGGCCGCCGATTGCAGCGACAGCCCGGACAGGTTGCAGGCGATGCGCGTGCCGGCGGCCGCGCGCGCCGCCTCGCAGGCGGTCTCGACGACCGCCCAGTCGAGCGTCTCCGACAGGCCCACGGTCTCGGCCAGGGCGATGAATTCGGATGCCTCCCCGTAGGGCGTGCCGGGGGTGGGAATGGGGCGCAGCAGCGCCTCGTAGTGGTGCGCGCGCCGGTCGGCGAGCAGCACGATGGGCTGGAAGGCCAGGCGGAAGCGCCGCTCGGCGATGGTCCGGCGCAGCGCGGTGGCGCGTTCCGCCGCGCTGGCCACGAAGCCGGTCAGGCCGCCGGAGAAGCCGGCCTTCTCCAGCGCCTCGTCGCCGCCACGGGCGAAGGCCGACAGCGCGAAGCGCAGCGCGCGCGTCGCCTGCACCGGCGACAGCCCATCCGCCGCCAGCGAGACGGCGCGCGTGCCGATCGTCCCCGGCAGCCCGTGCTGCGCCAACAACAACGCCACCTGCTTCGACAGCGCGCCGAGGTCGGGCAGCCCTTCCCCGGGCAGCACGCCGAAGCGGCCGGAGCCGAAATCCGCCGCGACGGTGCCCGCGCCGCCCTGCGCCGCGAGCAGCGCCTGGATGCGCGCGGCGAGGTCGGCGCGCGGTGCCAGCGCCCCGCCATCGCCAATAAGCTCGATCAGGCCAAGCGCGCCGTTCTCCTCCGCCCCGCGCAGCATTTCCTCCGCCGCGCGCGCAAGGCCCGGCCCGCCCGGCAGTGGCCCGCCCGGCAGGTCGTTGGGCAGCGGCGAGAAGGTCAGGCAGAAGGCGCCCGAACGCCCCGGCGCCGCCAGGCCCGCGACGCTGAAGGGCGAGCGCGCGCGGTCCGCCAGGCGGATGGCGGTGGGGCGGATGCGCCCCGTCGCGCTCAGCAGTTCCAGCGCGGTGCCCATGCCCGAGCGCTGGTCGCGCGCGACCAGGTCCTGCACGGGGCGGCCGATGAAACTGCCGCCGGAGCGGCCGAATCGCGCGGGAAAGGCGCCCTCGGCGAAGGTGATGCGGCCATCCGCATCGGCCTCGACCAGCAGTTCCGCCGCGGCGAAGGCGAAGGTCAGGAAGCGGTCCGCGGCGTTCACGGCGCTCGGGCGCACGATTTCCTGCATGATTCCACCTGGTGGCGAGGAGGACCATCCTGGCCGCCAGGGCTTAAGCGCGCGTGAAGCGCGGCACGCGGGTTCCAAGGACCGGCGCCGGCCCGGGCCAGCCCTCAAGGATGCGCCCGGTCATGGGCCGGGGCGGGACGCAGCCCGGCACAAGGCCGCCTCAGCGCGCCTTGATCGGCCGCGTGCCGTGGCTGTCCTGCGGCACGCCGCGGCCGAGCGACATGTGGCTGTGCACCCCCACCCAGCGCCCGTCCGGCTGCTTCTGCAGCATGATGGTGGCGCGCCCCGGGCGGTCGAATTCGCTGCCGTCGGGGCTCCAGCCGGTGCTGGACCAGGGCGTGACCGCCACCGCCGTGCCGCCATCCGCCGAGGCCAGCACCTCGGTATGCGCCAGGTCGAAGCGGAAATCCTTGGTGCGCGGCCAGACGTTGGACCACTGCGTGTCGGTCCAGGCGGCCCGGCTGCGCACCAGTTCCTGGTAGGTGCCGAAGATCACGATGTCGTCGTGCCAGAACGGGTAGGCGGCGCGGAAATCGACATCGCGCACGCAGGCGGCGAAGCGGTCGAGCCAGTCGAGGATCTCGGTGCGCAGCGCGGGGCTGGCGGCGGGGATTGGAAGATTGGTCATCCTGCTTGCCCTGCTGGGCCACGGCGCGGGCTGTTCGGCCCGCGCCGGGCACGCTCACTTCACGACCGAGAACGCCGTCGGCTTCAGCGCCATCACGGTCTGCTGCTTCAGCGCGCCCAGGCCACCCACGACCTTGCCGAATTCCTGCCACTGCGGGTCGTTCATCATGGCGGTGCGGCGGCGGTCGCGGTCGCCGAAGCCTTCGTACAGCCAGCAGAACACCACCTGGTTGATGGGCCCGATCTCGGTCACGGCGAACATCAGCAACTGGCCCAGGATGCGCTTCTGCACCGGCAGGCCGAGTTCCTCATACGCCTTGATCCAGGCCGGCATCTTACCGGGGTGGAAGTCGTAGGTGCGGTGGTCGACGACCATGCCGGTGCCGCCGATCTCGCGCTTGAAGGAGAAGCCCTTGGCGGAGGTGATCGGCGAGAAGCCGGTCGGCTTCAGGAACTTCACCTCCTGGCTCGCGATGCAGCCGGCGGCGGCCTTCTTGAATTCGCCCCATTGCGGATCCGCCTCGCGCGCGGCGATGCCGGCGTCACGGGTGTCGATGTCGTCCCAGCCGCGCATGAAGACGAAGCGGTTGATGGTGCCGACCTCGACCGTGAAGGTGCCCATCGACGGCGCGCCCAGCGTGCGCACGGATGACGGAAAGCCCATGCTGCCGAAGGCGTCGATCCATTGCGGCTGCTTGCCGGGGTGGAAGGTGTATTGGCGGTGTTCGATGTACATGGCGTTCCTCTGAGAAGGCAGGCCGCGCACCTTCCGCCGGGCTCGCATCCGAGGCAAGCCGCGTCGGCGACATTCGCCCGGCGCGCCCGGCGGCCCGGTCGACCTAGGCCGCCGGCAGGATCACGCCCTTCCCCTCGGTCTGCCGGTCGAACAGCCGATACGCTTCCTCCGCCTGGTCGAGCCGCCAGCGATGGGTGAACAGCGCATCCACATCGATGCCGCGGTCCGCGACATAGCGTGCGCATTCCGCCTGGCCGACCGTCGAGAAGGTCCAGGACCCGACCAGCGTCACCTGCCGGCGCAGCAGGTCGGGGCTGACATCGAGCGTGACCTCCCCGCCCTCGCCCACGAAGCAGGCGGTGCCCCAGGTGCGCACGCATTGCACCGCCTGGCGCCGCGCGAGCGGGTTGGACGAGGCATCGATCGACGCATGCGCGCCGCGGCCATGCGTCGCCTCCTTGATCGCCCCCAGCACGTCGTTGGTCTCGGCGGGGTTGATCAGCAGGTCCGCGCCGAATTGTCGGGCCCGTGCCAGGCGTTCGGGCGAGGTGTCGAGCGCGATCACCCGCGCGCCCATCTTCGCGGCGAGCAGCGTGGCCGACAGCCCGACCGGCCCCTGCCCGAACACGGCGATGGTCTGGTCCCCGGTCAGCCCCAGCCGCTGCAGGGCGCCCCAGGCGGTGCCGGTGCCGCAGGAGATGGCCGCCCCGGCCTCGAACGACAATTCCTCCGGCAACTCGACCATGGTGCGGGCCGGGCCCTTGAGGTAGCGCGCATGGGCGCCGTGCGCGGTCGCGCCATAGACCGCCTGCACGCCGTCGTCGCACAGCTGCATCCAGCCCGTGTTGCACTGCGGGCAGGCGCCGCAGCCGCGATAATGATGCTGCATGGCGCGCATGCCGACCCAGGCCTGGTTCGGCGCGACGCCCGCGCCCACCGCGACAACCACGCCGCAGGGCTCGTGCCCCGCGATGATCGGCCCGCTGCTGGCACCCAGGCCCAATGCCGCGGTGCGCCCGGGGCCGGCTGGCGCCCGGTAGAACTTCAGGTCGCTGCCGCACATGCCCGAGGCGCGGATCTCGAGCACCACCTCGCCAGGTCCCGGCGATGGGTCCGGAAACTCCATCAGTTCGAGCCGACGGTCGCCGGTGAAGACGATGCCTTGCATGCGGGCGTTCCTCCTGACCTGGCAGCCAAACACCGCCACCGCGATCGGTCCAGCGATCGCGCCTGCTGCGCTGCAACAAAAAACTCATGTCGGAGCCCGCTTGTTTGTCCTAGTGCAAGGTGGCGCCACGTTGGGCCGGGTATCGACAGGCCGCCTGTGCAGGAGACCGTGATGGCCGAAGCCCGTCCGACCGACCCCCTGCCCCGGGTCTGGGACCCCGACAGCCGCGTGGGGGACATGCTCAAGGGCAAGCGCGGCCTCGTGGTCGGCATCGCGAATGCCGATTCCATCGCCTATGGCTGCGCGGTGAAGCTGCGCGCCTTCGGTGCCGACCTCGCCGTCACCTACCTGAACGAGAAGGCCGAGAAGCACGTCCGCCCGCTGGCCGAGCAGTTGCAGGCCCAGATCATCGCGCCGATGGACGTGCAGCAGCCAGGCGCGCTGGAGGCGCTGTTCGACCGCATCGCGCAGGAATGGGGGCGGCTCGACTTCGTCATCCATTCCATCGCCTTCGCCCCACGGGATGATCTGCACGGGCGCGTGGTGGATTGCTCGCCCGAGGGCTTCGCGCAGGCCATGCACGTCTCCTGCTGGTCCTTCCTGCGCATGGCGAAGCTGGCCGAACCGCTGATGAGCCAGGGCGGCGTCCTGGTCACCATGTCGTACTATGGGTCCGACAAGGTGGTCGGGAACTACAACATGATGGGGCCGGTGAAGGCGGCGCTCGAGGCGTCGGTGCGCTATGCCGCGGCGGAACTGGGCGACAAGGGCATCCGCGCCTTCGCCGTCTCCCCCGGCCCGCTGAAGACGCGCGCGGCCTCGGGCATCGCGCAGTTCGACGAGCTGGTGCAGATGGCGCAGGAACGCGCGCCGCAGCACCGCCTGGTGGATATCGCCGAGGTCGGGCGCGTGGTGTCCTTCCTGGTGGGCGGCGCCTCCAGCGGCATGACCGGCGACACGATCTATGTCGACGCCGGCCTGCACAACGTGGCCTGAGGGCGATGCGCAAGGCGATCTCCCCCGAGGACGCGGCCACCCTGGTGCCCGACGGCGCCAGCGTGATGATCGGCGGCTTCATGGCCGTGGGGTCCCCGCACCGCGTGATCGACGCCCTGGTCGCGCGCGGCGCCAAGGGCCTGACCATCATCGGCAACGACACCGGCAAGCCGGGCCTGGGCATCGGCAAGCTGATCGATGCCGGCTGCGTGGCGCGCGCCATCGTCAGCCATATCGGCACCAACCCGGTCACGCAGAAAAAGATGATCGCGGGCGAGATGCAGGTGGACCTGGTGCCGCAGGGCACGCTGGCCGAACGCATCCGCGCCGCCGGGGCGGGCCTCGGTGGCGTGCTGACACCCACCGGCATCGGCACCTCGGTCGCCGAGGGCAAGCAGGTGATCGCGGTCGATGGCCGCGACTACCTGCTCGAGACGCCGCTGCGCGCCGATGTCGCGCTGCTGCATGCGTATGAGGCCGACTACTACGGCAACCTGACCTTTCGCCTCACCGCCACGAACTTCAACCCACTCATGGCGATGGCGGCGGGCATCGTGATCGCCGAGCCGGACGAGATCGTGCCGGTGGGCGTGATCCCGCCCGACCACGTCAGGACCCCCGGCATCCTGGTCACCCATCTGGTCGAGAGGCCGCGCTGATGGACGGCAAGGAAATCATCGCCCGCCGCGTGGCCGGCGAATTGCGCCACCGCATGCTGGTCAACCTCGGCATCGGGCTGCCCACCCTGGTCTCGCGCTACGTGCCCGAGGGCATGGTGGTGGCCTTCCAGAGCGAGAACGGCATCATCGGCTTCGGCGCCCAGCCGCCCGACGGCATGGAGGATCCGAACCTGACCGACGCCGGCGGCGGCTACATCAGCGCGCTGCCCGGCGCCTATTCCTTCGACAGCGCCATGTCCTTCGCGCTGATCCGCGGCGGGCACCTGGATATGACCGTGCTGGGCGGGCTGCAGGTTGATGCGTCGGGACGGCTGGCGAACTGGATGGTGCCGGGCCGCATGGTGGCCGGCATGGGTGGGGCGATGGACCTGGTGGCCGGGGCGAAGCGCGTGGTCATCGCCATGCAGCACGCCGCCAGGGGCGAGGCGAAGATCGTCCCGCTGCTGACCCTGCCACCGACCGCCGCGCGCCCGGTATCCCTGGTGGTGACCGACCTCGCGGTGATCGAACCGACGCCCGAGGGCCTGGTGCTGCGCGAACGCGCCCCGGGCGTCGGCGTGGACGAGATCCTCGCCGCCACCACCGCGCCCCTGATCCTGCCCGACGCCATCCCGGAGATGCGCCTGTGACCATCACCGCCCCCGCCCTGATCGGCCGCACCTGGGACGACATCGCGCTGGGCGAGACCGCCAGCATCACCCGCGTCTGCACACCCAACGACCTCATCGTCTTCGCCCATGCGTCGGGCAACATGAATCCGGTGAACCTGCCCGGCGAATCCGAACAGGAAACCGGTCGCACCGCGGTGGCGCCGGGCATGTGGTGCGCGTCGCTGTTCTCGGCCGTGTTCGGCAACAAGCTGCCGGGGCCGGGCTCGGTCTACCTGTCGCAGAGCCTGCGCTTCCATGCGCGCATCGAGGCCGGCGAAGCCGTCATCGCCGCCGTGACGGTGCGCGAGAAGCTGCCGGGCAACCTGCTGGTCATGGAGTGCCGCCTCGAGAAGGCGGACGGCACCCTGGTGGTCGACGGCACGGCCGAGATCTGCCCGCCGCAGAACCGCCTGGTCACCGATGGCGTGGTGATCCCGGAACTGACGCTGATGCCGCGCGGGAAGTTCTTGCGCCTGCTGGAGGCCTGCCGCGGCCTGCCGCCGATGCCCACCGCGATCGCCGCGCCGACCGACGAGAACTCGCTCGGCGGCGCCTGGGAAGCCACCAGGGAAGGGCTGATCGAACCCATCCTCGTCGGCCCCGAGGCCGAGATCCGCGCCGTCGCGGAGCGCATCGGCTGGGACCTGGCCGGCGTGCGGATCGAACCCACCGCCGATGTACACGCCGCCCCTGCCCGCGCCGTGGCCCTGGTGCACGAAGCCCGCGCCGAGGCGGTGATGAAGGGCAACATCCATTCCGACGAGGTGCTGCGCCACGTCACCAAATCCGATGGCGGGCTGCGCGCCGGGCGGCGCATCAGCCATGCCTTCGTGCTCGATATCCCCGGCCATGAAGGCCTGATGATCATCACCGACGCCGCCATCAACATCCTGCCGGACCTGATGACCAAGGCGGACATCGTGCAGAACGCGATCGACCTGGCGCGGGCGATCGGCATCGAGACGCCGCGCGTTGGCGTCCTCTCCGCCCTCGAGACGATCAACCCCGCCATCCCGTCGACCGTCGATGCCGCCGCCTTGGCCAAGATGGCCGAGCGCGGGCAGATCAAGGGCGGCCTGGTCGATGGTCCGCTGGCGATGGACAACGCGGTGGACCTGGAGGCGGCGCGCACCAAGGGCATCCATTCCTCCGTTGCCGGGCGCGCCGACGTGCTGGTGGCGCCCAACCTCGAAGCCGGGAACATGCTGGCCAAGCAGTTGGTCTTCCTGTCGCAGGCCGATACCGGCGGGCTGGTGCTCGGCGCCAAGGTGCCGGTCATGCTGACCAGCCGCGCCGATGACGAACATGCGCGGCTCATGTCGGCGGCCTTCGCGGTGCTGTACGGCTATTGGCGCCGCACCGGGCGTTCGCGCCTGGCGGAGGTGACGCCATGATCGCGACCGGCGATGCCGTTCTGGTGCTGAACGCCGGGTCCTCCTCGATCAAGTTCGAGCTGTTCGAGGTCCCGGACGCACCCCCGCCCATCCCGCGCTTCGCCGGCCAGATGGAGGGCATCGGCGCCGCGCCGCACTTCACCGCAAGGGATGCGACGGGCACCCGGCTGGCCGATCGCCGCTGGGACAATGGCGAGGCGCCGGGCAATCACCGCGCCGCGCTCGGTGTCATCATCGACTGGCTGGAGGGCGTGCTGGCCGGGCGGCGCGTGGCGGCGGTCGGGCATCGCGTGGTGCATGGCGGGCCGGACCTGGCCGCTCCCGTGCTGGTCGATGTGGCGGTGATGGAACGCCTGCGCGACCTCGCACCGCTGGCGCCGCTGCACCAGCCGCACAACCTCTCGGGCATTGCCGCGGCGGCGGAACGCTTCCCCGGCGTGCCGCAGGTGGCGTGCTTCGACACGGCCTTCCACCGCGCCCATGCCTGGGAGGCCGACACCTTCGCCCTGCCGCCGGAATTCTACGACCGCGGCATCAGGCGCTATGGCTTCCACGGCCTGTCCTACGAATACATCGCGCACAGCCTGGCGGAATCCGATCCGGCCCTGGCCGCCGGGCGCGTGGTGGTGGCGCATCTGGGCAATGGCGCGTCGCTGTGCGCCATCCACAACGGGCGCAGCGTCGACAGCACCATGGGCTTCACCGCGCTGGACGGCGTGCCGATGGGCACGCGCTGCGGCCAGATCGACCCCGGCGTGCTGCTGCACCTGATGACGACCGAGGGCATGGACGCCGCCACCGTCCAGACGCTGCTGTATGGCCAGGCCGGGCTGAAGGGCATGTCCGGCATCAGCCAGGATGTGCGCGACCTGGAAGCCAGCGCCAACCCGCGCGCCGCCCGGGCGCTGTCGCATTTCTGCTGGCGCGTGCGGCGCGAGGTCGGCGCGCTGGCGGCGGCGCTGGGCGGCATCGATGCGCTGGTCTTCACCGCCGGCATCGGCGAGAACGCGGCGGGCATCCGGGCCGCGGTCTGCGACGGCCTGGAATTCCTCGGCATCGTTATCGATCCGGCTCTGAACGCAGCCCACGCGCCCGAAATTTCGCCCCCCGGCGCGCGCACGCGCGTGCTGGTCCGCCAGACCGACGAGGAAGGCATGATCGCCCGCCACGTCCTGGGCGTGCTGCAACGCAGCGAAAACGCTTGAAGCGCGGCGCGTCGCGGCGCACATCACTGGCCTGAGCACGGAGACCGCCATGCCCCCCATCCCCACCCTGCCGACCCGCGAACTGGCGGAGAAGGCCCAGGAGACGGCGACCCGCGTGCTCGACCAGGTCCGCACGCTGACCGAAGTCATGTCCCGCCATGCCGGCGCCATGATGCCCGCAGCCCCCGGCGCCAGCAGCGCGCAGGCCATGAAGGACATGGCCGCCCGCTTCACCCGCACCCCCGCCGCGCTGGTGCAGGACGCCCAGGCCTATGCCACCGACGCCGCGCAGCGCTGGCTGATGTTCTGGGACGTGATGCGCGAGGCCGGCAACAACTTCGTCGAGCACGAACGCGCCGGCTGCCAGCCGGTGCTGTTCTTCGAATACGAGACGATCGTCGATGGCCGCACCCTGCCGCGCCCGGTGAACTACGCCCTGGTGCGCATCACGCCGCCCGAAGGCACCCGCGCGGTCGACCCCAAGCTGCGCCCCTTCGTCATCATCGACCCGCGCGCCGGCCACGGCGCCGGCATCGGCGGCTTCAAGAACGACAGCCAGGTGGGCGTCGCGCTGCGCCGCGGGCACCCGGTGTACTTCGTGATCTTCTACCGCGAACCCGAGAAGGGCCAGACCATCCTGGACGTGACGGCAGCGGAGGCGACCTTCCTCACGCGCATCACCGCCGACCATCCGGCCGCGCCCAAGCCGGTCGTGATCGGCAATTGCCAGGGCGGCTGGGCGACCATGATGCTGGGCGCGGCCGCCCCCGACGCGGTGGGCGCGCTGGTGCTGAACGGCGCGCCGCTGTCCTACTGGGCCGGCGAGAAGGGCCGCAACCCGATGCGCTATCTGGGTGGCCTCGCGGGCGGCGGCTGGCCGTCCTCGCTGATGGCGGACCTCGGCAACGGCAAGTTCGACGGCGCGGGGCTGGTGGCGAACTTCGAAAGCCTGTCGCCGGGCAACACCTGGTTCAAGAAGTACTTCGACCTCTATTCCAGCGTGGATACCGAGGCCGACCGCTTCCTGGAATTCGAACGCTGGTGGGGCGGCTACTTCCTGATGACCACGGACGAGATCCGCTGGATCGTCGACAACCTGTTCATCG
>LNFM01003784.1_pt1 | contig 79816 bp, 62 predicted proteins | sample 596031 | NCBI WGS metagenome assembly LNFM01 (sample SAMN04254537, study PRJNA301005) | activated carbon metagenome | isolation source: dual media filters at the Ann Arbor, Michigan drinking water treatment plant | place: USA: Ann Arbor | reverse complement strand
ACGAAGCTGCGCAGCGGCGCCACGCTCTTCTCGATCGACGGCCCGCGCGTGATGCGCGGCGGCGGATCCGACCCGAGCCTGAGCTCGAGCTCGTCCCAGACGCGCGCGTCGGGCCAGTCCTCGATCCTTTCGTCGAGGGCGCATTGGATGTAGTAGCGGCTGCGCGTCGGCGAGCGCATCGAGGCGAGCGAGAAGCCGCGCGCGTGGCTGGCATAGATCAGCTCGTCCGAGCAGGGCGGCACGTCGGCCAGGATGCCGAGCCAGCCGAACGGGTAGGTACGCTCGAAGGTCCTGGACTTCGTGGCCGGCAACGCCGGCCGGCTGACGCCATGGAAGCCGTCGCAGCCGGCAATGAAATCACAGACCAGCGTGTGATCGACGCCCGCCAGCCGATAGCTGAGGCTCGGTTGCTCGGAGTCGATGCCGTGCAGGGCCACATCAGCGGCCTCCCAGACGATCGGGCCGTCGCCGGCAAGGCGCGCGGCGATCAGGTCCTTGGTCATCTCGGTCTGGCCGTAGACGGTAACGGTCTTGCCTACCAGCTCGCGGAAGTCGACGCGAAAGCGCCGGCCGGCGACGGTGATCTCGACGCCATCGTGCACCAGTCCCTCGCGATGCAGGCGGTCGGCGACGCCGGCCTCCTCCATCAGCGACACCGTGCCCTGCTCCAGCACGCCGGCCCGGATCCGTGCCTCGACATAGTCGCGCGAGCGTGCCTCCAGGATCACGCTGTCGATGCCGTGCACCCTGAGCAGGCGCGCCAGCAGCAACCCTGCCGGTCCCGCGCCGATGATGCCGACCTGTGTCCGTTCCTGTGTCGTCACGTCGTGCTTCGCCTCCCTGTCCCGATCCTATTCGCGATTTGTTTGGCCCCACAACAAATTCGCCCGGGAGTGTGCCGCCTAAGGCGGAGTAACCCTCCGCCAACGTCGCGTTCGTCGCATGCTCCTCCCCAGATCCGCTGGTGCTTCGCTGGGGAGGACAATGAGATGAGCGCCACGGGAGTGGCGCGCTCCCAGCACATGACACTCCCCAGCGACGACGCTGGGGAGGAAGATCACTCAAGCCGGCTTCAGCCCCGACAGGAACCGCTCGACGACCGCCGCGAACTGCTCCGGCATGTGGTCGGGCAGCGGCACCATGCCGTTCTCGATCTCGACCAGGGTGCTGCCGGGAATGTCGCGAGCGACCCGCGCGGCATGCGGATAGGCGTGCGGGTCGGCGGTCGGCGCGACCACCAGGGTCGGGCAGCGAATCAGGCCGAGGCGCGGCTCCATGACATAGCGGCCGACCACGCGATGGCCTTCGGCGGCGCGCGGGCCGGCACGCAGCGCGTCGATCACGAAGCGCTCCAGGAGATCGCCGCGACCGTCGGGATAGAAAGCCTGGCGCATCGCCCACAGCTCCACGAGGTGGCGGCCGTCGGCCGATGCCGTCACCTCGTCGACCACCTTCTTTCCGACCGACGCCGCGCGCCGCGCGGCATCGACGTAGGGCGAGGCCGACAGCACCAGCGCCGCGACCCGCTCCGGCCGCGACGCGGCCATCTCGACGGCGATCGCCGCGCCGGTGTGATGGCCGACCACGATCGCCCTGTCGTGGTCCAGCGCCGCCAGCAGCTGGTGGGCGGCGTCGGCCCACGCCTCGATCGAATCCTGCCCGGCCGGCAGCGGCGTCGAATCGCCGAAGCCTACGGTATCCATGGCGAGGGCACGCCAGCGTCTGCCGAGCAGCGGCAGCACGTCGCGGAACTCGTCCCACGAGCGCGGCGTCTGGTGCAGCAGGAGGACCGGGCGCCCGCTGCCGCAGGCCGCGACATGGACGACGCCGCCCCGTATGGGCACGAACGACCGCTCGATCGCAGGCATCCTTGGTGTCGTCATCCTCGACCGAGCAGGCAAAGCAGAAGAGCCACACTCGCGACGCTACACGCTACGTCGGTTGGCGGCGAGCATCCTCGATGCGTTTCTCCTCGCCCTACAGGGGCTGGCCGCCGGCGTCCCGGATGATCGCACGCACCTGCTCGGCGGTCTCGAACAGCCGCTGCGTGTAGCCGCCGAGCTCGATGGTCGATCGCGCCCCGCCGACCATGTCCTTGGGTGCAAGCGCGACGGGGCCGATCACCCGCAGCGCGTCGAACCAGACCCTGGTTCCATCCGGCGCGGTGACGACGGCCAGCGACGGCAACGCAGGCCTGACCAGCGCGATCACCTGGTCGAGCGGCTCGCGCACCAGCGACATCGTCTCCCAATCGATGCGGGTTTGCGCGCCGCGGTTCCCGGCCGCGCTCTCATCCGCCAGGGTACGCCGGATGCGCACGATCCGCGCGGCATCGATCGCGATCGCCAGGCCATCCAGGCCCGTCAGCATGATCATCGCCGTCCCAAGGTCCCACTCCCACGGCACAGTCTATGGATGCACGATCATCCATGCAACCGCCGATAGCCTCACGCTTGAAAGAGCTATCGCAATAACATCGCGTCTCGTCGCGCGGGCTTCTCGCGAGCGACAAGAAGTCCGTGGACAGCGGCACGCGACGTTGGGAGGCTACATCGTTGAGAGTATTCACAACGGGCATAAACGAGCCTCCCATGCTGGCCGAAATCGACTCGATCGACACGCTTGCCGAGCGATGGCTGCTGCGCTTCGAGCAGGCACTGACACGCGGCGATGCGGGCCTGCTCGAAGCGCTGTTTCATGGCGACAGCCATTGGCGCGACGTGCTGGCGCTCTCCTGGGAGTTCAGGACGCTGAGCGGCCGCGAGCACTTTCTCGGCCCCCTCGGCGCCGACGCCGGGCGGAGCCGGCCGCATCATTTTGCGCTGAGCTCGGGCCGCATGCCGCCGCGCGTGGTGATGCGCTCCGGCGTCCAGGCGATCGAGGCGATCTTTCAGTTCGAGACCGCGTTCGGCCGCGGCAGCGGCGTGCTGCGCCTCACGCCGGCCGACGGCAGCGCCGAGCCCAGGGCGTGGACCCTGCTGACCGCGCTCGACGAGCTCAAGGGGTACGAGGAGCAGTCGGGTCGCGCGCGCACCTCCGGCAAGGCGCATTCGCGCGACTTCCGTGGGCCCAACTGGCTCGACCTGCGCCGGAAAGCCTCCCGTTACGAGGATCGCGATCCGGCGGTCGTCGTGGTCGGCGGCGGCCAGGCGGGTCTCTCGATCGCCGCCCGGCTGGGCCAGCTCGGGGTCGATACGCTGATCGTCGATCGCGAACGGCGCATCGGCGACAACTGGCGAAACCGCTACCACGCCCTCACCCTGCACAACCAGGTGCAGGTCAATCATCTGCCCTACATGCCTTTTCCGCCGAGCTGGCCGACTTACATTCCCAAGGACAAGCTCGCCGGCTGGTTCGAGACCTATGTCGAGAGCCTGGAGCTCAACTACTGGGCGGGGACCGAGCTCGAGGGCGGCAGCTACGACGAGCGTCAGGGCCGCTGGACCGTCACCCTGCGCCATGCCGACGGCACGCGCCGTCAGATGCAGCCGCGCCATGTCGTGCTGGCCACCGGGGTGAGCGGCATCCCCAGCCTGCCCGACATCCCGGGCCTCGAGGACTTCGCCGGCAAGGTCGTTCATTCGAGCCGCTACGAGGACGGCGAGGCGTGGGCCGGCAAGCGCGCGCTCGTCGTCGGCACCGGCAACAGCGGTCACGACATCGCCCAGGACCTCTGCTCGGGCGGCGCCGAGGTGACGCTGGTGCAGCGCAGCCCGACCCTGGTCGTCAACATCGAGCCCAGCGCCCAGCTGCCCTATGCGCTGTACGACGAGGGCCCCTCGCTCGAGGATTGCGATCTCATCACCACCTCGATCCCGACCGTCCTGTCGAAGCAGAGCCATGTCCGCTTCACGCAGCAGGCCAAGGCGATGGACAAGACGCTGCTCGACGGGCTGCGGCGCGCGGGCTTCAAGCTCGACGACGGCGAGGACGGCACCGGGTGGCAGTTCAAGTACCTGACGCGGGGCGGCGGCTACTACTTCAATGTCGGCTGCTCCGACCTGATCGCCGAGGGCGCGATCGCGCTCCGGCAGTTCGCCGACATCGATCGCTTCGTGGCCGAGGGCGCGCGGATGCGTGACGGCAGCGTGCTGCCCGCTGACCTCGTGGTGCTGGCGACCGGCTACAAGGGGCAGGAGCACCTGGTCGGCAAGCTGTTCGGCGAGACGATCGCCCGGCGGGTCGGCCCGATCTGGGGCTTCGGCGACGGCCAGGAGCTGCGCAACATGTACACCCGCACGCCGCAGCCCGGCCTGTGGTTCATCGCCGGCAGCCTGGCGCAGTGCCGCATCAACTCGAAGTACCTCGCGCTGCAGATCAAGGCGAGCGAGGTGGGGCTGCTGGGAGCGATGTAGTCATGCTCTTCTGGACCGCGAGCGTCCTCGCTCGCTCTTCCTGATGAGCTCGATGAGGCGCGTTCGGCTTCGCCGGGCCGCGCCATGAGCGAGCGAGGACGCTCGCGGTCCGGAAGAGCATGAGTCCGCGTCAGCTCGCCGCCATCGCCAGCGCGTGGATCATGCCGGCCACCGCGCTCGCCAGCAGCACCGGGATCATGCCCATCCTGAAGCGGAAGATGGCGATCGCGGCGGCGGCGGCGAGGATCAGCGACGGCCAGTCGACCGACGACAGGACGGGCACCAGCACGCTGGCGCCGAGCAACGGCGTCGGCACGACCTCGGCGAACAGCACGTGGAGGGCGAACCACACGGCCAGGTTCAGGATGACCCCGACCACGGCCGCGGTGATCGCCCCCAGCGCCGCGCCGAGCGCCCGATTGGCGCGCAGCGCCTCGACGAACGGCGCGCCGAAGAAGATCCAGAGGAAGCACGGCACGAAGGTGACCCAGGTGGTGAGCAGGCCGCCCAGGGTCGCCGCCAGCAGGGGCGGCAGGCTGCCCGGCTCGCGCCAGGCGGCGAGGAAGCCCACGAACTGCGTCACCATGATCAGCGGGCCGGGCGTCGTCTCGGCAAGGCCGAGCCCGTCCAGCATCTCGCCCGGCTTGACCCAGTGGTAGTGCTCGACCGCCTGCTGGGCGACGTAGGCCAGCACGGCATAGGCGCCGCCGAAGGTGACGATCGCCATCTTGCTGAAGAAGACCGCGATCTCGGTGAACACGTTGCTGCCGCCCAGCGCTAAATAGAGCAGCGCGACCGGCACCAGCCACAGGCCGAGGAACACGGCGGCGATCGACAGCGACCAGCGGAGGTTGGGCCGTGCGTGCTCGGGCGTCTCCTCGCCGAGCAGCGACTCGCGATCGGCGACCTGGCGGGCGCCGACCCTGCCGTGGCCGCCGCCGGCCAGCAGCGGCTTGTAGCCGGCAACGCCCCCGGCGTAGCCGATCAATCCGGCGCCGAGCACGATGATGGGGAACGGCACGCCGTAGAAGAAGATGGCGATGAACGACAGCGCCGCCAGCGCCACAAGCACGTTGTTCCCGAGCGCCCGCTTGCCGACGCGCAGCACCGCCTCGATCACGATCACCAGCACGGCGGCCTTGAGGCCGAAGAACAGGCCCTCGACTATGGTGAGCTTGCCCAGCAGCACGTAGACCCACGACAGCGCCATGATCGACAGCAGCCCGGGCAGCACGAACAACGTGCCGGCGAGCAGGCCGCCCTTGGTGCGATGCATGAGCCAGCCGATATAGGTCGCGAGCTGCTGCGCCTCGGGGCCGGGCAGCAGGGTGCAGTAGTTGAGCGCCTGCAGGAATCGGTTCTCGCCGATCCACCTCTTCTCCTCGACGATGATGCGGTGCATGACGGCGATCTGGCCGGCCGGCCCGCCGAACGACAGCGCGGCGACCCGCGCCCACACCTTCATCGCCTCGCCGAACGACACGCCGTGGCTCGTTCGCCTCCCCGGCGAAGCTGGGGAGGTGTCCGCGCCTGCGCTGAGCGAAGCCGAAGGGTCTGCGCCAACGGAGGGGTCGTGAGTCATGCTCGCGCTCCCGTCGTCGGCTGGTTGGCCCTGAAACAGTCGTAGAGGTCGTCGAGCACGGCGGCGCCGCGTGCCAGGCGCTGTACGTCGTCGCGCTGCCCGGCAGCGATGCCTGCCATCAGGGTGCGGATGCCGGCAGTCTCCTCGCGGCCGAACTTGCCGTCCTTGAGATCGATGTCGTGGATGATCTCGGCGATGGCGGCGAGCGCCGGATCGTCGAGGCCGGCGCGCTTCAGCAGCACCTCGAAGGTGCAGCGGTCGCCCTCGTGCGTGTACTCGCCCTCGAACATGTCGAAGCGCACCTCGCCGGCGCGCGGCGCGTAGCTGCGGCTGGCTACGAACTTGAAGCGTGCCCCGCCGTCGATGAAGCGGCGGATCAGCCAGGCCGAGGCGATGCGATCGACCTGGACGTGCTCGCGCGTCACCCAGACCTTGCCGCCGAGCGCCGAGGCGGCCGACGGGCTCTGTGCCGTGCTCATGGTGTCACTCCCTTCCTGGAGGCGGCGCTCGAGATCGACGACCAGCCGCTCCGCCGTCGCGCGCTCCGATGCGCCGAAAAAATCGATGGCGGCCGTCTCGCCGAGCCGCTTGCGCAGGCGACCGACGGCGCCGCTGATCTCGGCCAGCAGCGCGGCCGGCGCCGCGCCGCTCGCCGCCTCGCCGTCGAGCCGCGCTTCCAGCGCACGCGCCTCGCCGGCCAGCCCGGCGTACTCCTCGTCGCGCTGGGCGCGGAACATCCCGCGCAGCTCCTCGTCGGACAGCCCCTCGACCAAGTGCGATTCGCAGACCAGCGCCTCGCCGCCCAGCTCGACGATCTCGCGTGCGAGCCAGGCGAAGTCCTCCTGCATCTCCTCGTTGCTGGGCAGCGCATAGACGGCGTTCTTCACCGTCACCGCGCCCAGCGCCTGCAGGCGGCGCCACACCTTGACCCGCGCGTAGGCGGGCTTGGCGGGCAGCTGATGGATCAGCAGCAGCCAAGGGGCACGCGTCGGGGTTCCGCCGTCATTCATGATGCATCTGTACCTTGTCTCGAAATAGTTTGCAACATGTGTATCTTTTTCACTTGTAGTTCGCGAGAAACGTCTATATCAATTGCTACAGTCGTATCAACGGAGACCGCTCCATGGCATTCCAGGCCAAACCCATCGCCTTCAAGCCGCCGCGCCTCACGGGATTGAGTGCCCGGCTGATCGCCAGTCACTACGAGAACAACTACGGCGGCGCCGTCCGTCGCCTGAACGCCATTCGCGGCGAGCTGATCCAGCTCGATCCCGCGGCGGTGCCCGGTTTCCGGCTGAACGGCCTGAAGCGCGAGGAGCTGATCGCCACCAACTCGATGCTGCTGCACGAGGCCTACTTCGATGCGCTGGGCGAGCGCGGCGGCGGCGATCCCGACGGCGTGCTGGCCGAGGCGATCTCCCGCGACTTCGGATCGCTTGCCCGGTGGCGCAGCGAGTTCGTCGCCATGGGCAAGGCGCTGGGCGGCGGCTCGGGCTGGGTCGTGCTCACCCGCTCCCCGCGCGACGGCACCCTCGCCAACGTCTGGGCGGCCGATCACAGCCACGCGCTGGCCGGCGGCACGCCCGTGCTGGCGCTCGACATGTACGAGCACGCCTATCACCTCGATTTCGGCGCCGACGCCGGCGGCTATGTCGATGCCTTCATGAGCAACATCGCCTGGCCCAACGTCGCCGCGCGCTTCGCCGGCCTGCCCGTCGCGCCCCGGCCGAACGCGGTCGACAACGCCTCCGCACGCCGTCTGCTGCAGGACGAGCCCGGCCTCGTCGTCATCGACGCGCGGCTGGCCGACGATGCCGCCGCCGTCCCGGTCCGCCTGCAGGGCGCGCGGCGCGCCCCGCCCGACCGGGTCGAGGCCGTAGCGGCAAGCCTGCCCAAGGGCAGCAAGGCGCTGGTCTACTGCGCCTGGGGCTTCGACATCGGCGGCGACTGCGCGGCCAGGCTGCGTGAGCACGGCATCGATGCCGTGGCCCTCGCCGGCGGCATCGGCTCGTGGCGCGCCGACGGGCTTCCCACCGAACCGATCAAGGAAGGAGAACCGACATGAAGTGGGTTACGAGAGAGCGTCCGAAGATCGACCGCATCGCCTGCCCGTGGCTGATCCAGCGCTTCATCGAGAAGGAGCCGGAGTTCCTCTACGTGCCGGCCGACCAGGTGGTGGCAACGGCGGAGAAGACCGGCGCCATCCCCTACGACATCCCCGGCGTCAAGTTCAGCCATGTCGGCGAGAAGTGCAGCTTCGACGCCTTCATCGCCGAGTACAGGCTCGCGGCGCCCGGGCTCGAGCGGCTGGCCGACATCGTGCGCGGCGCCGACACCTCGCGGCTCGACCTGACGCCGCAATCGCCCGGCCTGTTCGCCCTCTCGCTTGGCCTCAGCCACGTCTTCCCCGACGACCACGAGATGCTGCGCCACGGCATGGTGATGTACGACGCGCTCTACGCCTGGTGCCGCAGCCTGACCGGCGAGACGCACAACTGGCCCCCCAGGATGTGAGGAACCGATGTCCGTCACCACTGCGGAGGCGGCACGGCCGCCTCCCGCGGCGGCGCGCACGCGCCTGCTGCTGGAAGGGCCGATCGTCTCGACCCTGCTGCGGCTTTCCGCGCCGAACCTCGTCGTCAATGTCGTCCTGATCAGCGTCGTCACCAGCGTCGACGCACATTTCATCGGCCGGCTGGGGCCGGCGGCGCTGGCCGGTCTCGCGCTGGTGTTTCCGCTGATGATGCTCATGCAGCAGATGGCGAATGCCACCATGGGCAGCGCACTCTCGGCCGCGCTCGCTCGCGCCATCGGCGCAGGCCGCCGCGACGACGCCACGGCTCTGGCCACGCATGGCCTGATCATCTCCATGGCCATTGCGGCCCTCTTCACGGCAGGGTTCCTGCTCGCCGGGCCGGCGCTCTACGGCGTCATGGGCGGGCGGGACGACATCCTCGACGCGGCGATCCAGTATTCCAACGCGATCTTCGCTGGCGCCTTCGCCTACTGGCTGCTCGGCGCGCTGACCAGCATCGTGCGCGCGACCGGCCAGGTGGCCGTTCTGGCGTGGGTCTACGTGGCGGCGGAAATTCTCCATATCGGCCTCGTGCCCCTGCTGATGTTCGGCTGGGGGGCCGTGCCGTCGCTCGGCATCGCCGGCGCCGGGATCGCCACGGTCATATCCTTCACGGCCTCTTCGGCCTTCCTGCTCGCGTATCTCGCCACGGGCAGAACATCGGTACGGATGTCGTTCCGGGGCGTGCGGCTGGAGCGCCGGTTGTTCGTCGACATCCTGCGCACCGGCGTGCCGCTGTCGCTGCAGCCCATCCTGAACAATATCGCCCTCGCCTTCCTGACGGGCTATGCCGGCATGCTGGGCGCCTCGGCGCTGGCCGGCGTCGGGGCAGCCGTGCGGCTCGAATACCTGATGTATCCGGTCGTGTTCGGGCTCGGCGCCACCGTGGTGACGATGGTGGGCACCAATGTCGGCGCAGGCCAGCTCATCCGGGCCGTCCGCATCACCTGGGTGTCCGCCGGTCTTGCGGTGCTGGCCACTGCCTCGATCGGGCTCGCGGCGATGGTCTGGCCGGATGCCTGGATCTCCCTGTTCACCACCGCCCCGGAAGTCATCGCGCACGCCTCGGTTTATCTGGTCATTGCCGCCTTGGGTTATCCCTTCATCGGCATGAACACCTTGACCTCGGCCTTCCAGGCCATGGGCCAGACCTTCTGGCCGTTGATGGGAGTCGTGAGCCGTGCCGTCATCCTGGCGGTCGGCGGTTGGCTGGTGGTCTCGGTCTTCGATGGCGGCCTCATCGGGCTCGCGATCGTCACGGCGCTCGGTCTCGGCGTGGGTGGCGGCATCGTCGCCATCGCATTCTGGATCGGCATGCGCCGCAAGCTCGGGAGGGTGTCATGACAGGTTCTCCGTTGCGTCTCTCCGGCTACGTCGAGCTGCCGGCGCATGTCGGCAAGGGCGGGTTCGACCACGCCGCCGTCCATGCCGCGAGCGGCCATGTCTACGTGGCGCACACCGCCAACGACGCGATCGATGTCCTCGATCCGATCGCCCGCCGCCATCTCTTCTCGGTACCCGGCCTGCCAGGAGTAGCCGGTGCGCTGGTGTGCGACGAGGCCGGGCTCGTCTTCTCGTCCAACCGGGCCGCCGACACGATCGGCATCTTCGCGCCGGGACCCAATCCTGCGGTGCGCAAGCTCGATGTCGGCGTTCGGCCCAACGGCCTCGCCTACGATCATCGACGGCAGCTCGTGCTGGCCGCCAATGTCGGCGATCCTGGCGTGCCTGGCTCACATACGCTGTCCATGATCGATCTCGCGAGGGGCGGGCAGCGAACGGAGATCGCCGTGAGCGGCCGCACGCGATGGGCGGTGTACGCCGCCGAGGAAGACCTCTTCTTCGTGAACATCATGGCGCCGTCGGAGATCGTCGCCGTCGATCCCGGGCAGCCCGACCGCATCGCGCGGACCATCCCGGTGCCACACGCCGGCGCGCACGGCCTCGACTACGACCCGGCCACCCGCCGGCTGTTCTGCGCCTGCGATGCCGGCGTGCTGGCCACGCTCGATGCCCGCTCGGGCAATCTTCTCGACGAGAAGCCGCTGAGCGGCGTGCCCGACGTCGTGTTCTTCAACCGCCAGCGCCGGCACCTCTACGTCGCCGTCGGCGATCCGGGCGTAATCGACGTCTTCTCGACGGAGTCGATGGCCAGGCTCGCGACCGTCGACACCGAGCCGGGAGCCCACACCACGGCGCTGTCGCCGGCCGGCGACTGGCTCTGCGCCTTCCTGCCGCGCACGCATCGCGCCGCCCTCTACGAGGTCACCTCGCCATGAACGATCCAGGCCTGCTCTTCCTGTCGCGCTCCGACATCGCTCGCCTGATGGCGTACGAGGACTATGTGGTGGCGGTCGAGGCGGCGTTCGTGGCGGCGGCCAAGGGCGAGGCGGTGGCGCCGCCGGCCGCTGCCCTGCACGTTCCCGAAGGCTCGTTCCACGCCAAGGGTGCCGCCCTGCTCGGCAGCAGCGCGGTGACGGCCATCAAGGTCAACGGCAACTTTCCCCGCAATCCTGCCGTCAACGGCCTGCCGACCGTGCAGGGCATCATCTACCTCGCCGATGCCGCCAACGGCCGGCCGCTCGCGGTGATGGACTCGATCGAGGTGACGAACAACCGCACCGCCGCCGCCACCACGCTTGCCGCCCGCCATCTGGCGCGACCGGGCTCCAGGACCGCCACCATCTGCGGTGCCGGTGTGCAGGGCCGTATCCAGCTTGTCGCGATTGCAGCGGCCGCCCGGCTGGAGCGGATCGACATCTGGGACGCCAGGGCGGAGGCCGCCGAGCGGCTCGCCCGCGAGATGTCGGCGGCGCTCGGGCTCGATATCCGCGCCGTTCCCGACCTGTCGGTGGCCCGCGACAGCGACATCATCGTCACCTGCACCTCGGCGCGCAGCGCATTCCTCACTCCCGACCTGGTGAGACCGGGGACCTTCGTCGCCGCAGTCGGCGCCGACAATTCGGACAAGCAGGAAATCGACCCAGCCCTGTACGCGGCAAGTCTCGCGGTCGTCGATTCGCTCGAGCAGGCGGCCGAGATCGGCGACCTGCACCATGCTCTGGCGGCTGGCGCGGTCACAAGGGACCACGTCCATGCGACGCTGGGCGAGGTCCTGGCCGGCAGCAAGCCAGGCCGCCGTGATCCGGCCGAGATCACCCTGTTCGACAGCACCGGCGTGGGCCTGCAGGACGTCGCCGCAGCGGCAGCCATCTACCGACGCGCGCTCGCCACCGGCGCGGGCCATCGCCTTTCCCTGAACTGAAGGAGATGAGGGGCGCCGCCGTCGCTCAGCCCGCCACCATGCTGATTCCCACAAGCATGTCGTTGTAGTCGAAATCCGAGCCACGGCTGGCGAGCAGGTCCTCGATTCCGAAGGCGTTCGCGCCCATCAGCCTTATGTGTTCCTTGCCGTCGACATTGCCGTTGCCGATGACCAGCACCTCGCCGTATTGCGTCACCATCATCGGCGCGTAGTACCCGCTATCGCCTTCCACCAGCCACGTCTTCTGCGTCTCGAAGGTGCGCCCGCCGTCGTACACGGTGAAGTCGGTCTCGGCATGGTCGCTCACCGCCTGCCTGAATTCGGCAGTGTTGCCGTAGGCCACGCCCGCCACGCTCATGGCGCCATGGCTGTCGAGGTCGATCTTGACGAAGGCCAGCAGGTTGAGGTTGGCCGCGCTGCCCGCCACCTCGATCGAGACCTTGGCTCCGTGCTGGAGGTAGAACAGCGGCAGGTTGGTGGCGTGCTGGCTGTTGGCCAGATAGTCGGCGTTGGACAGCGTGTTGTCGGCATTGGTGATGAACTGGAAGCCGCCGACCTTGGTGAGCAGCGAGCCGTCGCCCTGCGGCGTGATGCTGACCGAGGGGTTGCCGTCGATCGAGCCGTCCTTGTTCAGGATCGCGAAGTGGAGCTCCTCGTCGGTCTGCAGGAACAGCGAGTTGCCGAACTCGAGCAGCTTTTGACCGTTGTCGGCATTCATCAGGCCGAGCCGTGCCAGAGTAGCGTCGGCGATCGTCACCCCGGAGCCGGCATGGCCGTCGCGGTCGAGGAGCTGGCCTTGTGCGTTGGTGGCGTACAGCAGCACGTCGGCGCCCTGCGCCATGGTCGCATGATCGACCTGGACCGGACCGACATGAAGGAAGTTGCCGGACGGCGCGCCGGCGCCGAGCGCGGTGAACTGCACGCCGTTGCCCGAGGAGGTCGCCCCGATCGCCAGCGTGTCGACATTGACGGTGAGGAGGAGCGGCGCGCTGGCCGGTCCGAAATCGGACCCGGTCGGGGTCTGCTCCTGCATCATCACCTGGTAGGAACCGTTGCCCAGCTGGGCGCCGCCACTGCCGATCTGCGAGCCGGTGGTCGTCTGCCACTGGCCGTCGAGATCGGCCACCGCCGACACGTTGATCGGCAGCGTCTCGCCAGTGGCCGTGTTCTTGAACACGATCAACGCCGTGTCGCCGGCGACGATCTTGTTGGTGTACTGCGATATCCACTGGGCGGTCGTCGGGAGGCCATTGCCGGTGGAGCTGCCGACACCACCGTTGGTGTTGCCGTTGTTCAGGCCTGTCCAGCCGAACTGCAGATCGTAGACGTCTGTCAAGCTGAGCGTGGGGTTCCCGGTTCCCGTTACCGACCCGATCGTCGCCAGCCCGTCGCCGTTCTGGCTGCCAAACGGGCCGTTCGCCTGGAAAACGCCATTCACGATCTGGCCGGCGACCGGCGCCGCGGGCATCGGCGAGAACTGGCTGTTGTACTGGAACGTCAGCAGCCCGGCCGGCATCGACAGGTGCGGATTGAGGCTGAGCTGGAGCTGGCTCGACGTGTTGGCCTGGATCTGCGCTTGGCCGTCGGCGGCGAGAGTGACGAGCTCGGTCTGGATCTGCCCGGCCGTGCCGGTCGCGGTGGCGTAGAAATCGATCACCTTCTGGTCGCCCGCATCGTCGGAAACGACGAGCTGGTACCAGTAGACGCTGCCGTTCGGCGTCGTGACTGGCGTCGGCAGGTTGTTGATGATGAAGGTGCCGGTGGCGTTGCTGCCGCCCGACGCGCCAGTCCATCCGGACGTCGAGGATCCCGCGATGTCGTAGTTCTGCCAGATGTTGCCTGCCGTGCTGGTAAGCGGCACGTAGGTGAACGCACCGTTGCCCTCATAGATGCCGAGCTGCAGTGTGGCCGTGGAGCTCAGCACCGTGCTCGCCGACAGGGCGGCCACGATGAGCTGCAGGCCGGATGTCTGGGTCGGCACGAGGTAGTCCTGCTGGCCGGCCGGCAGGGCGACGTAGTTGGCGCCCACTGGCTCGACGTAATACGGGTCGGCGGGCTGGGTCGAGCTGTAGACATAAAGGTCGATGTTGGTGACATCGCCGCTGCTGGTCGCCAGTGGAACCAGCGGACCCGGCGTCAGCCCGTTCGACAGATTGTCCGAGAAGGCCGAGCCGTAGACGTTCGAATGATTGAAGAAGAGCTCGCTGTAGGCGTCGTTGTGCTGGTAGGTCGGGATCGCGTTGATGCGGTTGAGGTCGAAGGCGTAGGACGACGACTGGTAGATCGTGTTGTTGAGATCGACCGGACCGCCACCGAGATTGGTGGCGCTGGCCGGTGCGCGGTTCATCGGATTCGATCCCTGGGCCTCGGCCCCCCAGTAGCCTGCCGTGAAGCCGGTGAAGAACGGCGTGAGGATGTTGCCCCACTCGTTGTTGGCCGAGGGGTTGAACTGGTTGTTCGGGCCGCTGCCCGGGATGTCGTAGGGCTGGGAAAGAACGCCGCCTTCGAACGACTGCCACAAGGTCGCGTAGCCTTGTCCGGCGGCGTACAGGTTCTCCTGCAGCGTCGCCTGGCTGATCGCGAAATAGCCCTGGGTCTGGCTGCCGGCATTGGGGCTGAACACGAAGTATGTGCCGGCGTCTCCCCAGCCCCCGGCGGTGACGAAGCTCACCGACTGGACGTTGTAGGAATAGTACTGCGTGTTGTGCCAGATGCCGGCGGCGTCGGGCTCGCCGTTGGTCATGCCGGAGATGTTGACCTGGCCCGCCGTCGCCGTGAGCGTGGCAAAGGCGTCAAGGTAGCTCGACCAGTTGCTCGACGGATAGTAGAGCTGGCCGAAATTGCCGTTCGACGGCGAGATCACCATCGAGACCTTGCCATCGAGCGGGCTGAACGGCGTGCTGGTCGTCGACGAGGGATACTTCAGCGCGGCCGCCGGCTCGGCGTTGATGAGCGCCGCCTCCACTGCGGCGCCGGGAAGGCCGTAGCCGCGCGACGCGCCGGCGATGGTCGAGACATTGATCGCGATGTGCTGGCCGTAGCCCGGGATGGCCGTCAGGTCGCCCTGGTCGGCCGCGGAGTTCGAAAGGGTGAACTCGAACTGCGAGTAGCCGTAGTTCCAGCTCGAGACGTTGGGCTGGATGTTGCCCTCGTTGCTGCCGATCAGGCTGATCAGATCGTGATGCGTCGCCGGATCCTCGCTCTGCAGCAGGAGATAGATCGCGCCGCTGGAGACGCTCGGCACGCCCGTCGTGGTGAGCGGGATGGTGATGTTGTAGTTGCCGTCCGCCCCCTGCGTGACGCCCGAAGCGAGGCTGCCGGCAGTGATCAGCGTCGTCCAATTGGCGTCAGGCGGCATGCTGGACGGCGGATACGGCGGCACGTTGTTGAACAGATAGGCCCACACGCCGCCCTGCGTGCCGGTGCCGCCGATTCCCGCCGAGGAGCCTGTAACTTCCTGAAGGAATTGCGGTGTCAAATGGAGGGTGAGGTTCGTCGTCATGTCGTGAAGTCTCCCGTACCGTCGGTCGTTGGGCCTCGGCCCTCCATGCCGCTCGATCGGCAACTATCACGCTGGCGTCCCGCTACCGTCCTGGTGCCCGTTTAATGCTTGTTAAAACGCCGTTAAAAGCGCAGCCGTGCGAAAGGCCGGTGCGAATCACGATCACTCCGGCAGGCCCGCCTTGCGCAAGGCTTGCGCCAGCCGCTCGTGATCCTGCGCCCGGCACAGGGGAATGCGGTCGCCGAGATTGGAAACCCGCAAGCCCGGATCGACCTGGCGCAGCAGCGACAGGTACCTGGCGGCGGCCTCGGGGCGGCCGAGCAGCGCGGCGCTGGCGGCGGCGACGCGGATGGCCGAGCCAGAGATCGGGTTGCGCTGCAAGGCCTTCTCTGCCCAGGCATGGGCCTCGTCGTCGCGACCGGCCACGAAGTGGGCCAGCGCCATGCCGGTGTGCATGGAGGACATCAGCACGTCGACCGGGCTGTTGCGCATGGCGCGCTGCAGCTGTTGGATCGCGAGCTCCGGCTCGCCCATCCAGGCTCTGACGTAGCTGCTCTGGACCAGCACCGCCGACGCGTTGGGATTGAGCACCAGGGCTTCGTCGAGCAAGGCGGCGCCCCGCTCGTGCTCGCCCAACTGGCTCGCCAGGGCAAAGCCGGCCGACCCCAGGGCGAGGAAGTTGTCGCGGCCGATCTCGAAGACGCAGTCGCACAGGCGGCGCGCTTCGGCGCGCTCTTGCGCGGGATCGGCGACCCAGCCCCCCGTCCGGCGCAGGTAGAGGCAGATCAGCGCCAGGCCGTAGGGCGTGGCGTAGTCGGGATCGAGCTCGATGGCGCGATAGCAGAGTTGCAGGGCCTTCTCGACCCCGTCGCGGCTCCAGGTATAGAAGCTCCCCAGCGCCTGCATATAGGCGAGATGGGCATCGATCGACTCGGTCGGTGCGCTGCGTGCGCGATTGATCTCGGCATCGCGCACTCGCGGAACGAGTGCGCCGACGACGCTCGCGGCGACGCGATCCTGCAGGGCGAAGATGTCCGTGATCTCGCCTTCGAAGCGGCCGGACCAGATCTGCAGCGCCGTCGTGGCGTCGATCAACTGGCCGCCGATGCGCAAGTGGTTGCCCGAGCGTCGCACGCTGCCCTCGAGCACGTAGCGCACGTTGAGCTCGCGGCCGACCTGCTTGGCGTCGATGGAACGTCCCTTGTAGGTGAAGGTCGAGTTGCGCGCGATGACGAACAGCAGACCGCGATAGCGCGACAGGCCGTTGATGATGTCGTCGACCACGCCGTCGGCGAAGTAGTCCTGATCGGGCTCGGCTGTCAGGTTCTGGAAGGGCAGGACGGCGATCGACGCGGGCTCGCGCGGTGGTGACGCCGCAGCCGCAGGGAGCGCACCGGTTTTCGACCGGCCGGAATCGATCGCGCGGGCGATCTGGCGCGAGCCGGCGACCAGCTCGCGAGTCTGCGCCTCGGGCTCCGCACCGAGCTCGCGCTGCAGGGCTTCCTTGCAGAGCTGGAACTGACGCAGCGCGGCGTTCAGGCGGCCGTCATGCTGGTGCAGCCTGATCAACGCGCGATGGGCCTCCTCGGCGGCCGGATCCACGGAGAGGAGCCGTTCGGCGAGCCCCTGGCAGCCAGCTTCGACCGCTTTCAGATCCGGCCCCGTGAGCAGGCTGAGACGCTCGACCAGCAGCAAGGACTTGCGCCGGTAACTTCGCCGATGCGGCGCGAACCATTGGTCGAGCGGCTCGGGAATGGCGACGCCCGCCAGGATGTCGCCCTGATAGCAGTCGGCGGCGCCAGCCAGGTCGCCGGGCTCGCCGGTGTCGATCAGGCAATCGAACAACCGGGCATCGACGTCCTGCGGGCGGGCCACGAGCCCGATCGAGTCGAGATCGCCGTCGATGCGGATACCCGAGTCCCCGTTGGAAGCGACCCGTCTGATGGCGGCCAGGGCCTGACGCAGGCTGCTTCTGGCCTGGGTCTCGCCGCGGTCCGCCCAGAAGGCACTGCACAGGCTCTGCCTGGATACGCCTTTACCGCCGGCCAGCGCCAGGGCGGCAAGCAGCAGCGCCGTCTTGCGCGTGGGAAGTCGAACCGCCTCCCCCGCCGACGACTTGATCTCCAGGCCACCCAGGATCCGGATGTGCATCGGCATGCCCCCCAAGTCTCGCGATGCCCGAGTCGAATAGCATGCCCAGCGACCATTTCACGACATTTTCACGCCGGCCCGCCGAAACCCTTTCCCGCTGAACCCAGGAAATTCGCGCCCGGGGTGGCGACTAGCGGTGGTTCAGCTCGTCGACGAACTGCCGCCAGGGAAGGGCGCGAACATTGGGCGCGAGGACGGCGCCCGCAAGGTCGCTCTTTGCCGGTCGATGAACAACCGTCATGGTGACAGAGGGTCGGCGCGAATCGCCTCGCGTCACGGCCTCGGCAAGACGCCTCAGGGGCGCGGCCATCGCCGGCGTGACCGTCCGGCCAGCCTTGCATTCTACCAGCATGATCGCGCCGCCCGGCCCGGGTATGACGAAATCCACTTCCAACCCTTGCTGATCGCGAAAGTGATAGAGCTCGCGCCGCCGACCCGCGTTGGCCTGCGCCTTGGCGATCTCGCTCGCAACCAGGCCCTCGAACACAGGACCGAGGAACGGAGAACGCTCGAGTTCCCCCTCTCGCTCGACACCCAGGAGATGGCAGGCCAGTCCCGGGTCCGCGATATAGAGGCGCGGCGACTTGATCAGTCGCTTGCCGAAGTTCTCGAAGTAGGGCGGCACGAGCAGAACCTGCGCCGTGGCCTCGAGGGCGTCGAGCCAATGTCCGATGGTCGGCACGCTGACGCCGAGCGGCGCAGCCAGATCCGACTTGTTGAGGACCTGGCCGTGCCGGCTGGCCAGCACGGCCAGGAAGCGCCGGAATGTCGAAAGATCGCGCACGTTCACGATGGCCCGGATGTCGCGCTCCAGATAGGTCTGGAGGTAGGAGCTGAACCACAATCTCGCCGAAGCGGGACGCGCGAGGACTTCCGGGTAGCCTCCCTTCAGCAGGCCGACGCGCGGCGACTCGTGTGCCGAAAGCGGCAAGAGCTGCAGGACGGCGGCGCGGCCTGCCATGGACTCGGTCACGCCTCGCATCAGCGGCGCCTCCTGCGATCCCGTCAGCAACCATTGACCGACGCGCCGCGGCTCGCGATCGATACGCGCCCGCACGTGCGCGAATACCTCCGGCACGTTCTGCACCTCGTCCAGGATGGCGGGCGGCTCGATCGAATCGAGGAGGCCACGCGGGTCGGCCCTGAAGCGCGCGACGAGGTCGGGCTCTTCCATGAGGAGGTAGTGGGCCCTCGGGAACAGATGACGCAGCAGCCGCGTCTTGCCGGCGCGGCGTGGCCCTGTGAGAACGACCGCCGGAAATTGACGCCAAGCCTGCCGGACGACCCGCTGCAGGTTCCGAGGGACATACTTCCTTCATGTTGAGGAATTTAAGATATAAGTTTGAATTTCTCAACATGCCGCTCTGCTGTTCCGGCCGAACGGCACGTGTCCTTCGACATGCCGGGGACACCCGAACGCGTGCTGCGCGCGATTGCGCGCCGGTAGTGTGGACACATCCGGATCTCGTCTGAGGCCTTCCCGTCCGCCCCGCATGACGGGGCATCTCCCCATAGGCGTCAAAATGGAAGGAAACCTCATCCTGAGGAGCCGCGCCGAGCGCGGTGTCTCGAAGGATGGGCTGCAAAGACCTTGCCTGATCCCGACCCTTCGAGACGCGCCCGATGGGCGCTCCTCAGGGTGAGGAGTGGTTTGGTCGTCGAAGTTTCATAGCCATTCCTCTCTTCTTCTCCAGCCACAACTACGACCTCATCCTGAGGAGGTCGCGTAGCGGCCGTCTCGAAGGATGGGCGACATACGAGATCGCTGGAAAGGCGCTGTCGCAGCACCTGCCGCGTTGCCGACCAAGGGCGAAGGTTACTTCGCCCTAATCGAGACGCGGCCCTCCGGGCCGCTCCTCAGGGCGCGGTCCTTTTGTGTTTTAGCGCCTATGGGGCACCTCCCCCGATTGCGGGGGCGCGATGAAAGTGCAGGACAGGCGCCCACGGTCCGCAGGGGGGAATCATGCGCTCTTGGAACTGCGACAGGCCGCGTACTATGGTCCCCGGCAATGAGTTCCAATTCCCTGGTCGCTCCCTGGCGCATCGGTGTCGATGTCGGCGGGACCTTCACCGACATGGTGCTGCGCGATGGCGCGGGCGCCGTGCGCATCTTCAAGTCGCCATCCGTGCCGGCCGATCCCAGCGAGGGCGTGCTGGGCGTGCTCAGGCTGGCGGCGCGCCAGCTCGACCTGCCGCTCACCGCGCTGCTGCGCGACTGCGCGCTGTTCGTGCACGGCTCGACCGTGGCGACCAACACCATCCTCGAGAAGAAGGGCGCCAGGGTCGGCATGCTGACGACCGCCGGGTTCCGCGATTCGCTCGAGATCCGGCGCGGCATCCGCGAGAACCAGTGGGACCATCGCGCGCCCTTCCCCGAGGTGCTGGCGCCGCGCTACCTGCGCCAGCCGGTGCGCGGGCGCATCGCCGCCGACGGCAGCGAGCTTGGCCCCCTGATGGTCGAGGATGTCGACGCGGCGGGCCGTGTCTTCACCGAGGAAGGGGTCGAGTCGGTCGCGGTCTGCCTGTTCAACAGCTTCCTCGACGGCGGGCACGAGCGCGCGAGCGGCGAACGGCTGGCGCAGAGCTGGGCCGGCCAGTGGGTGTCGCTGTCGAGCGAGGTCATGCCGACCATGGGCGAGTACGAGCGCGGCTCGACCGCCGTGGTCAACGCCTACATCGCACCCAAGGTGACGAGCTATCTGCGCGCGCTCGACGAGCAGCTGCGCCAGCTCGGCCTGCCGCGCTCGCTGCTGCTGCTGCAGAGCAACGGCGGCGCCGTGTCGGTCGGCCAGGTCGCCAGCCGCCCGGTCATGCTGGTGCTGTCCGGCCCGGCCGCCGGCGTCGGCGCGCTCAAGGGCTGCAGCACACCGGGCGAGCCCGCCAACCTGATCTCGATGGAGATCGGCGGCACCAGCTGCGACGTCATGGTGATGGCGAAGGGCGAGGTGCCGGTCACCGATGCCCTCACCATCGACGGCTATCACCTGACCACGCCGTCGGTCGAGATCCACACCGTCGGTGCCGGCGGCGGCGCCATCGCCTGGGTCGACGATGCCGGCCTGCTGCATGTCGGCCCGCGCGGCGCCGGCGCCCGGCCGGGACCCGCCGCCTACGGCCTGGGCGGCGAGGAGCCGACCGTGACCGACGCCCAGCTGGTGCTGGGCCGCCTGCGTCCCGGCCCGCTGGCCGGCGGCGCGGTGACGCTCGACGGCGCGCTGGCGCGGCGGGCCATCGAGACCAGGCTCGCCAGGCCGCTCGGCCTCTCGATCGAGGCGGCCGCGGCCGGTGTGATCCGCCTGCTCGAGCAGAACCTGCTGCACGCCGTCGAGCGGCTCAGCATCGAGCGCGGCCACAATCCCGCGACCTTCACCCTGGTCGCGGCCGGCGGCGCCGGGCCGATGCACGGCGCCAGCGTCGCCCGCGCGCTCGGAGCCACGCGGGCGCTGCTGCCGCGCGCTGCCGGCGCCTTCTGCGCCATGGGCATGCTGCAGTCGGACGTGCGCCAGGACTACCTGCAGGTCTATCTCGCCGATCTCGACAAGGTCGATCGCGCAGGCCTCGACGCCGTCTTCGCCCAGCTCGAGGCACGCGCCGCCGACGCCCTGGCGCGCGAAGGATTCACCGGCGAGAGCGCCGTGCTCGAGCGCGAGATGGACCTGCGCTACGAGGGCCAGCAATGGCCGGTGCGAGTAGCGATCGGCGCCCACGGGTTCGATCCCGCCGTCGCGCGAAAGGCCTTCGAGGCCGAGCACCAGCGCCTGTTCGGCCACATCCAGCCCGGCCGCATCGACATCACCGCGCTGCGCGTCGTCGGCCGTGGCCTGCTCGACTGGACGCCGCCCGCCGCGCGCGCCCCGCAGGCCACGCCGCCAACGCCGCGCGAGACTCGCAAGGTGTGGATCGACGCGGCGCAGGGCTGGCGCGACGTGCCGGTCTACGACGGCGCCGATCTCGCGCCCGGCTGCCGGCTCGACGGGCCGCTGCTGGTCGAGGAGCGCACCACCACCGCCTTCATCGGCCCGGGCGATGCGCTCGAGGTCGATGCGCGCGACGATTTCCTGATCCATGTCGGAGCCCGGCCATGAAGATGCGCCGCGGGGCGCCCATGGGCGCTGACTTTGCCGGAAGAGCGCATCATGCGCTGGGAGCGCGCCACTCCGATGGCGCTCTTCCTGGTGCCTGCACGTCCCATGAGCGCCATCGGAGTGGCGCGCTCCCAGCAAGGAGGCTCACATGACGTCAACCACGAGCCCGTCCCTCGATCCCGTGACGCTCGCTCTGGTGCAGAACCGGCTCGACCACATCTCGCACCAGATGGGATGGGTGATGATCCGCACGGCGCGCTCGCCGATCTTCAGCCAGAGCCACGACTTCTCGTGCTTCATCGCCGATGCGCACGGGACGCTGATCAGCCAGGCCGACGGCATCCCGATCCATACGGGCGGCGGCGGCTTCGCGGTGCGCGCCATCCTGCGCGATTTCGCCGATGCGATCGAGCCGGACGACGTGTTCCTGCTGAACGATCCCTACACCGCCGGCGGCAACCACCTGCCTGACTGGGTGATCGCGCGGCCGGTGTTCGTCGGAGGCTCGCGGGTCGCCTTCGCCTGCAACCGCGCCCATCAGGCCGATATCGGCGGCGGTGCCGCCGGCACCTACAACTCGGCGGCGACCGAGATCTTCCACGAGGGCATCCGCCTGCCGGTGCTGAAGCTGATCGAACGCGGCCGCACGCGCGCCGATCTGTGGCAGCTCCTGATGCTCAACACCCGCCTGCCCGAGGCGCTCGACGGCGACCTGCGCGCCATGATCGGCTCGACACGCATCGGCGCCGACCGGCTCGCCGCGCTGGTCGAGGAGCTGGGAGCCGACCGCGCCGACGACTTCTTCGAAGGCGTGCTGGCCCATGCCGACCGCCGTTTCAGGAGCTGCATCGACCGCCTGGCCGAAGGCGTGTGGCGCGCCGAGGAGACGGTCGACAACGATTGCTTCGAGCCGATCGACGGCCGCATCGTCGTCACGCTGACGGTCAAGGACTCCCGTCTCGTGGTCGATTTCGCCGGCACCTCGCCGCAGGTCAAGGGCTTCAAGAACAGCTCGATCGCCAACTCGACCTCGGCGGTGTTCATGGCGCTGTCGTCGTTCTTCGAGCCCGATCTGCCGCGCAACGAGGGCGCCTTCCGCGGCGTCGAGATCCGCCTCCCCGAGGGCACGCTGGTCAACGCGCGGCCGCCCGCGCCGATGACCATGAACACCGTGTTCGTGGCGCACGAGATCGTCCACGTGATGTGGAAGGCGCTCGGCCAGGCGCTGCCCGAGCGCGCTTCGGCGGGCTGGTCGAAGGCGGTGCACTCCGTCACCGCCGGCCTGAAGGACGACGGCAGCCGCTACGTCATGTACCAGTGGGCGGGCGCGCCGGCCGGCGGCGGCGTCGAGGGCCGCGACGGCTTCCACCTGATCGGCCACCTGATCACGCTGGGCGGCCTTACGCTGCCCAACCTCGAGACTTACGAGCAGCTCTATCCGGTGCGCTTCCGCCGCCAGGAGTTGCGCTGCGACAGCGCCGGTCCCGGCCGCTTCCGCGGCGGCGCCGGCTGCGACTACGAGGTCGAGATGTTCACCCCGGCGGACTACGCCTTCCGCGGCGAGGGCGTCGGCGCGCCCTCGAGCTACGGCGCCGCCGGCGGCAAGGCGGGTGTCGGTGGCGCCGTGATCCTCACCCTGGCCGACGGCACCGAGATCCAGGCGCCGAAATACGGCGTGCAGCATCATGGCCCCGGCACCTATCACGCCATCTCCCCGGGCGGCGGCGGCTACGGCGACCCGCGCACCCGCGATCCGGCCCGCGTCCTGCGCGACGTGCGCGACGGCGTGGTGAGCGCGGCGGTGGCCGAGCGCGAGTACGGCGTGGCGATTACGCCGGACGGGCGCGGCATCGACAGCGCGCGAACGGCGGCGCTGCGGGGTTGAAAGCGGAATACGCCCGAATCGTAACCAGCTGCCGCTCACCCATCCAGCTCCGTTCGCCAGAGGATCTCGCTCGGCGTCAAATGGCCTGAATCGTATCGGCCACCACAACGTGGCGGGGCTAGCGACTGTTCTGTGCGACCGATACGTTAGGGGCGTACGGCGCCTGGAGTTCACCATAATGGGTGTGTGAATTTGAAGCCGAACCTGTCGACGCTTGAAGCATGGGCCAGCTCGGTCGCAATGGTCGCTATAAGATCGTCGTTTGGGGAAACTGCGCACGTTCGGGAGCAATTCCAATGCCTCGCCCGTCACCGGATCCCCACCTTGACCTGGGTCAAACTGGACACCGCTCCTTTCGGGTATTTGCTACAATTGAAGCACCCTACGGTTAACCTCGGCTGAGACTTGGCACCCCTCGAGGGGATCTATGATCATCAACACTACCTTTGACCAAACCGCAGGTGCCGCTCCCGACAGTTTCAGGTCCGCCGTCTACAGCGTTACTCGCGTCTTCTCCGCGCTCTTCACCGAACCTTTGGTGATCAACGTGGCGATCGGTTGGGGAGCGGTAAGTGGATTGACCCTTCTTCCCGGAGCACTCGGCCAAACCTGGGTCACCAAGACCGAGGCCCTCACCTACCGTGAAGTCGTAGATGCCTTGGCCGCCAAGGCGAGCAAGTCCTCGACTGACATCGCAGCTCTTGCGTCGCTGCCAGTCGAAGATCCGACGCGTGGTGGTCACTTCAGCCTGCCAAGGGCGACAGCGAAGGCCATTGGCCTGTTGGCAGCAGATCATATCTATGATGGCTACGTGGCATTCAGCAGCACGCCCGGCACATTCACCTTTGATCAAAATGCCCGCGCCGTAACAGGTCTGTACGATTTCGTGGCCGTGGTAGCGAACGAGTTCAGTCATCTCATGGGGCGAACGCTCGGTCTGGGAGCTCCGGACTACACCCTGATGGACTTGTTTCGCTATAGCGCGCCCGGAGAACGGGCATTGACGGCAGAAGGCCCTGCCTATTTCTCGATCGACGACGGGAAGACTCCGCTCGGCCCACTCAGCTCTCAATCACTTGCGAGCAAGGCGGACTGGGCAACGAGTGCTGGCAGCACCGACGCATTTCGCGCAACCTTCAGCCCCGGCCAATCGTACGAAGTCAGCGCAGCCGACATTGTGGTAATGGATGCTCTCGGCTGGACGGTGATCAGCCCGGATTCGTTCATCCGCGAGGATGGCTACATCGTCCTCGCGGACAGCCACTTAAATACCATTGCCTTGGGAGGTGCACTTCCAGGTGACGGCAACGCGAAGCTCAGCGATGCGACTGTGATGCGCGGCCCGGCGCATGGACTGCTGCGTTTGCAGTCGAACGGTAACCTATCATATACACCAGAAGTGGGCTTCTCGGGAGTCGACGACTTTACCTACCAAGTCTTCGTGGACGACACGCGACAAGTCCTTGCCCAGGCAATTGTCCACGTTCTCCCGACGCTGCCGGCAAGTCCAAACACGCTCGACCTTTTCGCCCTTGGGATGGAGGAACAGATCGCGGCGTCCTACGCAGCATTCTTTGGCCGGGCAGCCGACGCGGCAGGCTTCGCATTCTGGTTAGAGCAGTACGACACCTATGCACCCGAACATGGCATTCACGAGCCGCTAACCGGGATCGCCAGTTCGTTCGGGGTTAGCAAGGAGGCGACAGGGCTTTACCCCTTCCTCGGCCGTATCCACCACGCTGGCGATAGCGAGATAAGCGAGTTCTTGGCTCAGGTGTACACCAATCTCTTCAATCGTTTGCCCGATGCCGACGGCTTGGACTACTGGGTAGGTCGGACCAAGACGATACTCGCGGCAGGACAGTTCGTTGGGTCGATCCTTGTCGACCTGCTCAGTGGGACCAGGAACACACCGGATGGACTGGACGCGACGACATTGATGGGAAAGGTGATCGTCGGTGTGCACTATGTCCACCAACAGGCTCTGCACGGCACGAAATGGGCCGGGGACAGCGATATCGTCTTCGCGACGCAACTGCTGGACACGGTCACCAGCGACCCGCGTAGCGTGTTGATCGGCATGAGAAGTGCCGACGCTGTGCTGGCCGATCTCGCAGGCGACTGAACGCCGGAACTCACAATCTACCCACGGGTCCAGATATGGACCTGGATGGTTCGGAACCCAGCTGGTCGAGTGAACGCTCGCCTGGTCGTCGTCGTCACCGGGTCGAGGTCCGCATGTCGACGACACGGATCGCAAGATCCTCCGCGAGCGACTTCAGCGTTTCAGTAACCTTCTCGTCGAAAGCGCCCGGCGGTCCAGCCCAAAGCACCAAGACCGCGAACGCTTTCCCGCTATGTTTCAACGGCAGAGCGATGCCCGATCGAAGTCCGCGTCGTGCTGCTTGATCACGCCATTTTCCGACGGCTTGGTCGGAGTACGTGTCGTTGATCATGTGAACCTCGCCCGTATTCAATGCGCTGGCTGAGGGTTCGTTTGCATCGGATTGCTCCTCCCCAGACTGAGTGATTTCCGCCAAGTAACCTTCGTCAGTACCGTGTACGGCGAGGTACTTGACGGCGGCTTGCGGAGTGCCAGCTCGCGCGGCAACTGCAACCAGTCGAAAGCCGGCAACTTCGACCATGGTCACACAAACCTCCCGATACAGTTCTGCCTCCGATCGAGCACGCACGAGAGTGCGCATCATCGACTGCAGCATTGACTGCTGCGTCAGAGCGCGGGCGATCTCCAGCCGAAGTAGCTGGTTGCTCTGCCGTTCCCGGAGCCCATCGAGGCCATAGGAAATGTCATCAGCCAGCATCTCCAGGAGCTCCAGTTCTTGCGAATCGAAAGCATCGGGTTCGTCGGAATAGATGCTCAAGGCTCCAAGAACTTCGCCCGCCACGCGCAATGGCAACGCCACGCCGGACCGCAGGCCACGAACAGCAGCCGCGTCACGCCAGGTCGCAAAATCAGGATTGGTCGCGAAATCTCTGCCGACCTGCACCGTGCCCAGCCGGATTGCGTTGCCCGCCAGGCCCCGTCTTTGGGGATCCGCCCCCCAAGTGCCGTCCACCCGGTCCAGGAAGCCGTCGCCCCTTCCCGCGGAAGCGATGTAGCGGAGCGTGTGGCGCTCGTCCCGGTCGCCGATGCCGATAGCAACCAATCGGTAGCTGCCGGCATCGATAATGGTGTCACACATGCCCTGGAAGAGGTCGCGATCAGAGTTCGCCTGCAGCAGAATTCGGGTTGCTTGCTGCATCACTCGCTGGATACGGGCTAGGCGATCGTGGTCGCGCTGCAGCTTCTTGCGTCGCGAGATGTCGTGGATGAACGCCTGACGCAAAGGCCGGCCCTCAATCTCGAAAGTGTACCCGCTCACCTCCACCGGGAGAGTCGACCCATCCTTGCGCTGATGCACTGTTTCGAACAGTACCCGTTCGGACGCAGATCCCATGGGCCATTGCTGATCGGAGCGTATCGGCTCCTCTGACGTATGCAGGTCTCTCAAGGTCAACGCTCTGAGTTCATCCATCGAATAGCCGTAGGCCCGGATCGCGGCCTCGTTGGCCTCGACGATGCGCCCTTCCGCATTCAACGCCAGGACAATGTCCGGAGCATGACCAAACAGATGCGCATACCGCTGAGTTGCAACATGCCGCCCGGCTTCGATCCGGTTGAAATAGGCGAACGCACTGGCCTGCTGGCCGAGAGCCATCACAAACACCATGGCCGCCGCAATCAACAGGGTCAGGCCAACCGCCGCTGCAACCCGGAGCTGCTTGTCCCGGATCGGCACCTCCAGTTCGGCCCGATCCGTTTTGGCGACGACGTGCCATGGCAGGCTCTCGACACGCCACGACGCGGTGACGGCTTCGACGCCACGATAATCCGGGCCATTTCTGATCCCATTGCCTTCGACCATGCCGCGAACCGCCGTGGGCTGGCCGCGTTCGATCATCATCTCGCGAAGCTGCGTCGGACTCGACGCCTGGGCAAGGCGAGGCGGTGTCAGGAACACAACGTCGGCGCGGGCGCGGCGGATCAGCAAAATTTCAGAGGACGGGCTCGGCCCCGGCCATGCCTCGACGTCCTTGAGCAGCCCAGGCACTGGGTCGAGCGTGGTCGCGAGGAATGCCACCGGCGCTACTCCACCGAACCCGCCTACTGCGGTGACGATTCCTATTCGGATCTGTGAAGGCGTGTCGTCGCTGTAGGTATCGACGACGACACCAGACCGGCCCCTTGCGAGCAGGCTGCCAAGCGCCGCCGCAATTTCCGGCCCAGCGCCGGCGTCCTTTTCCAGGTTGGCGAGAACTGTGCCATCGGCGGCCAACAGGGATACCGCGACGCGCTCGAGGTGCCCGGCAAGGTACTCGCGCAACCCAAGCATCACCCTGCCCGCTTGCATGCCGTCGGACTGCAGTCGATCCAAGGCGATGCCTGAAAGTGAATTGGCAAGATGCTCGGCGTCAAGGCGACGTTCGGCCACCCATTTGTCTATTTGTCGCGCCTTGAGCCGCGCTATCGTCCGCTGCTGCTCGTAAGCATCTTGCGTCATGGACTCGTGCAGCTCGACAGCGGACAGGTAGCCTATAGCGACAGTCAGGACGGCGAATGCCGAATAGGCGGCGATCCAGAATCTCCTCTGGCGCCTGAGTGCGATCTCGAGGTCGACATCGAGTCCGACCACTCTGTGACCGAAGTGCAGGAATGCGACGCTGATCACGAACAGCACGCCGACTACCGCATATGTCGCCAACATCCATGTCGAGAGCAGAAAATCGACGAACTTGGCAAGGTGGAGAAGTTGATGATCGTCATCTCCGGTGACGTGCCACGCCGTGGCCACACCACACACCACGAGCAAGGCTGCGAGAAGTACAGCCAGCCAATGATTGGAGGTCCGACGGACTAATCCTCTCAGTGTCGCCGTGGCGCTCTGGGTGTCGTTCTCCATCCGACCCACATCATCGTATCCTGGGCCAATGGGCGAGGGCCCATTGATTTCGGTCAATCTAGCGCGGAGGATGAGCCGTGCAAGGATGCAGCTGCAGATTGTCTGGACCGTCGTCGCCAAGCACCCTGTCCAGGTCGGAGGAAGTCGGACGACTTAAGGCCGACCGCGTTGTGCGTTCTGTCCGTTACGTGCTTTGGTTGATCGCGTGGTTCTCTTGGGTTGGCTGGGCGAACGGACTAGGCTATTTGGTCGAGCCAACCGCTGACGGCAATGGCATCCTGGTTGTCAGCGGCACTATCGGGCCGGGAGATGCAGTGGAATTCCGTGGCGCCCTCCAGCGCGTCAGACAGGATGCGCTCGGCTACAAGCGGGTGGCTCTGAGCAGCATCGGCGGCTTGATCGGCGAGGCTTTCAAGATTGCGGCTATCCTCGAAGCGGAAAGGGTGATCACCTTTGTAAGGGCAGGTGATCGCTGCGCATCGGCCTGTGCTTCGATCTTGTTCCTCGCGGGTACGTACCGCTACGTTGAGGATGGAGGCAAGCTTGGATTTCATACTTGCACCAGCAAGACAGACCTTCGGCAATCGGCCTATTGCAATGGCGTCTCTCGCAAGGCTTTTCGCGCCCTGCTCGACACGCCACTCCGCGAGCCGAAATGGATGGGAGCCCAGGAAGCAGTGCTTTGGGGCCTCACCAAGCTACAACCGGCGACGGATTTCGAACCGACGCGCCGCGCCGTTTCCCAGCCCCGGCAGGAGACGTGGTTCGCCGTCATGTTCTCGCCGGCACCGGACGGAACCTGTCTCGTCAAGATCGTGCCGGCATCGCAAAAGGATTCGTACGAGGCAGTCAGCGATTTCCATCGCTCGCTCGGCCCCTTCCCGACGCTCGACGAAGCCCGCGTCGGAGCTTTGCAGCGCGCCTGGCGTTACGACATCCAAGGAAACTACTGGGTAACAGGCAGGGGTTGCTGAGAGCACCCAAGGGTGTGCGCCAAGGATTGGTGTGGGCAGCTCGGGTGTTTTCCACCCGGAGCCAAAGCTACTGTCAGTATGACACGTTCATCGGCGGATTCTCTCCGCTCATCCTCCGGCCATGCTCAGGAAAAGTGACGGTCGGCCGCCTGCGCTGAATCTAGATCCGTGAGTTTCAAATCCTGCTTCCAGGCTAGAATGCGCCGAGCTTCATTTTGGTTTGGCCTGCAGTATCAAGGACTCGAAGCATGCAGTAGTTAGTGCAGTCTTCGACGAAGGAAATGGCACACAAAAGGGCCGCCGTGGGTAACAGCGGCCCTTTCGCTTTGGCGGGCGATCATGGGTGTGAAACGTCCGCGCTGCGTACGCAACGTTAAACATACGCGGCGCTTTCCCTCGCATCAAGTTCGATTGCTTCCAGTTTGGATGGTTTTGCCTTGCAAATCCAAGTGCTTGGCAGGGAGTTCATCCCCTTGCAGTGCGACATTCCGACATGCAGCCGTGCAGGTGCCCACCAGTGAAGTGCTGTATGGGCTGAGCCGATAACGCCGCCCCTGGCAACTCAAGGGCCATTGAGGCCGCCTTACAGAACGCTCTCACCCTGGGCTCACGCACATGACCCAGGCTATTCGCTTGCCGCCGTTGAACGACGAGGGGCACACACCTGCCTGCGGCCCCGCAAACAAGGCTGTCGCAACGTCAGGCCGGGGGCTCCGTTGTGGGTTTGTACCGGATGTAGCCGGCGGAACCGCGAAGCCACTGAGCACCGAACAGGTCGATGCACGCGCGCCGTCGAGGGCGCTGCGCCGCCCGCTCCGGCTGGACATCCCGGCCTACGCCGTCACGGCCGCCTCGGTCGCTGCGATCCTGGCGATCCTCGTCGTCAACGCGGCGTTGCGCGGGCCGTGACTCGACGAGTTCTGGACCCTGCATTTCTCGGACGACAGCGACGGGCTGCGCGCGCTGATGCGCGACGGCTGGCTGCGCGACACCCATCCGCCGGTCTTCAATGCGTGGGCGACGCTGCTGGGCGCGCTCGGCGTCGACTCGATCGCAACGGGGCGGATCGTCTCGAACCTGCTCGCCGCCGCGCTGATGGGCCTCGCCGCGCTCCGGTTCGCACGCCGGCAGCCCGACCAGGCCGGCTTCATCGCGGTGCTGGTGCTGCTCACGCTTTCCCTGTCGCAGGCCATGGAAGCTTTCGTCACCTACCGCTCGTACTTCTGGCAGATGGCGGCCGCGGCGATGCTCGTGATGGTCGCCCGCCATGTCGCCTCGACCCGGCGCGACCTTGCGGCTCGCGGCGAGGTCGACCTCGCCGTCATCGCCATCGTGGTGATCGCGGCCTCGATCGGCCTTCACTATGTCGGCGGCCTGCTCGGCGCGCTGCTGTCCGCCGCAATATTCCTGTGTGCCCTCGCCCGGGGCCTTCGGCGGTGGGCGGTCCTGGTCCTGGTGACGGCAGCGGTGTCGGGCCTGTTCATGCTGACGACGGCGGTCGTCCAGGCGCCGCGCTGGGCCGCCGAGCTCGACCACAGCTGGATCGACGTGCCCCTCCTCGAAGCGCTCGTCGTGCCCCTCGCGCTCATCGGCGCCGCGCTCTCGCACAACCCTGTCGCCTTCATCGGGCTGTGGACGGATCGGCGCACCTTCCTCGTGCGCGACTGGCCCTTTGTCATCGTGATCGCTGGCGCGCTCGTGGCCGGCATCGCGCTCGTGCTCGGCCTCCATGCCGTCATGCCGATCGTCGTCGACCGGATCCCGTGTTCGAGCGCGCCTACCGCGCGCTCGCCGACGAGCATGGCTATCGCGTCTCGTTCATCGGCCAGAACGGCCACGTCCGCGCGACGCCCGGACGATGCCCGGTGCTGCTCTGGGTCGAGCACACGCCCAACGATGCCAAGAGCGACCTTCCGGCCGCGATCCGCGAGGCCGGCCTGACCGGGCTGCAGGAGGCGCAGCTGTCGGTGCACCGCAGCGCCACGGGCATCGTCGTTCGCGCCGATCGCTGATCGGCCCTCCCAGGGACGCGGCAGGCTACTTCCTGCGCGCCGGCGGCAGCCCGGCCGGCGGGCGCAGCGAGCGCACGTGATCGGACAGGCGCCCGGGCCAGTGCCGTTGACGGCCGATCTCGGGCAACCCGACGCCGCCGCAGCCCGGTTGGGTGCAACGGTAGCGCCGGCCGGCAATCGCCTTGTCGCGCAGCGCCGGCACCGAGCCGTCGACCTCGGCGCGATGGCCGCACCTCTGGCACGTCACCTCGATCGCGAGGCCGGCGCGCGCGAGATCGGCGAAGGTTCGGGTCGGGGTCGTTGCCATGGCTACCGAATATATAGTCGCCGGAAAGCCGGAAAGCCCGCGCGCGTTGCCTTTGTCATGCTCATGAGGGCGGACGCCCCATAGGCGTTGAGCTAAGAAGAATTCTCATCCTGAGGAGGTCGCCCCTCGAATTCCTCGGGATAAACTCCGCGGCCGTCTCGAAGGATGAGCCACACAGCAGATCGTTGAAAGAGCGGTGTCGCAGCGCTCCCTCCCTTGCCAACCAAGGGGCGAAGGTTACTTCACCCTAATCGAGACGCGGCCCTGCAGGCCGCTCCTCAGGGTCAGGATTCATCTCAATTTAACGCCTATGGGGACGGCTCCGATCCAACGATGAGCGCCGCTGCCGGCGGGCGTCAGCCAGGGCGACGCGAGCCCGCCGCCAGCGCCGCCTCGACACGCCGCCACTCCGCCTGCACGGCGGCGACGTCGGCAGCGGCCCCCGACTCCTCGAGGGCCGCCGCGAGGTCGCCCAGGCGCACCGCGCCGGCCGCGCGCGCCGCGCTCTTCAGCTTGTGGGCCTCGGCCGACAGGCGCCGCGGCTCGGCGGCCGCGGCGACGATCCCGGCCACGAGGTCCCGCCCGGCCTTGCCGAAGCTCGCCAGCACCCGGCCGATCAGCCGGACGTCGTTGCCGAACAGGGCCTCGAGGACACCGCGGTCGAGCGGCGCGCCGGCCGCGCCATGGGCCCCGGCAAGCGCTCTCGCCGGCGCCGGCAGCGGCCCGCTCATCCAGCGCTCGACCGCCTCGCGCAGCCTGTCGAGCGTCAGGGGCTTGGTGAGATAGCCGTCCATGCCGGTGGCGATGCATCGATCGGCCTCGCCCTTCAGCGCATTGGCGGTGAGGGCGACGATGGGCGTGCGCCGCCGGTCGCTGGCCAGGGTTTCCTCGGCACGGATCTGGCGCGTCAGCTCGAAGCCGTCCATGTCGGGCATGTGGATGTCGGTCAGCACCAGGGCAAAGCGACGCCGGCGCCACATCATCAGGGCCTCGATGCCGTTGGAGGCGGTGTCCACCGGGACCCCGAGAATGGCGAGCTGCCCGGCCAGCACCTCGAGATTGACCTCGTAGTCGTCGACCGCGAGCACCGTGCCCTGCAGCACCCCGCCGTGCGCCGGCAGCGCCGATGCCGGGATTTCCTCTGTCGGCGCCGGCTGGGCGCGTGCGAGCGCCAGCGAGACGGTGAAGGTCGAGCCGCTGCCGGGCACGCTCGCGACGGTGGCCTCGCCGCCCATCAGCTCGGCCAGGCGGCGCACGATCGACAGCCCGAGGCCGGTGCCGCCGTAGCGCCGCGTGGTCGAGCTGTCGGCCTGGCCGAAGGGCTGGAACAGCCGCGCCATCTGCTTGTCGGTCATGCCGATGCCGGTGTCGGCGACGGCAAGCTCAAGGCGATCGACCCGAGGGGCATCGCCAGGAGAGCCCCCGCCACTGTGGGCCGCGCCCGCCACGCCGGGCACGACGCGCGCCGTGACCCGCACCTCGCCGGCATCGGTGAACTTGATGGCGTTGCCGATCAGGTTGAACAGGATCTGCCGCACCCGCGTGGCGTCGCCCATCCAGCGGTCGGGCGTGCCGGGCTCGACCGCGGCCGAGAGGACGAGCCCCTTGCGCTCGGCCTGCACCGACAGCGTGTCGGCGGTTCCCTCGACGAGGGCGCGCAGGCTGAACGGCGCCTCCTCGAGCTCCATGCGGCCGGCCTCGATCTTCGAGAAATCGAGCACGTCGTCGAGGATGCGCAGCAGCGCGTCGGCCGAGCTGCGCACCGTACCGACCAGGCGCCGCTGCCGCTCGGTGAGCGGCTCGCGCTCCAGCAGCTCGGCGGTGCCGATGACGCCGTTCATCGGCGTCCGGATCTCGTGGCTCATGGTGGCGAGGAAGGTCGACTTCGCCTGGTTGGCCGCCTCGGCGGCGTCGCGCGCGCTCTCGAGCTCGCTCTGGCGGCGCTTCAGGTCGGTGATGTCGCGGAACAGGCCCAGCGTGCCGCCGTCGGCGAGCGGCCGGTGAATGTACTCGACATGACGGCCGTCCGGCATCCGGCGCTCGAAGCGGCTGCCCTTGGGATCGAGGATGCGCGCCACCCGCTCCTCGATCGACAGCACCCTGCCGTCGCGGCGGATCGCATCGCCGGTCGTGGTCTGGTGGCGCAGCAGAGTCTCGAGCTTCAGGCCTATGCCGTAGGATTCGGAGGGGAACCGGAAGATCTTGCGTGCGCCGCGGTTGACGTAAGCCATGCGGTGATCGGCGTCGAACAGACAGATGCCGTCGGTCATGCCGTCGAGCACCGTGGTCATGAGCCTGCGCGCCTCCGCCGCGACGCGGCGCGCCTGCTCGAGCTCGGCCTCGAGACGGTTGCAGCCGGCGTCGTCGCGGCCGATGCACAGCGTCCGCCCGCCCGACAGCGGATGGAAGACGATCTGCACGATGCGCCCGGAGGACAGGCGGCAATCGATGCGCGCGCCGGCCGGATCGTGCGTGCGGGCGAGCAGCCGATCGTACGACAGGGTCGCACCCACCTCGTCGACGACGGGCCCGTCGTCGGTCAGGGTGCGCGCCAGATCCTCGCGACGGGAACCAGGCGCCATCACGTCGCGGCTGAAGCCGAGGCTCGGCAGCTGACGGCCCCCGTCGCGCCCGAGCGCCGCGAACCGCCCGTCGCTGCCGATCAGGCCGGCGCGATCGGTCATGGTGTCGAGCACGGCCTGCAGAAGCTCGTCGGCGGCCCCCGGTTCGGCGCTCGCGGCGTCCGGCGGATCGGTCACCCCGGCTTCGCCGCCGGCTCGATCGGATTTCCTGGCCATGACGCAGTCTACCGGCGTCGTCGTTTCTCGATTGTCACGCGGCCGGCGGGAATTGTTTCGTTGGTTTCGGGACGCACCCTTGCAAATGTAAATCGTCACTTTAGATTTGCAAGGATGCTGACTCGGCATCTGGCGCAGCGCCTGGCCTACCTGATCGACCATTACCCCGCGGTCTGCCTGGTCGGCCCGAGGCAGGTGGGCAAGACCACACTTGCTCTCGACATCGCCGAGCAACGGCCGTCGGTCTACCTCGACCTCGAGTCGGCTTCCGATCGGGCACGCCTCACCGACGCGGAAGCCTACCTTGCCGACCATGAGAACGAGCTGGTCGTGCTGGATGAGGTGCATCGAGTCCCCGAGTTGTTCCAGACCCTGCGTGGCGTCATCGACCGCGGGCGACGGCGCGGCCGGAAGAACGGCCGCTTCCTCCTGCTCGGCTCGGCGGCGATCGACCTGCTGAAGCAGTCGGGCGAATCGCTGGCCGGACGCATCGCCTTCCTGGAGCTCGCGCCGTTCGACGTGCTCGAAATCCCGGCGCGCGACCTCGACCGGCTGTGGGTGCGCGACGGCCTTCCCCCGAGCTTCCTGGCCGACGACGACCAGCTGAGCCTCGACTGGCGGCGCGACTTCGTCCGCACCTACCTCGAGCGCGACATCCCGCAGCTCGGCCCGCGCATTGCCGCCGAGACCTTGCGGCGCTTCTGGACGATGCTGGCGCACAATCAGGCCGGCCTCCTGAATGCCGCCAGCCTGGCGCGCGGGCTCGGCGTGAGCGGCGTCACCGTGGCGAGCTATCTCGACCTGATGGTCGACCTGCTGCTCGTCCGCCGGCTGCCGCCGTGGCATCGCAACGCCGGCAAGCGCCTGGTCAAGGCGCCCAAGGTCTACGTGCGCGACACCGGCCTGGTGCATGCCCTGCTGGGCCTGCGCGACAAGGAGGAGCTTCTCGGCCATCCCGTCGCCGGCCAGACGTGGGAATCGCTGGTCATCGAGACGCTGATCGCCGTCGCGCCGGACGGCACCGAAGCGAGCTTCTATCGCACCTCCGCCGGCGCCGAGATCGACCTGCTGCTCGCGCTGCCGCGCGGCCGGCTGTGGGCCATCGAGGTGAAGCGAAGCTCGGCGCCGAAGGTGGAGCGCGGCTTCCACGCGGCGTGCGCCGACCTGAAGCCACAGCGGCAACTCGTGATCTATCCGGGAACCGAGCGCTTCCCGCTCGGGCAAGGAACCGAGGCGATGGGTGTCGTCGCCCTGGCGGGAGAGTTGCAGTCGGCGCGGTAGCCGCGATCGCTTCGATTCAAAAATCCGCGGTCAACGACAGCCGGAACGTCCGGGGTACGCTGAGGAACAACCGGTTGGCGCCGTTCCCTCCCGCCCAGTAGTTGGCGTCGAGAACGCTGAGGAGCATCGCCCCGCCGAGCAGGCGCACGCCGTCGATCGGCCCGCCGAAGACGTTGAGCTCGAGGCCCTGGTTGATCTGCTCGCCGCCCAGGAACTGCGTGTTGGTCGCCACGTCTCGCCAGCCTATGGTCGGGGCGCCCGCTCGTAGAAATCGACGCGCATGCGCATCGGCCCGAGCGGCTCGACGCGGTGCGTCTCGGCGGGCTGGACCACACCGTGCCGCTCCACCGTCAGGATCTCCGATCCCTCTTCCCTGCCCGAGCGGATCAACCTGACCTCGCCCTCGATCACCCGGATGACGCCCCACACGCCCGCCCGCGTGCGATGCTCCTTGCGCAGCGCCGCGGGCAGCGTCCGGTTGTCGAACACCGGCGTCGAGCGATAGGGTTCCGCGGGCATCTCAGCCTCTCGGCTTGAGGTCGGCGGCGTGCTCGGGATAGGGCGCGATCGCGCCCTTTGCCGCGGGCGCACCGGACAGCTCGGCGGCGAAGGCGTGATTGACGTCGCGATGGTGCGCCTCGTCGGCCCTGACCACGAGGATGACGTCGCGCAGCGTCGCCGTCTCGGGCATCTTCCAGTAGTGCCGGGCGATCGCCGGCGCCGGCGGATTGGCGCAGCGGCCGGCGTCGAGCTCGGCGAGATAGTGCGTGTAGCTCACCACCGCCTCCTCCTCGAAATAGCCGACGACGCGATGGGCGGTGCGCGGGCTCACCAGGTAGAGGCCGAAGAAGGCGAGGTAGAACACCCACTGGACGAAGAGCACCACCCAGCGTTCGAGCACGGTCGGCCGGGCGATGTGGATGAACGTCATGAGGTGCATGCGCTCGTTCTCCGCCTCCTCCAGCAGGATGCGGATCCAGCCCTGGTCGTCCGTCATGCGGCGCAGGCAGCGCAGATGGGTCAGCGTGGCGCCGACCATGCCGGGCACGGCGGCCACCGTCTCGAGGACGATCGCGCGATGGCCATAGCGCCGCGCGAAGAACGTGTCGGCGCAGAAGCGCAGGAACTTGGTGAAGCCGTAGGCGAACCGGTCGGAGAATCCCGACGGGCGATGGTGGACATCGAGGACCGCCTCGGACGCCGGCATGGATCCAGCAGACATGATACTCTCCCGATCAAGGCAAACGAGTCTGCGGGCCGAGCCCGGCCGCCGACCGCGAGGCTAGCGCGAGCTGCAGGCTGCGGGCAATGCGCGTCGCGGCCTCCTGCAGCGCGACGGCCCCGGCAGGCGGCATCTCCGCCTCGGTGGCGGATTGCCACAGGTCGAGCCACCGGTCGAACAGGTCGGGCGTCAGCGCCGCGGCGTGGCGCAGGTGCGCCGCCATCGGCGAGCCCTTGTAGCGGCCGCTGGTCAGCATGACCGACGACCAGAAGGCGGCCAGCCTGTCGAGATGCCGCGGCCAGTCGTCGACCGCCCGCTCGAAGACCGGGCCGAGCCGTTCGTCGGCACGCACGCTGGCATAGAAGCGCGCCACCAGCCGCTGCAGCCCCGCCTCGTCGATGCCCTCGATCCCGTGTGTCATGATCTGCCCTTAACCATGTATCTGTCGTACATGTATTAGCGGCTTTGCATATTGTCAACGAAATACATATATTCTTGATACACCTTTCCGACGCACCGGGACGTCCCATGCAGCTCACCCGCTACACCGACTTCAGCCTGCGCGTGCTGATCCATCTCGCCGCCCATCCCGACAAGCTGTGCTCGATCGCCGAGATCGCGCGCGCCTACGGCATCTCGCACAATCACCTGATGAAGGTGGTGCACGAGCTGGGGAAATCCGGCCTGGTCGAGAGCGTGCGCGGCCGGGCGGGCGGCATAAGGCTGGCGCGGCAGCCCGAGGCGATCAGCGTCGGCAAGGTGGTGCGCCGGACGGAGGAGCACTTCGACATGGCCGACTGCGGCAGCTGCGTCATCTCGCCGGCGTGCGGCCTCAACGCCGTGCTCGGCCAGGCGGTCGCCGCCTTCCTGGCCGTGCTCGACCGCCATACGCTGGCCGACCTCGTGCAGAAGCAGTCGCGGCTCGCCCGCCTGCTCGACGCGGGGCCGCCGGCGGCGCCGGCCGAGCGGGGCTGAGGCGGAGGCCGCGTCCATGGAGACCGACGTGAGGACGCTGTTCGAACGGTACGAGCGCGTCTTCAACACCGCCCTGCGCGGCGAGCTCGATCTGGACGACCTCGCGGCGCTCTACGCCCGGGAGTTCATCGCCACCTCGCCGGCCGGCGTCATTGGCGGGGAAGAACGACGAGCAGCTCGGGCAAGTCATGACCGAGGGCTTCGCCCGCTACCGTGCCATCGGAACAAAGGAGATGCGCCTGCGCGGACTTCGCGTCTCGCCGATCGACGAGCACCATTGCGTGGCGCACGTCACCTGGAGAGCAACCTATGCCCGCAAGGACGAACCCGACGTCACGATCGACTTCGACGTCCACTATCTCGTCCAGAAGCTGGGCGCCGGGCCCCAGGTCTTCGGATGGGTGTCGGGCGACGAGCAGGCGGTGCTGAAGGAGCACGGCATCATCTGACGATCGTCGCGATCGGAACGCGGCTGGCCCTGCTTCCGTCGGGGAGCGCGTGCAACCGAGGCACGCTCTCTCTCCTGGCCGCAGAAGAGAGCCAACCCGGCTGACGCATCTGCCCGCCCATGCGGCGTCGGATTAAAGGTTGTGGCGAAACCGCGCGCGAACCGATGGCCACCACCCGTGATCACCCGCACCGACCCGACCCGGCGTGCCGCCGAGGCAGCGCCTCTACGGCGCGTCAGTGCCGGGTCCACGATCCCGACCGGTACCGACGCACGGACGCAACTGACGCAGGCTTGCGCGCCGAATCTCCATCGCTCCAGGGATGCGAGACGGGCCGGTGCAGATTGCACACGCGCCTGGCCGCAGCAGCGGTCCACCTCGGCTTGCCGATCCGGCACCCGTGCACCGGCGCAAGCCGTCTCGTCCGTGACGCTGCGGCTCACGCTTGCGTCACGGCCAGCTTGTTGATTTCGTGGAAGAATGACGCTGTGACGCAAATGACGCAAAAACTCGGCACCGACTCTCCCGCCGCCGTTCGAGAGGGTGCGGGAGACGACAGCACGATCGCGCGCGACCCCGAGGGTGCGACCGCAAGAACCCCGCTGCGACCGCAAGAACCACGAAAAGCGGCTTCTTGCGGTCGGGCCAACCCCTTGATTCCAAAGGATGCGACCGCAAGCGACCGCACCGACCGCAAGAAAAGACCCCCGTTTTACTTTCTCGTGGCCATCGACCCGGGAGGGGCTGCCGCAGGCCGGCATCGGCTGGAGAAAGCCCTTGCCGGCCATTTCGGCGGCCGGTGTAATTCGCCGTCTTTTGGGAAAAAGTGTGCGGCCCGCACGCGGGAACCAAGCCGCCGGGCCGATGGGAGGAAATCAATGCAGAGCAAGTGGGGACGCCGGACGTTCCTGGCGGGCGCCGGTGCGTCCGCCGCCATGCCGCGGCTGGCCGCGGCGCAGGCCGCCTTTCCGAGCAAGCCGATCCGCATCGTGCACGGCTACAGCCCCGCCTCGAACCCCGACACGATCGCCCGCGTGATCGCGCCCAGCATGATCGAGACGCTGGGCCAGAGCGTCATCGTCGAGCCCAAGCCGGGCGCCGGCGAGCGCATCGCCGCGCAGTACCTGATGACCCAGCCGCCCGACGGCCACACGCTCTACCTGATCACCGGCGGCGCCAACGTGATCAGCGCCACCGACAAGCAGGCGCCTTTCAACACGCTCAAGGACTTCGCCTACATCTCGACCATCACCCTGTTCCCGTTCGGGCTGTTCGTCGCCGCCGGCTCGCCGATCAAGAGCTTCAAGGACCTGCGCGACGCCGCCCTCGCCCGGCCGGGCAAGCTCAACTACGGCCACAGCGGCGTCGGCAACACGCTGCATCTCGCGGTCGAGTACCTGAAGGGGCTGACCGACATGAAGATGGAGGCGATCGCCTACAAGGACACCGGCCAGCAGATCAACGACGTCGTCACCGGCCGGCTCGACGTCGCGATCAGCACCTTCACCGGCTATCACGGCGCGCTCGCCAGCCGCCAGGTGCGCGCCATCGGCGTCACCTCGAAGGACGTCTGGCCGCTGCAGCCCGACGTGCCGCCGATCGCGCGCGACGTGCCGGGCTACGAGGTGGTGTCGTGGCTGGGCCTCGCCGGCCCGGCCGGCCTGCCGGCGCCGATCGCCGACAAGCTCTCCAAAGCGGTCGAGGTCGCGGTGGCGCGGGCCGACGTGAAGGAGCGCCTGCAGGGCATGGGCAACGACGCGCGCGCGAGCACGCCCGCCCAGTTCCGTGCCCGCATCGAGGCCGACTACGCCAAGTGGCAGCCGCTCGCCAAGTTCGTGAACCCGTGAGCCGCGGATCGGGAGCGGTCTTTCATCCTGTTCCGGGACGCTCGCGGTCCGGAAGACGTCTGACCAAGTTCGCAGGCGGCGAGACGGTCGAACCCGAAGTCGAGCACGAAGAGGTAGAGTCATGAAAATCGGCGCGGTGATGTTCTTCACCACGGACTCCATGCAGCCCGCCCCGCTGGCGCGCGTGCTGGAGGAGCGCGGTTTCGAATCGCTGTGGGTGCCCGAGCACACCCACATCCCGTCGTCGCGCAAGACGCCCTATCCGGCGGGCGGGCCGCTGATCCGGCCCTACTACGACATCATGGACCCGTTCCTGGCACTCAACACGGCGGCCACGGTGACGACCAGGCTCAAGATCGGCACCGGCATCGCGCTGCTGACGCAGCGCGACCCGATCGTGACGGCCAAGGTCGTGTCGACGATCGACCAGCTGAGCCAGGGCCGCTTCCTGTTCGGCGTCGGCAACGGCTGGAACCAGGACGAGATCGAGAACCACGGCACGGTCTTCGAGAGCCGCCACAAGCTGGCGCGCGAGCGCATGGAGGCGATGAAGACGATCTGGACCGAGGACGAGCCGGAGTATCACGGCGAGCTCGTCAATTTCGACAAGATGAAGCAGTGGCCCAAGCCGTTCCAGAAGCCGCACCCGCCGGTCATCGTCGGCGGCGCCTTCCCCTACGCGGCGCGGCGCGCCATCCGCTACGGCGACGGCTGGATCCCGCGCGCCGACCGGCTGGAGTCGGCGGGCGTCGGCGTGGTGATCGACAAGTTCCGCACCATGGCGAGCGAGGCCGGGCGCGATCCCGCCTCGCTGCCGATCACCATCTTCCGTGTCCCCGAGGCGATGGAGGGCCTGCGCTTCTGCCAGCAGATCGGCATCGATCGCGTCACCTTCACCCTGCCGGCGGAGAAGGAGGACAAGCTGATGCCCATCATCGACCGCTGGACCGAGATCAAGCGCAAGCTCGAGCATTCGTGACTCCTCGCCGGCGACGCCGGCGAGGTGGCTGCGTCCCATAGGCGTTAAACCAAGAAGAATCCTCATCCTGAGGAGGCCGCGCAGCGGCCGTCTCGAAGGATGGGCCGAGACTCGTTGCTCATGACCCCTCCGTCCGCGATTGCGCGCACACCTCCCCAGCTTCGCTTTGCGAAGCTGGGGAGGAGAACCGGAAAGTTGGCGCCTATGAGTGGCACGCTCTCAGCAGATGGCGCGCTCCCAGCGATGATCCTTTCATCGCCGGAACGCGGCGAATGTCCGCGGTATCGCCGAGGGACCGTGGTCCTATGCGCGCTCCGGCGGCGTGCCGTCGCCGAACTCCTCGCGCAAACGGGCGCCGTGCTGGTCGAGCGTCGGCGGGCCCGGCCGCTCGGCGGGATCGGGGTAGGCGCTGATCTTGATCGGGTTGCCCGGCATGGTGACGCCACCCGCCTCGATCAGCATGTTGCGCGCCCGCGCCTGCGGGTGCTCGACCGCCTGGGCGACGTTGAACAGGGGGCCGATCGGCACGCCGGCGGCGTGAATGACCTCGAGCCAATGCGCGACCGTCTGCTGCGCGAGCGCCGCCTCGATCGCCTGCTTGAGGGCGGCGCTGTTGGCGGCGCGGCCCGGGTCGTCGGCGAAGCGCGGGTCGCTCGCCAACGAGTCGAGGCCGAGCGCCTGGCAGAGCTGGACGAACAGGCGGTCGTTGCCGCAGCAGATGGCGACATGGCCGTCGCTGCACGCGAACACGTCGAACGGCGCCAGGAACGGATGGCGGTTGCCGAGCCGGCCGAGCGGGCGTCCGTTCGCCACGTACTCCATGAGGCCGTGCTCCAGGAAGGAGAGCGTGGCATCGAACATGGCGATGTCGACATGCGCACCGCGGCCGGTCCGCTCGCGGGCATAGAGCGCGCTGGCGATGCCGCTGAACATGTAGAGGCCGCCCAGCAGGTCGGACAGCGAGGTCCCGACCCGGGTCGGCGGGCCGTCGGGAAAGCCGGTCATGTCCATGATGCCGCTCATCGCCTGGATGATGGTGTCGTAGGCCGGCGACGCCGCGAGCGGCCCGGTCTGGCCGAAGCCCGAGGACGAGGCATAGATCAGCCGGGGATTGAGCTTCGCCAGCTCCTCGTAGGAGAAGCCGAGCCGCGCCATCACGCCGGGGCGGTAGTTCTCGGCAAGCACGTCGGCGCGCCGCACCATCTCGAGGAAGACCGCGCGATCGGCCGCGGCCTTGAGATCGAGCACGATGCTTTCCTTGCCGCGATTGACGAAGCCGAAATAGAGCGACAGGCCATCGAGGAACGGCCCGTAGGTCCGGGTGTCGTCGCCGTGGCCGGGCGCCTCGACCTTGATCACCCGCGCGCCGAGGTCGCTCAGCATCACCGTGCCGAACGGCCCGTTCAGCACGTGAGTGAGGTCGATGACGAGCACGCCGGAGAACGGGCCGTCGGGAGCCTTCGCGCCAGCCATGTTGCCTCTCCTCGTCGCCCTGCCGGGTGCCGCTTACAGCAGGAGCGCCGCCCGGATGGTGAAGACGGCGGCCATGCCGGCATGGGGCGTCAGGGCCGGCTGGAAGTAGAGCTGCACGTCGGGCGTGACCTGCAGGCGGGCGCCGATCGTGGTCGACCAGTAGAGCTCGAGCATGGTCTCGCTCGGCCGCGCGTACACGCCGGAATAGAGATTGAGGTTGGTCTGGTTCCAGGCGACGCCGAGGCCGATCTGGTCGAGCGGGTTGCGGCCGAGCGGATTGTTCAGCACGGCGCCGCCCGCCACCGAGGTCTGGATGGCCCAGCTCGAGCCCCACGCCGTGTTGGCGCGGAAGAACAGCGCCCAGCGCTCGTCGAGCGCCTGCGAGGCGCTGAACGAGAGGCCGTCGCTGGCCAGCGGCTGCGCCGGCACGCCGGGCTGGTTGTAGTACATCAGGGCGTAGCTGCCTTGGCCGAGGCCGGCCAGGGTCGGCGTCCAGGCGCCATAGAGGAACCAGGCGTACTGGCCGGCGCCCAGGGTCGAGAACTGGATGTAGTTGGCGGCGACGTTGTTGGCGTCCTGGAAGCCGCCGGCGAAGGTCACGTCCTTGCCCGGGTTGAGCTGCAGGTAGGCGCCGAGGCTGCCCTGCGAGTAGTTCTGGCTGCCGTTCTGGGCCAGCGAGTAGCCGAGGAAGTTGACCAGCTGATTGTTGGCGTAGGCGTTGCCGTCGAAATTGGCGATCGGGTACTGGCCGACCGTGAGAGCGAGCCAGTTGCCCGGCAGGGCATGCGTGTAGCTCGCCTGCGCGAACAGCAGGTCGTCGAACGGATAGTCGTTGAACGGGCTGACGAGGTTGAGCCGGGCCTGCTTGGTGAGGCCGGTCGCACCCGACCAGTACTGGGCGGCGATGTAGTAGAACTGGAAGGAGCCGGTGCCGATCGTGGCGCTGTCGAACGCCTTCCACTGGACCGCCGGGGTGAACAGCGCCTGCACCGCGCCGTAGCCGCCGTCGGGCACGCCCCACTGGCCGATGTAGGACGAGTCGAAGGCGTAGGTGATCCCGGTGGTCGCCTCGATCTGCTTCTTGGCCGCGGTGTAGCGCCGGCCGGCCTCGTCGAGCTCGCGGGTCAGCGACACCGCCTCGCGCTGCTTGGCGGCGCGCAGCCGGTCGTGGATCCTGCCGACATGCTTCATGCCGGGCTCGGCCGTGTCCTGCTGCGCCGCGGCCGGCGCCCCGGCGAGCAGCAGCGCCACGATCCCCCCACAGAACAGGCGCCGCCACATCAGGACGGGCGTGCCGATGGGGGATCGGCCGACGGGGGATGGGCCGATGGGGGATGGGCCGACGGGCGGATCAGCACGAGCTGGGTCAGCCAGCTGCCGACGAGGAAAGCGGCAATCACCGCGAACGACCACGGCTGGGTCACGGCGGTCGACCACAGGAACATCGCCAGCACGATGGCCATGGCCAGGATGCCGATGCCGACCAGCAGCCGCGAGCCGCCGGTCTGGTCGAGGACCCGCCAATGCGCGACATGAACCGCCAAGTAGGCGATCAGGAAGGTCGCGCTGACGATATGGGCGAGCGCGTTGAGATTGAAGATGTTCATCACCGCCAGCAGGGCGACCACCGAGAGCGCCATGCCGCGCGTGCAGCCGCCCCACAGCGGCACGCCGAACATCCGCGGCAGGTGGCCGGTTTGCGCCAGCGCCGTCGCCATCTGCATCATGCCGTAGGCCGTGCCGTTGATCGCCGAGGCGGTGGCCAGAAGCGCGCCGATGGCGACCACGACGAAGCCGGTATGGCCGAGAACCGGCCGGGCCGCCTCGGCGACGGCGGTGCCGGCGTATTTCGCGAGCTCGGCCGGCGTCAGGCTGCCCACCACCACGATCGACAGCGCGACATAGAGCACCATGACCGTGGTGATGGCGAGGAAGATGGCGCGCGGGATGGTGACCTGCGGGCGGGCGACGCTGGCGGCTGCGTTGGTCATCATGCCGTAGCCGGCATAGGCGAGGAAAGTGAGCCCGACCGTGTCCACCAGGCCGACGAAGCCGGGGCCGGGATGCTCGACCGTGGGCTTGCCGATCATGGCGGTGAAGCCCGCCACCGCGAGCACGACCAGGATGACGAGCTTGATGCCGACCAGGGCCATCTCGACCTTGCCGACCGCCGCCTCGTTGCCGGCATTGAGCGCCACCAGGGCGACCACGATCGCGGTCGCCAGGAGATCGACCCAGAAGGGGCTCGAGCTGCCGAGGAACAGCGAGGCGGCGTAGGCGCCGAACGCCTTGGCCACCAGGGCGATCGCCGCCGCGAGCACGAGCAGGAACATGATCGACACGGTGCCCGACAGCCGTCCGGGCCCGAAGCCCGCATCGAGGTAGGTGCTGATGCCGCCGGCATCCGGGTAGCGCGCGGCGAGCTTTGCGTAGGAGTAGCCCGAGAGCTGCGCCACCACGCCGCCCAGCAGGAAGGCGACGAAGGTCGCGCGGCCGGCCGCCACCGCCGCCTCGCCGAGCAGGGCGAAGATGCCGGCGCCCACCATGGCGCCGATGCCGATCGCAGTGACCGACCACAGGTTCATCGGGCTCGGCGGCGGGCCGGCGTTGCTCATCGATGCACTTTCATGGAGTGGACGCGGTCCGCCGGCTCAAGCCTTCATGACCTCGTCGCGCGCCGCGCGCACGCAGCGGATCACCCAGTGCATGATCTCCGGCGTGATGAAGACGTTCATGGGGAACGACTTCAGCGCATAGACCACGGCCTCGGGGTCGGCGCCGTCGCGGTTGTACTCGGTGTTGCGGAAGCCCGTGGTGAAGCTGAGATAGGGCGTGTAGCGGCCGTCGATCTTCGTGCCGCTGCGCACCCACTCGAACAGCTTGTCGCCGACCGCCTCGGTGAGCTCGTTGTGCCGCAGCAGATCGGCGCGGGCCGACGGCTCCTTGAGCTCGCGCTCGAACTGCAGCTTGGCGTCGACGCCCTCGGGGTAGACGCGGAACAGCGTGACCAGGCCGGTATCGTCGGGATTGACGCACACCAGGTCGGGCTGCGTGCTGAACAGGTTGTAGAGGTAGTACTTGGTCTCGAGGATGCCGCCCAGGACGGCCTGCATGCCCTCCATGCCGAAGTACTTCAGCGTCGCCCACCCGGCCAGCGAGCCCGAGGCGCTGCGCGAGACCTCGGCGGTGTAGTACATCGGGTTGTAGGGCGTGCGCGCCTGCAGGTAGGCATCGGCGCCGCGGCTCATCAGCTTCTCGAAATCGTCGGCCCTGCGGTAGACGAAGCAGCTGCTGACATAGGGCGCCCAGCCGACCTTGTGAAAATCGATGCCGAGCGCGTCGGCATGGACGATCTCCCTGATCATCTGGGCGTTCTTGCGCATCACCGGCAGCACCCGCTCGGAGAAGCCGAGCGGATTCGCCTCGAAATCGTAGTCCCTGAAATAGAGCCACGACCAGCCGACCACGCAGTCGGCATAGAGCACCGCCTTCCCGTAACCCGGCGGGTTGGGATAGGTGTCGAGCAAGGAGCGCACCCGGCCGATCGGGTCGAAGGCGTTGGCGTCGGTCGTGCCCATGGTGCAGACCACCGCCGCCACCGGGACCTTGCGGGCGTGCAGATCCTTCAGGATCTCCTCGAGATGGTCGGCATCCATCTGGTTGGTGGAGACGTGGGTGCGGACCTGCACGATGTTGTCCATGCCGAGGCCCAGCCAGTCGGAGGCGTTGTGCTGCACATAGTGCGCCTGCTGCGAGCAGATCACCTTGGCGTCGGTGCGCACGCCCTTGTCGCGCGACTCGCGCAGGACCCGGGTCAGGCCGTACTTGAGCCCGTACATCCAGCAGCCGCCGCCGCCCCAGGTGTAGAGCGCCCCGGCCTGGGTCGGGTTCCAGCCGACCAGGTTGGCGATCATGCCGGCGGTCTCGAGCTCGGCGCGGTGCACGTTCCAGGCATACTCGCCTTCGAGGATGTTGGCCGAGAACACCTGGCCCAGCATCGACGCGACGATCGCCGCGATGTTGGCTTGCGGCACGACGTTGCACATGGTGAGCGGGCTGCCCCAGTTGGGCATGCCGTCGAACATCTTCACGACCTCGCCGAGCACGGCGTCGAGGTCGCCCATCTCGGGGCTCACCTTGACGTTCTTGACGTCGGGATAGCTGAAGGAGAGCGGCCCGCCCTCGCCAAGCAGCGCCGACCCGTCGGCGTCGGGCCGCAGCTGGTTGATCAGCTTGACGAACTTGCCGATCTCGACCGCCAGCCTGTCCTTGCCGCCGCGAAAGGGCGACGGGAACTCGCTCAGCATGTTGGCGCGGTACTTCGCCCATTTCGGCGCCCCGCTGCGAGCCGAGCCGTCGGCGTGCCAGTTGCGATCGTAGTCCGCGACGAGCCTGGCCGTCGCCTCCGGCGCGTGATCGGTCAACCCGCTCCCCCTTCGTTCCTGCCCGCGAGACCTTATCGGCGCGTCAACGAGCCAAGCAAGGCGAAACCGGCCGGGGCACACTCTGTCGCAATCGGCGGAGCATTGTGGCACCTTGCGCGCCGTCGGGAGCACGGTCGGGGCGTGCGTTCGAGGGGGAAAGGGTTCTCGTGAGGAAGGTCCTGCTCGCGGCTGTCGCCGCTCTCGCATTGGTGTGCGCCGTCGCGGCCAACGATGCGGCAGCCCAGGCCGGGCGCCCGCACGTCAAGGTCGCCGCGGTCGACTTCGTGCCGGCCTGGGGCGACCTCGACGGCAACGTCCGCCGGCTCGCCCAGGCCGCCGAGGAAGCCGCCCGCCAGGGCGTCGAGTACGCGGTGTTTCCCGAGACGGCGGTCAGCGGCTACCTGTTCAGCGGCCCCGACCAGATCGCGCCCTTCCTCGACACGATCCCCGGCAAGGCGACAGCGGCCCTGCTGCCCATCCTCGAGCGCACCGGCCTGCACATGAGCGTCGGCATCGCCGAGCGCGACACCAGCACCGGCCTCGCCTACAACACGGCGGTCCTGATGGGGCCGAAGGGCATCGTCGGCAAATACCGCAAGAACGGCCTCAACCCGCAGGACCAGAAAGTGTTCGCGCCGGGCGACACCGGCGTCGAGGTGTTCGACACGCCGCTCGGCCGCATCGCCCTGCTGATCTGCTACGACGACACCTACTGGCAGTATGCGCGCCTGGCCGCGCTGCGCGGCGCCCAGATCATCGCCTGGCATTCGGTGTCGGACCGCGTGATGCCGGGCACGCCGCCGGCCCAGGCGACGGGCAACCATTCGACGGTCGCCAACGTCCAATATATGAGCGCCCAGAACGGCGTCTGGGTGATCGGCGCGACGCGCAGCGGCATCGAGACCAACCCGATCACCGGCGGCAAGCTCTACTACAACGGCGGCTCCAGCATCTGGTCGCCGGCCGGGCAGAAGCTGGTGCAGGCGCCGGTCGTGCCACCCGAGGTCTTGCCGCCCGGCCTGAACGGCGTGTTCAGCGCCGTGATCGCCCCCGGCGAGGCCGACGCGGCGCGCGCAGCCGCGCTCGCCCGGCGGCGTCCCGCGATCTACACGCCGCTGCTCGCGCTGCATCGGGTGCCGGTCGACGGCAATGCGACCCGGGGGCAGCGCACCGTCGCCTTCGCGGCGGTGCAGTGGCCCGAGGGTCCGTCGCAGATGACACAGACGGAACCGGAGGATGGCGAGCTGATGGTGCTGCCGGCGCTGTCGGCGCTGCCGTCGGATCTGCCGGCGGACAGGATCAGGGAGGCGGCCGAGATCCAGGGCGGCGCCTTCGAGCAGGCGCTCGCAAAGGCGGCCCGCGCCGGCAAGGGCTACCTGGTCGGCAGCTATCCCGAGCGCGACGGCCCGCGCGTCTACCACACGGTCGTGATGGCCGGGCCGACCGGCACCGTCCTCGGCCGCTATCGCACCATGCACCTCGGCGGCGACGAGGCTCGATGGGCGACGCCGGGAGACGCGCCCGTGATCATCGAGACGCCGCTCGGACGCATCGGGCTCGCCGCGGCGGGCGAGCTCGCGGTGCCCGAGCTCGGCGGCCTGTACGGCGCGTTGCGGGCCGACATCCTGGCCGCGCCGGCGGGCAGGCCCGATGCGCTAAAGGTGGAGATCGCCCCGGCGCTCTACGCCGTGCCCGATCCGCCGACCGGCCGGGCCGACTTCTTTCCCTATGCCTCGGCCAAGCAGAACCAGCTCTGGCTGGTGAGCGGCGGGCGCCGCGCCGGCGACCGGACGGCCGCGGGCATCTACGGGCCGGAGCCGATCGTCGAGACGCCGACTCTCACCGCGCTGCCCGGCGCCCCCGTCGTCCGCCATTCGACGACGGTGCCGGCCCCCGGCACCTGGATCAATCAGCAGCAGCTGATCAGCGGCCAGCAGGCACTCTATTTCGTTCCGCTGGTGCTCGACGAGGGCAACGATTGCCTGAAGCGCTGGCGCGCTGCCGGCACGCGAGCCTTTCCGTGCCGCTGACGTGCGGGCCGCTCGCTTGACGCTGTCGTCGACGCCAGAGAACAATCACGCATCGCGCGTAGCGAAAATCTGATCTGGAGGATATCGGTCATGGTACTGCCGCTCGAAGGAATAAAGGTCATCGATTTCACGGGCGTCCAGGCGGGACCTGCCTGCACGCAGATGCTCGCGTGGTACGGCGCCGACGTGCTGAAGGTCGAGCGGCCGGGCGTCGGCGACGTGACGCGCCACCAGCTGCAGGACATACCGAATCTCGACGCGCTCTACTTCACGATGCTCAACAGCAACAAGAAGTCGATGGAGCTCGACACCAAGACGGCGGAAGGCAAGAAGATCCTCGAGCAGCTGATCCGCGGCGCCGACGTGCTGGTCGAGAATTTCGCGCCCGGCGCGCTCGACCGCATGGGCTTCACCTGGGAGCGCATCCAGGAGCTCAACCCGCGCCTCGTGTTCGGCTCGGTCAAGGGCTTCAGCGAGGAATCGCCCTATGCCGACCTCAAGGTCTACGAGAACGTCGCGCAGTGCGCCGGCGGCGCGGCCTCGACGACCGGCTTCTGGGACGGCCCGCCGACCATCAGCGCGGCGGCGCTGGGCGACAGCAACACCGGCATGCATCTGCTGATCGGCATCCTCACGGCGCTGCTGCATCGCGAGAAGACCGGCAAGGGCCAGAAGGTCGCCGTGTCGATGCAGGATGCGGTGCTCAATCTCTGTCGCGTGAAGCTGCGCGACCAGGAGCGGCTCGAGCATGTCGGCTATCTCGAGGAGTATCCGCAGTACCCCAAGACGCCGTTCGGCGACGCCGTGCCGCGCGGCGGCAACGCCGGCGGCGGCGGCCAGCCGGGCTGGGTGCTGAAGTGCAAGGGCTGGGAGAGCGATCCCAACGCCTACATCTACTTCACCATCCAGGAGCAGAACTGGCCGCGCACCGCCGAGGCGATCGGCCATCCCGAATGGGCCAAGGATCCGGCCTACGCGACGGCCAGGGCGCGCCAGCCGCACATCTTCGACATCTTCGCCGAGATCGAGAGGTGGCTGGCCGACAAGACCAAGCACGAGGCGGTCGAGATCCTGCGCAAGTACGAGGTGCCGTGCGCGCCGGTGCTGTCGATGAAGGAGATCGCCTACGACCCGGCGCTGCGCGCCTCGGGCTCGATCGTCGAGGTCGACCAGGAGAAGCGCGGCAAGTACCTGACCGTCGGCAGCCCGGTGAAGTTCTCGTCCTTCAAGCCCGACATCACCGGCGCACCGCTGCTCGGCGAGCACACCGACGAGGTCCTCGCCGGGCTGGGCTACGGCGCCGACGCGATCGCCAGGCTGCACAAGGACAAGGTGGTGTAGCGCGTATCATCGCATGCTGAGCGAGCAGCAGATCGCCATCCGCGACATGGCGCGCGATTTCGCGCGCCGCGAGATAACGCCGTTCGCCGCCGACTGGGATCGCCGCGAGCACGTGCCGCTCGACACGCTGGCGCGCATGGGGGCGCTCGGCCTGATGGGCGTCTGCGTGCCGGCCGCGTGGGGCGGCGCGGGCGCCGACTTCGTCTCCTACGTGCTCGCCATGGAGGAGATCGCCTACGGCGACGCCGGCATCGCCAACATGATGGCGGCGACCAACTCGCCCTACAACGCCGCGATCCTCGCCTACGGCACCGACGCGCAGAAGGAGAAGTTCCTGCGCCCGGCGGCCTCGGGCGGCGCGCTGGCCGCCTTTCTGCTGAGCGAGCCGCAGGTCGGATCGGATGCCGCCAACCTCGCGACCCGCGCCGTGCGCCGCGGCGACCACTACGTCATCGACGGCATGAAGAACTTCATCACGTCGGGCCAGTCGGCCGGGCTCGCCATGATCTTCGCCGTCACCGATCCGGCGGCCGGCAAGAACGGCATCTCCTGCTTCCTCGCCCGCACCGGCACGGTGGGCTATCGCGTCGCCCGGCTCGAGAAGAAGCTCGGCCATCGGACCTGCGATACCTGCCAGATCGTGCTCGACGGGCTCGCGGTGCCCGCCGCCGACATGCTGGGCCCGCCGGGCGCCGGGCTGTGCGTGGCGCTGTCGTCGCTCGACGGCGGCCGCATCGGCGTCGCGGCCCAATCGGTCGGCGTGGCGCGCGCCGCATTCGACGCGGCGCTCGCCTACGCCCGCGTGCGCGTCACCTTCGGCAAGCCGCTGATCGAGCATCAGGCGGTCGCATTCCAGCTTGCCGACATGTCGACCAGGATCGAGGCGGCGCGCCAGCTCTACCTCCACGCCGCCCGCCTCAAGGACAGCGGCGGCGGCTCGCCCAAGGAGGCGTCGATGGCCAAGCTGTTCGCCTCCGAGATGGCCGAGGACGTGACCTCGGCCGCCCTCCAGATCCACGGTGGCTACGGCTTCCTCAACGACTACCCGGTCGAGAAGCTGTATCGCGACATGCGCGTCTTCCAGATCTACGACGGCCCGAGCGAGATCCAGAGGATGCTGATCGCCCGCGAGCTGGCTAAGGGGTAGGACGCTTTCCGAGGATCAGTCGCAGGGGAGCCGCAATACAGAATTACCGCTGTCCTGACTGGCGGAATTCCGTTGCTCGATCCGCGACTTGCACTTAACGTCTCAGCCAAGGTCCCAGCGAGGATCAGCGACCCGCGTACAAGCGGGCACCGCCTTTTCAGGGAGGCAACTATGAAGTCGCACAGCGTTACGCGTCGTCTTCTGGTCCACGGCACCCACGATCTTCCCGCAGCCGGAGCGGCGCGCGGAACAGGCACAAGACCCTAGGCACTGACCGCCCAGCACGACGACTCCGCGCTCCTTCGGGGCGGGGCGGAGCAACGTCGTCGGGCTGGGCTGCGCCAGCAGTCGAGGCTTTCTGCAGGGGATCCGCGCGCCGGCCGGCGGCGCCGACGATGCACGTCGAGCGCCGGCCGGCAATGCCGACGACCCTTGCCCATAGACGTCGCAAACGGGAGGCAGGCATGACGGCAGCAAAGGACGATTTCGCAGGATCCCTGGAAAGTGCGGCGGACGGCGGCATCGGACGCCGGCGGCTGCTCGCCCTCACCGCCCTGGGGCTGGTGGCCGCGCCGGGCGCCGCCTGGTCGGCCGCCCCCGAGGGCCAGCTCACCTGGGCGGTGCATTTCTCCCTGGCACCGACCTGGTTCGACCCGGCCGAGACGCCGGCAATGATCACGCCCTTCCTGCTGCTGTACGCGCTGCACGACGCCATGGTGAAGCCCATGCCCGGCAGCGCCGTGGCGCCCTGCCTGGCCGAGGCCTGGAAGGCGTCCCCGGACGGGCTCGCCTACGAGTTCACCCTGCGCACAGGGGCCAAGTTCCACAACGGCGAGCCCGTGACGCCCGAGGACGTGAAGTTCTCCTTCGAGCGCTATCGCGGCACTTCGGCGTCGTTGATGAAGGAGAGGGTCGCGGCGATCGAGACGCCCGATGCGCGAACCGTGCGCTTCGTCCTGAAGAAGCCATGGCCCGATTTCCTCACCTTCTACAGCTCGGCGACCGGCGCCGGCTGGATCGTGCCGAAGAAGTACGTCGAGCAGGTCGGCGACGACGGCTTCAAGAAGGCGCCGGTCGGCGCCGGTCCCTTCCGCTTCGTTTCCTTCACGCCCGGCGTCGAGCTGGTTGTCGAGGCGTTCGACGGCTATTGGCGCAAGCCGCCGCCGGTGAAGCGCCTGGTCTTCCGCGTGATCCCGGAAGAGGCGACGCGACTGGCAGCCCTCAAGCGCGGCGAGGTCGATCTCGCCTACTCGATCCGCGGCGAGCTCGCCGACGAGCTGAAGCGCACGCCCGGCCTGACGCTGAAGCCGGTGGTGATCCAGGGCACGTTCTGGCTCTACTTCCCCGACCAGTGGGATGCCAAGTCGCCGTGGCACGATCAGCGCGTGCGCGAGGCGGCGCGGCTGGCCATCGACTACAAGTCGATCTCCGAGGCGCTGACGCTCGGCTACTCGCCGATCACCAACGGCATCGTTCCCGACAGCTTCGACTTCTATTGGAAGGCGCCGGCTGCCGTGCACGACATGGCGAAGGCCAAGAAGCTGCTGGCCGAGGCGGGTCATCGCAACGGCTTCGATGCCGGCGACTACTATTGCGACGCTTCCTACGCCAATCTCGGCGAGGCGGTGATCAACAATCTCCAGGAGGCCGGAATCCGCGTCAATCTGCGGCCCCTCGAACGCGCCGCCTTCTTCAAGAGCTACGCCGAGAAGAAGCTGAAGAACATCATCCAGGGTGCGTCCGGCGCATTCGGCAACGCGGCGACGCGGCTCGAGACGTTCGCCGTCAAGGGCGGCGCCTATGCCTACGGCAACTACCCCGAGATCGACGCACTGTTCGCCGAGCAGGCGACCGAGCTCGATGTCGCCAAGCGCACCGCGAAGCTGCACCGCATCCAGCAGATCATCCACGAACGCAGCGTCTACGCGCCGATCTGGCAGCTCGCCTTCATCAACGGCTACGGCAATCGCGTCGGCTCCGCACCCTACGAGGACGTGACCATCAAGAAGACCTGACACGACGACGCGGGCGTGCCTGCACAGCCATCGCCAACAGGGAGTGACCACATGATCTCCTCTCGCAGCGTCCATCGGCTTAGCGTATCCAACCCCGACGCCGCCCGGGCGACGCGCCGCGAGCTGCTCGGGCTCGCGGCCCTCGGCTTCCTCGCCGCCGGCACCAGACCGGCCAGCGCCAAGGACAGCCGGCTCGTCTACGCCTCGCACATCTCGCTCGCCCCGACGTGGTTCGACCCGGCGGAAACGCCGGGCATCGTCACCCCCTTCATGCTGCTCTACGCGCTGCATGACGGGCTGGTGAAGCCGATGCCCGGCAACCCGACCGCGCCGTGCCTCGCCGAGTCCTACAGCGCCTCCGCCGACGGGCTTGCCCACACCTTCGTGCTGCGCGCCGGCGCCAAGTTCCACAACGGCGCGCCGGTGACGGCCGACGACGTCAAGTTTTCCTTCGGGCGCTACCGCGGCAACGCCGCGGGCTTCATCAAGGAAAGGGTGGCGCTGGTCGAGACACCCGACCCGCGGACGGTGGTCTTCCGCCTGCACAAGCCCTGGCCCGATTTCCTCAGCTACTACTCCAGCGTGACCGGCGCGGGCTGGGTCGTGCCCCGGAAATACGTGGAGAGCGTCGGCGAGGAGGGCTTCAAGAAGGCGCCGATCGGCGCGGGGCCATACAAGTTCGTGTCGTTCACGCCGGGCGTCGAGCTGGTGATGGAGGCGTTCGACGGCTACTGGCGCAAGACGCCCACCGTGAAGAAGCTCGTCTGGAAGGTCATCCCGGAGGAGACGACGCGGCTGGCGGCGCTCAAGCGCGGCGAGGTCGACCTCGCCTACTCGATCCGCGGCGAGCTCGCCGAGGAGCTGCAGCGGACGCCGGGAATGACGCTGAAGCCGGTGGTGATCAATGCCCCGTTCTGGATCTACTTCGCCGATCAGTGGGATCCGAAGTCGCCCTGGCACGATGCGCGCGTGCGCAAGGCCGTGACCCTGGCGCTCGATCGCGACGGCATCAACCAGGCGCTCACGCTCGGTCACTCGCTGCTCACCGGCAGCATCGTGCCGAAGGACTACGACTACTACTGGCAGCCGCCCAAGATCCCGCACGATCCGAAGGCGGCGCGGCAGCTGCTGGCGGAGGCCGGCTTCCGCAGCGGCTTCGATGCCGGCGACTATTTCTGCGACGCCTCATACGCCAACCTCGGCGAGGCCGCGCTGAACAGCCTGGAGGAGGTCGGCATCCGCCTGAAGCTGCGTCCGGTCGAGCGGGCCGCCTTCGTCAAGGAGTACTCCGAGAAGAAGTATCGCAACCTGATCCAGGGCGGCAGCGGCGCGTTCGGCAACGCCGCCACGCGGATGGAGACCTTCGTCGTCAAGGGCGGTGCCTATGTCTACGGCAGCTATCCCGACATCGACGAGCTGTTCGCCCAGCAGGCGGTGGAGACCGACCGCGCCAGGCGCGCGGCGATCCTGCATCGCATGCAGCAGCTGGTGCACGAACGCACCGTGTACGCGCCGCTGTGGCAGCTCGCCTTCCTCAACGGCCAGGGGCCGCGCGTCGAGGAATCGACCTTCGGCATGATCGGCGGGCACCCCTACTCGGCGCCCTACGAGGACGTTCGCCTGAAGAACGGCGCATAGCGAGGGAGGCAACCATGACACCGCGATCCTCGAGTACCACTCGGCGCAGCGTTCTCGCTCTTTCCGCGGCGGCAATGACCGGCCTTGCCGCGCGAGCCGCCGGCGCGGCGCCGCAGGACGAGCTGCGCATCGCCTCCCACGTGTCGCTGGCGCCGACCTGGTTCGATCCGGCGGAGACACCGGGCATCATCACGCCTTTCATGCTGCTCTACGCGATGCACGACGCGGTCATGAAGGGGATGCCGGGCAACCCGATGGCGCCCTGCCTGGCCGAGCGCTGCACCATGGCGCCGGACGACCTGAGCTACGCCTTCGCCTTGCGCAAGGGCGTGCGGTTCCACAACGGCGAGGAGATGACCGCGGAGGACGTGAAGTTCTCGCTCGAGCGCTACCGCGGCGCCGCCTCGAAGTCCCTGAAGGAGCGGGTCGCCCGCGTCGACATCCACGATCCGCACCGTCTGACGATCCATTTGCACAACCCGTGGCCGGATTTCCTCACCTACTATGCCGGGGCCACCGGCGCCGGCTGGATCGTGCCGAAGAAGTACGTCGAGAAGGTCGGCGAGGACGGCTTCAAGAAGGCGCCGGTCGGTGCCGGTCCCTATCGCTTCGTCTCCTTCACGCCGGGCGTCGAGCTGGTGCTGGAAGCTTTCGAAGGCTACTGGCGCAAGAAACCTGCGATCCGCCGGCTGATCTTCAAGGTGATTCCCGACGAGGCAACCAGGCTCGCCGCCCTGCAGGGCAAGGAAGTCGATATCGCCTACTCGATCCGCGGCGAGCTGGCCAGCGAGCTCCTCCGCACGCCCGGCCTGTCCCTGAACCCGGCCGTCAGCTCGGCGCCCTTCTGGCTCTATTTCCCCGAGCAATGGGACTCCCAGTCGCCGTGGCACGACAGACGCGTGCGCCAGGCGACCTCCCTCGCGCTCGATCGCGACACCATCAACCAGGCGTTGACCATGGGTCATTCGCGCCTGACCGGCAGCGTGTTCCCGGAGAATTTCGAGTTCTACTGGCAACCGCCCAAGCCCGCCTACGATCCCGATGGAGCGCGCAAGCTCCTGGCCGAGGCCGGCCATCAGCGCGGCTTCGACGCCGGCGAATACTACTGCGACGCCTCCTACGCCAACATCGGCGAGGTCGTCCTCAACAACCTCCGCGAGGTCGGGATTCGGGTGAAGCTGCGGCCGCTCGAGCGGGCCGCCTTCTTCAAGGCCTATGCCGAGAAGAAGCTGAAGAACATCGTGCAGGGTGCGTCGGGCGCAATGGGCAACTGCGCGACGCGCGCCGAGGCCTTCGTCGCCAAGGGTGGCGTCTACGCCTACGGCAGCTACCCCGAAATCGACGCCCTGTTCGCCGAGCAGGCCGTGCAGACGGACCGCGCAAAGCGCACGGCGATCCTGCACCGGCTGCAGCAGCTGGTGCAGGAGAAGGCGATCTATGCGCCGATCTGGCAGCTCGCCTTCCTGTCCGGCGTCGGCCCGCGCGTCGGCCAGTCCGGCTTCGGGCTGATCGACGGCTTCGCCTACACCGCACCCTACGAGGATCTCACGCTGAAAGGCCAAGGCTAGCGCATGAAACAGTTCATTGTCCGCCGCGTCGGCTATTCCCTGCTGTCGCTGTTCCTGCTGTCGGTCACGATCTTCCTGTTCGTGCGCGTGACCGGCGATCCGACGACGCTGCTGGTCGAGCCGGGCGCCAGCCCGGAGGACATCGAGAACATGCGCCACCAGTTCGGCCTCGATCAACCGCTATGGGTGCAGTACTGGCTGTTCGCCACGAGCTTCGTGACCGGCGATCTCGGCCAGTCGTTCTACTATCGCACGCCGGTGCTGGAGCTCTACTTCCAGCGCCTGCCCAACTCCTTGCAGCTGGCCGCCGTGGCGATGGTGCTGTCGCTCCTGATCGGCATCCCGAGCGGCATCCTGGCGGCGGTCCGCGTCGGCGGCTTCTGGGACAGTGCCGGCAAGACCTTCTCCCTGCTCGGCCTGTCGCTGCCGCAGTTCTGGGTCGGCCTGGTGCTGATCCTGTTCTTCTCGGTCTATCTCGGCTGGCTGCCCTCGTCGGGCTCCGGCGGCATCCTGCATCTGCTGATGCCCGCCTTCACGCTCGGCTGGTACTTCGCCGCCGCGCACATGCGGCTCACGCGCTCGTCGATGCTGGAGGTGCTCGACTCCGAGTACGTCAAGCTGGCCCGCCTCAAGGGCCTGCCCGAAGCCCTGGTGATCGGCAAGCACGCGCTCAAGAACGCCCTCATCCCGGTGATCACGCTGGCCGGCATCAACCTCGTGGTGATGATCAATGTCGCCGTCGTGGTCGAGACCGTGTTCGCCTGGCCGGGTATCGGCCGGCTGCTCTACGAGGGCATCACCTTCCGCGATTTCCCCGTGGTCCAGTGCGTGGTGGTGCTCGGCGGCAGCATGATCATCGTGGTCAACCTGCTGGTCGACATTCTCTACGCCTACATCGATCCCCGCATCCGCCTGGAGAGCTGACGTCATGACCGTCACCACGACTCCCCTCGCCGCGGCGGCCGCATCCCCCGCAGCGCGCACCCTGAAGCTGTGGCGCCTCGAGGGATTTCCGCTGATCCCGGTGCTGATCCTGCTGCTCATCGCCTTCGTCGCCGTCTTCGCCGACTTCCTGGCGCCCTACGATCCGCAGATCGGCAGCCTCGCCCGCCGCTTCCGCCCGCCGGCCTGGGAAGCGGGCGGCAGCATGGCCCATCTTCTGGGCACCGACCATGTCGGGCGCGATGTGCTGTCGCGCCTGATCTTCGGCGCGCGCGTGTCGATGGTCGTCGGGTTGACCGCCGTCCTGGTGGCCGGTGGCATCGGCACCCTGCTCGGCATCCTGTCGGGATATCTCGGCGGCTGGGTCGACCAGGTGATCATGCGCGTCACCGACGCCTGGCTGGCGCTGCCGGCCCTCACCTTCGCGATCTTCCTCGCCGCCATCGTCGGCCCGAGCGAGCTCAACATCATCGTCATCCTGGGCGGCGTCTACTGGACGCGCTACGCCCGGGTCGTGCGCGGCGAGGTGCTGTCGCTGAAGCAGCGCGAGTTCGTTCGCCTGGCCGTGGTCGCCGGCTGCTCCAAGTGGCTCATCATGCGGCGCCACATCCTGCCCAACGTGCTCAACTCGGCGATCGTGCTGGCCACCCTGATGCTGGGCGTGGTGATCGTCACCGAGGCGTCGCTGTCGTTCCTCGGCGTCGGCGTGCCGCCGCCCAAGCCGGCCTGGGGCCTGATGATGGCCGACGGCAAGAAGGGGCTGATGGTGGGCTACTGGTGGCTGACCGTGTTCCCCGGCATCTGCATCATGCTGATGGTGCTGTCGGCGAACCTGCTGGGCGACTGGCTGCGCGTGAAGCTCGATCCGCAACTGCGTCAGCTGTGAGAGGCGACATGGCCAACAAGCTTCTGTCGCTGGAGAACGTGTCCGCCCACTACGTCTCCCAGCAGGGGACGCGCGTGGTCCGCGCCGTCGACGAGGTGACGCTGAGCCTCGACGCCGGCGAGACCCTGGGCATCGTGGGCGAGTCGGGCTCGGGCAAGAGCACGCTCGCCCTCACCATCCTGCGCCTGCTGCCGAAGGCCGCCCGCATCGTCGGCGGGCGGATCATGTTCGAGGGCGAGGACCTCGTCGACAAGCCGGCGGCCGAGATGCGTCGGGTGCGCGGCAAGCGCATCGCCATGATCCTGCAGGACCCGATGGCGTCGCTCAACCCGCTGTTCACCATCGGCGACCAGGTCGGCGAGCCCCTGCGCGTGCACGAGGGCGCGAGTCGCTCCAGCGCGTGGCAGCGCGCCATCGACCTGATCAAGTCGGTGCGCATCGCCTCGCCGCAGACCCGCGTCGCCCAGTTCCCGCACGAGATGTCGGGCGGGATGCGCCAGCGTATCGTCGGCGCGATCGGCATGTCGTGCGAACCGCGCCTGCTGATCGCCGACGAGCCGACCACCAGCCTCGACCTCACCATCCAGGCGCAGTACCTCGACCTGCTGCGCGAGCTGCAGCGCACGCACGGCCTGGCGCTGATCTTCATCACACACAATCTCGGCATCGTCGCCAAGATGTGCGATCAGCTGGCCGTCATGTATGCCGGCCGGGTGGTCGAGCAGGGGCCGGTGTCGCGCGTCTTCTCGCAGCCCTTGCACCCCTACACCAAGGCGCTGCTGGGCTCGATCCCGCGCATGACGGAGGAGCGCGAGCAGCTCACCGCAATCGACGGCCAGCCGCCCGATCTCGCGAACCTGCCAGCCGGCTGCTCGTTCGCGGCGCGCTGCCCGGCGGCGTTCGCCCGCTGCCAGGTCGAGGCGCCGCCGGACTTCACCGTCGAGCCGGGGCGCAGCGCCCGCTGCTGGCTCGCCGCGCCCACGGTGCACGCCTCGATCGATCAGACGATCCCGCTTTCCCGGAGTGCCGCGTCATGACCGCCGTTATGGAGGCGAAGGGCCTCAGCAAGCATTTCCAGGCCCGTCGCGGCCTGTTCGGCGGCAGCCGCGGCGTGGTGCGCGCGGTCGACGAGATCTCCTTCGCCATCGAGACCGGCCATACCCTGGGCGTGGTCGGCGAGTCGGGTTGCGGCAAGACGACGACGGCCAAGCTGGTGCTGGGCCTCGAGACGCCGAGCGGCGGCTCGATCCAGTTCGAGGGCCGCGACCTCGAGACCCTCGACACGCCGGGCCGGCGGCGCTACCGCAAGTCGGTCCAGGCGGTATTCCAGGATCCCTATGCCTCGCTCAACCCGCGCATGCGGATCAGCGCCATCATCGCCGAGCCCTTGGTCACCAACGAGAAGACGGTTGCCCCCGAGGTGCGCCACCGCGTGCTCGAGTTGCTCGATCTGGTCGGCCTGCCGGAGCGTTCGGCCGATCTCTTCCCGCACGAGTTCTCGGGCGGCCAGCGCCAGCGCATCGCCATCGCGCGCGCCCTCGTCCTGTCGCCGCAGGTGATCGTGCTCGACGAGCCCGTATCGGCGCTCGATGTCTCGATCCGCGCACAGATCCTCAATCTCCTGCGCAGTCTTCAGACGCGACTCGGCCTTTCCTACCTGTTCATCGCCCACGACCTCGCCGCGGTGGCCCACATGAGCCACGAGATCGTGGTGATGTATCTCGGCAAGATCGTCGAGAGCGGCGAGGCACGCGCGCTCGCCCTCTCACCGAAGCACCCCTACACCAAGGCCCTGTTCGCCGCCGCCCTGCCCAGCCACCCCGACGAACGGAGCGACGAGCCGGTGCTGCAGGGCGAGGTGCCGAGCCCGCTTTCGCCGCCATCCGGCTGCCACTTCCATCCGCGCTGCCCGCACGCCACCGCGCGCTGCGCCCAGGAGGCACCGCGGTTGAGGCCGGTCGAAGGCCGCCAGGTCGCCTGCCATCTGTTCGAGTAGAAATCGCCTCCCCAGCTTCGCTTCGCGAAGCTGGGGAGGTGTCGGCGCCTTCGCCGACGGAGGAGTCATGGCGCTCATTGCTGGGAGCGCGCCCTCCAGCGGCGCTCATGGGATGTGTGATCGGCAAGAAGAGCGCCACTGGAGTGGCGCGCTCCCAGCCGAAGAGCTTGTTTCCTAGTCGCGTGCTCCCGGCAATGACCCCTCTGCCCCGCAAGACGGGGCACTTCTCCAGCGGACGCCGAGGAGGCGTCTCATTCCGGATAGCGCCACGGCTTGGCGGGTTGCGGCGCGGACTCGTCGATCGTCCAGTGCGGCAGCGAAAGGCCCTCCGTCACGTCGGCGTAGACCATGCGAACGCGCGTGCCGATGCCGACCTTGCGCACCTGGTCGGGCGGCGCCAGCGTGCCGTCCGGCGTCACCAGGTTGCCGACGACGCGCAACGCCTCGTGCTCGGTGGGCTTGCCCTTCTGCGTGTCGAGGTCGACCAGCAGGACGAGATAGGGGGTGTGCTGGCGGAAGGCCGGCTGGATGGCGTGATGCACCTCCGTGTAGGAGTGCACCGCGCCGCGGCCTTCGACCGCCATCCATTCCGACTTCGGGCTGGCGCACCACGGGCAGGCGGTGGTCGGCGGGTAGCGCAGCAGCCCGCAGGCGCTGCACTTCTGGAGATGGAAGTCGTGCGCCGCGCAATGCTTGAAGTACGCGAGGTTCTCGACGTCGAGATCGTTGATGTCGAGCGGCATGCCGAGATAGGTGGCCTGGATTGACATGGTCGTTCTCCCCTTCCGCTCGCTCAGTCGTTCCGCATGACCATGGCCGACCCCGTGCCCGGGTTGGCCCAGCCGAGATTGGCCGTCAGCTCGCATCGCTTGACCTGGCGGCAGCCGCCCTCCCGATAGTCGTAGGTGTGCCGGCGCTTGCCGTCGGGCCCGACGGGGCAGGAATCGTCGGCGTCGTGGCGCAGCTGGCGGACGTTCTCGATCACCATGTTCTGGCCGTGCGTGTAGCCCTCGCAGAGATGGCCGCCGCTGGTGTTGTTGGGCCGCCGGCCGCCCAGCCGGATGGTGCCGTCGCTGACATAGGCGCCGCCCTCGCCCTTCTTGCAGAAGCCGTAATCCTCGAGCTGCAGCATGGTGGTGAAGGTGAAGGCATCGTAGGAGCCGGTGACGTCGATGTCCTCCGGCCCGACACCCGAGTTCGGCCACAGGATGTCCCGCGCATAGTGGCCGGCGACGGTCGAGATCGGGCCGTGCTGGTAGTGCATGTCGGTGCGCGGCTTGTTGCAGCGGCCGACCACGCCGCGGATCAGCACGCGCGGATGGCGGCAGTCGCGCGCCCGCTCGGCACTAGTCACCACGATCGCCGTGCCGTTGTCGGTCTCGACGCAGCAGTCGAGCAGGTGGAGCGGCTTGCAGATGAATCGGCTCGACACGACCTCGTCGACGGTGAAGCGCTTCTTGTAGAACGCCTTGGGATTGTTCGAGGCGTGCTCGCTGTGGATCGCCTTGACGGCGGCCACCTGCTCGGGCCGCGTGCCGTAATCGTGCATGTGGCGCATGAAGGTCGGGCTGAACATCTGGCCGGCGCTCTGCCAGCCGTAGGCGCGTCCGTGCAGGGCATCGCCCGAGACCGGCGCCACCGAGCGCGCGCCGGTTCCGCCGATGCGCACCTGGGAGAAGCCGTTCATGGCGCGGAAGATGGCCACCGCCTTGCACATGCCGGCTTCCATCAGGCCGATCGCGATGCCGATCAGCGCCTCGGTCGAGGAGCCGCCGCCGAACACGTCCATGTAGAAGTTCGGCCGGATGCCGAGGTCGCCGGCGATGAAGGTCGAGAAGGTCGAATCGCCCGACTGGTAGGACAGCATGCCGTCGATGTCGGCCGGCTTCAGCCCGGCGTCCTCGATGGCATTGCGCACCGCCCAGGTCCCGAGCGCGCGCGTCGTGATGCCCGAGCCGCGCGTGTAGGTCGTCTCGCCGACGCCGACGATGGCGTACTTGTCGCGCAGGTACTTCGGGATTGTCGTATCGGTCTCGGCCGGCATCGCCATGGCGTCTCCCCTTCGTTCGTTGCGGATCGAGCCTATGATGGAGTCAGCGAAATGTCAGGTCATGAACTCGATGGCGCCGCCGTTCGCCCTGCAAACGGCTTCGTCCACCTCGCCGGCTGCGCCGCAACGGACAGAATACATCTCATGTGCCTCTCCCACCCTCGGCCAGTGCACTGGCATGTGCCCCCCGTCATCCCCCGTCATCCCGAGCGAAGCCGCCCGGAGGGTGGCGCAGTCGAGGGACCTTTCTTGCTGGAGGAGCAACAAGAAAGATCCCTCCACTACGCCTCGCTACGCTCGGCTCCAGTCGGGATGACGGGATGCTGAGAAAGTGGCGGCGTTGCTTGACAGAGGTTCATGGCCGGGAGCGCGCCACTCCGTGGCGCTCATGCTCTTCGCACGATCGCCAGCCTGGACGACCGGCCCCTATGAGCGCCACGGAGTGGCGCGCTCCCGGCACACCTCGACTGCGGCCCATTTTCATAGGAGTTCCCCACCGGCCCGAGGGCCGACCCGCCGTGTCAAGAAACTGGCGGCAAGCCGCCAGTTTCTTACTAGGAACATGACGGATGGGTCCACTCCGCAGCGGCGTGGCTGAGGAGAAGAATGAAGCGCTTCGCTGTGGTAGGACGGCGGCACCACCGAAGGGGAAACATGTTCGACGGCAATCGCGTCACGGCGCATACACGTTCGCGCTACCCGATCTTCCAGTCACCGATGACCTGGATCGCGCGGGCGCCGCTGGTGACCGCCGTGTCGCAGGCCGGCGCGATGGGCCTGCTGGAGAACTCGATCCGCGACCTCGCCGTCACCAAGCGCGAGTTCGCCGCCATTCGCGCCGCCACCAACCAGCCGTTCGGCGTCAACCTGCCCATTCGCTACCTGCAGATGGATCCGAGGGAAGAGAGCGCCATCATCGACTGGCTGCTCGGCCAGGGCATCCATTTCGCCACCACCTCGGCGGGCGACCCCACCCGCTACACGCGGCTCCTCAAGGACGCCGGCGTCACCGTCTATCACGCGACGGCGACGCTGCGCGGAGCCATCAAGGCCGTCGATGCAGGCGTCGACGGGCTGATTGTCGAGGGCGCCGAAAGCGCCGGCATCCGCAACCCCGAGGAGGTTCATACCTTCGCCCTGCTGCAAGCCGTGCGCGAGAAGGTCGACGTCCCGATCGTCGCCGCCGGCGGCATCGTCGACGGCCGCGGCATGGCGGCGGCGTTCGCGCTCGGCGCCGAAGGCGTCACCATGGGAACGCGCTTCGTCGCCTCGTTCGAGAGCCCCGTCCATCTCAACTACAAGAACGCCATCGTCGCCGCGCCGATCACCGGCACGATCATGACCGACAATCCGCCGCGTGCCCGCTCGCGTGGCTTGCGCACGCCCTATTCGGTCGAGGTCAACGAAGGCCGGCGCGAGCGCCTGGCGCGCAATGCCACGCTCGACATGCTCTATGTCCAGGGCGATGTCGACAACACCGCGGGCGCGGCTGGCGAAAGTGCCGGATTGATCCACGAGATCAAGTCCGTGCAGCAGATCGTCGACGACACGATCGCGGGCTTCTGGCGGCAGATCGATCGCCTGGCCGGGATGCGCGCACACTGAGACGGAGCGTGCTGCATTCGCGAATGCAGCAAGGCCGTGGGCTCGTCCATTGTGAGCCCGAGCTATGCGCAGGCGCAGATTGAACGGCGCTCGCCGGCACCATTATAGAAGTCACCCAGCGTACGAATGCGCTCGTACGAAGTCGGCCACCGGAAATCGCTTCCCGGTCTGCTACCCGTCATTGTGGATCGCTGCGCTCTCTTGCAAGGAGTAAAGAGCCATGTCTGTCGCTCGAGCTTCTGCCATCGAGATCACGCGCGCCTTCGCGGTACGGCCTGGCGAGGCCGTCGGAGGATAGCTCCCCGGCAGGCGCGGCATGTCTCGTCGGCCACTGGTGGGACTGCTCTACGATCCCGCCGTCCCCATCGTGCTCGACGACATCGGCGAAAGTGTCGACTTCGTCGAGATCGTGCCTGATCGACTCTGGCACGATCTCGGAAGCGATGCCCGTCATCGCTTCCGCCGATCCAGATCGGCGGTCGAGGAACTGCGACGCCATGCGCAGGGACGCCCTCTCGTCGGTCATGGAATTGGCCTGTCGCTGTCGAGCCCGTCGCCGCTCGACGAGCGACTGCTCGACGAGGTCGTGGCGTCCCATCGGGCGCTGAGATATCGCTGGTACAGCGAGCATCTCGGCATGCTCCTGACGCCGGGTCGCGGACTTGTCGATGCCCGGCCCGGCGTGGGGTTGCCGGTCGCGCTCGACGACGAGACGCTGGACCTGATCGGCGGCAAGGTGCGGCGCCTCGGCGCGGCACTGGGGACGCAGGTCATCCTGGAGAACAGCGCGATGCTCTCCATTCCGCTCGCCCACGACATGAGCGAGCCGGATTTCTTCAACCGCCTGCATCGCCAGACCGGCTGCGGCATGCTGCTCGATCTGCACAATCTCCACGCCAACACCCTCAATCGCGGAATATCCGCCGACGAGTATCTTGCCGAGCTCGACCCCGATATCGTCGTCGAGATTCATCTCGCCGGCGCCGAGCGGTCGTTCGGCCCTCTCGCCGACTCCCTGTCGCGCCCGATGCTGGACGAGGCTTGGCAATGGGCCACGGCCTGGGCACCCCGCTTCCGCAACCTCGCGGCAATCACCTACGAGTACCGCGAATCGCACCACCGCCGGCGCGGCCTCGGCGGCATCGGCCACGAGCTCGAGCTGATGCACGATCTGGCGGCCGGGATCGGCGATTCGCGAGCGACGGGGATGATATGAACCGGGAGAGTCACGAATGGTCGCGCGGGATGGTGCAGTCCCACGATCTGCGACAGACCTCGTCCGGCCCTTCGAAGGCGCGCAAGGATGCCTGGAGCAGGAATGCCTCTGACGTGGACGACAAGCGCATCGAGGTCTCGACGCGGATCTGCCAGTCGTCGCGGGCAAGCGTCTGCGCGCGCTGCATCTCGGCGACCGCGCTCAGTGGATCGTCGTCCGAGATGTCGAGCCTGAATCGGCCTTCGGTTCGTTGCTCGAGACCGATCCGATCGATTCGCACGATGCCCGGGCCCACCGCGGTCGGCCGTTCCGGCGCGGCGGTCTCGGGTTCCGGCAGCAGTGGCAAGGCAACATCCACGGGCTGGGCCGGGCGCTGCGGCAGATCGAGCACACCCTCGATCACTGTCACGGTCGCCGCTTCCGGGCTGGGCCAGACCATCGGCCAGTAGGCCGTCGACAGCGCGAGCCGGATCCTGTGGCCGGCCGGGAACACAGCGCCGGCGTCGTTGAGCCGAATGCGCACGCGATAGCGCTCGCCCGGCACCAGCGGCACCGGCGTCTCGTGGCCGTCGCGATGGGCAAGGTTGAGGATGCCGAAGCTCACCCGCAGCGATTCGCCCGACGGATGGACATCGCACAGCCGGACCGCGAGGTTGGCGAGGCGCCGGTCGGCCGTGAGCTCGAGCGCGAGCACGGGGGCGCCCAGGATCTCGATCGTCTCGGCGAGCGGCCCGGTCTCGAAGATCAGCGAGCCCGCATCGTCCTCGCGCTGGTCTCCCGCCTGGTCGGCGGCGCGCCCGAACGGGCACCAGTTGCCGGCGTGCCGGCCGATCGTTTGCGATGACCGGATCTCGCGCGGCGTCAGAATCGAACGCTCGGGTCGCAGGCCCCGGTCGTCGAGATGCAGGCGCCAGGGCCGTCGATTCTCCGGCGGCCACGACGGCTCGGCAACCCAGCGGCCAGGCAGCGCCTCATGATGGGTCGCCGGCGTGACGCTGTCGGTCAACCAGGCGCGCAGCATCGGCTCGTCCATGACACCCGTGTCGATCCCCTTCAGCCAGTGGTCCCACCAGCGCAGCATCTCCTGCAGGAAACCGATCTGCGGGCCAGGCAGGGCAAAGTGCGGATAGGCGTGTGCCCACGGGCCGATCAGGCCCTTGCGCGGCACCGACAGGTGCTCGAGCAAGCGCGGGATGGCGTTGGTGTAGCCGTCGGTCCAGCCACCGACGGCATAGACCGGGCACTGGATTGCCTGGAAATCCTCGCACACCGAGCCGTGCCGCCAATAGGCATCGCGCCGCTGGTGCCGCGTCCACGTCTCGAGGAACAGCGGCACGTTCTCGAGCCGCTCCAGCCACATCTCGCGCCAGCGCGCACCGACCAGCGCCGGATCGGGCGGCAGGCACATCGAGCCGAAGAAGAACGAGGCCCAGCCGAAGCCGGCTGTCAGCTTGGCGCCGCCCATGTAGTGCACGTCGTCGCTGTAGCGATCGTCGGTCGAGCAGATCGTCACGATCGCCTTCAGCGCCGGCGGCTGGCGCGCCGCAACCTGCAGCGCGTTGAACCCACCCCACGAGATTTCCATCATGCCGACCGCACCGCTGCACCATGGCTGGTCGGCCAGCCAGGCGATGATCTCGAGAGCGTCGTCCTGCTCCTGCAGGGCGTACTCGTCGGTCAGCACGCCGTCCGAATCGCCGCTGCCGCGGATGTCGACCCGCACGCCGGCATAGCCGTGGCCGGCCAGGTAGGGATGGGTGAGCGAGTCGCGCTCGCAGGTGCCGTCGCGCTTGCGGTAGGGCAGGTACTCCAGGATGGCCGGTACTGGCTTCTGCTCGGCATCCTCGGGCAGCCAGATGCGGGCGGCGAGCCTTGTGCCGTCTCGAAGCGGGATCAGCGTGTGCTCGATGACGCGGACGGGACGGGGAAACTCGGTGACGATCAAGCGAACCTCATTGCCTTCTCAAATCCCTCCGATGAAGATCGGGCGGGTACCGCCCCGATCTTCATAGGCGGGGCAAAGCGCAGCTCGTGCCCGTCGGCGCTGGTCCTGCGGCCGGTCGCATTGCCGGCGGTGCCGATGCCGGCATTGTTGATCAGCAGGTCGAGCAGATCAGTGGCCGCTCGAACCGTCTCGGCCAGGCGCCGCACCTCGGCCAGCGAGGCGAGATCGGCCTCGAGGAAGGAGGCGCTGCCGCCCGCCTGCTCGATCTCGCGCACCGCGGCATCGCCGCGCGGGCGATCGCGGCCATGCACCAGCACCCGCCAGCCATCCTTGCCCAAGGCTCGCGCCACGACCCGCCCGACGCCGTCGGTCGCACCCGTGATCAGAGCCGTCCGCACGCCGTCCCCGATCATCCAGCCTTCTCCCTCGCCATCGGCCCCGAGCTCCATCAGGGCCAGTCAACCCCGAATGGCCCACTCATGCCAAATGCAATCCTTGTGCATTTTTTCTAACTTTCCCACCGCTGGTGTGTGTAGTCTCTCCGCTCATCCAAGTTGTTGATTGGTGCCATGATCGCATTCGACGTCGTTGCTGCGGGCCAGCCGGGTCGATGATCTCCCGCAGAAGCGCGATGGGCGGCATTCTCGCCGTGACTGCGCCTGGCCTCGCGGCGTGCGGCAGCGCCTCACGCGGGCCGATTCCCAGGGTCGAGACGGCCGCCTCGCATCCCGGCGTGGCCGGGCTCGATGCGGTAATCGATATCAGCCACAACGTGACGGTCACCGACTTCAGTGCCGTACGCCGCAGCGGAATTCTCGCCGTCATCCACAAGGTGACCGAAGGCGGCGACTGGTTCGACCCCTCGTACGCCACCCGCAAGCGTCAGGCCGAGGCAGCAGGCCTGCTGTGGGGCGCCTACCATTTCGGCACACGGCAATACTCCGGCGCCGAGCAGGCCAGAGCCTTCCTGTCGGCGGCCCAGCCCGGGCCATCGACCTTGCTGGCGCTCGATGTCGAGCCCAACGAGCGCAATCCGCGCAACACCATGACGGTCGCCCATGCCGAGCAATTCGTGCAGGTGATCCACCAGGCGACCGGCCGGCTGCCGATCGTCTACACGCATCCACGCTGGGCCAACGGCGACAGGTACGGCAAGGCAGGATTGCGGCTGAGCCCGCCGATCGGCCCGCAGTCCATCCTCGCACGCTGCGACCTCTGGCTCGCCGACTATCGCGAGCAGCCCGAGGTGCCCTATGCCTGGTCAAGCAAGGGCTGGCGCCTCTGGCAATATGTCGCCGACGAGACGGCGGCCGATGCGGCGTACGGCACCGTGCCCCGCGCGATCGCCGGCGTCAGCCATTGCGATCGCAACCTGTTCAACGGCGATGCCAACGCCCTCTATCGCTTCTGGCGCGCCAAGGCCTGACGGCCGGTGCCGTCACATCGCGCAGTCAGTCCTTGCCGATGGCCCGGACGATCCCGGCGGAACTCGTCACCCAGCCGAAGATGCCGCCCTGAGCCTTGATCATCGCGAGGCCCATCTTCTGGAACTCGGGGAAGTACGAGCCGACGCAATCCTCGGGGACCAGGCAGTCGTAGCCGCGGTCGTTGGCCTCGCGCACGGTGGTATTGACGCAGACCTCGGTCGTGACTCCGGTGACGACCAGCTGGTCGATGCCGCGATTCTGCAGGATCGAATGGATGTCGGTGGCATGGAAGGCGCCCTTCCCCGGCTTGTCGATTACCGGCTCGCCCGGCGCCGGGTAGAGCTCGGGGATGATGTCGTGGCCGGGCTCGCCGCGCACCAGGATGCGGCCCATCGGGCCAATGTCGCCGATCGTGGTCGCGCCGCGCCCGCGCAGCTTCTTGGATGGCGGCAGGTCGCTGAGATCGGGCCGATGGCCCTCGCGGGTGTGGATCACCATCAGGCCGGCGGCGCGCCAGGCGGCGAGCAGGCGGCGGTTGGGCTCGATCGTGCGGCGCAGCTGCGAGACGTCGTTGCCCAGCATCTCGCCGAAGCCGCCGGGCTCGAGAAAGTCGCGCTGCATGTCGATGATCAGCAGCGCCGCGCGCGCCGGCACGAGCTCGAAGGCATAGGGTTCCGCCTCGACGAACGACACCTTGTCCTGGTCTTGCACCTGAGGCTCCCCCGGCCGTGATCGCTGCCGGCGGTTATCGACGCAATCGCTGTGCCAGGCCAGAGTGGGACTTTCTTGGATCGAAGCACCAAAGAGGAACCTCACCCTGAGGAGCGGCCTGCGGCCGCTCCTCAGAGGATGTGACTTTATTGAACTCTGTCGTCCCTCTCCTGTCATCCTGAGCAAAGGCGCTTGCGAAGCAAGCGCCGTAAGCGAAGGATCGTCCTTCGCTGCGCTCAGGACGACAGAAAAGTTCGCGGTAACGACCTCATCGATCGCCGAAAAACGACTATCGAAAAAGTCACAGGCTCTCAGGGTGAGGTTTCCACTTGAACCAAACACGCTCTAATCCAAGGTCACCCTGTACCGGCTGATCGCGAGCGCCGAGACGACCACCAGCATCAGGAGCAGGGCCGCGAGCTCGGTCGCGATGTCGGAGATGTCGGCGCCCTTCAGCATCACGCCGCGCACGATGCGCATGAAGTGCGTGGCCGGCAACGCCTCGCCCAGCCACTGCGCCCATTGCGGCATGCCGCGGAAGGGAAACATGAAGCCCGACAGCAGGATCGAGGGCAGCAGAGTGAACACCGATGCCTGCATGGCCTGCAGCTGGTTCTGCGTCACCGTCGAGATGGTGAAGCCGATCGCCAGGTTGACGGTGATGAACAGGGCGGTGCCGAGCCCCAGCAGGCCGGGATCGCCTTCGATCGCGACGTCGAACAGCACGCGCGAGACCGCCAGGATGACGATCACCTGGATCGCGCCGATGGCGACATGGGGCAGGATCTTGCCGATCATGACCTCGATCGGCCGGACCGGCATGGCGAGCAGGTTCTCCATCGTGCCGCGCTCGCGCTCGCGCGTCACGGCGAGCGCCGTCATCATCACCATGGTCATGGTCAGGATGACCGCCAGCAGGCCGGGCACGATGTTGAGCCGCGCCTTGCCCTCCGGGTTGTAGCGCCGCTGGATGACGACCTCGACCGCGCCCGGCTTGCCCCGCAGCCCGGCCAGCGGGCCGACCAGGTCGCGGCCGAGCGCCTGGTCGAGGGCGGGCTGCACGGCGGCGAGCGGATTGGCGGCCGCCAGGGGATCGGTCGCATCGGCGTCGATCAGGATCTGCGCCCGCTCGCCGCGCACCAGCCGGCGCGTGAAGTCGGACGGGATGGTGACGACGAACTGCACCTCGCCGCTCTGCAGCAGCCTGCTGGCCTCGGCCTGCGAGGCCGGCCGGTGGGTGACGGTCATGTAGCCCGTGCTCTGCAGCGCCGCGATCGCCGTGCGCGTGACCGCGCTGTCGTCGGCGGCGATGACGGCGGTCGGCAGATGATGCGGGTCGGTGTCGATGGCATAGCCGAACAGCAGCAGCTGCATGATCGGCACGCCGAACATCATGGCGAAGGTCAGCCGGTCGCGCCGCAGCTGCTGCACCTCCTTGATGATGATGGCCATCAGGCGCCGCCAGAAGGTGCCGGTCATGGCAGTCTCCGCGTGGCGATGGAGGGCATGCGCCGCCTGCGTCGACCAGCAACGACCTCATCCTGAGGAGCCGCGCGCAGCGCGGCGTCTCGAAGGATGAGGCCACGCACGGTGCCCGTTGCCCATGCTTCGAGACGCTCGCTGCGCTCGCTCCTCAGCATGAGGTGGTTTGGTTGCGCGGCGGGAGGCAGGCCAGTCACGACCCCACCGCATTGTCGGTCGCCTGGCCCATCAGGTGGATGAACACGTCCTCGAGGGTGGGCCCGGCTTCGGTCCATACGAGGCCTTCTCTCCGGAACGGCGCGATGGCGGCGAGCAGTGCGTCGCGGTCGGGGCCGGAGACGTGCAGCGTGGTGCCGAAGGCGGCGGCGGCCGTCACGCCCGGTGCGTCGCGCAGATCGTGCGCCAGGCGATCGGCGCCGGGGCCGGCGGCGATGAACGAGTTGAGGCCGGATCCGGCGATGACCTCATCCGCCGTTCCGCGGGCCATCAGCCGGCCATAGGCGATGTACGCGATCTCGTGGCAGCGCTCGGCCTCGTCCATGTAGTGAGTGGAAACGAGCACGGTGATGCCCTGCGCGGCAAAGGCATGGATCTCGTCCCAGAAGGCGCGCCGCGCCTTGGGGTCGACGCCGGCGGTCGGCTCGTCGAGCAGCAGGAGCCTGGGCTCGTGCAGCACGCAGGCGGCGAGCGCGAGCCGCTGCTTCCAGCCGCCGGACAGCGAGCCGGCGAGCTGGTCCCGGCGTGTCGCGAGGCCGAGCTGCTCGAGCGACCGGTCGACGCGCTCGCCCAACCGGCCGAGACCGTAGACGCGGCCGACGAACTCGAGGTTCTCGCGGATGGTGAGATCCTCGTAGAGCCCGAACCGCTGGGTCATGTAGCCGGCCTGGCGCTTGATGGCGTCGCGCTCGCGCACCAGGTCGTGGCCGAGGCAGGTGCCGCCGCCGCCGTCCGGCGTCAGCAGGCCGCAGATCATGCGCAACGTGGTCGTCTTGCCCGAGCCGTTGGGACCGAGGAAGCCGCAGATGCGGCCCTGCTCGATCTGAAGGTCGACGTGATCGACCACGGTGCGCGGCCCGAAGCGCTTGACCAGGCCGTGGACATCGATGGCGAGCACCATGGCTGCCTCACTCCGCCAGCGGCGCGACGCTCACCGGCAGGCCGGGCGGCAGCGCTGCCGAGGATGAATCCGGGCGCGCCTCGACCAGGAACACGAGCTTGGTGCGCGCACTTTGCGAGTAGATCACCGGCGGCGTGAACTCCGCGCGCGGCGAGATGTAGACGATGCTGGCGGTGAGGCCGGGCGGGCAGGTATCGCAGGCGAAGCTCACTCTGTCGCCGGGCTTCGCCCTGGCGATGTCCTCCTCGGGCACGAAGAAGCGCAGCTTGACGCGCTGAGGCGGCAGCAGCGACAGCACGGGCGTACCGGCCGGCACCCATTCCCCGACATTGAAGAACGTGTTCTCGACCAGCGCATCCTCCGGCGCGACCGGCATCAGGTCCTCGAGCTTCTTGCGCGCCTGGTCGAGATTGGCCTGGCCCTGCTCCACCAGTGCCCTGGCCGCATCGATCTCGTCCGGACGGGCGGCGAGGTTGGCGACTCTCTCCTGGGCGGCGAGCGAGGCCAGCCGCGAGCGCAGCTGGCGCGCCTGCGACTCGGCCTGCTCGTGGGCCTGGCGCGCGCCGTAGCCGCGCGCCACCAGCTCGGACTGTCGCTTGAGCTCGGTCTCGGCCATGACCAGCGCCGCCTCGGTCTCGCGCATCTGGCTGCGGATCACGTCGAGCTCTTCCTGGCGCTTGCCGGTCAGCAGGTTCTCGTAGCGTGCCCTGGCTTCGGCGAGGGCGGCCTCGCTGCGCGCGACCTCGGCTCTGGCGACGACGGGATCGATGACGAACAGCCGGTCGCCCTTCTTCACCCGGTCGCCGCGATTGACCGGACGCTCGATCAGCCGGCCGGCGCTCGGCGGCGCGATCAGGCTGGTCTCGCCCTCGACGTAGCCGAGATAGCTCTTGTCATCGGACGACAGCCCGAGCAGCGGCTCCCACTGCTCGCGCGTCAGGTAAGCCGCGCCAGCCAGCAGCACCGCCAGAAATGCGACGATCGCTCGTGCCGGCGGGCGCTTCATGGCCGACCGTCGGGGACGGGCCGTAGCGCGTGCAGCATCAGGTCGGCGTGATGGCGCGCCAGGCCGCGCACGTCGAGCTTCTCGCCGCCGAGCGGCTCGAACACCGTCTTCCAGACCATGCCGAGCAGCATGGGCGCGACCAGCGAACGCACGGTGAAGCCCGGATCGACCCGGCGGAACTCGCCGCTGGCGACGCCCCTGGCGACCAGGCCTTCGAACAGCGGCAGGCCCCGACCGATCACCTCCTTCAGGTAGAAGCGCCCGATCTCGGGGAAGGCACGCGACTCGGCGATCACCAGCTTGGCGATCGAGGCCATCGGCGTCTCCTCGACCCGGCTCGCCATGAACTCCAGGATGGCGGGGATCAACGCCGCCACCGGCCCGCGATGGCTCTTTGCCAGCGTCTCGACCATCCCGATGTTGGCGCCGATGGTCTGCCGGATGACGCCCTGCAGAAGGGCCGTCTTGTCTTCGAAATAGAGATAGATCGCCGCCTTGCTCAGTCCCGCCCGCTCGGCGACGTCGTCCAGCCGGGTGGCCGAGAAGCCCTTCTCCACGAACAGCGCCAACGCGGCCCCCAGGATCTCTCCTGGCCGCTCGGCGGGCGCGCGACGCTGCTTCGTGGGCTTTCTCATTGTTATTACTTACCAGTCAGTTAGTTAACAGTCAAGCAAGATGCAGCATGTGAAATGGATCCTCATAAAGATCGGGGCGGGCACCGCCCCGATGTTCCCCGAATCGTGGTGCGCGTCGGCGGGCTGCGCGTCTCCCCCGTCTCACGGGCAGGGTTATCGATACGGCAAAACACCGTCATCCCGAGCGGAGCCGCCCGAAGGGTGGCGTAGTCGAGGGCCTTTCTTGCTGATCCCGCAACAAGAAAGGTCCCTCCACTACGCCGCGCTGCGCTCGGCTCCGGTCGGGATGACGGAGAAAAGGCGATACACGCGATAGCCCTCCCCGATTGCGGGCGATCAGACGAAGCGCTCGCGCCGGTGCCGCCGCTTCGGGCGACCGTCATCTGCGCAGGAGCGCTGCGGCCGCCTGCGCCACGGTCGGATAGGTCGGGTCCTGGCCGTCGACGCCGGGCGGCAGCCCGCGCTCGATGTCCTGCTTCACCCGGTCGCGCAGATTGCCGAAGACGAGCCGGATGCCGCGCTTGGCCAGATCGCCATCGAGCTCGACCAAAGTCTCGCAGCCGGACAGATCGACGTCGTGAATGGCGGCGCCGTCGATCACCACGCCGGTGATCGGCTCCTTCGCTTCCTCGACCAGGGTCTCCACCCTGTCGCGAAACAGCGTGCAGTTGGCGAAGAACAGCGGCGCGGAGAAGCGATAGACCAGCAGTCCCGGCACCGCAGCGGCATCGGGACGATAGGCCGGCTCGTGCCACGTGCCGTCCGGCGTCCGGCCGAGGACCGCGTCGGGCGGAAAGGCGAGCGCGCGCAAAAGCAGGACGATCGCAAAGACGACGCCGATCAGGATGCCTTCGAGGACGCCCAGCGCAATCACGCCGGCCAGCGTCACCAGCGCGGCGGCAAGGCTGATGCCGCGAAAGCGCCACAGGCGGGCAAACTCGGCGAAATCGCACAGGCCCCAGGCCGAGGCGATCAGGATGCCGCCGAGCACGGCGGACGGCAGGTAGTGGAGAAGGCCCGCCAGCCACACCATGACCGCCGCGACGACCAGAGCCGCGATGATCGAGGTCATCTGGGTGCGCCCGCCGGCAGCTTCCGAGACGGCGGTGCGCGAATCGCTGGCGCTGATCGGCAGGCCCTGGCTGAGCCCGGAAGCCAGGTTGGACATGCCGATGCCGAGCAGCTCCTGGTTGGCGTCGATGCGATAGCCATTGCGCGCCGCGAAGGCACGCGCCGTCACCACCGTGTCGGAGAACGACAGCAGGGCGGCGACCAGGGCCACGGGCAGGAGATCGTCGAAATCAGCGAGCTTGAATGTCGGCAGCGACAGCTCGGGGAGCCCCGTCGGAATCCGGCCGACAATGGCCACGCCGTGCTTGTCGAGGCCGAGCAGCACGACCGCCAGCCCGCCCGCCACCAGGGCGACGACCGCGCCGGGAACGCGTGGCACGAAGCGGCGGCACAGCAGGATGAGGGCGAACGTGAGAGCTCCGATCGCCAGGCTGACCAGGTTGGCGTCGGCCAGCTTCGGCAGCAGATCGATCGCCTGGTCGAGCGTGCTCTCGCCTTCGGCTTTCACGCCCAGCACCTTGGGCAGCTGGGCGACGATGATGACCACGGCGAGGCCATGCATGAAGCCCACGATGACCGGCTTGGAGAGAAAGTTGGCGACGAAGCCAAGACGCAGCGCGCCCGCGACCAGGCACAGCACGCCCACCATCACGCCGAGCCCGGCCGCGAGCATCATGAGCCGTGCCGGATCGCCCGGCGCCATCGGCACCAGGACGATCGCAACCAGCGCCGCCATCGCCGTGTCGGGCCCGACGATGAGCTGGCGCGAGCTGCCGAACAGGGCATAGGCGAGCAGCGGCAGCATGCTGCCGTAGAGCCCGGCAAGCGGAAGCCCGGCCATCTCGCCGTAGGCAAGGCCGACCGGCACCATCACCGCGCCCAAGGTGAGGCCGGCCGCGAGGTCGTGCGGCAGCCAGGAGATCCTGTACCCGGCCAGCATCCTGAGGCCTGGCACCCAGCGCGGTATTTTCATGATCGCGTCGCGCCTCAACTCATGGCGAAGACGGGGATGCGCTCGATCTCGCCAGGGGCGAAGGTCAGGGCCTCCCAGAAGCCCGCCTCCTCCAGCAGCCCGCGCAGGCCCTCCTGATCGGCCTCGGGAAGGTCGGCGAACATCTGCTTCAGCCACAACCAGCACTTGGCCGCCTCGGGCCGGGCGATCCCGGTGAGGCGCACGCCGTCGACCTCGTAGCTCGTCATCTGCTCGCCGCGGGACAGCGCCTGGCTGACGGAGCACATCATCGGCAGCAGGCTGCGGCCGGCGAGCTTCACCAGGTCGCGCACCGTCTGGTTGCTCGCGGGCGAGCCGGACCACGCGCCGTCATGGCCCGACAGGTCGTCGATGTACTGGGTCCACTGGAACAGCCTCACGGCACGCTCGCGCAGGATCCGGGACGGCGTCGGGTCGATGACGAACTGCGAGAGCATGCCGTAAAGTCCGAAATCGGCGATCGATGGCCGCTCGCCGAACAGGAACAGGCTCCTCGACAGGCCGGCCTCGAGAATGTCGAGCAGGCTCTCGTACTGGCTCACGAAGACCGGCATCGCCGCGGGGTTGGCGGCTCCCAGAATCATGCGCAGCCGGCGCTGACGCGCCGCGAAACGCTCGATGCCGGCCGACAGCTCCGGTTCCCCGACGGCACCGAGCCAGCCCTGCATCTGACGGCGGGCGCAGAAGTTCACGTCCTCGTCCGAGGTCCAGCGAAACGCCATCAGCGGGATGGCAAGCCATTCGTCGGCGAAGTCCTCGATCAGGCGGGCGAGGAAGCGGCCGGCCGGGGTCGGCGGGATGACCGAACGTTCCTCGGGATGGCGTGTTTCGAGCTCGTGGATGATCGGCGTCGAATCGCACCATGGGGTGCCGTCCGGGAACTGCACGATCGGGAACATCGGCTTGCCCATAGGGCGCAGCTTCGCGGTCTGCGCCGTGCCGTCGAAGCCACCCATCACGATCACCCAGTCATGCGGGATGCGCCGGTAGCGCATGACCGCCCGCATCTTGTGCGAGTAGGGCGAGCCCGGCCCGCCGAAGATGCGATAGCGGTCGGAAGGTCGAGGCGCCATGACTGGTCTCCAAGGCGGCATTCAATGTCATGTGCCTCGTCCCCCCTGGCGGGCAGGGCATTCGCGTACGGCACATTTCTCCGTCATCCCGAGCGGAGCCGCCTGAAAGGCGCTGGTTACAGCGCCATTGGCGGCACAGTCGAGGGACCTCTCTTGCCGGTGTCGCAAAAAGAAAGGTCCCTCCACTACGCCTCGCTGCGCTCGGCTTCGGTCGGGATGACGGTGTTTTCTGCCATATGCGAATGCCCTGCCCTGGCGGGGAAGAGGAACATGCGGAGTGTAACTCAGATCAGGAACACGCCCTTCCCGTCGGCCTGCTTGTCGAACAGCGTGTAGGCCGCCTCGGCCTGGTCGAGCGACCAGCGGTGGGTGAACAGCCTGTCGACGTCGACCTTGCGCTCGACGCAGAACTCGGCGCAGTCGGCCTGGATCACGGTCGAGAATGTCCACGACGCGATCAGGGTCAGCTGGCGGCGCAAGAGTTGCGGGCTGACGTCGATCGTCACCTCGCCGCCCTCGCCGACGAAGCACATGGTGCCCCACACCTTGGTGCTGCGGATGGCGGCGATCCGCGCCTCCTTGCTGCTCGAGGTGTCGAGAGTTAGGTCGGCGCACTTGCCGTGCGTCAGATCCTTGATCGCCTGTACCGGATCGTTGGAGCCCGGGTTCACCACGTCGTCGGCACCGAACTCCCGGGCGCGCCCGAGGCGCTGCGGATTGACATCGAGGGCGATCACGCGCGCGCCCATGGCCTTGGCGAACTGGGTGGCGGCAAGCCCGACCGGCCCCTGGCCAAAGATCGCGATGGTGTCGCGGCCCGACAGGTTCATGCGCCGCAGCGCGCCGTACGCGGTGCCCGACCCGCAGGAGATCGCAGCGCCGGCGCTGAAGCTCAGCGCCTCGTGCAGGCGCACCATCGTGTTGGCCGGTACCTTCAGGTACTTCGCGTGACCGCCATGGGCATTGTTGCCATAGACCTTGATCGGCACTTCCTGGCAGAGCTGCTGCCAGCCCGAGCGGCAATGGCTGCACTGCGCACAGCCCTGGTAGTGGTGCACCATCATGCGATCGCCGACCCGCGCCTCGGCCGCCGGCACGCCCGGGCCGACCGCGACGACGACGCCGCACGGCTCGTGGCCGGCGATCACCGGCTCGGCGCTCGGCGGCACGCCCGAGGCCGGCCGGGCGCCGCCTTTGGGGCGGCGATACTGGTGCAGGTCGGAGCCGCACATGCCCGAGGCCTTCATCTCCAGCACCACCTCGCCGGGACCAGGAGTCGGGTCCGGGAACGACATCATCTCGACGGTCCGATCGCCGGTGAACACAACGCCCTGCATGTTTCCTCCCTCGTGTCGTTGGAATGCCGCGCCGGGTCAGCGCGAAGCCGCGACCGCTTCCGCTCACGTGCGGATCATGGACCTCTCCAGGCGCGCCACTATCCATGGCGCCCGGTAGATGGGCAACCGGCCGTCCGTCGAGGTGCCGGAGATCGAGATGGCTGGCACTCTTCTTGCGTTGCGATCGGCATGGCAGCTCTGGCCGATACCGGCGTTCCGCGCCTTGCCGCGCTGGTGCGATTTGCCTCCGCCGATCGAGGGGAATGGCTGATCGTCGGCTTCTATGGAGCTCTGCTGGCGGCAATACTCGTGCTCAATGGAGGCGTGGCACCACGAAAGGCCATGGCGCCGAGCGACACCGCCGTCTGCCAGCAGCGCCTGCCGGCGATGCTGCCCGGCCTCTTTTTCGTGTCGTTGCACTGAGCACGCGCGACAGGTCTGCCGTCGACATGCCGGGCCGACCGACCAGGATTTCCAGTTGCGTGACCTCGTCGAGGCCGGAGATTAGTTGAAGGTCATCGGTGGCGGCCGCCTTCTTGGCGGCTGTGGCGCTGGCTCGGCTTGCGGCTGCGGTGCAGGCGCAGCTTGAGGCGCCGGTTGCACCGGCTCTAGACGCCGCTCGACCGACGCGGCGGGCGGCGTGGGCTCGCGCGGCACCTGCCGGCGCTGCTGTTCCTGAAGCTGCTGGAGCCTCTTCCGCTCGTCCTCGAACTTCTGAATGTCCAATGCCGCGTCGTGCTGCAGCTTCTCGACCTGTTGCCGCGTGAGATACCCGGTTGCCGGGTAATTGCCGGCGCGCTGCCATTCCTCGATCAGCCTGCGGGTGCGCGGCCCGAAGGCTCCGTCGATCTCGCCACCCTTCGCCCCGAGAGCGACCTGGACGTGCTGGCGAACGACCAGGCTCAGGGCGAGTGTCGCTTCGTCCTTTTCCGCCTTTAGCTTGATGTCGGCCTCGGCCTTCTGGCGCGCCTCCGCCTCGCCCTTGTTTTGCGCCTCCGCTTCCGCCTTCTGTCGGGCCTCGGCTTCAGCCCTTTGCCGGGCTTCCGATTCGGCCTTCAGACGTGCGTCGGCTTCCTCCTTGCGCCTGGCTTCCGCCTCGGCCTTCGCCCGAGCTTCGGCCGCCGCCCTCTCCTTTGCCTCGGCTTCCGCCTTCGCTTTCGCCTCTGCCTCGGCCTTTGCCCGCGCCTCGGCCTCTGCCCTCGCCTTTGCCTCGGCTTCCGCCTTTGCTTTCGCCGCAGCCTCCGCCTTTGCCCGCGCCTCGGCCTCGGCCTTCCGTTTGGCCTCCGCCTCGGCCTTCGCCCGAGCCTCGGCCTCTGCCCTCGCCTTTGCCTCGGCTTCCGCCTTTGCTTTCGCCGCAGCCTCCGCCTTCTGCCGCGCCTCAGCCTCGGTCTTCTGTTTGGCTTCCGCCTCGGCCTTCGCCCGAGCTTCGGCCGCCGCCCTTTCCTTTGCCTCGGCTTCCGCCTTTGCTTTCGCCGCGGCCTCCGC
>LNFM01001769.1_pt1 | contig 79900 bp, 83 predicted proteins | sample 596031 | NCBI WGS metagenome assembly LNFM01 (sample SAMN04254537, study PRJNA301005) | activated carbon metagenome | isolation source: dual media filters at the Ann Arbor, Michigan drinking water treatment plant | place: USA: Ann Arbor | reverse complement strand
AATCATCGCTCATCGCGGACCAGTCGATCTGATCTTCCGCGAATCCATTCACCTCGCGCCAGACCGGCTTCTTTTCGGAATATATGTGGCGGAGGGCAGCCATGGCGCGTGCCCAATTCTCGGTGCGGTAAGCATAACAGAGAGCCAGCGTTCCAGGTTCGATGCCCCGCTTCGGGCCTTCCTCCTGAACGGCTGCTGCAAGTTGACGTGCGCCGAATTTGTCGATGTTGGTCCGGATATCGGGTTCGGGAGAGCCGGTCAGAAGAGCAAGTGCGTACCTGTCGGCCGCCTTCTCGTCGTCGTCCTCCTGTTCGCTTTCGATCGGATCGTCGAGGTCGACGATGGCCGAAGCGCCGTTGAGATGGCCGAGCGAAGCGTGACCAAGTTCGTGTGCCAGCGTGAATGCCACCGGCGCCGGATACTGTGCGTCTTTTCCCAAAAGGACCGCGAAGCGCCCCTTGGCCTCGACGACCATCGCGTGCATCGCCTTCGTCGCGAGCGGAAACACCCGAAGATGGATGACTGGGATGCCGAGCGCCCAGCAGGTCGCCAGAAGAGAAGTCAGGTCGACGAACGGAGCGCCGCCTTCGCGGATGGCATCGCGAAGTTCCTCGGCTGAAGGCGGATGGACCGCCGCCCCGTCGACACCTTGAAGGAGGAGATGAGCGACCGCGACCCCGAAGGAGGCGAGCGCGGCTTTCTGCGCGGTACCCTCTCCGGAGAGATGCTTGAAGCGGGCCGTGTCGTGCCAGACGAACTCGACCCGATCGTCCGACAGGGCTTTAGGCGATACACCGAGCTTGCGTGCCAAGGCAAAGCGCAGTTCGGCGCGAGCCGACGCCGACCCGTCCGCCTCGTCGCTCCACCAGGTCGGCCAAGCGGCGTCGATAGCCTGATCGCTCAGGCCGGCATCCTTTAGATCCTTCCTGAGTTTGCCCGACTCGGCCGCCACTCCGCCACCGCCCGTCCGCTGATGATTCCCGTTTCGTTCTACACGCTCCAAGTCAGTTAGAACAGTCTCGGCTGAAGTCCGGTCGTGTTCGAAGGCCCCGACCGAAGGTCGGAGACCATCCGGAGCCATTCACGGGGTGTGACCGACCGCAAGTTCGCCAGAACTCCTTCGAGCAGTGACCTGCGTTCCGCGCTCAGGTCGAGCGCGTCGCCCAGCCGGACCCAGTATCCCTGTCCCAGCTTGGCCCTCAAATTTACCTTGTACGCCGTGGCGTGAGCCTCTCCGGAGACGCGCCGCAGAATGGCAGTCACCTGCGATGCGCCGACGGCCCCTCCGGTGTCCGACACATTGCGATAGGCGCTCGGATCGAAGGGCCCAAAATCGCCCAACGATAGCTGCTGGTCCGATTGGCACATCAGCGCGTAGTGGACGTTCCTGGTGCGAAGGCCGACGTCGGCTCGACTCGTTATCAATGAGGCTGGCGGCAGCGGCTGTTCTTGGCCGGAATGGTCGAAAAAAGACCGCCAAATGCGAAGGTGGCTAGGCGCGACATCCACCGCCTTCGGGCGGGACTTCATGATCGAGAAGACGACATCGACATCGACGCCATCGCGGGCGAGACCGGGGATCGATCGGGAGGGCGCGTTGCCCACGCCCCAGCAAAAAACGCCGCCTCCGGCCGAGCGTTCAAGCTCCTTCCTGTCGACAATAGCCTGCAGCTCTTGGCCGGCCTCGGTCTGCATGCGCGACCAGCAAACCGTTTCCGTCAACGACGCGCGAGAAGGTGGATTTTCAAGGGAAAGTGGTCGTGTATGGGCGAGCATTGCATGGTCCTAAATTTTTCCCAGCGACCATAAACTGCGGTCTAGCAAGACGCAAACGCAGTACAGTGACAAGCACGACACTTGTAGTGTATGGAGGTGTTGATAGTCGGTGGAAATCCTGTTGTTAAATTTTTCCCAAATCGTCCCATGACAGCTGGTCGCGAGCCAAATTGGAACCCGGTGTCACGGGTGCACCCATCCGTCTGGACCGAGGTCGTGGGGTTGTCTTCTAAGGATCGGATGTCGATCCCGCTGATGGCTCGCCGGCGTCTGGATTGGTTGTCGGACGGGACGACCGACCTGCTGGCGGTCCTTGAAGCGGACGGATCGGCCGAAGTCGTGTCGTGGAAGGACGAGGGAGTGGACCGGATTGCTCAGATGGAGGCGGTTCTGGGAGGGCTCGCCGAGCCCGATCGAAGCGCAGTCGCGCTCGCGGCGATGGACCGGTACATCCGGCTCCGCCTCGACGGAACGGGACGCATGGTATTGCCGACGACGCTTCTCTCTCATCTCGACGCGATCGACCCGCCCGCGCTCCGGCTCGTGGTGCGCGAGGGCAAGCTATGGTTCTGGTCGGAACAACGATGGCGGGCGGGCCAACTGGAGCGGTACCTGCAGATGGCGAAGGCCATCGAGGACCGCAGCCGGATTCAGGGGCGCGATAACCTGAAGACGAGTTGAGTAGCCAGTTGCTTGCTTGGCTGTAGCGCGACAATCTGGATGATTCCCATCTTGATTGTCGCGCCGCACTTGGCACCGCAGAGTCGAAGAAATGGATCGCGGTTCCGAGTTGCATCCCGTATGGCGACGCTGGCCTGTAGCTGCGTGTGGAAGCGCGCTTCCTCTTCCGTGATCTGCAGTCGGCCCTGTGCGTTCGCGGCGATCATCAGCAGCATCGGCGGCACTGCACCGAACGGAGCAGTAGGTCTTGCCTAGTCGACATCGCGTGGGCTGGCTGGGAAGTCGAAAAGTTGGTTCCGTATGGAGGAACCCGCAATAGTTATCGTTTAGGATAATAATTGGTAGAAGTTATTGTATACGTGAATAAGTTGACAACCGGAGTTTTATCGTATATGTGAAATATGAAGTAAAATTACTCTAAAAGATAAAACAATGGAACAGAAGAAAACCAGGGAGCGACTAGGCCTCCAATTGGCGGCCGCCCGTCGCGAAAAAGGCTGGACGCTGACGGATCTAGGACAGCGGACGGGGAACGCGGCCAGCCGGCTCAGCGGTATCGAGAACGGCAAGTTCAACGCCACCGTCGACGCTTTGGCACAGGTCGGGGAGGCGGCCGGGCTGGCGCTGACCTTCGTTCCGACCGAAAGGATGGAGGAGATCATGGCGCTGATCGGGCGGCCGTCGATTACGACCGCCTATCCGACCGTCGTCCGTAGCCTGCACGACGACGTTTTCATCCCGGATCCTTCCGAAGAGGAAGAGAGCATGAGCGGAAATGGCCGTCCCTAACCGGCCCGGTATCCTGGGCATCTTTCTCCGTCCGTCCCCCGACCGAGAGGTTCGCGTGGGCACGATGGTACGCGACGCCTCTGGCGTGATCACGTTCGAGGTCGACGACGCCTACGTCAGGCTAGGGCAGGCCCGCCCTCTGCTCAGCCTGACGTGGCACGGCGCCACCGAGAAGGAGACGCTAGAGCGCCTCGCGGCGCGAGGCGACAAGATTACGCACGGCCGGAACCTGCCGCCGTATTTCGACAACCTCCTCCCGGAAGGCGCGCTCCTGGATCTGGTCGAGAAGGAGTTCGGCACGGGCACCTTCGACAACTACGACGTTCTCGCCAGGCTCGGCGGCGACCTTCCGGGCGCGATCGTCGCCCGCCGCGAGACCGGCGAGCCGCCCCCGAAAGGGGCGATGACCGAGATGCCCGCGGCGGCGACCGGCAAGCCAATCACCTTCTCGCTGGCCGGCGTCCAGATGAAATTCTCCATGCACGGCGACAGGCACCGGTTGACCGCACCCGGTGCCGACGAGAGCGGGGACGTGATCCTCAAGCTGCCGAGCGACAAGTTTCCCCATTTGGTCGAGAACGAGTTCACCTCCCTAGAACTCGCGCGGCTGGCTGGAGCCAACGTCTCCGAAGCGAGACTTGTCGAGATCAAAACGATCGAAGGCGTTCCGCCGCAGTTCCTAGAGCTAGGCAAGAACGCGCTCTCCGTGAAGCGTTTCGACCGCGCTTCAGGCAACGCTCGGATCCACACAGAGGATTTCGCACAGTTGGCCGGCGCGATCACGGATGAAAAGTATTGGCGATGGAATCAGGAAACGATCCTGCGCTCGATCAAGAGATTTTCCGACGATCCCATCGGAGACACGCTCGAAGGATTGCGACGGCTCACCATCGACATCATGCTGGGCAATTGCGACGGGCATCTGAAGAATTGGTCGTTCGTCTACCCCGACGGGCGTCGCGCGCGGCTCTCGCCCGCGTATGACATCGTCTCGACGCTGACCTATCTCAAGGACACGATGGCGCTCCGGTTCAACGGTACCAAGGATCCGCGGCTCGTGGATACTGGACGCCTCCGACGGATCGCGCCTTACATCGAAGTCGATCTGAGGGTGCTAGAGCGGGAAATGCGTGGGACCGTCACGCGGGCGCTCGACACATGGCCGGCCGCGTTGAAGGATCTTCCGGCCCCAGAAGGCATCAAGGAGGCGATCACCTCGCGGTTCGCCAAGCTGGCTCTTGTGAAAGAGGTCAGGCCCGCGATGGTGCAGGGCCATGTGGGGGGCGACGAGTAGCTCCAAGACGAGGCGAAAGAACCGGCGCCTTCGTTCTGCTTCTGATGGTACGTGCGAGAAGACCTTCTTGCCCCGGCTCGATCAGACCCGGCTACGCCGGAGCAAGGCTGAACGGCCTGAGGTGCTATCGCAAAATTGAAAAGATAATCCGATGTCGAGTTCGAACTTGCTGCGCTACTGGCGGAAACTGTATGCGAGAGTTGGTGAGACCCTCCGGTCCGCCCGCCTCCATCCTATTGGATCGATTTGCTGGGTTTTGTCGACCGCTTGCCTGGGAATCAGCCTATCATTCGTCGTAAGCACCGGACCTGATATCCAGAATTACCTGTATGCGCTGATCCGCAGCGATTCTCCGTCCATTTACGGTTCGGCTTACCAGGACAGCCTCGTGAGATTTCCGAGTCTCCGGCAATGGCTGGCCAGTGCCTTTCAGTTGCAGTTTCTGACGGTAGCCGTCGCTATTGTCGGCTTTTCGTTTCCGCGCAATGGCGCGCGAAGCGTCTTCGTGTCCGGCGTCCTTGCATCCTATCTGTCGCTCGTCACCTGCGATCTTGCAGTGGGAATCTGGGAACGTAATTTATCGGGGCCCTATCTCCTGGAGAACCTGATTGCGAATGCCGCGGGTGCGCTTGTCGTTGCATTCGTCTTGGTTGCTGTGATGATCGCAGGACACGCGTGCTTTATCAGCCTGCGCGGACCAAGTTTCCTGCGCGGACTGGCCGCTTCGTTTGTAACGCTCGTAGTCGGTGTCTGCATAAGCTCGGCCGTATACCATATGGCCGAATTCTTTTACCGGCCGATCCCGGTGCGATTGGACATGGTTCTCGACGCCCCGGTCAATGGGACGATCGGTACCAAAGGAGAAATTCAAGACACCCGCGGGAAGCGGCCCCGTGCACAGGTGGACGACGATCGCGGGCCGTTCCAGATCTTTCCTTCGCAGCTCGAGAACGGCACGCTTCGTTGGAACAGCCCGAAGGAAGACAACGCGTTCGCTGTGCGATGGAGCAAGCTATCAAACACGGGCGGCTTCGAAGCCACGATCGAGTTCTATGCGGACTGTTTCGGCGACGCCATAAACACTGCACCGGCCGTCGAGGGCCATCAATTGAAGATCGTTGATCTTAGTGAATTCGCGATCTCGCTCGACCCGGCGCCCGCCGAATTCGGCACGCTCGATCGGTCAAAGTCTAGCGGAAGGATGACAACAAAATCGGGTTCGTTCGCAATGTATTCAATCGATGCCGACCCTAGTTCGAAGAGAAGCAAGACGACGCAATTCGCCGACAAGGACGCAGAACTTACCGTCCGCAGCGAGGGTCGCAGCTTGGGATTTTATCTGAATGCGGTCCTCCTCGCGGCGGCAGGATCCGGGATTACCCCCTCTACTCGAACGTTTACCGTAAAGACCGACGGAAAGACCTATTCGATCCAAGCCGCCAAGCCTCGCGGGGCTACGAAGACGATCGGCGAACTCGCATGCAGGTCGATCGATCCGGCGGGGGCGGTGAAGCGGGACCGCGCCACGATCGGCGGGCCCGACGCCTATCTGGGCGCCGCCGTCCGAATCAACAAGCGACCGGCTACATCTTCGATCTACGGTGTTGAAGAGAGCGTTCTTCGGGTGCTTGGCGGGACGGATGGCTGACTTTCCTACGCCCTGTCGACCGCGCCGCTGGAACCGAATCTTCCGGTAACGCCGATTTCGTCGCGTTCAAGGGAAACATCGCAAGCTTGGACGTCGACAAGACGTCGACCACGCCGCGCCCGATCGATGAATACCACGCCTTTGGCGAATTCGTGGGTAGCTTCGAGAATGCACCAAGAGTGCGGTTTGCGGGCATTGCGAAGGCGTTCTGGAAGAATGGTGCCCGAGAGAATCCTACGAAGTGGGAGAAACTGGGCTGGGAGCAGCGCACGGCCATCGTAACGGCCATATTCAGTATGATGGCGGCGCTTGTGGGGTACGTCGCGAAGCGGATACGCAGCGACGTCGAAATCGATTGGCGGCCTCACCTGAGGTGACCCGGGGAGCGATTCGATCGCAAAGGCGCGACCCTCCGCCTTCTTGAAGGTAGAGCCCAAGGTGGCTTCCCTGGGAGAGGGGAGGGGATTCTCCTCCTCGCCCTATCTGGGCGGGTTGTATTAGGCGGCGGCTGCTCCTGGCCCTTCAAGCATCGGCGTGTCGAGGCTGGTTATTTCCGGCATCGCTTTGCCGGCGATCGCCTGCAGGTCGCCCACCATGCCAACAGTGGATTCAATGACCGCAACGATTTGGGTTTCTCGCTTGGCCCACTGGCGACCCATGAATTTGCGCTCCTTGTCTAGATCCTCACGCATGTCGTTGAACTTCTCGACGACGGCATCGACCCGCTGGCGAAATCTCGTGCCTGTCAGGTAGTCGTAGACCTGCTCCATTTTGGTTTGCTGTCCCTGTTGGATCAGCCGCGAACTCGATATCTCGATGAGGGACTGACGCAGCGCAACCGCCACGGCCAGCGCGCAACGCGGGTGCGCGACCCAAACGCCGTCGACCAGGTCAAAATGTTCGATGTGCTTGGGAAGGGCGTGCGAGATGATGAGGGCAACGTTGGCGCCACAGCGCCGCTGGTCCTCACGGAGCTTGGCAAGCCAACCATCACTCCAGGCCTTGGTCCGCTTGGATTCCCAGAGGATCATGCCGGCGGGTTGCCCAATAGAGCCGTTGACTTGCTGAATAACATCGGCCCCCAACTCGCCCTTGGCGACCGGCTCAATGGCATCCATCGGAAACTTGCCGCGCAAGAGCTCCTCAAGCTCTACCTCGAAAACCTCACCCTGGGATTGTTGCGAGCCTTGCTCCGCTTTGCGCCTCAATTCCTCGATCGTGCGCGTCATTGATTCGATGGTCTGGTCCTTCTCGGCGACCTTCAGGCGCGCAGCTTCATCTGATTCTTGCTTGGCCTTCGCCCGGATGTCGTCAACCGAGGCCTGAACACGTTTTTCAATCGTCAGATCCATTTCGCGCTTTTCGTCAGCCAGCGCGCGCTCCTTGCGTATTACCTCGGCCTGAGCCTGCTGCGCCTCAGCCAGCTTCGCATCGCTGGCTTCAAGGTTCCTGCGCAGTTCGGCGGTCTCTGCCGCCTTGGCCTGTAGATCCCCCGCAACCGCTTCACGCGCCTTTTTGGCCTCGGCTGCCACCAATTGACTGCGCTCGGCCGTCAGGCGCTGCGTCACCTGGTCTTCAATCTGCTCGCGCGCCCGCGCGACCGCGTCCTGCTCCTTGCGCAGGGCCTCGGTCTTCCTGGTGACCTCTGCGTCCTTGGCGGCCAGTTGCTCATTAAAGCGCTGTCGTGTTTCCTCGAGGAGGGGAGCGGCCAGCGATTCCGTGAGCTTGATCTCGTGGTTGCAGTTCGGGCAATGCAGGGTGGGCTCGTGCGAAGCGCTGGCGCCGGTTGCTCTGAGACTCATGAATTTCCCCTCATTGATACGGCCGGATTCAACATCATCCGGAGCTATCGCTGAAAGTTGGTGACGGCGGGAATCGGAAAGGCGGCATATCGTGGGGGTGCTTGACGCCTCCACTTCTCCACCAAAGGAGCGATATGCCGTGTCCAAAGATAACATCATCCAGCTGATTCAGCCAGGAAACGTCGAGGATCAACTCACCGAAATCTTGCGCCATGGTGCGCGTTCCCTGCTCGCCCAGGCGGTAGAGGCCGAGGTTGCAGACTTTCTCGGCAAGCATGCCGATTTGAAGACCGCGGACGGTCACCAGCGCGTCGTGCGCCATGGTCACCTGCCGGAGCGCGAGGTGATGACCGGTATCGGTCCGGTCGCCGTCCGCCAGCCGCGTGTACGCGATCGCGAAGCGGACGCCGCCGATCCCGACCGCATCCGGTTCTCTCCGTCGATCCTGCCGCCCTACCTGCGCCGGTCGAAGTCGATCGAGACGCTGCTGCCGATCCTTTACCTGAAGGGGATATCGACCGGCGACTTCTCCGAGGCGCTGGCAGCGCTGCTCGGCAAGGATGCTGCCGGGTTGTCTGCATCTGCCATCGGCCGCCTGAAGGACGGCTGGCTCGACGAACACGCCGCTTGGCAGAAGCGCGATCTATCGACGAAGCGCTACGTCTACATCTGGGCCGATGGCATCCATCTCCAGGCGCGCCTTGAAGACGAAAAGCAGTGCATCCTGGTGTTGATCGGCGCGACGCCGGAAGGCCGCAAGGAACTGGTCGGCTTCACCGATGGCGCCCGCGAGAGCGCCCAGGACTGGCGCGATCTGCTGCTCGACCTGAAGCGGCGCGGGCTCGACGTGCCGCCGCAGCTTACCATCGCCGATGGCGCACTCGGGTTCTGGAAGGCTGCCGGTGAGGTCTGGCCGAAAACGCGCGAGCAGCGCTGCTGGGTGCACAAGACCGCGAACGTGCTCGCCAAGCTGCCGAAGAGCCAGCAGCCGAAAGCCAAACGCGCGTTGCAGGAAATCTGGATGGCTGAAACCAAAGCCATCGCCGAGCTGGCGTTCGACGCCTTCATCGAGAGCTACACGCCCAAATATGAGAAGGCCGCCGACTGCCTGAGCAAGGATCGGGACACGCTACTGGCGTTCTACGACTTCCCGGCCGAGCATTGGAGACACCTGCGGACCACCAATCCCATCGAAAGCACCTTCGCTACCGTGCGCCACCGCACCATCCGATCGAAGGGATGCCTGTCCAACAGGACGGCGCTCGCGATGGTCTTCAAACTGCTCGAGGCCGCGTGACGTTGCCCCCATTGTTTATCCAGGGGGACTTAGAGTCTGGCGGTTGGCATCATGCACAGTTTGAGCAATGGACCAAGGCGCGGAGCCCCTTTCGAGCGCAGCGACTTGGTCCCGTTGCGGTGAGAATGTGGCCGCATAGACGGCCGGTGCCAGCCAGCCGATGCCGGAGTGGGGCCGAACATTGTTGTAGTCGCGTCGCCAGTCTTCGAGCGCGAGGCGCGCCTGAGGCAGGGACGTGAACAGCGTCTCATTCAAGAACTCGTCCCGCAGACGCCCGTTGAAGCTCTCAACGAAGGCGTTCTGCATGGGCTTGCCTGGCGCGATGTAGTGCCATCCCACTCGGCTTTTCTCGGCCCACCCCAGGATTGCGTTGCTGGTCAGTTCGGTCCCGTTGTCGCTTAGGATCGTCCTGGGCCTGCCGCGCCTAGCGATCAGAAGATCGAGTTCGCGCGCCACCCGGCGACCGGACAGCGAGATGTCGGCCACAGCTGCGAGGCATTCCCGGGTGCAATCATCGAAGATCGCCAGGATCCGGAATCTGCGGCCGCTCGCCAGTTGGTCGGAGACGAAGTCGAGCGACCAGCGATCGTCGGGCAGCTGCGGCACCGCCATCGGCGCCCGTACGCCCAAAGCCCTTTTGCGACCGCCCCGTTTGCGTACCATCAGGCGTTCCTCTCGATAGATGCGGAAAAGCCGCTTGTGGTTCACCATGAAACCTTCCCGGCGCAGGAAGATCAGAAGCCGCCGGTAGCCAAACCGCCGGCGCTCTCGAGCCAGGGCCCGCAACCGTTCGCGCAAGGCGGGATCATCGGGACGTCGCGAGCGATAGCGCACCGTCATCCGCTGGCAGCCGATCAGCCGACACGCCCGCCGCTCGCTCATCCCGTGTTCCGTCGTGAGATGCGCGACCGCCTCTCGCTTCACGGCGGGCGTTACCATTTTTTTGACAGCAGGTCCTTCAAGGCCGCGTTGTCGAGCATGGCGTCGGCCAGCAGCTTCTTCAGCTTGCCGTTCTCGTCCGTAAGCTGCTTCAGCCGCTTGGCTTCGGATACGTCCATCCCGCCGTATTTGCTCTTCCAGTTGTAAAGAGTCGCCTCGCTGATCCCGTGCTTCCGGCACAGGTCGGCAGCCTTCGCGCCCAGCTCGTGCTCCTTCAAAACCCCGATGATCTGCTCTTCCGTAAACCGCTTCCGCTTCATTGTCTGGTCCTTCCCTAAAGGGCCAGATTCCAGTTCAACATGGATTAAACCGCGGGGGCAACGTCAAGGTACCTCCGATCGTGCGAGCGCCTCTACGACATCCCATGTCGCGCCCGTACCACGATGCCGGTAAAGTCGCGCCTAGGCGCGTTCGGAGGTCAGCCGCTGCCAAAGAGAACCGTCTTCGGTAACGGACATATCCATCTCGGCGTGGCCTTCCATCGACCTTTGACGCCTCTGTCAAAACGGTCGCGTTCGCGAATTTCGCGAGCCCGCGCCCAAATAATCTATTGCCATCTGTCCTTGGCTAACAAGCTGGTCGAATCGGTTTGATGCTTGCTTTATACGGGCGTGGTTGGCGCTCGCGTAATTGTTCCGACACAGCTACTTAAACGACGCCAATGCGCCAGCGAGACGGTCGAGATCATGTTTATGCGACGGCAGACCGAAGCGCAGCAGATCGTCGGCCCACTCGAAACGCCGGCACCAGATGTGCTGCGTGGCGAGCGAAGCGTGCACCTTGCTTGCATCGGCTCGCTGCGCGAGCCGGAACAAACCGGTTCCGCCGACCATCCTGAATCCTGCGGCTGCCAGCACGGCATCGAGCTCGCACGCCTGGTGTTGAAGCGCATCTCGCGTGCCGTGAGCCCATTCATGGTCGCGCAACGCGGCGATGCCGATGGTCAGGGCCGGTCCAGAGCAAGGCCATGGACCAAGCGCCAAAGCGACGCGTTGTGCGATGTCTTTATGCGCGATAGCAAATCCCAACCTAAGTCCCGCAAGACCGTAGAACTTCCCGAACGAGCGCAGGACCACAACGGGCAGATCAACGCACAGTCCGACTGCACTGATTTCGGGTTCAATGTCTGCGAAGGCTTCATCGACGATCAGCCATCCGCCGCGCTCCCGCAACCGCGCCGCAGCGCGCGCCAGCGCCGCGCGGAAGATCACGCGTCCGTCGGGATTATTGGGATTCACGACGACGGCATGGCGGACCGCTTCGGGAAGATCTTCGAGACCGGCGCGCGCGATCACCTCGTGACCGGCCATCCGCCACGCCAGCGCGTGCTCGTTATAGGTGGGCTCCACGACCGCGACCGGTCCCGCGCTCGCCAGTTGCGGCAGCCATTGAATGAGCGACTGAGTTCCCGCAGCCGCCACGACCTCAGCCCCGGCTGGTACCGCGTAAGCCTCACGCGCCGCCGCAATCAAGGCTTCTTCGTCGGCACGCGAGGGCAAGCGCTGCCACACGACGCCCGGCAGGTCGGCGGGAATCGGCCACGGCCAGGGGTTGACGCCGGTCGACAGGTCGAGCCACATTTGCGGCGACCCGCCATACCGCGCCATTGCTTCAGTAAGATCGCCGCCGTGTTTCATCAGCACTTCATGCCATCATCCGCGCCAAAGCGCGAGAGGTTACGACGCGCGCTCGGTGCGATGTTGATGATTGTCAGCTGCCTCGGCCTGCCATCCGCCGCGCGGTCCACCGGCCTGCCACGGATTGCCTCGATCAATGTCTGTACCGACCAGCTTTTGATGATCCTGGCCAACCCAGAGCAGATCCTGGGACTGAGCCCCTATTCGCGCGATCCGGCGCGCTCGTGGGACGCCGCCAAAGCCAGACAATTTCCGCAACTTTCGGGAGCGGCGGAAGATGTTTTGATGCTAAAATTGGATGTCGTGGTCGCAGGCCGTTTCACCCGGCTGGCCACAAGGCAGTTGCTCAAGGACCAAGGCGTCCGCGTCGTCGAATTCGATGCCGCGCGATCGCTGGACGATGTCAAGAAAAGCATTCGCCTGATGGGCGATGTCACCCGGCATCCGGATCGCGCCCTGGCGGAGATCAGCCGGCTCGACGCCGCGATCGCGCATGCCCATCAAGTGGCAGCCCGCAAACCCTATCGCGTACTTGCGGTATCGCGGCGCGGATGGGTTTCCGGCCGCGACAGCCTGACCAGTTCGTTGTTGGCCAATGTCGGCCTCACCAACGCGGCCGGCGATCTCGGTATCAAATCCGGCGGATTTGCGTCGCTCGAAAACATTGTCAGTCTGAAGCCGGACTTCATTATGGTGTCACAAGATAGCGGTTTCGCGGAAGATGAAGGAAGCGCCTTCCTGCTGCATCCGGCACTCGAGCGATTTTATCCCGCGTCGAAACGCATCGTGATTCCGGAACGGCTCACCGTTTGTGGCGGACCGATGCTGGCGGAAGCACTGGAGCGCCTGGCTTCCGAGCTTGAACGCGTGGACCATTGAGGTGCTGATCTCAGGCGGCGGGCTGTTCATCGTCATCGCGGCCCTGGCGTTCGACGCGCTAATCGGCGACCCCGACTGGCTCTGGCGGCGACTGGCACACCCGGTGGCCTTGTTCGGGGCCTTGATCGAATTTCTCGATCGCAGGTTCAACAGAGAAGACCTGTCGCCGCAGCAGCGCAAATCCGCCGGGATCGCGACCACGGCCATATTGGTCGTTATAGCTGGATTCGTGGGCGCTCTGATTCAGGCAACCACCCAGCAGTTTCCGGCAGGAAACATCATTCTCGCACTGATCGCTTCCATCTTCATCGCACAGCGAAGCCTTTACCGGCATGTCGCCCAGGTACGCTCGGCCTTTGCCGAAGGCGGCCTAGCCGGCGCACGGGAGGCGGTCGCCATGATCGTCGGACGCGATCCCGAGCAACTCGATGAAGCCGGCGTGTGCCGGGCCGCAATCGAATCCTGCGCCGAGAATTTTTCCGATGGGGTGGTGGCGCCGGTGTTCTGGCTGGCGCTGCTGGGGCTGCCCGGATTGATCGCCTACAAGGCCATCAATACCGCCGACTCCATGATCGGGCATCGCACCGAACGATATGCGTCGTTTGGCTGGGCGGCGGCGCGGCTCGACGATCTCGTCAACCTGGTGCCGGCGAGATTGTCGGCCTTGTTGCTGGCGGTCGCCGCACCGATTGCCGGCGGATCGGTCGCCAAATCGTTGGGCGTGGTCAGACGCGATGCCTCCAAACATCGCTCGCCGAATGCCGGCTGGCCGGAAAGCGCGATGGCGGGGGCGCTGGGACTGGCGCTGGCCGGCCCGCGCCGCTATGCCGAACACGTGGTCGAAGATCCCTTTCTCAATTCCGAAGCGACCCGCCAAGCCGTACCCAACGATATCGGTCGCGCGCTCGGCCTTTACACTGCGGCGTGCGTCATCGAAGCAGCGGCCTACGCCGCACTGGCACTGGTGGTCTGACGGCTTCGTGCGATGCTCAAAATGGCATCGATATCCAGATGCGCTTCCAGATGGTCCGCCAGCGCGTCGAGCGCGGATTCGATTTGCGACGCATAAGCGAGTGAGGACGCAATTCCGAGATGGGCCAGCCACGCTTTTCGAAATGCGTCGCCGGTGAACAACCCGTGGACATAGGTACCCTGCACCCGTCCGTCGGCCGTGCTCGCACCATCGGGACGTCCATCGATCGTCACCACGGGCCTTGCGCAATCGCGGCCTTCGCTGCGGCCAAGATGAATTTCATAACCCTCGATGGGCGTGCCCGTTGCGGAATGGATGCCTTGCACCAGCCTGGTGGATTTGTCCGCGATCATGACCGTGGAGATATCCAGCAACCCGAGGCCTTCCACCGTCGCGGCGGGGCCCTCGACTCCTTCCGAGTCGGCAATGGTTCGCCCCAGCATCTGATAGCCGCCGCAGAGACCGAGCACATGACCGCCGCGGCGCACATGGGCCTTGATGTCGATGTCCCAGCCCTGCGTCCGCAAAAAGGCGAGATCGCCGACGGTGGATTTGCTGCCCGGCAGGATCACCACCTCGGCATTGCCGGGAATCGGCTCGCCGGGCCGCACGAACACCAGTTTGACACCGGGCTCCATGCCCAGGGGATCGAGATCGTCGAAATTGGCGATGCGTGCGAGCACGGGCACCGCGATCACGCGTGACGATGCCGATGGGTGGGCGCGATCGAGATCGACGGCGTCTTCCGCCGGCAGCCATGCCGCCCGCGGCAGCCACGGCACCACGCCGAGCGAGGGCCATCCCGTCAATCGCGTCACCGCGGCGAGGCCCTGGTCGAACAAGCTGACATCGCCGCGAAACTTGTTGATGACGAAGCCGCGGATGCGCGCGCGCTCGTCCGGCTCGAGAACCAGATGTGTGCCGGCAAGACTGGCGATGACGCCGCCGCGATCGATATCGCCGACCAGCACTACCGGCACGTCAGCCGCGGCGGCAAATCCCATATTGGCGATGTCGCCGGCGCGCAAATTGATTTCGGCGGGACTGCCCGCGCCTTCGACAAGCACGATATCGGCCTCGCGCGCGAGCTGCGCAAAGCTGTCCAATACCGCCGGCAACAACGCCGCCTTCTTGTCGAGATAATTCCTGGCCCGCAGCGTGCCCCAACGCTTGCCCTGCACGATGATTTGCGCGCCGCTGTCGGTTTCCGGCTTCAGCAGCACCGGATTCATGTGCACGCTCGGGACCATTCGCGCCGCACGCGCCTGCACCGCCTGGGCGCGGCCGATCTCGCCGCCCTCCACCGTAACAGCCGCGTTGTTCGACATGTTCTGCGGCTTGAACGGCGCCACCTTCAATCCGCGCCGCACCAGCGCGCGCGCCAGCCCCGCGACCAATGTCGACTTACCGGCATTGGAGCCGGTGGCCTGGATCATCAACGCCGGCGTGGCGGGGCCCATCAGAACTCGACGCCTTTCTGGGCCTTCACGCCCTGGCGGAACGGATGTTTTATCAGAGTCATTTCGGTCACGAGATCGGCCATCTCGATCAGGGAAGCATGCGCGTTGCGGCCGGTGATGACGACATGCTTGTCGGCCGGCTTCTCGTCGCGCAGAAAATTCAACACATCCTCGATCGGCAGATATTCGTAGCGCAATACGATGTTGAGCTCATCCAGCAGCACCATGCGGTGACGATCGTCGCGGATGAGTTCCTTTGCGCGCTCCCAGCCCGCGGTGGCGGCGGCGATGTCGCGGGCGCGATCCTGCGTCTCCCAGGTAAAGCCCTCGCCCATGATGTGTAGCGTTACCAGTTCCGGAAATTTCGCCAGCACCCGCACCTCGCCGGTGTCCCACGCCGGCGACTTCGTAAATTGTACGACAGCGACGGGATAGCCATGACCGATATGGCGAAAAACCATGCCGAGCGCGGCGGAGGTCTTGCCCTTGCCGGTGCCGGTATGGACGATCAACAGGCCCTTCTCGCCAGTTTTAGTGGCCATGATCTTGTCGCGCGCGGCCTTGTGCTTGCGTGCTTTTTCCTTGTGGCGGGCGTTTTCCGCGTCATCGTTCTCGGTTGAAGTCCCCGTCATGCGATTTCCCTTTGGGCTTCCGGCAAGAGTTCGGCGATCAGATAGGCGGCCCGGTTGGAGCGCGGCGTCCACAACCCGCGCCGGATCGCTTCGGCAAACCGCGCGGCCGTTTCACGCAAAGCCGCCGGATTGGCCGTTTCCATGAAATTTCGCACGCGCTCGTCTTCCAGATAGGATGCGAATAATTGATCGAAATGATGGTTCGAGACCGCGTCGGTGCTGGCGGCGAACCCAAACAGATAATCGACCGTGGCGGCGATCTCGAACGCCCCCTTATAGCCGTGGCGCATCACGCCGGCGATCCATTTCGGATTGGCGGCGCGGCCGCGCACCACGCGGGAAATTTCGTGTGACAGCGGCCGTGACAGCGGCGCCTCCGGCCGCGACGTATCGACATGTGCGATGCGCGGCGCTTTCCCGCGCAAGCTCTGCACCGTAGCGGCGAGGCCGCCCATGAATTGATAATAATCGTCGGAATCGAGAATATCGTGCTCACGGTTATCCTGGCTTTGCGCGACGAGATCGATGGTGGCGAGCCGCTCGGCGAAATCGCCCCGCGCGGCCTCGCCCTGGACACCGCCGCCATAGGCATAACCGCCCCAGTCGAGATAGACACCGGCGAGATCGCCGCGATCATCCCAGCCGCCTTCGTCGATCAAGGCGCCGAGGCCTGCGCCATAGGCCTCCGGCTTCGAGCCGAACACCCGATAGGCCGCCTGCCGCTGCGCCGCCTCGCTGCTCACGCCATCGGCTTCGAGCGCCCGTCGCTTGGCCCTGACATTGGCGGCAATCGGATTGGCGTCGTCGGGCTCGTCGAGTTCGGCGATGGCGCGGACCGCGCTGCCGATAATGTCCATCTGGGTCGGGAACGCGTCGCGAAACAATCCGGAGACCCGGAACGTGACGTCGATCCGGGGCCGCTTCAATTCGGAAAGCGGCGTGATGGCAAACCCGGTGACCCGGCCGGATGTTTCTTCCCACAGCGGCCGCGCACCGATCAGCGCCAGCGCCTGCGCGACATCGTCGCCGCCGGTGCGCATGTTGGCGGTGCCCCAGGCCGACAACGCGATGGCGCGCGGCCATTCCCCGGCTTCCTGCCAATAGCCTTCAACCAACCGCTCGGCAGCCAGCCGACCGATCCGCCACGCCGATGGCGTCGGCACGGCGCGGACATCAACCGCGAAGAAATTCCGCCCGGTCGGCAGCACATCGGGCCGGCCGCGGGTCGGCGCGCCGGACGGACCGGGCCGCACGAACCGGCCATCGAGCCCCTGCAGCAAGGCCGCCATTTCAGCATCGCCACAGGCGTCGATGGCCGGGCGCAGTTTTGCGCCGATCCAGTCCAGCACGGCCTTGGTGCGCTCCCACGCGGCGTCGCAGGACAGAACGCCCGACACCAATCGATGCGCGAGCAGTTCGATCCGCTCCACCGTATCGCCGGATGTGCGCCATACGGCCGCGCTGATTTCCGACAGGATTTCGGGGCGAGGCCCCATGAAATCGTCGGCGAGATCGCGGGTCAGCGGATCGAAATCGCGCAGGCCAAGATCGAGCGCCAAGGCGCGATGCAACGAGGCATCCTGCGGCTCGCTCTCGGAACGCGGCAGCCGCGCGATCGAGACCAGAAGATCGTTGCGCTGCGTGTCCTGCGGCGTTCGCCCGAAGATATGCAGGCCGTCCCGGATCTGCATTTCCTTGAGATCGCACAGATGCGCATCGAGCGCGCGCAAGGCGTCGTTGGTCGGGGTCTCGTGGGTCACGTTCACATCGGCATCGAGCCGCTGCGCGCGGGCCAGCGACAGAATGTCTTCGGCAATCACGGCGGCGCGTTTGGGATCGAGATCGGCAGCCAGCGCGTACTCGTCAACCAATGTTTCAAGCCGCGCCAGATCGTCATGCAATTCGGCACGGGTCATCGGCGGTGTCAGATGATCAATAATGACAGCGGCGGAACGGCGCTTGGCCTGAATGCCTTCGCCGGGATCATTGACGATGAAGGGGTAGAGATGCGGCAACCGCCCCTGCACCGCTTCGGGCAGGCAATTCGCCGACAGACCGGCGCTTTTGCCCGGCAGCCATTCGAGATTGCCATGCTTGCCGAGATGCAGCACGGCGTGGGCGTCGAAGTGGCGCCTGATCCAGAGATAGAACGCCAGATAATGGTGCGGCGGCACCAGATCGGGATCGTGATAGGTGCCCTTGGGATCGATGTTGTAACCGCGCGCGGGTTGCACGCCGACGACGGCGTTGGCGAAGTGATGCAGTCCGAGCCGAAAGCTGGCATTCACGACATGAGGATCCTGCTCCGCGCGGCCCCAACGGGCTTCGACGGCGCGCTGCACATGGTCGGGCAATTCCGCAAATGCGGATAGATAGTCGGCGATGCGCCATGACACCCCGCCCGGACGGGCGCCCCGCTCGTCAAGCGCATTGGTCGGGCCCGCCTGCATGAGATGCATCATCGATGCCGCATCGTCAGGCATATTTTCAACGGCATAGCCCGCGGCGCGCATCGCGCCGAGCACATTGATCAGGCTTTGCGGGGTATCGAGGCCCACGCCGTTGGCGAGGCGGCCGTCGCGGCTCGGATAATTGGCGAGGATCACAGCGACACGCCGCTGATTGCTCGGCGTGCGTCGCAGCCGCACCCAGGCCCGCGCCAGATCGGCGGTAGCGGCGATGCGGTCATCGACCGGGCGGAACGTGGTCGGTGCGAATCCCGCTTCGGAATTACCGCGTTCCTTGAAAGCGATGGCGTGGGCGAAGATGCGCCCGTCGACCTCCGGCAGCACGACATGCATCGCCAGATCGCGCGACGTCAGGCCTCGCGTCGAACTTTCCCAGTTCGCACGCGAGATACCGGCCTGGGCCACCTGCAGGATCGGACAGCCCGATACCGACAACACACCGGCATCGTCGCTGGCCGTCGCGGTGGCGAACGCCGTGGCGTTGATGATGATATCAGGTGGATGGGCCGCCAGCGCCGCGCGCAGGAAGGCCGCCGAGCGCTCATCCTTGAGACTGGTCACATAGAGGCAGACGGCATTGAGTCCAAGTGCGTCCAGCGCCGTGCGCAGCGCGTCGATGGCAGCGGTATCGCTGCCCGCGACCAAAGCGCGGTAGAAAATCACGACCGCGTTCGGGCGGCCGTCAACCGCGGGCTCGCCGCGCCAGAACCCGGCCGACGGCATCGGCCGCGCCGGTGACGGCAAGTCCCCCCGGCCGATCAGATGAGCGGCGAAGCGCAGCGCCAGTTGCGCGTTGTCCACGCCGCCTTCAGTACAGTAGCGCCACAACGCATGGGTATCGCTGGCGTTCAACGTGCCGCGCGCGGCCAGTCCCGCGTCCCAGCTCAGCTCGCCGGGGATGCAGGCCAGCAATGCGCCGCGGCGTAGCGCGTCGCTGCGCAGGCTCTCGACGCCGTGCGGCCAGTAGCTTTCGCCCCCGAGCATACGCAGCAGTACAATCTTCGCCTCGCGCAGCGTACGCTCGACATAGAGATCGACCGACGCTGGATGACCGAGCGCCAACAGGTTGGTCAGCCGCACGCTAGGAAAATCGCCCGGCAACGTCGCATGCGCGGCGCCGAACGCGGCGAGATCGCTGTCGGCGGCGGACAGCACGACGATGTCGGCGCAAGCCTGCCCGAGATCGCGGGCGACGTCGCCGTCGTCAATACTGCCGCTGCCGTCGAGCTTCAGATGCATGCGTGTTTCCGGCTATTGCTACCCAGCCAGCGCGCGGCGGACCGCGTCACCGTCGAAGCCCTTGAGGCCGATGACCACGAGATGCTCGGCCTGCTTCACGTCAGGGCGGGCAAATGACAGCTCGACCCGGTTGCCGACGGCCTGCACCACGATCGGCGAGGCCTTGTCGCTGATCCGGGCATGCCCCTTGACGCGCAACACCCCGGTCAAATTCAGGGCATCGCTGACCCGAAGGCGCATCGCGTCGACGCTGTCGGCGGGGGACGGGGTCACTACGATGCTGTCGAAATCGTCATGATCGTGCTCCTCCTCTTCGCCGTGATGGCCCGCGCGCGCGACCATGTCGTCCTCCGCTGCAGAATTGAGGCCGATCAGCACGGCCGGCGCCAGCGCACCGTGCGAACGTACGATCCGCACGCCCGGCCGCAGCACTGCCGCGAGTCGCGCCTCAATCAGCGCCAACGCGTCGGGCGAGACCAGATCGCTCTTCGAGAGCACCACCAGATCAGCGCAGGCCAGTTGATCTTCGAACACTTCTTCAATCGGGTCGTCGTGATCGACCGAGTTGTCCGCCGCCCGCTGCGCGGCGACCGCGGCTTCATCGAGGGTGACGCGGCCTTCCGACAGCGCCAGTGCATCCACGACGGTGACGACACCATCGACGGTGGCGCGGGTACGCACGGCGGGCCACGCGAACGCCTTGAGCAGCGGCTGCGGCAGCGCCAGGCCCGACGTCTCGATGACGATGGCGTCAAGCGGCCGGTCCCGCGACAGCAATTTATCCATGGTCGGTACGAAATCGTCGGCCACCGTGCAGCAAATGCAGCCATTGGTCAGCTCGACAATATCGCCGGGGGCGCAGGCTTTTTCCGCGCACTCCTCCACCAGCCCGCCGTCGAATCCCGCATCGCCGAATTCGTTGACGATCACGGCGATGCGGCGGCCATCCGCCTGGGTCAACAGTGAGCGCAGCAGCGTGGTCTTGCCGGCGCCGAGGAAGCCGGTGAGCACAGTGACGGGAACGCGGGACATATCAGCTCTCCTGAAGGCGTGAATTTTTGAGCCAGAACGGAAGTCCGGCGGCGATAAACACGACGTTGGGCACGCAAGCCGCGACGATCTGATTGAGACGTCCCTGCGCGTCACGAAAACGGCGGCCGAGTGGCGTATCCGGCACCAGACCAAGGCCGACCTCGTTCGAGACGAGAACGACGGGATATTTGGCCACGCCAAAAAACCGCGTCAGCCGGCGTGCCTCGATATCGGGATCGCGCTCCGCCAGCATCAGGTTCGACAGCCACAGCGTCAGGCAATCGACCAATACGGCGCGGCCGTGGGTCGCTTCCCGCGTCAACGCATCGACCAGCGCCAGCGGCTCCTCGATGGTGGTCCAGCCTTCGCCACGTTGCGCGCGATGATGCGCGATGCGTGCCTTCATCTCGTCGTCGCCGGCGGCCGCGGTCGCAAGATAGATCCGCGCCAGGCCGCTGTCGGCGATCAGCCTCTCGGCAAATGCGGATTTGCCGGAACGCGCGCCGCCCAGCACCAGCGTGGTCGCGAGCGCTGTCATTTCGGCGCACGCCCGTCATCCGGCGACCAGCGCATTGGCGGCACCCGGGCCACCATGCCCTTGCGCAGCACCTCGGCACGCTCGCGCCACGGCACCAGGCCGTAGTCGGAATTCTGATAGGACCTCACGAACGACGCAAGCGCCGCGGTGCCGCTCTCGGTCTGCAGATCGCCGAATAAAAACGTGTAGCCATCCGGGCTCGTGACCGCGACGGTCGCCGGGCGCTTGCAGACGCTGAGACACTGCACCGGCCGCACCACGACGTTGGGATCATCCTCCCCGAGTGCGGCCCGCACCGCCGCGAACATAACGGGGCCGACCACCGCACTACCGTCGGCGGTCTTGCAGGTCGTGCAAACGCTGACAACGACGGGACCGCCGGGCACGTTTGCCTGCGGCGGTTCGACCTGCATCGAATCAGAGGATTGCTCCTCAGCGCTTTCGCGATCCATCATAGGCTCACATTCAGGCCGCTAGCGGCCGCGAGCTTTGTTGGGTCGCGCTTTACGGTTTGTCGCCGTCAAGCTCGCTCCCGTCCGGTGCACCCCGCCCCGACGACGCCTCCAAAGCACAGTTCGTGATGGCAGGTCTCCTGGCTCGCGAGTCGCTGCCGTCAGCCGCCTTCCCGGGACATCCCAGTGGCATCGGCGAGGGCTCATCGCTTACAGTTGCGGGGGCAGCACCGGCTTTGAGAACTCTCGCACCGGCTTCCCTTTTCACCTTCCACGCGGAAGGACCATCGCGGACGACGCTAGCTGGCGCCTCAGCCGGGGTCAACCGTGCACAGGCGGTGTTGACCTCATGGCGGCTGTTGCGTCAGGTAAGCCGTCGCGAAAGGAAACCCGATGTCGCCCGATTTGAAAGAGTTTTGGCAGCCGCCACCCATTGCGCCGCTCGATCAGCAGCTGGCCACTGCCATGCGCGGGCGCATCGATGGCAAGGCCAAGCCACCGGGATCACTGGGGCGGATCGAAGATCTTGCCGTGCAGCTGGGCATGATCCGGCACCCCGACCCACCACGCGGCGACAAGGCCGTGCTCCTGGTGTTCGCCGCCGACCATGGCCTCACCGAGGAAGGCGTGTCGCAATACCCCTCCGCCGTGACGGTAGCGATGGTGATGACCTATTTGGCCGGTCGCGCCAGCGCCAATGCCTTTGCCGCCGCCAGCAACGCGGCGATTTGCGTCGTCGATGCCGGCGTGGCCGCGGATCTCCCCGCTTATGGGAACTTAATTGCTGCAAAAATCCGCATGGGCACCGCCAATGCGGCGCGCGAGCCGGCGATGACGCCGCAACAGGCGGCCGATGCGCTGGCGCGCGGATGTGGGATCGCGATCGATCAGATTTCCACAGGCGCCGACATTATCGCGCTCGGCGAAATGGGAATCGGCAACACCGCCTCCTCGGCGCTGCTGGTCCATCGGCTCGTGCCGGCAACGCTTCAGGATTGCATCGGCGTCGGCGCCGGTCAGGACGACGCCGGCATGGCCCGCAAACGCACGGCGATCGAAAGGGCGGCGGCTCGCAGCGACGTCACCGCACCATTCGATGTGCTCCGTGAGTTCGGCGGGCTGGAAATCGCGATGATGGCCGGCGCGGTGCTGGGCACGGCGTCGCAGCGCCGGCCCGTATTGGTTGACGGATTTATTTCCAGCGCCGCAGTATTGCTGGCGGTACGCCTTTGTCCCGCAGCGCGCGATTATTGTATTTTCGCCCATCGCTCCGCGGAGAAGGGCCATGACGTGATACTCGCCGCCCTCCAGGCCAAGCCGCTGCTCGATCTCGGCATGCGGCTCGGCGAAGGCACCGGCGCCTTGCTCGCGGTGCCGCTGGTGCGTGCAGCGGCGCGGCTCCTGACGGATGTCGCCGATCTCAGCGACGTGCTGGCCGGAAACATCTGAGATGAGCGGGACCGGCGAGTTCCTGAACGCGCTGCGGTTCATGACCATCGTTCCCGTGCCATCGTCCGATGCCGCAACCGCGGCGGAATGGCTATCGCATTGCGTGAAATATTTTCCTGCAGTCGGGATTTGCGTCGGCCTCGTATCGGCCGCGGTGCTGCTGCTCGCAGGCGCAATCTGGGGTCCGGTCATCGCTGCATTGCTCGCGGTGGCCACGAGTATTGTCGTCACCGGCGCCTTGCACGAAGACGGCCTCGCCGATACCGCTGACGGTTTTGGCGGCGGCAGGAGCGTGGAAAAGCGGCTCGCGATCATGAAAGACAGCCGGATCGGAGCTTACGGGGCACTCGCGCTGGCGTTCGGCGTTGCCCTGCGAGTAACGGCGTTGGCGGAAATGCCGTTATGGAGCGGCGCCGCGGCGCTGATCGCAGCACATGCCGCCGCGCGCATCACGCCGGCCTTTGTGATCAATGCACTGCCTTACGCTGGCGATACCGCAGCGATGAAGGTCAGCTTTACCGATGCGCCCGTCAGTGCGAATGACATACGCTTCGCCTTGATCGTCGTCGTGGGCGCGTTGGTGCCGCTTGCTTTCGTATCGATCCTGTCGGTCATCTCAGGACTTCTGCTAGGGGCCGTGCTGTCCACTGCCATCGCGCTCTGGGCGCGCAGACTGATCGACGGCTACACCGGCGACGTTCTGGGCGCAATCGAGCAGATGTTCGAGATCGGCTTCCTGCTCGGCGTCGCAGCAATTATCCGATAGGCCATTTCAGCGGCAGTTGATACGGCTCACCTTCGCGCGCCTCGGCGCCACGGCCGATCCCGTCGATCGCCTCGATCATCCGGCCATCCCGCTGGAGCAGATCATCCGCAAGCCTGACCATCAGCCGGTTGGGCGTGGCGAACGGTGCCCGCCGGCGCAGTTCGGTGGCGATGTCGCGTTCGAATCCCGGATTGCGATCGCAGGCAATGACAAAAGCAGCCGCGCTAGAGCGGCTGATCCCGGCCCAGCAATGGATCGACAGCGCTCGCTGACGCCCGCCGTTGCGGCCGAAATCGAGAACCGCCTGCATCATATCGCGGTTCGGCGCCGTCAGGCCCGGCGTCGGTTCGGCGATATCGTGAAAAGCCAGTCGCACATGCCAGTCGCATGCAAACCCGCTCCAGTCCATCTCCGGAGAATCCGGCGACAGCAGCGTCAGCAGGTCGTAGCTATGAAGCCGCCCTGTAACGCTGCTGAGGGCGCTTAGCGAACTAACATGGATCATGACGTACCGATCAGGCTCTACCGCTTAAAGATCATCCCCGTGAGATCCAGCCGTTGCTGCCAGCGATGACGATCGAGCTCGGGATCGAGATGCTCCTCCACCGGCCAGCCGATGCAGAGATAGGCGACCAGCGCCCAGGTCTGCGGCACCTCGAGCACCCGATGAATGATGTCGGGCTCGAGAATGGAGACCCAGCCAAGCCCCAACCCTTCGGCGCGTGCCGCAAGCCACAAGGTCTGAACCGCGGCCACGACTGAATAGCGCAGCGTCTCCGGCATGGTGTGGCGGCCTAGCCCACTGCCCTCCTCCGCCGCCTCGTCGGCGAAGACGGCGACATGGACAGGAGCGTTTTCGAGGCCCTCAAGCTTCAGTCGCGCATAATGCGCACGCTGTTCGCCGTAATAATTTTCCAGCGCCCGCGCATTGGCGCGCGCGAAGCTGGACTTCACCTCCTCACGACGACCAGTTGACTCGACGAGCACGAACCGCCAGGGCTGGCAATGTCCGACAGAGGGCGCGCGGCTGGCGAGTTCAAGCAGCGAATGCATTAACAAGGGATCAATAGGATCGCGACGAAACCGGCGGACATCGCGGCGCCAGAGGATGAGGTCCCGGAATGACCGCCGAAATTCCTCGTTAAACTTTCGCGGAGATGGATCAGGCATCTGCGTCATGCGGCCGCCCCGTCGATGACATGAAAAAACGTTCCCGTTGTCGAACCCTGCCGCGCACCTTGTTCAGGCACTTTTGTCCCTGAAGCATCTCTGCAATCGACCAGCGAATCTCCATTGACCGAAACCGTGCTCGCGTAATGGAATTCATGGCCGAACACTTCCGTCCCCTCCGCACCGAGCGAACAGTCCCGCTGAAGCCGGGCGCGCCGATAGCCCAAATGGAGCTTACGCTCCAGGAAAGAGGTCTCGAGTCCAAGCAGTCCGATCATCTCGTGCCTGCGCCCGTCGGCATCCTCGAGCCCGCGCCCCAGCACCATATAGCCCCCGCACTCACCGTGGATGGGAATGGAACGTTCGGCCAATGTGCGAAGACCTGCGCGGAAACCATGCGCCGACGCCAAAGTGCCGGCATGGAGTTCCGGATAGCCTCCCGGCAACCAAACCGCGTCGGCGGTGTCATCGGGAGCCTCATCGGCCAATGGTGAGAACGGAATGATTTCCGCGCCAGCTCGGCGCCATTGCCGAAGCAAATGAGGATACATGAATGAAAATGCCCGATCCTGCGCCAGCGCGATGCGCTGCCCGGGCGGCCGCAAATGATGCTTCGACTCATTTGACCGCTCGTCGCTGGTTGCGGGCAAAACCTTCGCGGACCTCGCCGATCGTCTGATCGCATCAACATCGACAGCGGCGTCGACGACATCGGCAAGTCTGTCCAGATGCTGGTCGATCGCCGCGATTTCCCGCGCCTGAACAAGGCCGAGATGCCGTTCCGGTAAAGCGATCCGTTCATCACGCAGTACCGCCCCGAAAACCGGCAACTTGATCCGCTCGAATGCCGGTGCAATCAGCGCAAGATGCCGCGCGCTCGCGACGCGGTTGAGAATCACGCCCGCGATATCGATGTCATCTCTATATCTGGCGCATCCGAGTGCGACGGCGGCAGCCGTTTCCGTCTGGCCGGTGACATCGAGCACCAGCACCACCGGCCACCCCAGCAGCGATGCCAGATCGGCCGTCGTGCCGGACCCAGATTGTCCTCGAGCCGCGGCGCCGTCGAACAATCCCATCACGCCTTCCGCAACGGAAATCTCGGCATCCATCGATGCCGTCGCCGCAAGCGTTGCGATCAGGCCCGCACCCATCGCCCAGCTGTCCAGATTATAGCTTGGCTGACCGGCCGCGACCTCGTGGAAGGCCGGATCAATATAGTCCGGTCCGCATTTGAAGGGCTGCACGGCAAGGCCTCGACGGCGAAGCGCGCGTAACAGCCCAAGCGTGACGGTTGTTTTCCCGGCGCCGGAACGGGGCGCGGCAACGATGAGGCCTGGGGGACCGGCGGGATGGATCATGGCCGACCAACCATGTTGGCCAAGAGCTGCTGGCGCATCGACGCAATCGCGCCGACGATCACGATGGCCGGCGCGCCGATTCCCTGTCTCTCAGCATCGACGGCCGCCGTCCCAAGCGACGTTTCGATAATGCGCTCTTCCGATGTGGTGGATGAACTGATGACCACAGCGGGGGTATCGTGCGCCATCCCGCCGCGCTCAAACGCACTCATGATGTCGGGCAAGTTGGCCATCGGCATATAGACGATGATCGGTTGTCCGACGCTAGCCAGTCTCTCCCACTCGGCGACCGAGGTGCCATCGGCCGATCGGCTGCCCGCCATCAGGATGATCGCATGGTTGGTATCCCGCATTGTCGCGGGAATACCGGCGAGTGCGGCTGCCGCAAGTCCCGACGTAATGCCTGGTATGATCCGAAATCGAAGACCGGCGCGCGTCAGCGCCAAAACTTCTTCACCGCCGCGCCCGAACAAAAAGGGGTCACCGCCTTTGAGACGCAGAACGCGCCGCCGCATCCTGGCGCGTTCGATCAGAAGCTCGTTGATATCGCCCTGCTGAGCCGATGGCTTTCCCCCGCGCTTGCCCGCAAAGATCAGTTTGGCCTGGTTGCCAGCAAGTTCCAGAATGCGTGGATCTACCAGAGCATCGTGAACGATATCGTCAGCCGTCCTCAGCGCGTGGAGCGCATGGAGTGTCAGAAGTCCGGGGTCACCCGGGCCGGCACCTGCAAGCCAGACCTCGCCCGGTGGAAAATCCGGAAAGTCAGGAAGGTTGTCGACGCGAAGCTTCGTCTCCATCACGAGCCTCTCCCCCGGAACCGCCGCTGATAGGCGCTGTCGTACAGCGCGCTGTCGCGGAAATCCCGCGCGGCCAGCACCTCGCCAACGAGAATAAGCGCGGTACGATCGATGTTGGTTTTCTCGACTTCGCCGACGATGGTGCCGAGCGTCGCGCGGATGATCCGCTCGTCCGGCCAGCTGGCACGAAACACCACGGCAACCGGGCACGCCTCGCCATAGGCGGGAATGAGTTCTGCGACGGTTTTTTCAAGCGCATGAATGGAGAGATGAATGGCGAGCGTCGCGCGGGTAGCCGCGAACGCGGCCAGGCTTTCGGTTTCAGGCATCGACGAGGCCCGTCCCGAGGTCCGGGTCAGCACGACGGATTGAGCGACTTCGGGCAGCGTCAGTTCCTTGGCCAGCGCAGCGGCGGCGGCTGCGAAGGCCGGAACGCCCGGCGTAACCGTGAAGGGAATATCGAGCGCTTCGAGCCGTCGCAACTGTTCGCCAAGCGCACTCCAGATCGACAGATCGCCGGAATGGAGGCGCGCGACATCCTGACCTTGGTCGGTCGCTCGCTTGAATTCGGCGACGATCTCGTCGAGCGACATCGGCGCCGTATCGACGATGCGCGCGCCGGACGGGCAGTATTCAAGAAGCGCCCTGGGCACCAGCGAGCCTGCATACAGGCAGACCGGACAACTCGCGATCAGATCGCGTCCGCGCACCGTAATGAGATCGGGGGCACCGGGTCCGGCCCCTATGAAATGAACCGTCACGATCCCTCACCGATGGCGATGGCACAGGTTACCCTGTTGGCCGCGACCCGCGCTCCGAGCAGCCGGGCGTTGGGGCCGGCCGCGACGAGGGCTGAGGCCTCCGCGATCGACGGAACCCCCTTGATCTCCTGAACGCGCAACGAGCGTGTTAAAACCCGGTCGGCGACCCGCCCCAGATCCGCAACCGGGCATCGAACGATGGGGATCGACAGCGACCGGGCCGCGCTTGCGATGCCGCGCTCGTCGGCTTTCGAGGTTTCGGTCGCGATCGCCGCGAGATTCTCCTGCGCGATGCCGAAATTCGAAAGAGCCACGAAAATCAGGCTCACAATGTCCTCGGAGGAACTTTCCCGTCCGCATCCAATGCCCGCAACGATCATGGCTTCCTCACTCGCCATTGCGTGACCGGCATCGCCGGCCGCCAGCCAGACATGGCGCCCACTCTATCGGCTCTTGCGACCTGCAGTCGAACGAGATCTCCGCCAAATTGCTGGAAACGGCCGGCCAGCCGCGCCTCGGTCTCCAACGACACGGCGTTGGCAATGAGACGGCCGCCTGACTTCAGCGCGGACCACGCCGCGTCGAACACGCCTTCATCCATCATCCCGCCGCCGATAAAGACAGCATCCGGTCTCGTAAGCCCCGCGAGCGCGTCCGGCGCCAGGCCCTGCACGATCTCAAGCTCCGGCACGCCAAGTGCTGCGGCGTTGCGGGCCGCCCGGCCCGCGCGGTCGCTGCGCGCCTCGATGCCGATCGCGCGCAGGGATGGATGCCGCAGCAGCCACTCTATTGCGACCGAACCCGCTCCAAGCCCGATATCCCAGAGCAATTGACCCTGCAGCGGCTGCAGCGACGACAACGTCACCGCACGAACTTCCCGCTTCGTCAGCTGGCCGTCATGCTCGAAAAAATCGTCGTCAAGGCCGGGCGCCAAAGGGACGATGATGGCTTCGAGTTCCGCGACTATCTCGATGGCGATCGTGTTGAGTGGCTGGATCTCTTCGAGATCAAAATTCGAAGCCGTCGCGTGACGTATGCGCTCGCGAGCGCCACCCATAGCCTCAAGCACGGTCATTCGCGTCTTTCCCATGCGATGCGTGGTGAGAAGTTCGGAAAGCTTGCGCGGCGTCGCGTTGTCCCAGGAGAGCGCCAGAATCCGCGCGCCGGGTTGCAGGTGCCGAATAATGCCACTGAGGGCGCGGCCGTGGAGCGTGACCAGCGAGACGTCCTGCAGCGGCCAGCCCATCCTCGCGGCGGCGAGACTGAAAGCTGAGGGCTGTGGCAGACAAATGAACTCATCGGCTTGGACAAAGGCCGCAATCTGCTTGCCGACGCCGAAATGAAAGGGATCGCCGCTCGCGAGAATCGCGACGGCACGCCCGCGATGTCGTTCGATCTCGGGGAACGCGTCACTGATGGGGCTCGGCCACGCCAGACGCCGGCCCCGAATAAGTCCGCTCGCCAATTCTAGATGGCGCGCGCCGCCCACCACCAGTTCGGCCGAACGGATCAGTTGGAGGGCGACGGAGGAAAGTCCTTCCACGCCGTCCTCACCAATGCCAACGATAGACAGCCAACGCGGCCCTGTGCAAATTGCGGGCTCAGTCATCATGGAACAAGCCCCGATGCGCGTTCTCATCCTCGGAGGTACGACAGAGGCCTCCGGCCTGGCGCATCTGCTTGCGGCCGACCCCCGCTTTGAAACGACGCTCTCGCTGGCCGGACGCACTTCGAAGCCACGGACGCAACCGGTTCGCACCAGGATTGGCGGCTTCGGGGGTCCCGACGGATTGGCCGCGTGGCTGCAACAAGAAGCCATCGCGGCCGTCATCGACGCGACACACCCCTATGCCGATCAAATCTCGTCCAATGCCGTGACCGCCTGTGGGCGGCTTGCGATCCCGCTCGCCACGATCATGCGGCCGGCCTGGCAACCCGTGCCGGGCGACACATGGCTGACGGTTGCAAGCGCGGAAGGGGCTGCCGATGCGCTCGGACCGGAGCCGCGCCGGGTTTTTCTCAGCCTCGGCCGTCTCGACCTGGGCGCCTTCGCAACCAGTCCTCACCATCACTATACCGCACGCATGATCGACCCGCCGGAGGGTGTCGTGCTGCCGCACGATATCCGGCTGATATTCGACCGGGGTCCCTTCGACGAGCAGGCCGAAACGGCGCTCCTCATGGACGAGGAGATCGACGTGCTTGTCTCCAAAAATTCGGGAGGTGCGGCAACCTACGCGAAGATCACGGCGACGCGACAGCTCGGCATTCCCGTTGTGATGATCGCGCGTCCGTATAAGCCGCACGGACATGCCTTGGGCAATGCCGAGGGCGCCGCCAAGTGGCTGGAACAGCGGCTCATTCATCGCGCCATCCCCGTTTCAGCGCGGGGCGTATAGACCCAGGGCCGCCGTCCGGTTCGGGGGATGAGCCGCGTTGCCGTGGCCCCGATGATGACCAGCGTACGCATATCGGCAAGCGCCGGATCGGCTTCCGCAAGCGTTGCGACGATGACACGCGTTTCGGGTGTGGCTGCTTTTTGAACGAACAGCACCACGGTCTGCGGCGACTTGATCGTTCGCAACAGATTGAATGCCTGCCCAAGCTGATGCGGGCGGGCTTTTGACGCCGGGTTGTAGAGCGCGATGACGAAGTCACCTTGAGCCGCGGCCCGCAGGCGCCGCTCGATGGTCTCCCATGACTTCAGATTGTCGGACAGCGAGACCGCGCAGAAGTCACCTCCGAGCGGGGCGCCGACTTCTGCTGCGGCAGCCAGCATGGCGGTGATACCGGGCTCGACATGAATATCGAGTTCTCGCCACGCGGGATCGCCGATCTCGATTGCTTCAAAGACCGCCGCCGCCATGGCGAATACGCCGGGGTCCCCGCCCGAGACGACGGCGACCTGCCTGCCTTCGGCGGCGAGTGCGAGTGCGTGGCGCGCCCGTTCGACCTCAACACGGTTGTCCGAAGCATGACGGCGCTGACCGGAAATGTTCTCCGGAATTCGATCGAGATAGGGCCCATAACCAACGAGATCGGTCGCAGCCCGAAGCGCTCTGGCCGCCGCCGGTGTCAAAAGATCTGACGACCCGGGTCCAAGACCGACGATGACGAGCGAGCCGCTCACAGCCGCCTCCCCTGCCCCGGTATCAGCACCATCGAAAAGTAGGGGCCGTTGCCGTCAGGGCATTCGGACAAAGGCATGATCTGCTCGCCTCGCATAGTGCCGCGCACGACATAGAGCGCGCGGGAGAGCAATCCGGCCGCCTCGACAGCCCGGCGGACCTTTACGAGGTTCTTGCCGACCTTCATGATGACAGCCGCGTCGGTCTCCGCGAGCCGGCGGGTCAATTGCTCCTCGCCCAAGGTCCCGGGCAGTACCGAGAGGATGTCGTTGCCCCAGGTGATGGGCGCGTTGGCGCGCGTCCAGCAGCCTGACATGCCGGTGACGCCGGGCACGACCTCAAGCGGAAAAATTGCTTCGAGACGGCGCCACATGTGCATGAAGGAACCGTAGAAGAACGGATCTCCTTCGGCCAGAAGCCCTACCGACTTGCCTTGCCGCAGCAACGCGGCAAGCATCTCGACGCTTTCCTCATAGAACCGGCTAATCTGCTGCTGGTATGAAGGATCTTCGGGCGGGATCTCGTTGGTGACGGGATATTCGAGCCGCAGTTCATGGCGGTGTGGCGCGATCAGCGGATCGACGATGCCCCGCGCATTTCCCTGCAGGCCTCGCTTGGCAAAAAAAGCGATCACGTCGACATCCCGCACTAATGCTGCAGCCCGCAGCGTCAGATAGCTGATATCGCCGGGTCCGACCCCGATGCCGTAGAGTGTTCCACCAAGGGCGGTTCCACCGATTGCGTCAATACTGGTCATTCACGATCACTCGCCAGCGCGTTGACCGCCGCAGCAGCCATGGCGCTACCGCCCCTGCGACCGCGGACAACAAGGAATGGAACGCGGCTCTGCGCCGCAAGGGCATGCTTGGACTCGGCAGCCCCGACAAAACCAACGGGAATGCCGATGATGGCGGCAGGAAGCGGCGCGCCTTCTTCGAGCATTTCGAGCAGCCGAAACAGCGAAGTCGGCGCGTTGCCGATGGCGACAACAGCTCCCTCAAGATGCGGCCGCCAAAGCTCAAGCGCCGCCGCCGAGCGTGTGTTTCCAACCTCGGTTGCGAGCTGCGCTACAGTCGGATCGTCGAGAGTGCAGACGACGCTGTTGTTCCTGGGCAATCTGCTGCGGGTGATGCCGTGGGCGACCATCTTCGCATCACAAAGAACAGGCGCGCCGCGCAACAATGCTTCGGATGCGCGCGCGGCAAATGTCGGAGACATCAAGAGGTCATCGGCGATATCGACCATGCCGCAAGCGTGAATGATCCTGACAGCCAGCTTCTCCTCGTTCTGCTTGAAACGGGAAAGATTGGCCTCGGCGCGGATGATCGCAAACGAGTTGCGATAGATCTCGGTGCCATCCCGAATGTAGGAGCGCAATTCAGTCATGCCTGCTGCCTCGGTCCGCATCGAAGATTTTGCCTGGATCGGCGGCAAGATCGGAAAAGGAAAAACGGCGCGCGGGGGAACCCTGGGCGGTTCCGTTACGCACGAGGCCGTAACGACCCTCAGCACCGACCAGCACGAGATCGCTCGTCCCCGATTTCGCACACCCCTTGGCACAGCCGGAGACGTGGATCGTCCCAGTGAAGCCAAACAGCGGCAGCAGTCCCGCCAGCCGGCGTCCATCGCCACGCGTATCGAGCGAGGTCGACTGACAGCCGGGGGCGCCCGGGCAAGCTTCGATCTGAAGCAGGGGATCGCCGGGGTCAACGATCAAGCCAACGCTTGCCGCAGCCACCAGGATGCTTTGCCCGGACTGCTCGCTGGGTACCTCGGCATAGAGCGCGCGCCAGGGCGAAAGCCTGATCTCCTTGACACCATGGGCCGCCATCGCGTCAGCGAACACCCGGAACTGATCGGCTTCGACGCGTCCAAAGGGCGCTGCGATCCCTACCGCGAGCCGGCCTGCACCCAGCTCTATCAAGCCGGCGCGCCTAATCAACGGCCCATCGGCATTGCGCGGATTCTGGCGGAGCGCATCGAGCCGCGGCCCGATCGCGGATCGAATAGACGCAAGATTTTCATCGGAAAGGTCGCGCATACGTTGCCGCTTTTCACGCGACGCCACGCCGATGAAGGCAAGCCCTGTTTCGATGGCGGCCTCCGCTGCTTCACCGGGAGAGACTGAACCAAGCCACTCTACCCCGTTTGCCGTCTCGATCCCGACCGCAACCGCAGCGTCCGGGCCGCGGGCAATGGCGGCAAGACGAACATCGCCGCGCTGGCCCGCAAGGCCCAACACACCACCGCCATCGACAACGAAGCCAAACTTGGTCGGTAACGCCCAAAGGGATTTTTCGAAAGCGAGCAATCGCGCAAGGTCTCCACCGATGCTCCTGACATCCAGCACCTCGGCGGGATCGATCCCGGCGAGCGGATTAATCATTACGTTGCGCACGGCCTCACCGTCCGGACTGTCGTCGAGCAGGCCAAGTCGGGCGATCACCTCGTGCAGTTGCGGCAGAGTTGCTTCGCTGACACCGCGGATCTGCAGATTGGCCCGCCGCGTCAGATCGATGTGGCCGTTGCCGAAAAGCCCTGCGGCGTCGGCGAGCGCGGCCAATTCGTCGAGGCCAAGTGTTGCCGATCGCGGGCGCACGCGGACGATCAATCCGTCACTGCTTGGCATCGGTCGCAACGCGCCCGGGCACCAGCCCTTCACCTCTATCGCTGCCGAACTATTCACGTTGCCCTTCGCATCAGGTAGCTATCCATGATCCATCCATTGGCGCGCCTCGCGTCCGTCCTGACCCGTTCGATTTCACCTGCGACGTCCTTCAGCTTGCCGGACACCAGGATTTCATCGGGCATGCCGACATAAGCACCCCAATAAATGTCGATATCCTGATCGGCAAACCGCTTGTAGGTGTCGCCGCCATCGAGCATCACGACGACGCTATCGGCGTTATCAGGAAAGCCTTCCGCCAGCTTCCGTCCCGTGGTGATTTCGATCGACTGACCGATCCGGTTGAGTGTTGTCTTGTGCTTGGCGGCGAGCGCCTGGACGCTGCTGATGCCCGGAATGACTTCGTAGTCGAGTTGGTGGCGACCGCTGTTCGCGATCATTTCGATGATACGGATCGTACTGTCGTAGAATGTCGGGTCGCCCCACACCAGGAACGCGCCGCATTCACCGTCTGCCATCTCCTCCGAAATCAGGCGTTCGAACAAGGCCTGCTTGTCGCGATTGAGGTCATCGACGGTCGAGAAGTAATCCTCGGTGTCGCGTGCCCATTCCGGACTGGTCGCGTCAACGAACCGATGGTCATTACCCCTGATATAGCGCCGGCAGATCTCCTTGCGAAGCTCGATCAGCTTCGTCTTGCTCGGTCCCTTGTCCAGGATGAAGAAGACATCGGTCCGGTTGAGGGCTTCCACAGCCTGCATGGTGACATAGCCGGGATCTCCAGCCCCGATGCCAATAATGAGTATCTTCTTCATCACAGGTACTCCGAGCAACAGCACATCCGTGGCGTTTCGACGTTGCCGTCCCAGGTCCGGCCCAATTGCAGAAACATGCACTCTTGTTCTGCGCGGCGCGCACGCGAAACGGCGACGCCGGATCATCATGATTGCCTGAATTTGACACGATAGCGCTCGACGGCGAAAAAACATCCGTCAGCGCGGTTGCTGCTCCATCCTGCCTTCGCCCGTGGCGGCAGATGCGACCAGCTACTCCTGCGACATCGAGGCACCCCGCCTGACGCGTTCGCGCATGACCATGACCGGCAGCAGGTTTCCTGGCTCGCGGGTTGTCGCCTCGGACCACCTTCCCAGGGAGCTTTTGGAATCCCCAGTGGTATGTATGGTCGTCAGCTATCCGCCTACAGTTGCGGGGGCAGCCGCGGAATGGCCTGCTGGAGCAGGCGCACCGCATTCCCTTGGATAGCCCTTGCGGGCACCACCACCGCAAACCGTGGCATCTGACCGTGATGGCGTCAACAGTTCAATCGAGCAACATGCGCAAGCCAGGGCACGGCAAAATCCGTTTTGACGCGGCCTGCCATCCTTGCTAGATTGCGACCTTCGGCAAGCTTTCACTCACCGTGCAGACGATCAACCGATGCCTTACAGCAAGACCCCGATCTGGCGGGACGATATCGACGCGCTGGCGTTCCAGGCCGCCGATCACACGGGCCTCTGCATGGTGCATCGTCGGGCGTTCCGGACGCTGTTGCGAATCGTCCCGTCGCCGCAGGAATGCGTGGACTTCTACCACACCCATAGCGACGCGTTTCAGGCGGCGGCCCGCGCAAAAGTGGTTCGCGCTGACGTAGCTGACACCGCGAATTTTCACCTCACCAGCCGGGATGTGACCCGACAGTTGAAAAATTAGGGTCGCGCCAGCCCTTGTTTTCCGCTAAACAAGGTCATCATCGACGAGGATCGACATGCAACAGTCCCAGGCCGCCCATCTGCCCGCTATCGCCACCGATTCGAGCGTGGTCGTTCAAGCCGTGCTGGCGATGGCGCTTGGCCTTTTTATTGTCGGCGTGGTCGGCTTCTCGCACATCAGCGCCGTTCACAACGCCGCGCACGATGTCCGCCACGCCAATGCGTTTCCCTGTCACTGACCAAAAATGCCGGTTTTCAGATCTATTGTGTTTTCGGCCGCCCTCGCCGGGCTGATGGTCGGCGCGGTGATCTCGGTCGCGCAATTCCTCGGAACGGTGCCGTTGATCCAGAAGAGCGAAGTCTACGAACGCAAGGCTGCAGCCGAGGCTCCGACGGCTGGGCATGAGCAGGCTGGCGACCCCCACGAGCACGATAAGGCCCGTAGCCAGGATAGCGAATGGGAGCCCGAAGATGGGTTTCAGCGCAACGCCTTCACGATCGCGGCCAATATCCTGACTGCGATCGGCTTCGCACTACCGCTCACCGGGGTCTATGCGATCCGGGGCCGGCCGGTGGCGTGGCGGGAAGGCCTGCTGTGGGGACTTGGCGGCTTTGTGGTGTTTACTGCGGCGCCCGGCCTCGGCCTGCCGCCAGAATTGCCGGGCATGCCGGTGGCCGAACTGGCGGCGCGGCAGACCTGGTGGATCGCCACGGCTGCTGCAACAGCCATCGGGCTTTGCCTGCTGGCCTTCCGCTCCGCAGCATGGGCTGCGGTACTTGGCCTCGGTCTGATCGCGCTTCCGCATCTGATTGGCGCGCCCCTTGCGCCGGAATCCCACAGCGAGGTTCGGGCCGCGCTGTCGCACAGGTTCATCGTGGTGGTGACGCTCACCAGCCTGCTGTTCTGGGCTTTGCTCGGCGTCTCCACCAGCGTTGCGTTCGGACGTATCTCGCGACCGTAAGCACAGAAATTGACGGTGCGGAGTACACGCGTTCGAAGCTTTGATCCTGCGTTCCCCTCGACATCCCGCTCACGCTCTTCAAGCCAGGCTGGATGCCAGCGCGGTGGCGATGGCGAGCACGATGGTCAGAGCTTTCACCGCCTCGACAAACGAGACAGAGCGCTGCATTCATACGAAAGCGAGCGCCCGAAATCATTCGCTCGCAGAGGCTCATCAACAGCATCGGTACTGCGAACGGTACTGCAGAGCTTTCCGAGCATCTGATTGGCACAATTGAGTCGCCACATTGGGGAAGAATGAAAAGCTGGTGCGGTTTGGAGGGTTGGTAGCGGGAGAGCGCTACCGCTTTTCCCGCATCGGCCGAACCCAGGCCTGAAAGGACCGGCGGAAAGCTCCGGACCTGCGGTATCGACTATTTCGCGGATTTATGAGGCTTATCAACGAAGACATGCTCTGATGTCGGAAATTGCCCGGAGCGCACCTCAGCTGCGTACGTGGCGATCGCCTGGTCGGCATCACGCCCCAGTTCCACGTAGCGCTTAACGAACTTCGGGCGGAACTTCGTGAAAATACCAAGCATGTCGTCCGTGACCAAAATCTGACCGTCGCACGCACCAGATGCGCCAATCCCAATAGTCGGAATGGGGATTTTTCCTGTAATCAGGCGAGCCAATGATTCAGCAACCTTTTCAAGAACGACAGCAAACGCACCGACCTCCGAGTTAGCGACCGCATCTCGCATGATCCTCTCGCCATCGCGGCCTCGACCTTGCACTTTGTAACCACCGAATGCATTCACGCTCTGCGGAGTAAGGCCAATATGAGCCATCACCGGAATGCCACGTGCCGTTAGGAAACGAACCGTTTCCGCCATGTTTTCAGCGCCCTCAAGCTTAACAGCCGCACACCCGGTTTCAGCCATCACTCGCGCGGCATTCCGGAATGCTTGTTCTCTGCTTTCCTCATATGCTCCAAAGGGCAAATCAACGACCATGAGAGCTCGATTAATTCCGCGGCGGACCGCCTGCCCATGCAAGATCATCATGTCGAGAGTAACACCGAGCGTCGATGGAAGGCCGTGAAGAGCCATTCCCACGCTATCGCCCACCAGCACGACGTCACAATGTCGATCAACTAACGCAGCGATTGGTGTGGTATAGGCCGTTAAGCAGACGATCGGCAGACTGCCCTTTCTTGCCAAGATGTCCGGCGGCATCAGCGCTTTTTTTGGAAACTCTGAACTCACGTTCTCTCCTCCATGTCCTCGGTTTCATATTCGTTTATGAGACAATTGCGCGAACTTGAACTCATTGAAGCAGTACCCTCACTATGAAACAGGTTGTTCTGCGTTCATCGGCGACGACTGAGCTCGCCGCAGACAGGTGGCAGCTGCGTTGCGACAAATTAAACTCCCCTAATTCTCTCTCAAGCCAGCGCGTCGGCTGCATCACTGATGGCGGCGTATATTTCCTCGAGGTCTGCCGCCGTGACGCAATAAGGCGGCATGACATAGATCGTGTTGCCGAGAGGACGCAGCAAAAGATTTCGACTGTTAAAGAAGGCTTGAAGCTTCGGACCGATGCCGGCGAGGTACCCTCCATCGCGCACTTCCAGATCAAGTGCCGTAATGGTGCCGGTCCGCCGGAGGTTTTTGAAACGCGCGTCGGCGCGGAATGGTTCAATTCCCTGTTCCTGCATCGCGACGACGGAAGCTATGCGCTCGTAAGATTCCCGATTTTGCCAAAGATCGAGATTCGCCTTTGCGGCGGCGCACGCCACCGGGTTGGCAGTATATGAACTCGAGTGAAAGAACGTGCGCGTACGATCCTTCGAATAGTGCGCGTCGAAAATGTCGGCGCCACAGAGTGTCACCGCGAGCGGTAGCGATCCGCCCGTGAGACCCTTGGAATAGCAGGCGATATCCGGCGACACATCCGCCTGCTCGCAAGCGAACAATGTCCCCGTGCGGCCCCAGCCGGTCATGACCTCGTCGGCAATGAACAGGACGTCCGATGCCTCGCAGATCCGCTTCATTTCTTTCAATACCCAGGCGGGATACATCAGCATGCCGCCCGCCCCCAGGATCAGCGGCTCCACAATAAAGGCTGCTGGATTTTCACTCCGGCACGCAGCTTCGAGCGCATCGAGCGTCGCCTGTTCATGACCGCTCGCCGGGAATGGGACTGAAGTGACATCGAACAGCAGCGGCCCGTACGCCGCGTTGAACACACCCCGCGCGCCGACCGACATCGCCCCCACGGTGTCGCCGTGATAGGAGTGCTGCATCACGACAATGCGGGTTCGCGGCTGGCCAATGTTGTGCCAGTAGCCGAGCGCCATTTTCAGCGCAACTTCCACGCTGGTCGAGCCGCTGTCGGAGAAGAAGACATAGTCGAGATCACGGGGCGCAAGCTTCAAAAGCAGCGCAGCAACCTCTTCGGCCGGTTCGTGAGTGTGGCCGGCAAAGATAATCTGGTTGAGCTTTTCTGCCTGTTTCTGAATGGCGCTGACAATGGATGGATGGCAATGGCCGTGGGTCACGACCCACCACGATGAGATCGCATCGATGATACGGCGGCCATCCGCGGTCTGCAGATATGCGCCTTCCCCGCGCACAATGCTTGTCATCTCGTCCTGAAGCGCATGTTGCGTGAACGGATGCCAGATCGGCGACTTCTGCTTGGCTATCATGGGTTGAAGTCATCACGGTTGAATGAGGCTTTGAATGCGGCTTGCAGCGCGCTTGTCGTGAGCGGAGAAAGCCGGGGCAACCGGCCGAGTCCCCGTACCCGTCCGATCTCGCAAATAGCACTTTCACTGTTGGAATTTCGTTCGCCGATGAAGGCAATTCCGAGAATTTCGATCTTGCGGTTGCGCAGCGCTTCGACCGACAACAGCGAATGATTGATGGTGCCTAGCGCCGTGCGCGCGCAAAGCACGACGGGAAGGCGCCATCGCGCAAAGATGTCGATATAGAGTGTACTACGACTGAGCGGCACCATCAGCCCGCCCGCGCCCTCAATCACAAGCGGGCGCTCGCCGGTGTCCGGCACATCGAGCGCCTCCGCGTCGATGCGAACTCCGTCAATTGCCGCGGCATGATCTGGCGAAGCGGGCGTTTCCAGGCGGTAACGCTCCGGCACAATGCGATCGTCCGAGAGACCGCCCAGCCGTGCGACGACCTTGGAATCGGTCTCTCCTTCGAGGCCGGCCTGTATCGGTTTCCAATAGTCCGCGCCGAGAAAATCGGCGAGCCCCGCCGAGAAGATCGTCTTCCCGATCCCGGTGTCCGTACCGGTGACCACGATCCGCTGACTCATCGAGCGTCGCCTCTCGTTTCTTCGACTAGGGCGTCGAGCATGGCACGCACGTCATCCTCCGCGACGTTAAGTGTCAGGGAAATTCGCAACCGTGCCGTACCCGCGGGGACGGTCGGCGGCCGGATCCCACGGATATCGAAGCCGCGAGCCTGCAGCGAGGATGCCAGCGCCATCGCCCGCGCGTTGTCGCCAACGATGTACGGCACGATCTGCGAGTCGGAAGGGCTCCGGCCACCGCGCTTGCCGATCTCCCGATGCGCGAATGCGACCAGGTTGGCCAAACGCCGTTGCCGGTCAGGTTCCTGCTGCAGGATTGACAGTGCCTCCTGCACTGCGACGGCGGTCAAAGGTGACGGCGCGGTCGCGAAGATAAACGGACGGCAGCGATTGACCATGAAGTCGCGCAGCACGCGGGTCGCGGTGACGAGCGCGCCGGCGGCCCCCAGCGCCTTGCCGCAGGTATGAACGACTACCAGATTTTCGCGCCCCTCATAGGTGGCGGTCAGTCCTCGTCCCAGCTCACCGTAGACGCCTGTGGCATGAGCCTCATCCACCATCAGGAACGCATCGTACCGATCCGCCATCGCGACAAGCTCTTTGAGCGGCGCGAAATCACCATCCATGCTGTAGAGACTTTCGACCACGATCCAGACGCGGCCCGTTCCGCCTTTCGCTCGCCAGTCCCGAATCGTGTTTTCGACCGACCGAGGATCGTTGTGTTCGCTTTCGCGAAACTCGGCCCGGCCGGCCCGTGCGCCTTCATGAATACTCGCGTGTACGAGCGAATCGAGGACGAGCAGATCGCCGCGTTGCGGCAGCGTTGTCAGGACGGCAAAGTTTGCGACATATCCAGAGCCGAAAAAAAGGGCCGTCTCTGCTCCGAAGAACCTAGCGGCTTCTGCTTCAAGGCTTTCGTGCTCCTCGCAGTTTCCGCGAAGAAGCCGCGACCCGCCGGCTCCGATCGGTGTGCCGGCCTCGAGCGCAGCCGAGACAGCCTTTTTCATACGCGGCGCGCGCGCCAGCGCGAGATAATCGTTCGATGCGAAATCGATACCCGCTCGTGGCTTGAGGCCGCGCAGCCGGTCCTCGGCTTTCAGGGCATGGAGGCCCGTTACGTAGGTGGCAATCTTGTCCGCATGGACTGGGTTCATTGTACAGCTCCAGACACGCGCTCAGTTGCGCAAAAGCATGACGGCCGCAAAATGCAAAAGTTCTCAGCGTCGGCCTCGTCGATTTCAACTTGGTAGGATGCGGTTTTCTTCGTCGACCAGCACGACGCGCGGCCTGAATGCTTTCGCTTCGACCTCCTCACATGAGGCATATGCAACGATAATCACCTTATCTCCAATCATCGCTAGGCTTGCAGCCGCACCATTGAGGCCTATCATGCCTGACCCTCCAGGCGCCTCTATCACGTAGGTGGCAAAGCGCGCGCCAGTGTCGATGTTGTAGATTTCGACGCGCTCATTGATCAGAAATCCCGCAGCGTCCAATAGCGTACGATCAATCGATATCGAGCCCTCATAATGCAGATCGGCTTGGGTCACCGAGGCGCGATGGATTGTGCCTTTCATCAAAGTAATTTGCATTTGTTACCTACACTGAAGTTTGTGCGCTGGCTGCGCGTTGACCTGTTTCACTTGGTTGAGACAGGATTTGATCCCGAGCCGATCCAGCAAATCCGCATCGCGATCACGCTGCGGGTTCTTGGTGGTCAGGAGCACATCGCCGATGAAGATCGAGTTCGCTCCGGCCAGAAAGCACAGAGCCTGCAGTTCATCAGTCATGTATTGCCGTCCGGCGGACAGCCTCACGACGCTCTGCGGCATCATGATGCGGGCGACCGCGATCAGCCGCACCAGCGCGATCGGATCGGGACGCTCCGCGGTGTCGACGACCGGCACGCCCTTGACCTCGTTCCACAGGTTGATCGGCACGCTCTCCGGATGGCCGGGGAGATTGGCGAGCAGCACGAGCATGCCGAGCCGGTCCTCGACGCGCTCACCCATGCCGACGATGCCGCCGCAGCAAACCTTGATGCCGGCGTCGCGCACACGCGCGAGCGTGTCGATACGGTCCTGCAAGGTGCGCGTCGTGATGATCTTGTCGTAGAACTCGGGCGATGTATCGACGTTGTGGTTGTAGAAATCGAGGCCGGCGTCATGCAGTCGTGAGGCCTGAGCAGTCGTCAGCATCCCGAGCGTCACGCAGGTTTCCATGCCGAGACCCTTGACCGCGCACACCATCTCGCAGACCCGGTCGAGGTCGCGGTCTTTCGGATTGCGCCACGCTGCCGCCATGCAGAAGCGGCTGGCCCCGGCGTCCTTGGCGCGCTGCGCGGTCGCGACCACATCGGCCCGATCCATCAGGCGCGTCGCCTTCAGGCCGGTGTCATAATGCGCGCTCTGCGAACAGTAGCCGCAATCCTCCGGGCAGCCGCCGGTCTTGATGCTGAGCAGGCTCGCAGTCTCGACGTGGTTGGGGTCGAAATTGCTGCGATGCATGCTCTGGGCCTGAAACATCAGGCCGGCGAACGGTAAGCCATAGAGCGCCTCCGCCTGGGAGCGCGTCCAGTCGTGGCGGACAGGCTCTGCGTTGTGGCTGCCGTTCTGCCTCGCTCCCCCGGCATGAATCATGAGACCTTGCCCTTTTGAATTTTTATAGATAATATCAAATATTATCTATGATCACAGCCATAACCGATTCTAGCTTAGGCAGCACGCAAACGCATTCGATTTTATGATAGATAATCTATGATAACCGGCGATGAGAACACGACGACGGCGGGCCGCATTGCGCAGATCATTGGCGAGCGCATTATCAGTGGCGCGCTGCAGCCCGATGCGGCGCTGCGGCAGGACCATATCGCGCGGGAATTCAGTTCAAGCCACGTCCCGGTGCGTGAGGCATTTCGGCAGCTAGAAGCTCAACATCTTGTCGTCGCTGTGCCGCGTCGCGGCGTGCGTGTTGCGCCGCTCGATACCAATTCGGTGAAGGAGATCGCCGAGATGCGCGCAGCGCTGGAAGTGGTCGCGTTGCGGAATGCCGCACCGAAGCTGACGCCGTCCCATCTGTCACGGATCGAGCTGGCCCTGATTGAAGCAGACAATGCCGAGACGATTCAGGAATTTGAGGCCGCCAACCGCGCCTTTCACCACGCGCTAGTGGCGCCCTGCGCCATGCCGCGACTGCTCGCCAGCCTCGATGAATTGCAGCTTGCGAATTCTCGATTGGTGTTCGCCATGGCGCGCAGTACCGGCTGGCGGCCGCGGTCCAATCAGGATCACCGCTTAATTCTGCAAGCATTGCGAATGCGCAACGTTGACCAAGCCTGCAGCCTGCTCGCGCGTCACATTCAAACCATTGAGCGCCTCACCATTCCCGCGTCGTGATGCGGGAAGGGCTGATCTGGCGAATTCCCCGTTGCAACCGTAGGGCCATCGCAAGAGTGTGCAAACCCCGGCGTCTTGCTGCCGGCACGAAGGCGTCAGTGACGTTGGCGTTGCGTCAGACTTGATCGCAAGATAGTCTTGCGACCTGGACCACACCCTACTCTACGGCTGGCCATGATTCGTCATATCGTCTTATTCACCGCTAAAGACAAGGCCGACATCGATCAAATGATCGACGGCCTATCGGTTCTCACCACGATCCCACATGCGCGCCGGCTCGAGGTCGCACGCAACCGAAAAAACGACCAGCTTGGCAACGACATCGACGTCGTCGTTTATGGTGAGTTCGACAACGAGACGGAACTCGCAGCGTATAAGGCGCACGATCTATATCAAGAATCGATCAAGCGGGTGCGACCACTTCGGGAATTGCGGTTCGCAGCCGACTACAACGCTTCGGCTGAGTAGGAGGTAAATTCTGACGGTCGAAGTCAAGAGTGCACTGATCCCAGGGGGGAGCTGCGTTCGTTGGAAGGGCAAGCACAGGTCGAGGAATCTCCCTCAGCACAGCCTTCGTTGGTGACGTAAGCTCGATGCGCGTTCGTGAGGTACATTGGATTGATCCTGTCACGGCGATGCGACGTCTCGCACATCGGCCGAACCTCACGTTTTTGGATAGCGCAGCCAAGCACGAGGCGCTCGGGCGGTATTCATACATGGCCTGCGACCCGTTCAGCACCTACACGGTTGCCAACGGACAGGCGAGTTGCGGCGGAGAACCGCTCGAAGGCGATCCATGGAGAGCTCTTCGCACTCTTCTCGCTGCGTATCCACAAGAGCATCGCCCCGATCTTCCCCCGTTTCAGGGGGGCGCGGCCGGGTTTTTTGCTTACGATCTGAACAGGACATTGGAGCGATTGCCGCCCCCAGCAATCGCCGGTCAGGGATTGCCCCAATCGATCCTGCATTTCTATGACGTGGTAATCACCTACGACCATCGTGACAACAAATGCTGGATTGTTTCCACCGGATGGCCAGAGCAGAATCCCGCACGGCGAGGCGAGCGCGCACGCCGTCGAGCCGATGAGTTTGCAGCGCTACTCGTACGCCCAGAGTCCCCGCGGAATGGCTCTTGCAATACAGCGGGCGGCTGGCATTCGAATTTTACCAGCGAACGCTACATCGAAGCAGTGCAGCGCGTCATCGACTTGATTTTGGCAGGAGACATCTTCCAAGCGAACATCGCGCAGCGCTTCAGCGCGAAGCTAGCAAGCTGGTTTGATCCACTCGCTTTCTACTGTCGGCTGCGGTCGCTTAATCCGGCTCCCTTTGCAGCCTTGCTCCTCTATGGCAAGCTGACCATTGCATCCAGTTCGCCCGAGCGATTCCTGAAACTCGATGGGCGACAGGTTGAAACGCGACCAATCAAGGGCACGATCGCACGGTCCGTTGACCCGATGGAAGATCAGCGCCGCGCTGAATTCCTATTTGCGTCCGAGAAGGACCGTGCCGAGAACATTATGATCGTCGACCTCCTCCGTAACGATCTGTCACGGGTTTGCGCTGCACATTCGGTCGAGGTCCCTGCGCTGTGTGACCTCGAATCCTATGCCTCAGTGCATCACCTCGTGTCGGTCATTACAGGGAAACTCGCAGGAGAACACGACGCCGTTACCCTGCTACGAGCTTGCTTTCCCGGCGGCTCCGTCACCGGGGCGCCGAAGGTACGATCGATGGAAATCATCGCCGAAATTGAACGCGTCGCGCGAGAGGCCTATTGCGGGGCGATCGGATTCATCGGATTTAACGGGTGCATGGACACCAACGTTGCGATCCGAACCGTAACGATCGACGATGGCTTGGCTGTCTTTCATGCTGGCGGCGGGATTACGGCGATGTCGGAGCCAGCGGCCGAATACGAGGAGACGCTCGCCAAGGCGCAGCGTATCTTTGACGCATTTCGTGCCGGGAATTACGGTACGTCATGATTGCGATCATCGACAACTACGATTCCTTCGTCTTCAACATAGCCCGCTATTTTCGCGAGCTTGGAGAAGCGACGGAAGTGATACGAAACGACGCGATCAGCGTCGGCGATCTTGGTCGGCTCCGGCCGCGCGCAATAGTCATCTCGCCGGGCCCCTGCACTCCAACCGAGGCCGGGATTTCTATGGCCGTCGTCCGTGAGTTCTCTGGCCACATCCCGATTCTCGGTATCTGCCTTGGACACCAATGTATCGGGAGCGTCTTCGGTGGAAGCGTCGTGCGCGCACGTCGTCCTATGCACGGACGAGCCTCATATGTGACGCACGACGGTCAAGGGCTGTTTGAGGAACTCCAGACCCCACTTTGCGTAGGACGATACCATTCTCTCGTCGTCGAGTTCGACGAGGTATCCCTTTCCTCTCTCATGGTGACGGCGCGTTCGGACGAAGGCGAGATCATGGCTCTAGCACATCGCTATCAACCAACCTATGGAGTGCAGTTTCATCCGGAATCAATACTTACCGAACAGGGGCATGTGCTGCTTTCCAACTTCCTGCGCCTCGCAGAGGCGTCATGCGTGCCAGGGTCGAAGACGATGTCGTAAAACTATCAATTTGGTTGCGGTAGAGTCGAGATGTGGCGCGGTGGTTTTAGGTTCGAACATATCTGTTCCCGCCTCTTTCGTCTGGCGGTGCCTCACTGGTTCGACCACGGCTCCGTTTCCACATCCCGCTCATCGAACCGGACATGCAGATCTCCCGCATCCGGCTCTCGGACAAGATCTCACGCCTTCGTCCACGACACGTCGTGCCCAAGCCTGTTCAAGCGTACGAGCCCGAAGTGCCCGTACAGGTGCGAGAGTGGATAGCTCCCGCCCTTGCGCCGCCGCCTGACTTTGTGCTTGGAGCGCAACCACCGACGCAACCGCACTGCCGTGTAGTTGTCGAGCGCCCGATAAGCCGTGCTGACGGTGCCTACCTTGAAGTAGTTCGCCCATCCGCGCAGCATGCGGTTCAACTTGCTCACCAGCATTGTGGTCTCTTGCCCTGTCCCCGCTCGGTCAGTCAGCGCGTGGATTTTCTCCACCGCGTGTTTGATGCTCTTCTTTGATGGCCGGTGTCCCAGGTACGCCTGGCCGGTTCTCGCCGAATACATCCGTCCGAACGTGTATCCCAGAAAGTCGAACTGCCCTTCCGGGACCCTGCAGATTCGTGTCTTCTCCTCGTTCACCTTCAGCTTCAGCTTGCCCATGATCTCGCGCAGTCGATGCAATGCCTCTTCGGCTTTGCCCTTTCTGCACAGGATCACGAGATCGTCCGCGTAGGTCACGGTACGCGTGCCGAGGCTTTGCTCCAGCCCGAGCTTCCTCCATCCCAGCACGAACCGGCGCATGTAGAGATTCGCCAGCAGCGGTGAGATGGGTGAGCCCTGCGGAATGCCTCGCCGCCTCCCGGGCTTCGGTCGTGCGCTTCGTCCGTCCTCGATCGTCGGTTTCTTCAACGGGGCAATCCAGCCACATCTTGATCAGATGCAGCACGCCGATCAACGATCCGGCGCGCCATCGACTGCAGTAGCTCGGAATGGGGAATACTGTCGAAGTAGTCCGCGAGGTCGGCATCGACGACTTCCGGGTGGCCATGGAACAGCTGCTTATCCACCTCAGCCACCGCCTGTTGGGCGTTCGCCCAGGGCGGTAGGCGTATTGTTCCGGTGGAAGATCAGCTTCGTAGATCGGTTCCAGCACCAGCATCGCTGCTGTCATGCAGACCCGATCTCGCACGGTCGAGATGCCCAACGGCCTGAGTTTGCCGTTGGCTTTCGGAATGAACACTCTTCTGATGGGGTCCGGTCGGTAAGTCTCTTCCCTGAGCGCAAGCGCCAGTTCGCCAAGCCACCGCTCGACGCCATACGCCTCGACGTCCGCGAAGTCCTGACCGTCTACTCCCGGTGCGCCCTTGTTCGAGCGACACTGCGCGTAGGCGTGTGCCAGAATGTCCTCACGGCTGATCTTGTCGTACAGCGCGTAAAAGCGGTGGCTTCTGCCTTCGCTTTCGCGTGTAACGCCATCTGCAGTTTCTGAACACTTTTCGGAGTTGTTAGGTTGCCCAATCTCCAGGTCCCTCACTACGTATTGCGTCTGTCTTGAACTGAGGTTCCTTCCCTCCGCCGGCGTTATTTGAAGAGCTACCGCACCAGCCGCGCTGTATCGAGCTTGGAAGGCTTAAATCCGCACTATCACCAAACATCAATAGGCGTCATTTATGGTCACGATTCCAGCATCTCAGATAGAAAAGAACATCACTGAATATCACTCCAGATCGAGCAAATCTTGGTATCTTGCGGCCGATATGCGTCTGAAAATCGGGGCATAAAAGACCCCCAGCGAATTGCCCGCAGCCACACTTACCAGCATTCTCGAGTCGCAAATTCGCGCTTGGGATTCGAGGCATGACTGCAACAGAAGGACCATTTCCAGTAATCGAGCGAGTGGAGATAGACCCCAATCGCGATTGCTGCCTACACGCGCGAGTGGGACTTCACGGTGCTTGCGTCGGAGCTATTGCGCGAAGTGGCGTCTTACGTTTGCGTGGCTGCATGCACGATGGGATCGAAGCCTGTCTGGGATCGTGACCACGCTGCAGTCGGCGGCAATATGGTGCGACTCACGGCTATCGGCATCTGCTTCGTGGCGGAGCACCGCACTGAGTGGGCCTACTGGATCCCCCACGCCCGATACCGTCTCCGTCCGGTCGCCTTGCGTGGCCCCAGCCCGGCGACGAGGTCGTGTGCGGCACGGGTGATCCCGAGTTTCTGCGCGATCATTCCGGCAGCGACGATGGGTCGGGTCAGCACGTTGTCAAGCAATGCCAGCAGCCGGGATAGAGCGGCGGCCTTCTAGTTTGCGCGCGGGTGGGGCCACCGGTCGTGGCCCTTGAGGCTGTACTCGGCGGCCGCCGTCATCGCGCCGAACTGAATTGCGAGCCGCCCCGTCGCCTCGCGCTGGCTCAGAGAAAATCTCGCAGCCGTGCAAGTTCAATGATGTGCGCGGCCGATAAGACCTCGGTAATTAGTGGGGGCTGCGGCGCCGTATGGATTTCATATAAGTGACGCGCCGCTTCCGGCTTGGCCATGAACTCCCGTATGCACGCCTGAAGCGTTCCTTCAGCCACCATGTATGGACCCGTGCCGTCATTTCGACGCGCATTATTCAGCGAGGGCCATTTGCGAAGGATGGAAGGAACGTCAAATTTAACGTGAGGTTCGGTCACTCGTTCGTCGAGAAGGGCGACCTCATCAATCGACCACACCGGACATGTTGGCGATGGAGACGAGTGTCGGCAGCATCCATGAGGGCGCCAGGACGGCGCTGGGCGTCCAGACCTTGCGCGGCGCGTCCGCACGGATGCGCTCGAGCATGGCTGTCAGATCGAGTGAGTCGCTGTTCATGTCCGAAAATTGTAGCTCTTTTTCGGACGAAAAGTTCGTCCGAAATCCATATACAAACTTCGGACAGTATGGCCCACATATGCGCACCGCCTCGCTGCTCGCGACCTGTTCATCAGCGGGTTTTGGGTACTGGCCTGTTTCGACCCCTGGTGGCCTAGTTTTTTGTTTTCGCAGTGGAACGAGTCCGCTCCGGCAACATTTCCGTCCGATGAAGGACGAATGGGATGAGAGACTCCGGTGTCCGGTTTGCAGCAAGGCAGGCATGGCCAGCCTGTGTCAGGAGGAAGATTCCGAGACACCAACCGTTCAATGCGTCCCGAGCGGCTTTAAGATCGTGGCTAACGATTATGGCCCCAACTTCGTCTGCGAGACCTGCAACGTCGCGGTGTATCGATAGCGGCCTGTTTTGTTCCGGGCCGCAGCAGATCCTTGAGATAGGTCAAGGTATTTAGTCCGCTTAGAACGGACAGTGAAAGCTTGAGCAAAATCAAGTTTCGGTTTTTTGGCTGTGCCAAACTTATCCGATGGCTCACCCCATTCTATTCAGATGCCCTGGCACCGGGATGAATGTGCAGCATTGGCTGGCGGACGTGCCAGAGGATGCAAAAGACCACCACTCGTCCGTGGTATGCCCGGCCTGCGCCAAACTGCACTTCATCCATAATTCGACAGGCAAGCTGCTCGGCGAGAAGTAAGGAGTTGGTGGCCTCTTCGTCTATGCCTGATTGATTGCTGCTTCCGCTGACCACGACCCGCTCGGCCGCCAAATTCGTTCTTCCTTCGATCCATCGACCAGCGGCATTAGGAAGACGCGCAGATCGGCGACGGTAACGGCGAAAACATCCGGTGCGGCTGCCATCCGGTCGCGGCCAAGGAAGGCGCGCCATTGAACGGCCCATGCCCCCGCATATTCATCGGTCAGACCAACAGGAATATCGGACGGAAGCACCGTTCCGCGTCGTTCGAAGGTCCGCTGAACGGCCTCGACAAGGCCAGACCGGCGAAGCTTGAACGTTCGGGAGATCACCCAGAGATCATAGAAATCCTTGAGCCGGCTATTGGCCACGCCGAGCGTTACCAGCGCCTCGAATTTCTCAGCTAGCACCGTCTCGACAGGATAGGCTCGAAGATGCGGCGCAGGGGCGTCCAGCAGGGTGGGATAGTCGATCTCGACAGCAGCAGGCGTAATAGCGTCTCCAAAGCCGATGTCGACCTGGATCGAAATACGAGCGCCGGCGATGGTTGCCGTCGTGCGGACACGCACGCCACCATATTTCGCCTCATCGCGGATCGGAGCCGCCGTCAATGCAGCGAAGTCGAACGTCACGCCATCATCGGCAACCGGCTGCGCACAAATGGACCGGAAGGTTTCGGCGATGGCCTCGCAATCGTTGTCGCCGTTGCCGAGCAAATCCAGATCTCGCGTAGGCCGGAACGGGTCGGTGACCCACGTTACCAAGAGCATTGCTCCTTTGAGGATGAAGCGGTCACGATGCGGTGAGACGCTCAGCCGGTAAAGCAGACGTTCGAGCGCATATCGCGTCAGGAGAATCTGAAAATCCGATCTTTCGGCGCGCGCCCGATCAAGGAGCCGAGCTCGCACTGATGCGCCGATGTTGCGGGGCTCACGCGCCATCAGACACCATCGCTTCGACGTAAGGGCGCATGGTCGACCAGACCCGCGCCTTGCGCGCGTAACGCCAGAGCTGGTCCGGATTGCACCGGTGGCGGCGGAGGCCCTCGCGCAGCCCCTCCATTGCAACGTCGAGACCGACCTTGGTACGGTAGCGGAAGCAGTCGACGATTGTCCGCGCGGGATCTGTAATGGGAACGTCGATATTCTCGATGCTGTGACGCTCGACCCCTTCAGTCAGCGCCGACCCAGTGAAGCGCACGAACCGAATCGGTGGGTAGTCGATCTTGGGGCGCCAGGCAGCACGGTCGATCGCCATCCAGACTGCCGACGGCATCTGCAGCGTCAGTTCGTGGTATTGGAGCGCCGAGATCAGACAGATTACCCCCTTGGGAACCAGAACAGCCGCTTCGGCAAGTGCATGGGCAGCCTCAACCTGGGTGTCCGGGAGTTGATAGAGGCCGCGCGCCGGGCGGACGACCGCTTCCTCTCGGACGAGACGGGCGAGCGTTTCGGGTCCAATGCCCTCGGCAACGAATTCCTTCAGCCGGAGCATTCCCCGGGCCTTCAGGAGATCGAGCGCGCGAAGTCGCTGGGTGTCGGTGGACGTCATGATAGGTGACGTTTCCTCTGTTATCTCAAATTATAGCAGAGGTTTTATCACAAAATTGTCAGATCGGAAATCCCCAATTTGCGAGGACCACCTAGTCGCAAAAAAATACGCCCCCGCGCCCCGAGCGGGATCGAAGATGTAACCGCAGCCGCGGTACGCCCGGCGATGCCGGCGATGCACCACGTGGTGCACAATTGGGATCTATTCGCCGGTGCGGCAACTGGCCTACGCTTCAGGCGCCAGGAATCTTGCCAGCGAATTCACCCATGCAGAAGCCACCGCTTGACCCGGATGTCGCCGATGAAGCGCCGAGCGCGCCGATCCTGACCGGCTATGACGAGGAGCATCTGATCACCTATCTCCGTTTGCTCGACGCCGAACGCGACGGCGCCGATTGGAAGGAGGTTGCTAAAATCGTGCTGCACATCGATCCCACGCGAGAACCGGATCGGGCGCGACGCGCCTGGGAAACTCATCTGGCCCGCGCGCGATGGATGACCGAGCACGGTTACCGTCACCTCCTTCGTGGCGGCGCGCCGCCGCACTTAACCGGGCCGCCCTAAAGAATTCCCCAAGCCCGATATCGTCCCCTTCCGGTTGCCTCCCGCAGTCCCAGCTCCGCCACCAGGTCCTGCGCGGCACGTGGCGTGATGCCAAGTTCCTTGGCGATCATGCCGGCCGAGGCGATCGGCCGGGAGAGCATATAGTCGAGCAGCGCCGGCAATTTTGAGGTGGAGCGTCGGCCCGCCAGCTTGCGGGCGAGCAGGGTGCGCTGGTTAAGCCAGCGATCATGATCCTTGAGGCCGGCCGTGGCGGCCGCCGTGATGGCCTCCAATTGAATGATAAGCCGTGCCGCCGGGTCGAGTGGTCGCCGCCGTTCGCGCGGGATGGTCTTCAGCCCGGCATGCAGGCACGCCAGGTGCGTCCGGGTTTTGCCGCGTCCTCGGAGCACGCTAGCTGCGAGCAACTGGCCGAGCCACGGCGTGTGCTGCAGCGGTTCGATCCGGTCCCAGGCCTCAGCCGCGATCGCCGCCGCCAGCGCCGGCGGCAAGCTGCGGGTCTGATCGACGACGCGCTGCCACTCCTCGATCCGGGCGTCTTCATCCCAATCGAGATCGTAGACCAGCGGATCGCGCTCGGACCGGCGGGTGGTCTCGCCGCCGAGCGTTCGGTCCGATTTCGCGATCGCGGCGTCGACTGCGATGAAGGCGGCGGCGAGCCGCGGGTCGGTTTCGATGATGACGAGCGGCTGATCAAGATCCTCGCCGTACGTGTCCTCGGCATCGCTCGCATCGCCGCCGTCTCCCGTCCCTTCCTTCCGGTCGTCGCTTCCCGCTTCCCGGTCGCCCTGCCCTCCCCGTCCGCGCAAGCTTGCAAGACCGGTGACCGACAGCGCCCAGTCCGGCTTGGCCGCGGCGATACGACGCCGGACGCGCATCACGGCCCGAGCCCGGGTCAGCTCGTGGGTCGGGGCGCGGATATCCATGCCGGCGTCGTGGAGAACCAGATCTTCGAGATGGACGAGCTCACCCTCCAGCCACAGACTGGCGCAGGCGTCGGTATAATGGGTGCGCGCGACCCAGCCCTCGCGGACCGGGCTCTTTGCCAGACGCTCGTCGAGGCGCGCCAAGGCATCCTCGGCGGCGGCGAGCGGTGTCGCTTTCACTTCCCGATTTCAACAGCGCAAACGTCATATGTTGTTTAGGTTTAGGGGCTAAAGCGAGCCAAATTTTCCGCTAACGATTGCAGCGACTGCTCGATTTGCCGCACCGACCGCAAACCCGAACAACCGTCTCTTCGCCTTCGCCGCCGTCGGACCAGGCATGGCTGGCGGCGCGCCGCGTCGCGCGCGAACTCGACAGGATTCTCGATGAGGCGGGTCCGCATCGAGCGGCGGTCGATCGGGCGGCCGCCGAACTGCGCCTCTCGACCTGGCAGGTCTATAATCTGCTGGCGCGCTATCGGGTCGACCGGCGGGTGTCGTCGCTGCTGCCACGCACGAACGGCGCGAGGAAGAAGCGGCTTGACCATGAAGTCGAGGAAATCATCGCGGCGACCTTGCAGGCGCAATGGTTGACGCTGGAGGCGCCGCCGCTTGCGCCTGTGGTGGCCGAAATCCGCGCCCGTTGCGAGGAGGCCGGGCTGGCTGCGCCCTCCTATGGCGCTATCGACCGCCGCATCCCGTCGCTGTTCAGCCCGGAGGAAATCGCCAAGAAGCGGTCGGCGAACCCGAAGCATCTGCTGCGGCTCAAACCGAGACCTGGATATATCCGCGCCTCGAAGCCGCTCGAGGTTTGTCAGATCGATCACACGCCCACAGACATCCATTTCGTGGAGGTCGTGGAGGGCGAAGGCGTCTTCGTCGGCAGGGCGTACCTGACCCTCGTCGCGGATGTGGCGACGCGCAGCATACTCGGCTTCTGTCTGACCCTCGAAAAGCCGTCGGCGCTGTCCGTCGCCCTATGCCTCGCGCAGGCGATGTGTCCGAAGGAGGATTGGTTGGCGGCGCGCGGCATCGAGCATCGCTGGCCGATGTTCGGACGGCCGCGGCAGCTCGTCACCGACTCCGCGAAAGAGTTCAAAGGGCGCGCTTTCCAGCGCGGCTGCGAGGACTATGGCATCCGCATTCGCTACCGCGATCGCGGTCGTGTCCATCAGGGCGGGGTGGTCGAACGGCTGCTTGGGAAGCTCAATGCCGTACTCGCGATGCATCCGGGGTCGACCGGTCGATCCGTCGCGGACCGCGATGGCTATCCCGCAGAGCGGCGCGCTCGCCTGAGTTTCGCCGACCTCGAGCGGTGCGTGGCTCTCGCCGTGATCGATCACAATCTGCAGCAGAATGCGAAGACGTTGAAGGCGCCGGCGGCGGAATGGGCGCAATACAGCCGGGATCTTCCCTGTTTCGAGGACGACTCGGCGCGGGTCGTGCTGGCGTTCCTGCCCGGGGCGGAGCGGCGGCTTTCGCCGCAGGGCGTCAGCATGTTCGCGTTGGACTATTATTCGCCGTGGCTGGGCACCCTGGTTCCACGGCGGGATCGTCTGAGTCGGCTCGAGGTGCGATACGACCCGCGCGACGTCAGTCACATCTATGTCCGGGATCCGGAAACGAGAGAGTTTCGGTCCGTCGGCCGACGCGATGGGCGGCTCGCGCCGATGACGCTGTGGGAGCACGAAGGCGACCGCACGCGTCGACGCGCCGCGAACGCGCGATCGGACACGGAGAAGGTGAAGTTTCAGCGCCGGATCGCCGAGATCGTCGGCGGATCGAAGCCGTCGAAGGTCGACCTGCGCGACGCCGTGCGCCGGACTCACGCGGCGGAGGCCGGCAAGCTCTATGAGGCCATGCGCCCGATGGCGTCTGAGGTTCCCGCCGAGCGCCCGGTCCGCGAAAAGCGCCGGCTGCCGGTCGAGGATTGGTGTGATGGCCGACCATCTGCTCGATCATGTTCGCCCGTATCTCGACCGCAGCCTGGAGGATCGGATCGCCTACATCGAGGCGCCGCGATGGATCGGACATCACCTCGCCACGCAGGCGCTCGAGCGGCTGAATGCGTTGCTGTCCCGGTCGTCAAGTTTACGCACGCGCGGTCTGATGCTGGTCGGTCCCTACGCCAACGGCAAGACGATGATCGCCGAACGGTTCGCCGTCGCGCATTTGAAAGCCTGCGAGACGCAGCGGGTGTGGGTGGTCCAGACCCGCGAGGGCGCAGGACTCGCCCATTTCTACGCGAGCATTCTGCGTGCTTTCCGGGCGCCGGCGGGAAACAGCCGGGACGTCGGCCGCAAGGGTGAGCAAGTCGATCATCTGCTCGACGGCCTGAAGCCGAGAATCCTGATTTTCGACGAATTCCACAATGCGCTGCGCGGTCGATCGCGCGACGTGGAGGCGGTGCTGGCGTTCCTGCGTCGGATCGGCCGTCAGTTCGACATTTCGCCGGTTCTGATCGGTGAGGTCGCAGTGTACGATTTCATCAACGCGACCGACGAAATGGCGAGCCGGTTCGAACTGCTCGCCGCGCCGCGATGGCGCTACGATGACGAATTCCTCACGTTGCTCGACAGTCTCGAAAGCGCCCTGCCGCTCGCGCGCCGCTCTGATCTTTCCGACGAGCAACTGGCGCGCGAGATCTTCCGGCTTTCGGAAGGGTTGATCGGCGAGATCGTGGCGGTCGTCACGGCAGCGGCGGTCGCGGCGGCGGGGTCCGGCGCGGAGCGGATCACCCGGGCCTCGATCGACGCGCTGGATTACGTCCCGGTGTCGCGCCGCCGCCGTGCGCGGCTGCGGGAGGGTCTGCTGTGAGCCGCGAGACGGGCTTCGCGATCGAGATCCGCGAACGATACCAGGATGTCGCCGGGGATCGTTGGCCGGCGGCCGTCGACCCGCAACCCGACGAATTGCTGTCGAGCTGGCTCTATCGCCTGGCGGTCGCGAACGGCGTCGCGCCGCGGTCTTTCGCCGGCGTGCTGGGGTTTTGTGGCGGGATGTGGTCGGCCCGCCTCGATCTGCGGCTTCCCGAGGACCTCGCGGCCTGGCTCGGCGCTCGGACGGGCGTTGCGTCCGAGGCGATATCGGCGATGGTGATGTCGGATGGGGCGTTGACGCCGCTTCTGCTGCCCTTGCGCGAGACCGCGCGCCGGAGCCGTTCGACCTGGATCCAGTATTGCGCTTTGTGTCTTGCCAATGATCGCGCTCCCTATTTTCGGCGGTCCTGGCGGCTCGCCTCGCGGATTTCCTGCTTCCGGCATGGCTGCGGCCTGCGGGACCGATGTCCCGCCTGCCGCGGCGGGATAGCGCCATTCGCTCAGACGGACTTGATCCCGCACCAAGTCTGCGCGCGCTGCGGTTTCGACCTGCGCGGCGCGGCCATGATATTCGTCGAGGCGGCAGCGCGGCGGCTGGAGCGGTCGATCGACGACATCTGCAAGGCGGAAATTGCCAAGAGTTCGTCGGCGATCCATGAATGGGTCGCGCTTCTGCTGCGCGCGCCCGCCGTCGCCGGCGTCGGCTCCGGTCGGCCGCTCGCCAACCTGTCGACCTCGGCGCGCATCCGTTGCTTCGAGCGGCTCGCGCAAAGGGCCGACGATGGGCCTGTCGATGCTGTCGCCCGGCGCCGTCGACCAACCCTGGCCGCAGGCGGCCGTGACGGGTTGATCGGGCGTCTCGTGGATTTCGTCGATCAGCACCAGCGATTGCCGCGGTCTGCGCGGGCACAACCGCCTGGCGTCGACCTCGCGGCTTTGCTGGCGGCCTATGGTTGCGCCGTTCGCCGCGGCTCGCGCTCGACGCGTCGCGGCGCCAACGACGGCGCACTCAAGAGTCTGGCGGCCTGATCGAAGACGACGCCCGGCGCGTCGCGGGGTCGTCGGCGCGAAGGGAGCAGGATCCAGCGCGCTCACAAGACGCCCCACGCCCGATACCGTCCCCTTCCTGTCGCCTCACGTAAGGCGAGTTCGGCGACGAGGTTCTGCGCGGCGCGCGGGGTGACGCCGAGCGCCTTGCCGATCATGCCGGCTGAGACCAGCGGCCGTGAGATCACGAACTCGATCAGTTCCGGTAGCCGGGAGGTGGAGCGGCGGCCGTCGAGTTTGCGCAGCAGCACCGTGCGGGCGAGGAGCCAACGGTCGTGCTGCTTGAGGCCCTCCTCCGCCGCCGCGGCGATGGTTTCGAGCTCGGCGACGATGCGCGCACAGGCGTCGCGGCTTCGCCGCCGTTCGCGTGGCACGGCTTTCGCGCCCCCGGCCAGACACGGCAAATGGGCGCGGGCTTTATCGCGGTCGCGCAGCACAGCGGCGGCGAGCAGGCGGCCGAGGCCGGGCGCGCGCTGCAGCGGCTCGATCGCACTCCAGGCCTCGTGGGCGAGCGCAGCGGCGAGAGTCGGCGGCATATCGCGGGTCTCGTCGACGACGGCGCGCCATTGCATGAGGCGCGCGTCCTCGTCCCAGTCGAGGTCGTAGACGAGCGGATCGCGTTCGCCGGCCGACGCGGCGGGGGGCCGCCGTTCGCCGGCGAGGGTTCTGTCGGCCTGGGCAATGGCCGCATCGACCGAGGCGAACAATTCGGCAAACTCGCCGTCCTTGGCGAGCGGCGGCTCGAACGCCGGCTCCGTCTCGTCGCCGTCGTCGTCGGGCTCCGGGTATTCGACCTGGGGATGCCTTGGGTCCGACTCCCCTTCCCTGCCGCGCAGCGCCTCGAGACCGGTGGGCGACAGCGCCCAACCGGGCGCGGCGTCGGCAATGCGCCGGCGCGAGCGCAACACCGTATGGGCGCGCGTGAGTTCGTGGGTGGGCGCGCGGATGTCCATGCCGGCGTCGTGCAGCACAAGGTCTTCGATATGAACGAGCTCACCCTCGAGCCAGAGTGCGGCGACCGCGTCGACGAAGTGGGTTCTGGCGATCCAGCCGTCGCGGATCGGGCTCGTTCGCAACCGCTCGTCGAGACGCGCCAGTGCGTCTTCGGCGCGGGCGAGCGGTCGGGCGAGCTCGGGCCATGACAGCGAATCGGGAAGGCGAGCACTTAAGGTGGGCATCGGGTGGCCGGTTTGGAGAGGCGAGGATCGCTCATGAAGGTCTTTCCGAAGATTCCGAGGACCGGGGTCGAAATGTCAGGTGGATCAAAGCGCTGTTGGAGACCCGCTGAAACCGCAAGCGGAAAAGCATGCGCCGATTTTCCGCTAAGCGTTGCAAATTGAAATCGGTAACGGAAAGCGACATCAGCGCGACAAATGGCCGGCCAGGGCAGCGGATGCGGGATCTGGTAGCCGGAAGGCAAGATCTTGATAACCCTAACAGGAATCTCCGAAACGGAAGCTAACACGACGTTTGCTTCCGTCATAGCGAGGCCATGCACACCACGTGTGTCACTATCGATAACCATCGCTTATCGATAGTTATAGACCACACGGCGCAAATCAGCGATGTCGCTCGGCCGAGATGGCTGGATTGGCTCGAAACCACGCGGTTTTTCGACGTTTCCGACCCAAAATCGCCGGATTCCTTGTCTCAATTGAGCGGACGCCTCGCCTCAGATTGCTGGACTCCCGTCTTGCCGGGCCTCTGGTCGCGCCGCGGGCCCGCCTATAGGCGCCCCCGTACGTCGGTTCGACGACTTCTTTGCGCGCCAGCCGCTGAAATAGGCCCATTTCCCCTCAGAAGCCCACAGGCGGCCATTCTGGCCTCGCCGGTGGCTAGGCCCTCCGAAGCGCCCGATCGGCCTCCATGACTCGCTCAAGCGGTCGATAAAACACGTCTGCAAAGGACCGTTTCCTAATGCCTGCCGATACTGTACAAACCGGCCAAAAGGACCCCGGAAAACACCCCTATGGCCGCACCAAATGCCTCCCCTCCCCGGCCGATCCGCGGTTTGGTCGGCTACGCACGGGTTTCGACCGAGGATCAGGCGACCGACGCCCAAGTCGACGAACTGCACGCCGCCGGGTGCCGGACCATTCACCGGGAGCACGGCTCCGGCGCCTCCCGGGCCCGGCCGGTGCTGGCCCGCCTGATGCGCGAGATCGGCGCCGGCGACGTGCTGGTCGTGGTCCGCCTCGACCGCCTGGCACGCTCGGTCAGCCACCTGCTCTCGGTCATCGAGGACCTTGAGACGCGCGGAGCGCACTTCCGGTCGCTGCGCGACCCGATCGACACCTCGACGCCGCAGGGCATGTTCTCGCTGCAGGTGCTGGGCGCCGTCGCCCAGCTCGAGCGCGCCTTGATCGCGGAGCGGACCAAAGCCGGAATGAAGGCCGCGATGGCGCGGGGCAAGCTGCCGGGCAATCCAGGCCTGCGCGAGCGGCGCCCCGAGGCGATCCGCGCGGCTTCGGCGGCGCGGCAACAGGTCTATATCGGCGACCTGATTGCTTCGGCGTCGACCTGGCTGCCGACGGTGCAGCGGATGCGACCCCAGCACAGCTGGGACGACGTGGTGCGGGTGCTGAACCATCAGGGGCAGAGCTGGACCATCGAGAAGCTCCGCCGCGCCGTGCATCGGCTGGTGCGCGAAAAGATCGCTGCGCCGGAATTGATCAAGCGATCGCCGCGGCGACCCCCGCAGGACCGGCTGATGACGCTGGTCGCCGGCATCGCGATCGCCGATCCGAACCTCAGCCTGCGCGAGATCGCGGCTCAACTGGAGCGGATGCGCGAACGAACCCCGCGCGGTGGCCGACAGTGGGCGGCCTCGTCCGTGAAGGCCTTGCTGGACCAGGCGCGGCGTCTTGGACTGGCGGTGCACGATCCAGCGTCTGGGCCATAAGCCGGCCGAGCAACCGCTGCCGGGCAGCTATCGATTGGCCTTGGATCTGCCTCCAACTCGCGAGGATAGCCTCGGCCATGGCGCGGTATTCGGCCGCGTCGCGCAACTTCCTCCTTCTTGTTGGTGCCGCGGCAACCCGGATCGGTGCTCGACGCGTTGCCGCCTCGCGTGGTGAACCGCCGGTCCATTCGAGCAACCGCTCGATGCTGACCGGCGGCGGCCCGAAATCGCGCCGGGCGTCGGCGAGATCGAGCAGTTGAGCGACCGCGATCAGCGTCGCCATGCGCCACCCCAGCGGGATTGTTGCCAGCGGCTCGTTGCGATCGACCTGGGCTTCCACCGACGGCAGCGGCCGGCCTGTGAGAACGCTGGCAATGAAAGGCGTCAAGCTTCCGCCGCGGCCGTGGGGCGCGGTCCAAAGCAGGCGCGCGACGCGCATCAGGTCGTCGGCGACCGATGATGTGTTGTCGATCGCGTCGCCGAGGCCGCCCGACAAAGCGCTCAGGGTCTCCCGGAAGCGGGAATTGGCAATTGCGGCCGACGCGCGCGGGCTGCGAACCACGCGAGCGCAACGGACACAGACCACGCGCGCATCCTGATCACAGGTCCCAAATCGCCACCCTGTGCTGCTCAGGCAGTGCGGGCACATCTCTGCCAAGACGCGGTCGTGCCGGCTGCATGTTAAGGTCTCGACGAGCGCCCAGGCCCGGCGGATATGATGGTCGCCGCCGGCACCCGCGTCTTCATCGAGACAAGCCACGCAAACCGGCGTCCGAAAGGCTCCTGCCTGGGTCCCCTCCCCCCACACGTAGCAACCTTGAGGTCTCGATCTCCCGGATAGCATAAGTGCGCGGAGGGCTCCGTGGTCGATCCGGCACGCGCTTGCCCACGCGCTGATCTGCGCGGCGTCCGGCGCGAAATCGCGTTCCGCGAACCGTGCCACGCGGCCGCTATCGGGTTTTGCGCCGAGCAGGGCGGCCAGTCCGTCGCTGGAGAGCCCGTATCGGCAAGCGACACGCCCCTGCCACGAAGACAGCAATTCGCCCCCGATCGGTCTGGGCGCAATCGGCAGCACGCGCTGATCTTGGATCATGCCACGCCTCGCCGCTGCAGCCGCGTCTCAACGGTGCGCGTCATCGCGACCAGCGGAAGCACCAGCTCATCGGTGTCAAAGCTGTCCGGATTGATGCATTCCACCCCGGAACGGATCGCCTCGACCGCCACCGTCTCGATCAGGCGGAAGATTCGGACCGTGACCCCACCGGTCAATTCGAGCACGCGCTTGCGGACGGCCGTGGTTTCCAGGGCCGATGGGCGCCGCAGCGGCAGGATTGTCGCCAGGCTCGCCAGCAGCTGCGTCAGATGCCCATCATTGGTCGAGCGCCGAAGCTGCAAGGCTTCGAAGCGCTCCGCCAATTGGGGGTCGGTGAGCAGCGCCTGGCGGGCGAGATCCGTCCCGGCGCAGACCAGCGGCACCCTGAGGTCATTGGCCAGAAACCGGATGACGTTGAGAAAGATCCGCTGCTGTCGGAAGCTGCCGGCGAGCATGGCGTGAATCTCGTCGATGATCAGCATGCGGGCGCCCATGGTGCGCAACAGCCCGCGGCAGATTTCCTTTTGCCGATGCGCCGCGCCGTCAATCGGCCCCGGAGCGCCCAGCGCGGCCAGCAATTCGCTGTAAACGTCACGTTCGACCGGTTCAGCCGGCATCTGCATGGCGACCACTGGCATGCTCGTGACCCCGGTGCCCATGTCGAACCGCGCCGGATGATCGCGCAGGAATTTGCGGATGATCTTGGTCTTGCCCATGCCGGTGTCGCCGTAAAGCAGCAGGCAGGGCATGCGATCGCGTGGCGGATAGGCCAGGAGATCATCGAGCCGCGCGAGCGCCATCCGGGCTTGATCGAGATCCAACCACCGATCCGCCCTGATCCAGGCGATCCGCTCCGCGTCAGCGAGAGCAGCATAACCGCGATAGGCCGGCAGCAAGTGGGCATAGTCGGTCATGACCACTCCTCGACCGCCAGCAGGGTCAGATGCCCCGGCTCAGCTTCAGGGCGGCAGGCGATCGCGGTCGATCCGATGTCCCGCTCCGCGGCAACAAGTGATCGATGGCGCCGTTCGACCTGGCGGCGCGCCGATTTAGTGGCCGATGCGGCACCCTCAAGGAGATTACGCTGCGCCTCGATCGTGTCGAAGATCAACTGTTCGTCGGTGAGCCGCACGCCCCGCTGTTTGAGCGCGGCCAAGGCAAACCGGTGTTCGCCGAGCGTGATCCGTGGTCGCCGCAGATCGGCATACCGGACCGGCCAATGCACCCCATCCGGCCCCTCGACGAAGACGCAGGACAAGTCGCGCGGATCGAATTTGATTCGCAGCCGGCGATCGAGACGTCCCGCCCACGGGCTCAGCACGTCATCCCAGTAGCGCAATCCGAACAGGTGCAGTCCGTCACGGCGGATGCTGCGCTCCTCGAACGGCAGGAAGTCGTACAGGAACTGCTGTTCGTCATGCGGCCACCGGAGCGGCTCCCGCCGGCGGTCAACCGCATCCTGCCATGCAGCACCCGGAGGCAGGTGCAACCCGCGATGGACCTCAATGTGATATCGGCCGACGATCTGAAGAGTGAGCCAACGTTCGAGTTCGTCGAGCGTCATCACGGCGTGATGTTCGGGATCGTAGTCGCCGCGCTCTGCGATCGAGCTGAAGGTCGTACCCGGCAGCATATGGACCGCGCCCATCATGGTGCCGATCATCCGCTCGATATGACCGCCATAGTGCGGCGTCGCCACCGGCCGATGGATCAGCGAAATGCCGTGCTCGGCCGCCCCGCGCGCCAATGCCCGGCCGCGGAATTCTCGCGCGTTGTCGACATGGACGACGTCCGGCAGGCCCGACACGGGCCAATCGGTCCCGATGCCGCGGGCTGCGAGCCAAGCCGGCTTCGGCATCACGGCATGATGCATCGCCAGGGCGACCGACGCCGACGACGGCGCTTCCAGGCTGAGATAGAACCCGGCCACCATCCGGCTCGCCACGTCGATCGCGAGCGTCAGCCACGGGCGCTGGATCGGCCGGCGATGCACGGCATCGACCACGAAGATATCGACGAGGGTGTGATCGATCTGGACGATATGGAGCGCGTGATCGGCCCGGTATTCCTGCACGACAGGTTTGAGGCGGTCGCGTACTGTCTTGCCGCCTTCGCGCCCGCTGACAAGTCGGTGGCGATCGATCTGGTCGACCCGCGCACGAACGGCTTTCCAGGACGGGATCGCCAGCCCGCGCGCCCGGCACAGGTGCCGGACATGGTCATGGAGCACGCTGACGGATACCTTCTGGCGGGTCAGATATTTGTCACGGATCGCCTCCTCGATGACAGCTTCCAGTTCATCGGAAAGGCGTCGAGACCTCTTTTTGGGGCCAGGCGTCGCCGATGCCAGTGAACTCGTCACCGGCGCGATCCGGTACCGCTCAACCAGCGCGTAGAGCCGGCTTCGACGCAGCCCCAGAATGCGACAGGCTGTCGCGACATCAACCGGCGACAATCGAGTCACGCGCGCCAGCGGCCTGATGATCGCCTCGCGCGCAACCGCGTCCTGCCACTTGGCGTCGTCGATATCGAGCTTGTCTCGATTGCGCCGCACGTCGCCGTCCTTGCACTCGCCCGAATCCAGCGAATTAGGGTAAGATTCCAGCGAACTCGGCTGAATCCGCCGAATCAGGGTGAGCCGAAAGTGTTAAAAATCAATCAAATGCAATCCAGTGGAAAAAGCCGTGCGACAAGCGATTCTGGCCGTCCGGGCGCACGCGAGAACTCATCCCGTGGCAGTCCTCCCCTCCTCCGGGAGCAACAGTGCCCTCCCCTTCCGGTCGATTTTTGGCACCGGCAATTCGCGCCGGGTGGGATCTTGGTCAGGAATCGTCGAACAGGCTGTCGCGAAACGCCTTGTCCGCCGGTCGTCCCCTGGTGGCATCGTTGCGCGCCCGAAGTTTTCGGGCGAAGTCGAGCCCAACATCGACCACGGACATCCCAGCCTGGTCGAGCTCGGCATCGAGATGTTCGAACCCGGGCTCCATCTCGCTGGCTTCGACTGCGGCGATCTCCGCCTCGCTCAGATCCTCGGCGCGAAGGGCGCGGCGATTGCTAGCGGCCATCTGGTTCTGGTCGGCTGGTCCGCTGGCTTCGGGCATTGGGGGAACCGTTTGCTTGTCGGTTTCGGCCATGACGCGCCTCTCCTTTCGGTCGCCGATAATAGCAGCGCTCCGGCAGCAGGTGAACCGCGCCATTTCTGCACGCAACCGTATTGAAAATCGCCTTGTTGTCGCTTATAGTCACAGTAGTCATTCTAGTCACAGGAGCACGCCGTGACCGCATCCCAAAAGTCCCCCGCGCATGGGTCGGGCCATTGGACCGTGGCCGGCGCCAAGGCGCGGCTGTCCGAGGTGATCGAGCGCGCCCAGACCGATCCCCAGATCATTACCCGCCACGGCAAGCCCAGCGTCGTCATCGTCTCGGCCGAGGAATGGGCGCGCAAAACCGTGCGCAAAGGCACGCTCGCCGAATTCCTGATGGCCTCGCCGTTGCGCGACGCCGATCTCGATCTCGAGCGGGTCCGCGATCAGCCGCGCGACATCGATCTATGAACGTCCTGCTCGACACCAACGTGCTCTCGGAGGTTCGCCGGCCGGCGCCCGACCCGAAGGTGCTCGCTTGGCTCGATGCGCTCGACGAGGACCGCGCCTTCATCAGCGTGGCGTCGATCGCCGAGCTCCGGCGCGGCATCGCGCTGATGGACGACGGCCGGCGTCGGGACGCGCTGACCGCCTGGCTCGCCGAGGATCTCCCGGCGCGCTTCGCCGGGCGGATCGTGCCGATTGATCCCGCGATCGCCGAACGCTGGGGCGATCTGATGGCGCAAGCCCGCCAGAGCGGCTTTGCGCTCTCGGTCATGGATGGGTTTTTCGCGGCCACAGCGCTTGATCGTGAGTTCGTGCTCGCGACCCGCAACACCAAGGACTTTGCGCCCCTCGGCGTGCCGTTGTTCAACCCCTGGACCGATGAAGGAGTCTCGGGATGACCACCCCTGCCCGCCTCCCGGACGCCGCCTCGCTCGAAACCGTCCTGGCCGGGCTCGATCCGGCCTCAGCAGATATGGACCTGGTCCCAGCCCTCACCGCCGGCTTCCCGGGCTTTGAATTCCGCATCGCGCAGATTGATGACGATTACTGGCGCGATACCCGATCGGTGCTTCGACCCGACGGCACGCGGCTTGGCGAATTGCGGCCATGGATGATGGCCGAACTGGCCAAGGAAAATGGCGATGTGACGGCGGTCTGGCAGCGCCTGAAGGAGACCGATCTCCAGATCACCGAGTGGCGCGGCACGAGCGCCTTTGTGTCGGCGCCGACCGGGCCGGGCGCGGCCGACTACGTTCAGATCGCGCTCGGTCGCGAAATCGAGTGGCGCGCCGGTCCGATCGTCAACCCGGACTATCGACCCTGGGGCGAGAACGAGCTGCTCGATCCGAGCTGGCCTCGCACCGATCAGCTCCCTGACTTGGATCGCCTCGCCGGCCCTGTCTATCGCCTGCTCGGCCGTGCCGGCGGTGCCGTGGTCCACGTCCGCAGTTTTCTCGACCGCTGCGACCGCATCGAGCGCGGCAAGCGGGAGGCCAAGCGCCCCGAGCTTGAGCGGCGTGTCATTCGCGAGACCGGGCCGGGCGGAACGCGCGAGACGCCGTTCCTGGAGGCGGTCCCGGACTATTTCGAGTTTGTGCCGAGAGAGCTGCGGTTCTTTCAGGACTGGGAGGAATCGAGCGCCAGGTCGCAGCGCGTCTTTGCCCACTGGGCACTCGATATCCGGGATTACACCCACAAGGGCGAGCGCGAGGTCGGCTTCATTCCCCGGCCGTTGCGGCCGCCGAAAGAACGTCTGCTCATGACGCCAGATGCCTCGGTCCATTTGCTGATGGACCGCATCGAGGCGGTGGACCGCGAGATCGGCTTGCCCTTCGGCTGGTTTTTCCTGATGACCCACGGCCACTGGGTCGATCCCGATGTCGGCCTGGCGATCGCGCAAGGCCTGAAGGCCCAGCGCGTGCGGCTTCCCGACCCGGACGCCGGCGTGCTGCTGCGTTGGGCGGATCGCACTTACGGTTTCTGACGGAGCGCCGCCGATGGACGACATCACCTCCCGCGCGCTGGTCTCCGACCCCGAAACCCGGCGGGCTCTGCAGCTCGACGCGCTGTCGGCGATCCTGCCGATGGAGCGGCGCGACCGGCTCGCCGAACTCCTTACCGACGACGACGTCGCGACGCTCAAGCACCTCGCTCAGGAAGGCATGGGCGAGAACTCGCTGCGGGCGCTGGCGTCGGACCTTGCCTACCTCGAAGCCTGGGCCCAGGCCGCGATCGGCGCCGCGTTGCCCTGGCCGGCCTCGGAGAGTTTGGTGTTGAAATTTGTGGCGCACCATCTGTGGGATCCGGCGAAGCGCGAGACCGATCCCCAGCACGGCATGCCGTCCGATGTGGCGGCCGCGCTACGCGAAAGCGAGATGCTGCGCAGCACCGGCCCGCATGCGCCTTCGACGGTCAGGCGGCTTGCAAGCTGGGGGACTTTGCATCGGTGGAAAGGGCAGGAGGGTCCGTTCGCCTCGCCGAGCCTGCGCTCGGCGCTCCGGCTGGCCGTGCGAGCCGGCACGCGACCGCGGCAGCGCAAGAGCAAGCGGGCGGTGACCCGGGACGTGCTCGACCGTCTGCTCGCTACCTGCCGGTCCGACCGGCTAGCCGATACCCGCGATCTGGCCATCCTGCTGCTCGCGTTCGCCTCCGGCGGACGCCGGCGCAGCGAGGTGGCTCGGCTTCGGGTTGAGCAGATCAGCGACGAGCCCGCCGTGCCTCTCGATCCTAAAAACCCTCAATCGCCGACCTTGGCGTGCATGTCGATCCAACTCGGCCGAACCAAGGCGGGTATGGCGGACGAGGCGCGCAGGGTCCTCCTGGTTGGTCCACCGGTCGAGGCGCTGCGCGAATGGCTCGAACGCGCTGACATCAGCAAGGGTCCGATCTTCCGCGCCATCGACCGTTGGGAAGCGATCGAGGAGCGGGCGCTGACGCCGCAGTCGATCAATTTGATCGTGAAGCGGCGCTGCGCGCTGGCGGGCTTGGAGGCGAGGGAGTTTTCCGCCCACGGCTTGAGATCCGGGTATCTGACGGAGGCGGCGCAACGCGGAGTGTCCTTACCGGAGGCTATGCAGCAATCCCAGCATCGATCCGTGCAACAGGCGGCCAGTTATTACAACGAAGCCGATCGACGACTTGGTCAAGCTGCACGGCTGGGCGTATGAACAGCCACGGCCCGAGGCCGAACGTAAATTCGGCGAGTTTGGTGGCGGTGTAAAAAAGGTAGATTGGACGTCGATTGGGGACGCGATTCGGCCCATTCGAGGAGAGTTGACCGCGGTCAACTTTCTCCTGGTCGGGGGTGATCAGCCTTCGCGCGCGGGCCGAAACCTGTTCAGCGATACACCAGGCGCACGGTGGATCTCCGTGGAGTTGACCGCGGTCAACTTTTCCGGGAGGGACCCAGTGCGACCGTTAAGGACTCGTTAACCCTTTAATTGTTGCGCGATCGCCCAGAATCGGGCGTACTAGCCACGCTTTGCGCACGCCCTGCATCCGAAATTCGTAACTACGCGAGAAAGCCGTGGCTCTAAACGACCAACACGCGATGGCGCCAATCCCGTCGGCCGCGCCCCCAACGATCCACGAAACGATCGCGGCCGATGCGCGCGAACTCTCCGCGAAGCTTCATGCCCATCGTATGAAGCTGTTCCCGCCAAAAGCCCGCAAAAACCTACGCCGGTTCACATCCGGCGAAGTCGCTAAACTCGTCGGTATCAATGACGGCTATCTCCGGCAATTGTCGCTGGAGGGAAGGGGCCCCGAACCTGATACCAGTCCATCGGGTCGACGGTCGTACACATTCGAAGACATTCAGAGCCTTCGGGCTTATCTCGACGAATCCGGCAAGGGCGTGCGACGATACCGACCGCATCGCGTCGCAGGCGAACAGTTGCAAGTAATCGGCGTCGTTAATTTCAAGGGTGGATCAGGCAAGACCACCACCGCCGCGCATCTCGCTCAACATCTCACGCTGCAGGGATATCGGGTGCTTGCGGTCGATCTCGATCCACAGGCCTCGCTCTCGGCGCTGCACGGCTATCAGCCAGAGTTTGACGTCGAGGAAAATGGAACCCTCTACGGCGCCATCCGCTATGACAGCGAGCGTCGTGAGCTGGACGAGATCATTCGACAGACTTACTTTTCGGGGCTCGACATCGTCCCCGGCAATATCGAACTGATGGAATTCGAACACGAGACCCCGAAAGCGTTAGCTATGCGCCAGTCGGGTGATCCGCTGTTCTTCGCCCGCGTTGCCCGTGCCCTCGCCACTGTCCAGGACCGTTACGACGTCGTCGTGATCGACTGTCCGCCCCAACTTGGATTTCTCACGCTCTCCGCGCTCTGCGCGGCAACCGCGATCCTGATCCCGGTGCATCCGCAAATGCTCGACGTCATGTCGATGTGCCAATTCCTCATCATGACATCCGACCTCCTCGCCGTCGTCGCCAAGGCAGGCGGCAACATGAATTACGATTGGATGCGATATCTGGTCACGCGCTACGAGCCCGGTGATGGACCGCAGGCTCAAATGGTCGGCTTCATGCGCTCGCTGTTCGGCGATCGCATGGTCACAAATATGATGCTCAAAAGCACGGCGATCTCCGACGCCGGCATCACGAAGCAAACACTCTATGAGGTCAACCGCGATCAGTTCACACGCGCTACCTACGACCGCGCAATGGAATCGCTGGACAGCGTCAATGGCGAAATTCAAAGCCTCATCCAAGCCGCATGGGGGAGGACCTAATGGGTCGCAAAAACCTGCTTGCTGACCTCTTGGACGACAAGTTGACCGCGGTCAACGAACAGCCGTCAGGTGAGTCCAGCGACAATCGGAGACCTTCCCAACCAACACTGGGATCGCGCGGTGCAGTCGGCGCCATGAGCCGCTCGCTCGAGATGCTGTCCGCGGAGCGCGATGCAGCCAAGGCCCTGACCGAACAACTCTCCACCGGTCAAGCCGTCGTTGAAATTGATCCAGGATTGATCGACGCCTCGATCGTTCCGGATCGCATGACGGGCGTCGACGAGAAGCACCCCGCTCTCGTCGAATCCATCCGCGCAAATGGACAATTGGTTCCAGTCCTCCTGCGCCCGCATCCGACCAGTCCAGGACGGTTTCAGATCGCCTATGGCCATCGTCGCGTCCGTGCACTTGCCGAACTTGGCCATCCCGCGCGGGCGGTAGTCCGTGACCTCAGCGACGAAGACCTGGTGGTGGCACAAGGCAAAGAGAATGGCGAGCGTGAGGATCTGTCCTTCATTGAGCGGGCAACCTACGCTGCCGCACTTGAGGATCGCGGATTCAAGCGTGAGATCATCATGGCGGCGCTCAGTGTCGACAAGACAGAACTCTCGCGCCTCATCACCGTCGCGCGGGCCCTGCCACGGAGCTTGGTCGATGCAATCGGGCCAGCGCCGAAGACCGGCCGCCGGCGCTGGATGGAGCTGGCAGCGCGGATGGTGGGTCGCCACGACCAAAAGGCATTGGCTGACAGTGTGGCTAGTGATCGCTTCGTGCGTGCTACTTCCGATGAACGGTTCGCGATCGCATTCGCCGCGCTCGCGCCTCGCAAGCCCAAAGCTCCACGGCCGACGACTTGGACCGATGACGACGGAAAGAAAATTGTGAAGATTGAACGTCGCGCAGATCACGTCACGCTCGCGCTCGATGAAAAGGCCGCGCCGGCGTTTGGAGACTTTGTGATTTCGCGGCTGCCAGAACTCTACCGCGCTTTTCGCGAGGGACGTACCGATGAATAACATCGCGCGTCTCGCCGCTTTGGATATGGCGCCGTCCGGACCTCTCATGGTCGGGCGCCGCGATGCGTACCCGCGTTTCCGTCCTCTAACCGTAGGAGCATAGCGGAAAAAGAAAAGGCCCCCGAAACGTCTCCGTCCGAAAGCCTTCTCTCGTCATGTTTGGCGACTGACAGAGAATCACTTTCGCGAATCGCAGTCAAGTGTCTTTAGCGACGGCGCCGTTTTGGCGAGCAGATTTTCTTTGCCCGCATGAGGCAAAGACATGCAGTCACACTCTCCAACGACGCCCTTTGGGCGGCGATCGCTGACGCTTGCCCATGTGGCAAGCCAAATCGGGGCCTCGGCGCGACCGCCCGAAAAGGTCGTGCATAAATGGAATATCTTCCACGCCATCTGTACGGCGCGGCCGCGCCTCGGGGTGTCCGAGCGCTCGCTTTCCGTATTGAACGCACTTCTGACCTTCCATCCGGAGACGGCCCTGACTGGGGAGGACGACCTGATCGTCTTTCCGTCCAACGACAAGCTGACGTTGCGCGCGCACGGCATGCCTGCTTCGACATTGCGCCGGCATCTCGCCGTCCTGGTCGACGCCGGCTTGATCATTCGGCGCGATAGTCCAAACGGCAAGCGCTACGCGCGGAAAGGCCGCGCCGGCGACATCGAGCTTGCCTTTGGCTTCGATCTGTCACCGCTCGTCGTGCGTTCAGAAGAGTTCGAGCACCTGGCGGCCGACATCGAAGCAGAGGCGCGCGCGCTCAAACTGGTGCGTGAACGCATCACGCTTTGCCGGCGCGATATCGCCAAGATGATTGCCACCGGCATCGAGGAAGGCGTCCCGACGCGCAGGGGAGGGCAGGGGCCGATCGACTGGCAGGAAGTCCACGCCGCCTTCAGGGCAATGCTAGCCCAGATTCCGAGGACGGCCACGCGGGAGCAGCTTGAGCCGATCGCTGACGAGCTGTCGCAACTTGCGGACGACGTACTCAATATTCTGGAAACACATATTAAATCCACGAATCCGAGCGCCAATGAGTCCCAGTCTGAGCGCCACATACAGAATTCAAATACAGACGCCCCTATTGATCTTGAACCTAGCCTCCAAAAAGGCAGGGCGGCGGGAGCTGAGCCAAAACTTCAACCATCGCGAGTCGCGGAAGGTTCGTATCCGTTGGGAATGGTGCTGAGTGCATGCCCAGACATCGTCGATTATGCGAAGGGCGGGATTTCGAACTGGCGCGATTTCCTGGCCACCGCGGGCGTTGTGAGATCGATGCTGGGGATCAGTCCGAGCGCGTGGGAGGCGGCGCAAACCGTCCTGGGCGAAACGCAAGCGGCGGTCGTCGTCGCATGCATCCTGCAGCGTGGCACCGCGATCAGATCCGCTGGCGGCTACTTGCGCGGGCTGACCCGGAAAGCGGAGGTCGGGGAATTTTCCCTTGGGCCAATCCTGATGTCGCAGATCAATTCTCGGCTTCACGAAAAGCGACGGGCTTGAGCGATGTGAAGATGGGCGCTGTGGCAGGTTCCGGCTTGAGCGGGCGAAGCGAGGTTGTTTGGCGCATTCCAGGCGACGTTGCCGACCTCACGGGGGCCGGGTGAATGCGATGATCACAAGTCTTCCCCGTCTCCAGCCGTCGCTTCGGTTGCACGGCTTAGATACCGACGGCCGTCGGCGCCCGTCTCAACACTGGAGAAGGATCCCTTGCCGGATTCATCCAGAAACAGGGTCGGAGCGGGATTTCTTGCGCTCGCGTCCTCGGCGCCAAAATTATTTGGCTCCGAGTGGGATGCCGCACGGCGCTTGCCCGCTGCCAGCGTTCGGTGGACATCGGCTCTGTTCGTCTCAGCCAATACCGGCATCGCGAGGTGGCTGAGCCTTTGAATGTGTTGGTTTAAACCAACACGGGCAGGGGGTGGCCGCACGTCCGGTTTCGATAGCTTCCGGCACCACCAATGCCGCCTGTCCAATGGTCCGAACTGGTTTTGAGTGAGCGCCTTCTTTGTTTGGCTTGGCCACCTGACTCTTCTGGCAGGGGATTTTTTGCCCGGTTTTCGGGAGTGTGCGGCACGCGCTGGTCCATAGCGGGTGTTGGTTCAAACCAACACTGCGGATGAGGAGGCCGGTTTCATCAAGTTCGTGCCGGTAGGCGCGGCGCGCTGGAGGAGGAAAATCGATGAAACGGGCGCAGATAGTTTCATCAAGGTTCACCCCTTGAACACGATCGTCATCAACAATCAAAAAGGCGGCGTCGGCAAAACGACGCTTGCTGTGCATCTGGCCTGGTTCATGGCGGAAGCTGGTCGCCGGGTTCTGATGATCGATGTTGATGCGCAGGGCAACGCGACAGACACGCTCAAGCAGCATACAGGGTCGACCTCGGCGGCCGATCTCTTCAAGCCGGCGACCCGGTTTGTCGCTGGCGAAAACAACGGTATCACGCTGGCGCCGGCCGACAGCTCCCTGACGGATATCGATCGCGGGAATGCTGCTGCCGTCATCACCCTGCAGCAGAATCTCGCCGACGCCGCCGAACGGTTCGATATCTGCGTGATCGACACCCCGCCCTCGCTTGGCCTTCGCAGCGTCGCTTGCCTGGTCGCCGCCTCCCATGTGCTGGCGCCGATTTACCTGGAAGATTATTCCGTAAAAGGCGTCAAAGGCCTGATGCAGACCGTGATCGGTGTTCAACGACGGTACGGTCGCCAGGACACGACATTTCTCGGCCTGCTGCCTTCGAACTTCAATACCAAGTCGCCTCGCCAACGAACGCATTTAGAGCAGTTACTGCGCGAAGCGGGCAAGTACGTGTTCCCAGGCCAGATTGTTGCAAGGGACGGCTATGCCGAAGCCGTGGCTGAGCGCGTGCCGGTCTGGAGCTTGAAACGCCGATCGGCGCAAGAAGCGGGTCGAGAGATCCGCGCGGTCCTCGCCAAGATCGCAGAACGGCTCGATCAGGAGACGACGAATGGCGCTTGATCTCAGCTTTAAGGAGCTCGTCGACGCCGCTGCAAACCCTGACGCAGCAAGGGGGCGGCCGCTCCTGGTCGCGATCGACTGCATTGATGAAGACCCCGGTCAACCTCGCCGCAACTTCAGCGAACAGGAACTGGAGGAGCTTTCACTATCGATTGGCGAACATGGCGTGCTGCAACCCATCATGCTTCGCCGTTCCAATGAGGTTGGACGATACGTCATTGTCATGGGTGCGCGCCGGTACCGTGCAGCGCAGCGCGCGGGGCTGCGTGAAATGCCCGCATTCGTTCAAGCGGTCGGTTTGCCGGATCGATACGCGCAGATGATCGAGAATATTCAGCGCGATGATTTGCGCGCGACCGAGATCGCGACGTTCGTCGCGGACCGGTTAGGCGCCGGCGATACCCAGGCCGATATCTCGCGCAAGCTAGGCAAGCCAAGAGACTGGGTGTCGCGCTACGCGTCGGTTCAAGGCATGCCGGAATTCCTCCGGGCGAGACTTGAGGGCAGTTCGATCCGCGCTCTTTATGAACTCTACCAGGCCTGGCGCACGCATCCGGAGGAGATCGAACGGCTGTGTGCGACGCAGGACAACTTCACCGACGCGCAGGCTCGGCAACTGGCCCGGGACGTACGCGCCGCGGCCGACCGCGCCAATGCCCAGGACCAATCGCCTGCTGGACCACCCCGATCCGAACGATGCGATCTCCTGCCGGAAGCAGTTCTGCCCCGCGCCGCTGCGAAAGGCCGGGAGGCAGCAACCGATCATCAACCGCCAAAAACTCGCGTCGTTTCACAATCCAGGTCGGCAGCATCGCTGGCAATCAGGGTTCGGTATCAGAACCGGGCTGGACAGCTTGTTGTTGATCGGCTTGCGACGCAAGGCTCCCGTCACGCAGTGGTGTTGGTCGATGGTGCGGAGCACGCAGAAGAGGTTTTAGCCTCGGCACTCACGATCGAGGAGATCGTGTCGAGATGAACTCGTTCGACACCTTCGCAGCCGCAGAGAGGGACAACCGGCGTGTGGCGGCGGAGCGACTTTCCCATCCGAAGGATGGCGTGTTAGCGCAGCAGCCGAAGGCCGAACGCGCTCCCCATAGCGCTGTAGTGAGGCCGCAGGCTGCTGGAAAGGCGCGGTCCACATCGCCGGTGTTAGTTAGCATGTACGTTTCCTTTGCTGCCAACGGATCCGTGTTCGCGACTGCTACCTCGTCAAAGAGGGACCGCGGGTGGGATTTGGCAGAGAGGGCATCGCCCGTCGAGCGCTTTGCGGTGGCGAGCCCTGAACACGCAGAGTATTGGTTTGAACCAACACCCAAGGGTACGTTTTTTTGCTTTCTAGTGCAGGATAGGCTTCGCGCCAGCGATGTATTACATCGCGATTGGGATTGGAGCGGATGGCGCTGATCTCGCTTCGGATACCCGACGAGGTCGCCGCGCGCTTGTCGGCAGTTGCGGCTTCCGAAGGCGGCAAGTCCGCCTTGTTGCGTCGCCTCATCGCTGATGTGCTGAATGCATCGCCGGCGCGGACTGCGCCGTTGCCGGTGGGCAGGCCGCAGAAAATCACCGTACGATTTCGGGAAAGCGAGATGCGGCAGCTCGCGGACACAGCAGGGCAGCGCGGTATGACGCGAACCGGCTGGATTGTAGCGCTCGTACGCTCGCGATTGGGATCGCCGGTGCAGCATTCTCTCGAAGAACTTGCCGCGCTTCGCGCCATCGTCCGCGAGCTGAACCGCATCGGTGGTAACATCAACCAGATCGCGCGCGCCGCAAATACCAGCGTGCTGCAGGGCAGGGTGGTTGAACCTGATCTGTCCGCAATCCGCGATGCCAGATCCGCGATCGAGTTAGCACTTGCGCAATTGCGTGGCGCACTCGATGGCAACGCGGATTATTGGGAGACACGACGATGACCCGGCGTCGCTCGCCGCAGCAGGCTGACCCGCTCGTCGAACTGCCGCCGATCTCGTATGTGTGGGAGACGCCCAATCGGCGTCCCCGGCGCGCGGAATGGGACACACCCGATCTGGCCGTTCCCCGGCGTCTCACGCCGGCGATGCGTGCGAAGCTCGAACGCATCGTGAGCCGAGTGCCGGAGGTGATGGTCAAGATCACCGGCCGCACCAAGGGTGTGGCGCATCTCAAATCGCACCTCGCTTACATTACCCGCAACGGCGAACTTGACGCCGAAACGGAGCAGGGCGCGGCGATGACGGGCCGGTCCGGATTGAAGGATCTGCAGCAACGATGGGAGGATGATGCTGTTCTCGACGACAAGCGCCGCCGCGATGGATCGCTTTCGATCAACATCATCCTGTCCATGCCTGCGGGAACTGACGCAGTTGCGGTCAAGGATTCGGCGCGGGCGTTTGCGATCGAAACCTTCGGGTACAATCACGACTATGTCTTCGTCCAGCACCTCGACGACAAACACCCCCACGTCCATCTGACCGTTCAGTCTTTGGGCCATGACGGCCGACGTCTCAACCCGCGTAAGGCAGACCTTCAGGCCTGGCGCGAACGGTTTGCCGGAGAGCTTCGGCTTCGCGGGATCGCGGCGGAGGCAACACCGCGACGAACCCGGGGACGAATTCGAAAAGCCGACCGCGGGGCGGTGCTGGCCTTGCGCGAGCGAAAGATTGCGCCCGAGGTCGATCGGCTCGCGCGGGAGGAAGTTGTCCGCGAGGTGAGGAGCGACAAGACGACCAAACGACCTTGGGAGGCTCGAATCCGATCACGTCAGGACGCGATCCGGCAGCGATATCTCGACTACGCAGCTGAGCTGCAGCGCTCTGGGACGGTGTGCGATGGCGCGCTCGCGCGACAGATCCGTCAGTTCGTCAAGGACATGCCCGCGGTCGAAACCCGCCGACACGTGTTGAAGAGGGAGCTTTCGGAGCTTGCCGATAACCGGCGTCGCGACGCGGAGCAGAGCTACGATGCTGACCAGCGCGGTGATCCGCGAGGCGACGAACGCAGCAGGTAGCCAACCGTGGTTTGGGCCTGAAATCGATCAACCAGTATTTGGGCTATGCCGGATGGACCTGGAATTTGCCGCTACGTTCGATACGCCTGGAATATATCCCAGCTGCTGCTCCAGGGCGACCAGGGCCTGCCGGGCTACCTCCAATGTCGTCGTGGCCTTGCTCAAGGCGTCCCACGCTTCGTTCGATCGCGAGACTGCCGCCAGGCCAGCTTGAAACAGATTGTCTTCGACTGATGGTGCGCCGTCTTCGAGGATTGCGCGTTCAAGATCGGGCAGCATCCCCGTCAGCGCTCGCTGTGCTGAAGCTTCCGCTTCTTGTTGGCTCTCAACACTGGCGAGGGCTTTGCGATATTGCCCCAGCGCCTCGATGGTTTTCTTTTCAAGATCGGTTTGGTCGCTCAATGGCTTTCTCTCCCGATGGAATGTTCGAGCCACTAGATGCCACTTTGAAACAAACGAAGGTTTAACGCCGAACAAGCAGCGGCGATGCGTTGAAGAGATCAATTCTTGATCCAATTATCTGTCTGGCCCCCTTGAGCCCGGCTAGCGGGATTGTGAAGTCACCATCAACAGGCTGCTCGATGTCCTGGACGACGAGAAGGTCGTCGAAGCCGTGTGGGAAGTGGACCCGGCGGCGAAGCCCAAAGGCAAGTGAATTGCTGTCCGTCTCAGGAAGATGGCAAGGAATCGGCGAACCGCAGAAATCCGCCATTCTCCGATCCGGGCTTTTTGGGCTTGTGGCAAGTCTGTGGCAAGCGCTTGAGCGCCGCTCAGCACCACACAACGCGGCCATTACGAAACCAAAAATGCGAGCCGCATTCCTTCTTCCTCCACACCGAAGGATGGAGAGTGGCGGTCCCATCGTCATGGTGCGTGACACGCCAGCAAGGGCGTTCGTCGGGGAGAAGATTCATATGTAAAATGGATCGGCAGCCGCAGGGACAAACCATTGCTGCCTGCTCCTCGAAACCGTCTTCCTGGACGACGTAGAGCGTCCGACGCTTCAACTGCTTTGGAAGCGTATCTTCGACAATCAGGGTCGCATAAGGCGGTACGACCCAATTGTAGATACGCCGGTATGCACCCCGCAGAAATCGAGTGAACCTGTTCACGCCTTTCGCCTTTCAGCGAGCTCCAAGAGTTCCAGGAGCGGGGTGGTATCGCCAAAGCCCACCTTCGCTCCCAAGATGTCGCAGATTCCGTCTTCGGGGTCGTAGATGAGCTCCATGCTCGCAAGGCTAAACGTGACGGCGGCGTATGCGCCGTTCGGCTCCTCGCGGTAGGGATGGAGACGCGCGAGCATTTCATTTACGGCGAGCGCTGAGGCGAACATGTTGACGCTGATGACGGCAGGCCGGTGCCCCGCGACGCCCCTGATATAGCCATCCTCGACCTGCCGATCGTGAGCAGTGGGATCGTTGCGGCGAAGACCGGCGGCGGCAACGTCGCCCATCGTGAACAGGCCACGGCTGACAAGACTCGACCGGCCAGGGCGCAGATAGTTCACGGTGCCGCAAACCTCACGGATGTGAGCCACGCCGTCGAAATCCTTGGTCGCGTCCAGGCGTACGCCGATATCGAAGTAGGGTATCGAATAGTAGGACGCGATAGCGTTGAGAAGATACCGCCCGTCCACCGTGTCCATGCAGCCGAAGATGATATCGCATTGAGCGACTTCGCGGATGACCTCCGGGTCCCACAAGTTCTTCTTTATAGGAATGAACCGGGTGCCGAGGCCTGTGCGCTCAACGGCGCCGGCTAGGACGTCAACCTTCGCGCGCTCTTTCTTCACGTCATCCATGGTGGAGTTCAGGATGCGGTTGACGTTGCGCTCCTCCATGTGATCGTCATCGACGCCGACAATCAGGGCCGCACCGAGCCTCATAAGCTGTTCAATGGTTGGGCTGCCCGTCCCCGACGCTCCGATGACTGCGAATGACAGCCGACGCAAGCGCTCGATCGTACCCTTGTCGAATGCCTGCGCATGCGAGGCGACGAAGTTCGGCAGTTCGATGCTGCCCGCGTCTGCGTACCAAAAGTGCAGATCGTCTCCCGCGACACTGATGCAATAGATCGGATCGAAGCCGCCGGTCGCGTTCAAGACGCGCCCGAACATCTGGCCGTCCGGCAACATCACGGCACTGCCGTGCGGCACATCCGCCTCGACCCATCCCCGGATCATCGGCAGCAGCCGTTCGTCGCCCTTGTCATCCGTTAGCGAGAACGCGGCGTAACCGCCGGGATGGCTGTGAACCTTGACGACCGACAGCCCTTCGGCGGCAGCGCGGTCTAGCATGGGAGTAATATAGTCCGGCGGCCAGGTGACCCGCATCGGGGTCCGTTCCGAACAATCCTCGTATGGGATGCCATGAATCTCGCGCACGACGAGCCGATGGCTGCGGTCGCCCGCGCGGCTGCCGCACAGAAGGATTGCGACGGCTTCGTTACCGTCGCCCGGAAAAAGGAAACTCTTCAGGTGCTCGTGCTGATCGCCTGAGAAGGCCAGAGTGACGGGAGCGGTCATTTCTCGAACTCCCGGTCGAGCCAGTCTTCGATCAGGATGACATGCGTCCCGATGTGATCGCGCCCGATCTTCCACGGGTTCGCGCCGGTGCGGTGGCGGGACCAGCGCTGGTAGGTTTTTCCGTCGAGTGGCTGCGGCGCCTCGGTCGCCCCGATCGGCTTTCCGTCCGCGCGCGCAAGCGCCGGAAAGAAATACACCATGTTAAGTTCGGTGTTCGGGTAGCCGGTCTCGATCCGGATGGCCGCCGTCACCGTCGCGTGGTTGTAGCCACGCGGCGCCGGGAAGTCGTGGATGAGCACCCACTGGGAGCCATCCACGATCGTTTCCCACGGCAGGCCGTATTCGTCGAGAAAATCCCGGTCGATAGGCAGCAGGTCAAACTGACGACGGAGGGTCATCGCTCAGCCCTCCGTCTGGTCACGCGGCAGCGCCTTGAACTTCTCCACACCCGGGCGGCGGAGGTCGACGTGCTCGTCGAGCCCAACCTTCTGCGGTTTCTCGCCCGCAAGTTTGACGCGGAGCGTGTAGTTCTCGGCGGGAAGCAGACCCGCGAGGGTCAGGATGGCGCGACCGGTCGGGTTCGGCTCGTGCACCACGAACGGGTCGCCGTTCACGAGGATGCGGTAGCCCTTTGAAAGCGGCGGGCGCTTGCCCAGCTTGGCGTATTCTTCGAGATCGATGATCTCGTCGAGCACCTCTTCCACGCCGAAATCGGCGCTCCTGTCTTCCAGGTTGTCCGTCATGTTATGTTCTCCATATTGGACGTATCCAGGCACCGCGCCCTTCCACGGGTTCAATGTGGCATAGCGCGCTAAGAATATCAAGCACTTCCTTTGCGCGCTTGACGCTCGGCGTTGAGCGAGCTAGAATCATAACGGAAACAACAACTTGCAGGAGAACGCCATCATGCTGGCCCCAACCGATGAAAGGAACACATCGAAAAGGACACTCGGTCAGTATCTCGCATCGATTCGCGTTGACCGGAACATGAGCCTGCGCGACGTCGAGGAAGCAACGAACAAGCAGGTCTCAAACGCGTATTTGTCCCAGATCGAAAACAACAAAATCAAAAAGCCGTCGCCGAATATTCTGCACGCGCTGGCAGAACTCTACGCTATCAGCTTCGAGAATCTGATGGATATGGCCGGATACATCTCCGGCACGAAACGCGCCGACACCGAACGGCACGGACGTATCGCGACATTCGCCGAGCACAACCTGTCTGCCGAGGAAGAGACCGAAATGCTTCAGTACCTCCAATTTATGCGCATGAGGAAAAAGCCGGGTGACAAAACCTGACGACAGCAGTCTCGATGCCGAAGATCTTCGCGCGGTCGAGGAGCGAGCAAGGCAGCTCCTCGACCGCGCAGGCGCATGGGACAGTTTCCCCGTGCCCCTTGAAGATATTCTCGCTGCCGCAAATGTGCGCGTCGCGCAAACCAGCCTGTTCGATCCCGTCGCCGTCATGGAATACCTGGCGGGCAAGGCAATCGAAACAGCAACCGTCGTTAAATCCGCCCTTGGTAAGTTGTTCGGCCTCTACGACTCCGCTGACACGCTCATCCACATCGATGACAGCGCCATCAAGTCGAAATCCAAGAAGACCTTTCTGACGCTTCACGAAACCGCGCATCACGACCTTCCCGTGCATAAGCGCATGTTCCGGTTCTTCCAGGACAGCGAACAACATCTCGATCCTGAAATCTCGGACCAGTTCGAACGCGAGGCAAATAATTTTGCTCGTTTCGCACTGTTCAAGGGCGACACCTACGCGCAATACGCTGCCGATTGTAAGTTCGACATCAAGACACCGATCACTCTAGCGAAAAAATTCGGTGCATCCAATTATGCCTCGGCGCGGGAATTCGCCCGTACTCACCATCGCGCCTGCGTCGTGTATATCCTCGAACCTATCGAGCTCGTTCAGGGGCACGGCGCGCGGGCTGCCGTTCGCCGCATCGAACCCTCGCCTTCCTTCATCAATCAGTTCGGTAAACCTGCTGACACCGTCATCACGCCTGACCATTGTCTTGGCCGTATCCTGCCGATTGGCAGGAAGATGACGCGTCCCACGACGCTTTCTCTGACAGATCGCAATGGCGATCCCCACGAGTGCGTGGCTGAAGCGTTCGACACCACGCACAACGTCATTATCCTGCTTTATCCCGTGAAAGCACTCGGAAAGCCGACAATTATTCTTCCGCCTGGATTCAAGAAGGTCGTTTGAAGCGCGGCGATGATCCGACATTGAATGCCGCGGCATGAAGCAAGTCTGTACTCGGGTGAATTCATGTCCATCTTAGGCTCGTCTACGGCCAGCACTACGGATGAGCTTGGAGAGCTGGCAATTCGGGAAAAAGCTCCAGAAGTTGCTCGATCGTCTTGACGATAGCCTCATGCGAAAGCTTTAGCTCGTCGCGATTTTCCAGGTAAAGGCCGAGCGCGGCTTCAACTGGGGAGGGAAGGGGGTTATCCTCTTTTCCCAGCCGAGTGGGTTGAAGTCCATTAGGCCGCGGCTTCCCCTGGCCCTTCAAGTAAGGGCGCCTCGAGCCTTG